>OJKP01000189.1_pt1 | contig 49612 bp, 40 predicted proteins | sample 1596521 | NCBI WGS metagenome assembly OJKP01 (sample SAMEA4350130, study PRJEB24818) | metagenome | biome: human; feature: gut; material: faeces | place: Denmark | collected 2013-09
AGAAGGGTATCGAGAAGAAGTAATAACGCAATGTAACTTCAAAGGAAACAATGAAAAAGAATTTAAATATCATCATATTGGGTCTCGCAGCGCTCTCTCTGAGCAGCTGCAAGACTCTCTACGGAAAGTATGAGCGTCCGGATGTGAAAACCAGCGGTATCGTTCGCGATGTAGCTTCTGATACAGATACTTTGGCTGTAAAGGATACTACTACCTTCGCCAATATCCCTTGGCGCAGTGTCTTTACCGACCCTCAGCTTCAGTCGCTCATCGAGAAGGGATTGAACAACAATGTCAACCTCCTCAATGCGGCTTTGAACGTGAAGATGGCAGAAGAGCAGTTGAAGTGTGCCAAGTTGGCATTCGTGCCTGCCTTGTCTTTCTCTCCACAGGGAACTATCGCTTCTTGGGATGGCAATGCTGCTACCAAGACTTACAGCCTGCCTGTTACTGCCAGTTGGATGGTTGACCTCTTCGGAAATCTGCTCTCTCAGAAGCGCAGTGCTCAGATGGCTCTTCTTCAGTTGAAGGATTATCAGGTATCTGTAAAGACCAACCTCATCGCCAACATCGCCAATATGTATTATACTTTGTTGATGCTCGACAAGCAGGTGGAACTGGTTAACAATATGGAAGGTTTGACCAAGGATACCTGGGAGACGATGAAGGTGTTGAAGGACACCAAGATTGGTTATCGCGGAACTTCCGTGCAGGCTGCCGAGAGCAACTACTATGCAGTGTTGACTCAGAAGACCGACCTGATGCGTCAGATTCGTGAAACTGAGAATTCCTTGAGCCTTCTTATCGGCGACCAGACTCATGCTATCGCTCGTGGTAAGTTGGAGAATCAGAGCCTTCCTGCGACATTCTCTACCGGTGTAGGCATCCAGTTGCTCAACAACCGCGCTGATGTTCATGCAGCCGAGATGAATCTGGCTCAGTGCTTCTATGGCATAGAGACTGCCCGCAGCAAGTTCTATCCATCTATCACCATCTCTGGTACAGGTGCATTCACCAATTCTGCTGGTGCAGGCATCCTGAATCCAGGCAAGTGGTTGCTTTCTGCTGTTGGTTCATTGGTTCAGCCAATCTTCCAAAATGGTAGAATCATTGCCGGCTTGAAGGTGGCTAAGATGCAGTACGAGCAGGTTTACAACACCTGGCAGAACACTGTGCTGAAGGCAGGTAGCGAGGTGAGCAATGCCCTCGTGCTCTACAACTATTCTGATGAGAAGAGTAAGGTGGAGGCTAAGCGCATCACCGTACTCGAGCAGAATGTAGAGGACACACGTAAGTTGATGTCAGAGGCTGGCGGTTCTTACCTTGAGGTAATCCAGGCACAGTCTTCGCTGCTCAACGTACAACTTTCTAAGGTAGCTGATGACTTCTACAAGATGCAGGCAGTAGTAAATCTCTACTATGCATTGGGTGGAGGTGCTAAGTAATGTTAAATGTTAAATGTTAGATTATTATGGCTAGTATAATAAGTCCAAAGGCAGAGGTTTCTCCAAAGGCTAAGATTGGAGACAACTGCAAGATCTATCCATTCGCCTATATCGAGGACGATGTGGTCATCGGCGACAACTGTATCATCTATCCCTTCGTGAGCATCATGAACGGTACTCGCATGGGTAATAATAATAAGGTGTTCCAGGCAGCCGTTATCGCTGCCCTCCCACAGGATTTCAACTTTACCGGTGAGGAGAGTGAGGTAGTGATTGGCGATAACAATACCATCCGTGAGAACGTGGTTATCAACCGTGGTACTCACAAGGGTGGCAAGACCGTTCTGGGCAACAACAACTTCCTGATGGAAGGTGCCCATATCTCTCACGATACAGTTATCGGCAACGGTTGCGTATTCGGTTATGGTACCAAGATTGCAGGCGACTGCGTGATTGGTAACGGTGTCATCTACTCAACATCCGTAGTAGAGAACGCCAAGACTAGAGTAGGCGACTTGGCGATGATTCAGGCAGGAACTACCTTCTCTAAGGATATTCCTCCTTATATCATTGCTGGTGGTAAACCTGTGAAATATGCAGGCCCTAACACCATCATCATGGAGGCTGCTGAAGTTACCGAGAAGGTTCGCAAGCATATTGCGAATGCCTACCGATTGGTATTCCATGGTCAGACTTCCCTCTTCGATGCCATCAACCAGATCAAGGATCAGGTGCCAGATAGTCCGGAGATTCAGAATATTATCCAGTTCCTGGAGAGTTCTGAGAAGGGTGTTATCACCAAGATGTAAGTTTATTCTCTCTTAAATGTAATAGATGAGCTTTGTTTTCATGACGAAGCTCTACTTAAAATCGGTAAAATTTAAAGTCATACCTATTTGAATTTTACTCCGTATGTAGAAAGGACTGGCCGTGAGGTCGGTCCTTTTCCTTGTTTGGTATGTTTCTTCATCCTCCGGACTGAAACACTGTGAATTTACGTGAAATTCATTGATGTTTCCCAAAAATACTTATTAATAACTGTTAAAGGTTCGTTTATGTCCTTATTTTTTTGTTACTTTGCACAAAATTTGGTGTATTATACCCTTTTGTAAAATGAGAAAGAAACAATATAAGCCAAGCAATCATCGTGGATTGCAGATGGTTACTTTATGTATAAGTACCTCTATGGTACTCGTTTTGTTGGGTTTTGTCATTTTTTCGGTCCTCATGGGTCGAAACTTGTCTTCGTATGTCAAGCAGAACCTTGTAGTAACAGTGATGTTTGAACAGGATATGACTAATTCAGAAGCTGTTCAGATGTGCAAAAACTTAAAGGCTCGTCCTTTTGTGAACAACTTGAATTATATCTCTAAGGAACGTGCTTTGAAGGAGGCTACCCGCGATTTGGGTGCAAATCCAAGCGAGTTTGCAGGTGTAAACCCATTCCAGCCTTCTATAGAAATCACAACCAAGGCTGATTATGCTAATAATGATTCCCTGAAATGGATTTCCAAGGAATTGAAGGCGTATCCGAGAGTTACCGAGGTTTCTTATCAGCATGATTTGATAGAAAAAGTAAATGAATCTTTGGCAAAGATAAGTTTAGGTTTGCTGATTGTTGCTGTGTTGTTGACATTCATCTCTTTCTCGTTGATCAACAATACGGTAAGATTAGGTATCTATGCCCGTCGTTTCTCGATACATACGATGAAGTTAGTAGGTGCTTCATGGAATTTTATTCGTGCTCCTTTTATTCGCAGAGCGATTTTGATAGGTCTGTTATCTGCATTCTTAGCAGATGCATTCTTAGGAGGATGTATCTATGCTTGGTATCTGAACGAACCAGAATTGCTGACCGTTCTCGGTTGGGAAGAACTTGCCATCACAGGTGGAGCGGTATTCCTCTTCGGAATCATTATCACTTCATTGTGTGCAAGCATCTCTGTCAACAAGTTCCTGAAGATGAAGGCAGGCGATCTTTATAAGATTTAAATTCAACATTAAACTATTATATATTCATGGATAGAAGAAATTTGGCATTTGATAAGGTCAACTTTATCTTGTTGGCCATCGGTATGGCTATTGTCATCTTAGGTTTTCTCCTGATGAGCGGTGCTGGCTCTAATGAGAATACTTTCGATATGGACATCTTTAGTACTCGTCGTATAGTGGTAGCTCCTACAGTTACACTGATAGGTTTTCTGTCTATCATTTATGCAGTCATTCGTAAACCAAAAGATAAATAACAAATGAATTGGATTGAAGCTTTGGTCTTGGGTCTCATCCAAGGTCTTACAGAATATCTGCCTGTGAGCAGTAGTGGTCATCTGGCTATCGGTGCACATCTTTTCGGCATCAATGGAGAGGATAACCTGACTTTTACAATCATGGTACATGTGGCTACTGTGTTGAGTACATTGGTTATTCTATGGAAAGAAATTGACTGGATATTGAAAGGACTCTTCAAATTTCAGATGAACGAGGAGACAAAGTATGCTCTTAATATCGTTATCTCTATGATTCCTGTTGGTATTGTAGGTGTATTCTTCAAGGAACAGGTAGAAGAAATCTTTGGCTCAGGCCTGCTCATCGTGGGCTGCATGCTCATCGTGACAGCAATTCTGCTTACATTCTCTTACTTTGCCAAACCACGTCAGAAGGAAAATATCAGTCCTCTCCATGCTTTCATCATAGGTCTCGGACAGGCACTTGCTGTTTTGCCAGGTCTTTCACGCTCTGGTACTACCATTGCAACGGGTCTTTTGCTCGGTGATAAAAAGGAGAAGATGGCGCAGTTCTCATTTTTGATGGTGATTCCACCTATCTTGGGTGAGGCTTTGCTCGACCTTTTGAAGGGGCTGAAGGGCGAAGAAACATTGGGCGGTATTGATGCCTTCCCTATGCTCGTAGGTTTTATTGCAGCGTTTGTTTCTGGTTGTCTGGCTTGTAAGTGGATGATTAACATCGTAAAGAAGGGTAAGCTGGTGTATTTCGGTATCTATTGTGCTATCGCCGGTGCAGTTACCATTATCTGTTCATTAATGTAATATATGGATTTCAGAAAAGGAGAAATTATAGCTATCGACAAGCCTTATCGGATGTCGAGCTTCGGAGCTTTGGCGCATGTACGCTATCTGCTCAGCAAGAAACTTGGCTTCAAGGTAAAGATAGGACATGCTGGTACGCTTGACCCCCTTGCTACTGGTGTTCTGGTGCTTTGTACAGGTAAATGTACTAAGCAGATAGAACAATTGCAGACTCATACCAAGGAATATACGGCTACGCTCCAACTTGGTGCCACTACGGCAAGTTATGACATGGAGCATTCTGTAAATCATACTTATCCTACTAAGCATATCACACGAGAACTGGTAGAGGAAGTTTTGAAGCAGTTCGTCGGCGAAATACAGCAGGTTCCACCTACCTATAGTGCAGTAAAGGTGAATGGTGACCGCTCTTATGCCTTGCGACGTGCAGGTGAGGAGGTTCAGTTGAAGCCAAAGACTGTTAGGGTGGATGAGATAGAGTTGACCGACTATGATGATGAGCAGAAAACTGCAAGCATCCGTGTTGTCTGCGGCAAGGGTACTTATATCCGTTCGCTGGCCCGTGATATCGGTAGAGCTCTCGATAGCGGTGCTTTCCTGACTGCTCTCCGTCGTACCAAGGCAGGAAGTTTCTCAGTAGAGAACTGTATCGACTTCGACCGTTTCCAGGAATGGCTTGATGCACAGGAGTTGGAGGATAGTATCCTTGACAACAATCAACCGGCTTCTCATAAAAAGAATCATAAGTAATAATCAGAAAGGAGAAAAATATATAACATGAAACTATCACAATTCAATTTTAAATTGCCAGAGGCACAGGTTGCACTCTATCCACATAAGGCAAAGCGTGTCGTAAAAACTGCTAACGGTGAGCGTACTTTCGAAGTGACTCGTCGTGATGAATCCCGTCTGATGGTTCTTCACAAGAAGTCTGAGAAGATCGAAATGTACAAGAAGGATGCCGAAGGCAATGACATGGTCGATGCTGAGGGCAATCCAGTATTCTTGCAGTTTAAGGACATCGTCAACTATTTCGATGAGGGTGATACCTTTATCTTCAATGATACGAAAGTTTTCCCTGCTCGTCTCTATGGTACCAAGGAGAAGACTGATGCCAAGATAGAGGTGTTCCTGCTTCGCGAGTTGAACCAGGAAATGCGTCTCTGGGATGTGTTGGTAGAACCAGCCCGCAAGATTCGTATCGGCAACAAGTTGTTCTTTGACGATGTGAACGAGATGGTAGCCGAGGTAATCGACAATACTACTAGCCGTGGCCGTACCCTTCGTTTCCTTTATGATGAGGATGGTCAGCACGATGTCTTCAAGCGTTCTTTGTTTGCTCTGGGTGAGGCTCCATTGCCACGCTATATTATCGACAAACGCGAGAACCATCATGCTACCGAGGAAGATATGGATGACTTCCAGTGTGTATTTGCCGAGAAGGAAGGTGCTGTTACTGCACCTGCTACTGGTCTTCACTTCTCACGTGAGTTGATGAAGAAGCTGGAGATTTGTGGCATTCAGCCAGCCTTTATCACCTTGCATTGTGGTTTGGGTAACTTCCATGAGATTGAGGTGGAGGACCTCACCAAGCACAAGATGGATTCTGAGCAGATGATTATTGGCAAGGAGTGCTGTGATCTTGTCAATAAGACCAAGTTGGCTGGTCACCATGTATGTGCTATCGGTACCAGTGTGGTCAAGGCTACAGAGTCTGCTGTTGGTACTGACGGTATGTTGAAGGAGTTCGATGGCTGGACCAATAAGTTCATCTTCCCTCCTTACGATTTCGGTCTGGCAGACTGTATGGTTGCCAATTTCTATCATCCAGAGTCACCGCTCATGATGAGCACTGCTGCTTTTGGTGGTTATGACCTCGTCTATAGTTGCTACAAGAAGGCAGTGAAGAATGGATATATGTTCGGCTGCTTCGGCGACTCCCTGTTGATTTTGAACGATTAAGCCTATATCATGCACAAAGTATATTTGAGCTTAGGTACGAATTTGGGCAACAGAAAGCGCAATATTCGTGAGGCTATTGAAAAGATAGAAGAGCTGGTTGGTGTGGTAGAGCGCCAGTCAGCTCTTTATGAAACCAAGCCTTGGGGTTTTTCCTCTCCCAATGATTTTATCAATGCCTGTGTACTGGTGGATACCATATTGGCTCCTCGCCAACTTCTTGAGGCTACGCAGAAGATAGAGTGCGAGATGGGTAGGGTAGGTAAGTCTGTGGATGGTGAATACCATGATCGTATTATTGATATTGACATATTGATATATGATGATTTAAAAGTGAATGAACCAGATCTCGTTATTCCCCATCCTTTGATGGAGGAGCGAGAGTTTGTCATGATCCCTTTGAAGGAAATTCTATAGTTACCTTAAATGTTACATTAAAAAACTTATCATCTCTTTATTTTTTTTAGAAAAAATTTGGAGGTCTCGTTTTTTTATTATACATTTGCAGATGTATTCTATGTTGATAATGTTAGATGAAACCTAAACATGTGCATACTGCGTGGATACATCACTTTTTGAGTAAAAGTAAATGGTCACTTTGATTAAAGGACAAAACGTAGGAGAAAAATCTCCTCTATGTAGCATACTTTCTGTTGCTACGTCTCCCTGTTGGCTACAAAATGGGGTGACCCCCAACTATGTTGTAAAGCAAAGTGCTAATCTCTCTACACTTCAGTGTGTAATTTCTATATGGACCGCCTTTTCTGCATATTGTGCAGAAAAGGCGGTTTTTTTTTGTGTGTGAGTAATAAAAGATAATAACTGTGAGTATTGATAGTGAAGCGATGGTTTGGTTCTTGATGAGAGCTGCTTATGGACAAGAACAAAAGGCGCAAGAGTTTTTAGAAACCAAAGGAATAGAGACATTCTTACCTTTGCAGGAACATTGCTTTGTGCGAGACGGAAAGAGAGTGAAGAAAATGCAATCCTTAATACCCAACTTCTTGTTTGTAAAAAGTACTGAAAGTGAGATGAAAAAATATATAGGAAAGCATCCTGTAGATTTTCTGCATCATTATTATGTGCCTCATAAGGATAATTCTGGGAATGCCATTGGAACTAAAGGCATCAAACCATTAGTAATTCCTGATGAGCAGATGGATGCTTTCCAGCGGTGGTATGCTATTCGTGATGATAATAAGCTCTTTATTGCCGATGATAAGATGCATTTCAGTAAGGATCAGCAAGTGAAAGTGATTGGTGGAAAGTTCGCTGGTATGTGTGGTCGTATTTGCCATATCAAAGGACAATCGCGAGTCGGCATTGTTATCAGTGGTGTCGGTATTATCTTCACTGCTTATATTCCTAAAGGTATGTTGAAAAAAGTATAAACGACAGCTCCTTACTAGGGTTGTTTTTGGTATGGAGGGCTCTCTGGTTGTTTAAATAGCATCTTTTATTTATAAGTTCTTCGCTGTAGAGCCAAGTGGGGAAACGATGAAAATTATTTTTTTATGAAACAATTCAAGTATTTTATGTTGATGCTTTTGGCTGTATTGTCATTTGCATCTTGTGATGAACTAACTGGTGACAAAGAACCTGAGTTTTCGGATTACTTTGATATGAGAGTAACTAGCTGTGAGCGTGTTGGCAGTAAACTTCGCATTGACTTTACGCTGAAGAATATCAGTGGTAAGGATTTGCAGAATGTGGAGTTGAATACTGTTAAAGCTGACGATGATCTTGGTAATCATTATAGTTCTGCGGACGTTGCCGTAAATGATGGATTCACTAATTATTACAAGAATGTGTCTATCAAGAAAAAGGAGACGATAACAGGATGTTTCATGGTTCCTGACTATGATAAGACGAACTCTTCTAAACGAGTGAATGTTACATTCTTAGCCAAAGCTACAGAATTAGACTTTTCTGGAGAAGTTGCTTTGAACAAGTTGTCTGTTACTGATAACCGTGTCCTTTCTTATGGATTCCAAACTAATGATAATGGTTTGCAATTTGATGAGGTAAGCTGTGTTCTTAAAAAGGAAAATAATACAAATTTCTGTTATCTCACTTTCAAAGTGAAAAATATTTCTTCGGTAGATATTGCTGATGTTACATTTAATTCTTGGCAATTTAAGGATAATCAAGGTAATAGCTATAATCATACAGCGTACTCTTTAAATGGTAGTGATAACTATAATTATTACGTAACATTGCCTTTGAAAGCTGGTCAAAGTGCCACTATTACTTGTAAGGTTGAAGGATTCTATGCCTCTGCTTCTGTGTTGAGTGGAGAAATAACCTGTCGTTCTGAAAGTTATCCTCTTACTGATGATAAAGTGAGATTCTTTGATGTTGATGTGACAAAATAATAAATGCTTAGGCGTTTAGGAGTAATCCTATTCGCCTTTGCCTTGATAGTCTTATTCAAGTAAAAAATCATGAAATCAATAATAAAAAAACTTTTTATGGGTATGTATGCTATAGCATATATGTTCATGTTCTCAGCTTGTTCTACAAGTAGTGTTAAAGATACGGAGTTTACCAATGAGGGCATTTATTGTGATTTGCCAAGTTGTTTTTCTCAAGTTTATGACAGCATGTCTGTTACCACTGATAAAATAGCAACATTTACTAAAGTATTTCCTCCGCAAAAAATGTCTGATGTATTGGAGAGAATGAAAAGTAAGAAAATTAGTGTGTCTAAATATGATGGGGAAAAAACAGAAGAAGCACAATTCTTAAAAATGTCCTCCATGAACCAATTGGTTACTATAGAAATGAAAATACCGTTCAAAGAATTTCCTGAGAGTTGTAACTTGGCATATTATGACAAAGAAGGAAACATTGTGGCTGTGGAGAATATGGTTATCGTTTCTAATGATTCTGAAGAAAACGTGTCTTTGCTTTGGGATGTATATCCATCGGTCGATAAAGAAAACGCTCCTTTAGGTGTTAAAGCATCTTGGTTGGCTTTGGATAAAGCAGTGAGGATAGAGGTGATTCATCCTGACTCTCTTTATAGTTATCAAGACAAAGTGCAAGAATACGTTGATAATATATATACTAAATTAGTAGAAGAGTCTAAAGCAAATGATGATGAGGAGGCTAATGACAGCTCTAGTAAGAATGGCTTTAAGTCCGAGACACCTATAAAAGAAGGAATCTTTGGAGATATTCCAGAAATGTATGCACAGCAAATTCACTTTAATTGTCAGCACGAATTTTATCCAAGTAATTTAAGAGGGGAAGAAATGGATAAAATCGTTACGCCGGAAAAAATAGAAAAGGTAAGACAGCAATTGTTGGCAAAGCATATTCATACAATCAATGATGAAGGATTGGCAAGGAAAGAGGCATACATAGGATGGGTGGAATATAAAGACCATTACTGGTCGGTTAATATTAATGTACCTGTAGTGGATGTGACTGTTCCTATAAAAGTTGAGTTTTGTGATGTCAATGGTAATGTGTTATATACGAGTTATCCAACTAGAAAACCTGAAATGGAAACTGTAATAGTTAATCGTGGATTCCTTTCTGTTGGTGCACCAGCAAGTGAAGAGAAGCGACTTTTGGAGGAGGTTGAAGAAGCTTCAAAAGTTGCTCAGGTTAGGATTGTAAGGGCAAATCGAAGATGATTGCTTGCCTTGATGTAAATTTTAGCTTTAAAAAATTAAGAAAAAGTTTGGAACTTTCAACTTTTTATAATACATTTGCAAATGTATTGTAACTAAATACGAAAATGTATAACAATAGTGTGAATATCTATTAACCAATTACGGATTATTTTATGAATAAGTTTATTAAATCAACAGTATTTTTGGCTTTTGTAGCCTTTGGTGGTTCTGTATTGTTCTCTTGTAAGGGAACTGGTAACAAGGTGGATGGACAGGCTGCAAATGACAGTGTGCAAGTGGCAGATACCCTTTCTGCTGATAGTGTAGCTCAGAGTGAAGAGCAAAAGGAAGAGAATGAAGACCTTACTCTTGGTGGTAAGGGTGATTTGGCTGCCTTTGACTTGCATGGAAATGTGAAGAGTTGTAAGTGGAAGGATGAGAATGGTACAACTCATAACCTTGTCTTTGATGAGCAAGGTAAATGGGTAAAGTATAATGGTAAGCCTCTTAGTTCTCTCGAAGGATATGGGCGTGATAAGAATGGTCGCATAGCCTCCTATATTTGGGGTGAAATGGGTTGTGCGGATAATCATATCTTAAGTTATGATGCCGAGACTGGTCACTTGAAGAAAATGCAGGTTGAATCTGGTGATGGAAATGATGTCTATACTTATAAGTATGATAAGAAAGGACTCCTCACTCATCGCCATCTCAAAGGTGAATTTACAGAAATGGGGGCTGAGGAAACAGAACAGTATGAGACCAATATGGACTATGAGTATTCGTCCATTGACAACCATGGCAATTGGACCAAACGTACAGGTTATGGTGCTACTGGTAGTGACCCTGTAGTAGAAACGAGAACTATAGTGTATTATTAAAAATGATTTTGGGAGTCCTTGTGCGTGGCGCATGGACTCTAAAAAAATAAAGTTACAAGTTATGATTAGATTTTTATTTTGTTTTTTCTTGTCGTGTGTGAGTTTGATGCCACTACATGCGCAAGAAAAAGTAAAGGCTTTACGCTTTAACCATGTGGATGGAAGCATATATGTGAGTTTGCAAAATGAGTTGACCTGCGACTTTGCCACAGAAGATGAAATCTCCATCTCTGCAGACGGTAAAGTCTTGCTCCGTCTGAAACTTTCTGATATGAGTGGTTTTTCTACGGTTGAGGTAAGTGCTGACAAAACAACTGGCATTGTAGCCCTTCCTTCCGTCAAGGATGTGCTTGTCGAGACTACTTCTGAAGGTTTAACAGTTAGAGGCCTGAATGTTGCAGAACAAGTGATGATATACAATGTCGGTGGCACATTAGTGACAACCCAAAAGGTTGACGATAATGGCAAGGTAGAGATTAAAACCTCCCAGATGGCTAAGGGCGTATATATTGTTAAGATAGGAAAACGTAAAACCATTAAAATCCAGAAGTCATGAAGAGAATAAGTATGTTATTAATGATGCTCATCGCATTTGTGACGATGGGTATGGCGCAATACAAAATAGGACGGCAAGGTTTTGTTATCTATTCGGATGACAGCAATAATCCACAATGGATTTCCGTTGAACTTCCAACAACAGGAAAACTGAAGTTCAACTTGGAAAAAAATGGCAATGTGAATATAGCTTTGTTGGATAAGAACAACCAACTACAGGAAAGTATTGTAGGTAAGAGCCCTTATATGGACCTTACAACGTTGTGGGATATTCCTGAAGATGAAGAGCGGGAGGCATTGATGGAAATCTATAAAGTCTTAGGGGGAGAAAAATGGAATAATAATGAATATTGGGGTTCTAACTTGCCTCTTGGAGAATGGGGAAACGTTGGAACAAGTTGGATGAAAGATGATAGATATACTGTAACATCTCTGAATTTCGATAGAAATAATCTTGTGGGTGAATTACCAATGTCGGCTTTTGCAAAACTTAAGAACTTAGAATTGTTAGATATAGAGCAAAATGACATAAAGGGAGAAATTCCAGAGTGTTTAAAAAAAATAAAGAATTTTCGTTTTCGAAGGAATGGCAAAATATATGATGGCATGCTACCCGAACATCCATGGTCAGAGTTGATGTCGTATGCTCCTAATGGGAGAGATTTACGCTTTGCTGAATTGACAAAAACGTGGAAAGTGCCAGGATGGGCGGAGAAACATGAGCGTTTTCGTGATTTTTGGCCTAATTTTGCTTGCATTTCTTCAGAAACGATAGAGGATATGGACTCTTATCATGATTATTGGAAAAATAAGAAAATTCCAATGGCAGACTTTAGAGTAGTAGATTTCGATGGGAATGTGCATTGCAATTCTGATTTTGCCAAGAATAAATTAACACTTTTGCTTTATTGGGAAACTTGGTGCCCTTTTTCGCAGGCTCTTATCCAGAAACTTGTTCCTGCTTATAAGCAGTTGCATTCTAAAGGCTTGGAAATACTTGGCTTTTCAACTCTTTGTCCAATGGCTAATCCATGTGTTGATGAAGAAACTCATTTTAAATATATCAAAGATGAAGGAATAACGTGGTCTAACTGTTCTGATGGATATTATAATACAGTAAAGGCTTTTGACCTTTTTGGTGGCTCTCCAACAGTCTATGCGGTAGATAGTAACGGTGATATAGTCTATCAGTCACTCTCCCTAGGCTATTCCGACCTTATTCCTTTTATAGAAGAGTTTTTTGGTGAGAAGATAGATGGTGGCATTTACACATCCTCAGACTATAGCAAGGATGGTGAGGTTATGACGCTTCAAACGGCAACGGTGGGAAATGGTATCAACCTTGTTTTCATGGGCGATGCCTTTGTTGACAAGGAAATGGAGCAAGATGGGCTGTATGAGACCAAGATGCGTGAAGCAATGGAACAGTTCTTTGTCGTAGAACCTTACAAGTCACTTCGTAATTGTTTTACCGTTAAAGCTGTTAAGGCTGTCTCTCCTAACAATGTGTTCAGTACTTATGCTAAGTACGCTATAGACGAAAATGACGAAGTGGCTTTTAAGTATGCCAAAAAGGCTATAGGCGATGATGCAGACAAGGCTATGGTTGTAGTGGTATATAATGCCACAGCAGCGACAGGTAGAAGCTATACTTCGATGTATGGAGACGGCTCGTTTGTGGCATATTGCATGGATGGAGTTTCCACCGTTCTTAACCATGAGGCAGGAGGACACGGCTTAGCCTTCCTTGCCGATGAGTATGTAGAGCCTGGCAATGAGCAAATGACCTTGCCTAATAATTACAAAATCACGGTAGACACGCATCATAAGTATGGCAGGTCTCTTAATGTAGATTACCACACTGGAGCAGAAAACATTTGGAGTTCGTTTACAAACGATAGCAGATATTCTTCTGAAAATATCGGAAATTACGAAGGTGCATTCTTATATGGTAAGGGATGCTATCGTCCTACAGAAAATAGTATGATGCGATTTAATGATGCGCCTTTCAATGCTCCTTCTCGTGAGGCAATTTATAAGCGTATCATGACTTTGTCTGATCCTTCATATAAATATTCTCATGAGGACTTTGTGAAATTTGACATAGCGACTTCTAAGTCTGTTTCGCAAGCTAAGGGGCAGGGTAAGACAGAGGAGTCTTTAGGTAATATCAATTACACTGTCAAAGCTTCTGTTGAGAATCCAAACCGTTTTCCTCCGAAGCGCTTCTTGCCTAAGAGTCCTGTGCTAAAGAAAGGCTCTTGGAAAGATAATCAATAATATTAGATAGTTGAAGGGTTCTTTGCAGCCCTTCAACTATTTATATCCCTTTCAATAGCATTTTCCAAAGTGGTATAATTTGGATGATATTGCCGTCGAGGTTAATCTCTTTTTCTTCATCCATCGTGATGATGAATAACTCCTTGCAATCGAAGCGTTTGGCGTAAGCCAGGAGGGCTTTTGTTTCTCGCTCATAAGTCTTATCATCCTGTATGCTATAGGATACTTGGATGGCTTTACCATGCTCAAATAGACAAAAGTCAACTTCTATATTGTCATTGTAATAATATAGGTCCTCACCGTACGTCTCATAGAGATAAATGGCAACCATATTTTCCAATAGGGATGTTTCTGGATCAAGCAGGAAGAGGTTCAGAATTCCATTATCGATGAAATAGTATTTCTTGTTAGAAATCTTGTCTTGCAATTTCGCCTCAATGTTTTCTATGGAAAAAATCATGCAAGTTTCCTTGATGTATTCAAGGTAATCTACGATAGTTTCTTGCTTGACCTTTCCTGCTACTGTAGATACGATATTTGCAAGACGATTGTAGCTTTGTGGCTGTTTGATGCTCTCAGCTAATTTCCTGACTAATACTTTTAATCCTGCAGTGTTACGTATATTGTATCTACTGATTATGTCGCCAAAATATATCTTATTGTATAGATTGCCTAACCATTGACGCTTGAATGATTCTTCTCGGATGACTAACTCAGGTAATCCTCCAAAGTGGAAATATTCATTGAAAGTTCGTTTGATAGGAGCGTTGTCAAGGTATTCCCACTGCTTTTCTAATTGGATGTTCTTGGATTGGAGAAATTCCATGAAGGAAAATGGAAATACATTTTGAACTATATAACGTCCGCCAAGAGTTGTGGAAATTTCTTTGCTCAACATCTTAGCATTGCTTCCTGTAATATAAACAAGGTATTTATGGTCTGCAAGTCGGCGTGCAAACTTTTCCCAACCATCCACTAATTGAATCTCGTCCAGCATGAAGATTGGCTTATGGGCAAATAATTCTTCGTATGCTTGTTTGATGAGGTCGAGGTCGCTGAGTTGGATGTCTGCTAAACGGTCATCTTCAAAGTTGAAGTAGAGAATTTCTTCAATGGAATGGCCTTGCTGTAATAGGTCATGTATGCGTTGGTATAGCATATATGACTTACCAGCCCGGCGAAGGCCTACCAATACGTAGCATGAATGAGGTTCAAATTCGACATTGCGTCTAATGAAACTCAATTCTTTTACCATTTGTTGGTTCTCTAATATCAATTTCTTAGCTATATTTTTATCCATATTATAGTTTTTTACTGAAATATGGGTGCAAATATACAAAATTTCCTTTATAAGGGGAAGGAAAATACCAAAAAGTTTCCTCTATAAAGGAAACTTTTATATAAAATCTTTCTTTTATAAGGGAAATGTTATATTTATTCTACTTCGCTCCAATCAATAGTCAGGAAAAGTCAGAATGCCTACTATTTCAGTTTTATGAAATTGATAGTGTCTACCTTTTTAGTTTATAAAGTAAAAAAGTGTCTACTGAAATCAGGAAAAATCACCCCTCCAGGAGTTCCTGCTATGCTCTTCAAGCGGTCCCTCGGGGACCACGTGATGGGGAACCGGTGAACATGAGACGAGCAACCGTTGCTCACGAGGTGGGCAACGAGTGCCCAAACAGACAGCTACAATTTGGGCAATATGTTGTTGACTTTTCCTCCTTATTATATATAGCCGTTTGCATAGTTTGCACTTTTCTAAATAAAAAAATCCCATCACTCTCAATGAGAATGATGGGATTCAATGTCTTTAAGCAAATTGCTTTCAGATTACTTACGAAGACCGAGGGCCTTGATGATGGCACGGTAGCGATTGATATCGCGGTCGTACAAGTAATCGAGCAATGCGCGACGCTTTCCTACAAGCTGTGTCAGAGAACGTGTTGTAGTATAATCTTTACGGTTCTTCTTTACATGTTCCGTCAAATGAGCAATACGGTATGAGAACAATGCTATCTGGCTCTCAGCTGAACCAGTATCAGAGTTAGACTTTCCGTACTTGCTAAAGATCTCTTCTTTTTTTGCTTTGTCTAAATACATAGCTGTGTTACTTAATAATAAATGTTACTTTAATTGTTTCTAATGCATTCAGGACCCTTCCTCGCGGCGGTTTCTCTAAAAATGCGCTGCAAAGTTACAACTTTTCTGTGAAACTTGCAAATTTTTCCGATATTTTTTGTAATTTTGCACCCAAATTCATTAAGTATTTAAGGTAAAGGAAATGCAAGACATTAGAAACATTGCAGTTATTGCACACGTTGACCATGGTAAGACTACCTTGGTGGACAAGATGATGCTCGCCGGAAAGCTGTTCCGTGACGGCCAGGATAATAGCGGCGAAGTGCTCGATTCCAATGATTTGGAGCGTGAGCGTGGTATAACCATTCTTTCAAAGAATGTATCTATCAATTGGAAAGGTGTTAAAATCAATATCCTCGATACTCCTGGACACTCCGACTTCGGTGGTGAGGTGGAGCGCGTACTCAATATGGCAGACGGTTGTCTCTTGCTTGTTGACGCTTTCGAGGGCCCTATGCCTCAGACCCGTTTCGTGTTGCAGAAAGCTTTGCAGCTCGGTCTGAAGCCTATCGTTGTCGTTAATAAGGTGGATAAGCCTAACTGCCGTCCTGAGGAAGTTTATGAGATGGTATTCGATCTCATGTGCGACCTTGATGCTACTGAGGATCAGCTTGATTTCCCTGTAGTATATGGTTCTGCTAAGAATGGTTGGATGGGAGAGGATTACAACAATCCTACAGACAACATCGACTATTTGCTCGACAAGATCATAGAGGTTATCCCTGCTCCTAAGCAGTTGGAGGGTACTCCTCAGCTCCTTATTACTTCTCTCGACTACAGTTCTTATACAGGCCGTATCGCTGTAGGTCGTGTTCATCGTGGTACTCTGAAGGATGCCATGAATGTGACAATCTGCCATCGTGATGGTACACAGGAGAAGACCAAGATTAAGGAACTTCATACATTCGAGGGTATGGGTCACAAGAAGACTGATCATGTAGATTCTGGTGATATCTGTGCAGTTATCGGTTTGGAGAAGTTTGAGATTGGTGATACCATCTGTGATTATGAGAATCCAGAGCCACTTCCTCCAATCGCTGTTGATGAGCCAACCATGAGTATGCTCTTCACTATCAACGATTCTCCATTCTTCGGTAAGGAGGGTAAGTTCTGTACTTCCCGCCATATCCAGGAGCGTTTGAACAAGGAGTTGGAGAAGAACCTTGCTCTTCGTGTTCAGCCATTCGAGGATTCTACTGATAAGTGGATTGTCAGCGGTCGTGGTGTGCTTCATCTCTCTGTGCTTGTGGAAACCATGCGCCGTGAGGGTTATGAACTTCAGGTAGGTCAGCCTCAGGTTATCTACAAGGAGATTGACGGTGTGAAGTGTGAGCCTGTAGAGGAGTTGACTATCAATGTACCAGAGGAGTTCGCTTCTAAGATGATTGATATGGTAACCCGTCGTAAGGGTGATATGACTTCTATGTTGAACATGGGTGAGCGTGTGGATATCGAGTTTGATATTCCTTCTCGTGGTATCATCGGTCTTCGTACCAATGTGCTGACTGCTTCTCAGGGTGAGGCTATCATGGCTCACCGTTTCAAGGAGTATCAGCCATTCAAGGGTGAAATCAACCGCCGTTCTAATGGTAGTATGATCGCACTTGAAACTGGTACTGCTTATGCTTATGCTATTGATAAGCTTCAGGATCGTGGTAAGTTCTTCATCGACCCAGGTGAGGAGGTTTATGCCGGTGAGGTAGTTGGTGAGCATGTTCACGAAAACGACCTTGTCATCAATGTGACTAAGGCAAAACAGTTGACCAACGTCCGTGCTTCAGGTTCTGACGATAAGGCTCGTGTGATTCCAAAGACCGTAATGAGTCTTGAGGAGTGCTTGGAGTATATCCGTGAGGACGAGTACGTAGAGGTAACTCCTAAGAGTATGCGTATGCGCAAGGTAATCCTTGATCACTTGGAGCGTAAGCGTAGCAATAAAGACTAATTAAGTATAGCTTTAAGGATATAAATGAAAAGAGAAATCCTCTCCTATCGGATGTTTCCGATATGGAGAGGATTTGAGTTATTGTACTTTTGTACTCGAATTTCAACTCAGTTTGGACTTGCAGTCAAATGGTTTATTCAATAGAACTCAAAATCACGTAATTATGAAGTTGTGGAATTTTTTCAGGAAGTTTTCCTTGCCCTGTTCGCTGGTCATAGGAGCCGTAGGTTATTTGATTTTTGCATACGTTCCTTTCTTGGAACCATTGGGTGAGGCGGTCGGACCTCATTTGGTCAGTCTGATGCCGATTGTATTGTTTGCTTTGCTTTATGTTACGTTTTGTAAGATAGAAATAAAGGAAATGAAGCCTAAAGCCTGGCATTTTATATTGCAACTGATTAGAACTTCTTTGGCTTTGATGATGGTGGTACTCATCTTTGAGTTTGGTAACGACTATAATACAAAACTGATACTGGAGGGTGCTTTCATCTGTTTTATTTGTCCTACTGCAGCAGCTGTGGCTGTGGTAACAGAAAAATTGGGTGGGTCTATCGGTTCGCTTACTACCTATACGGTGATAGCCAATATTTTCACGATGGTTATCATCCCTTCTCTTTTCCCGATGGTAGAAAAAGGTGCTGATGTATCCTTTCTTTATATGAGTTTGATGGTGTTTAGGAATGTGACTACAGTTTTGGTGGTGCCATTACTTTTAGCGCTTTTGAGCCGCAGGTTCTTGCCGAAGTTTGTGGATAAAGTAAAGAGCGTAAAAGATTTGGGATTTTATATGTGGTGCTTCAATCTGACGATTCTGATGGGCGAGACGGTGCGTAATATCCTTCATGCTACGGTATCTGGTTGGATTCTTGTTTTGCTTCTGATTGTTCCGCTTTTCGTCTGTCTTATCCAGTTTGCCATCGGTAAGGCGGTGGGACGCCATTTTGATGCGAGCATTAGTGCAGGACAGGCTTTAGGTCAGAAGAATACGATAGTGGGTATCTGGCTCACCCTTACTTTCCTGAATCCGTTGGCTGCCGTAGCTCCAGGTGCCTATGTGGTTTGGCAGAATTTAGTGAATGGTTGGCAGTTGTGGTATAAGGAGAAGTATGGTAAACTCAAGTGGTAAAAAAAAGCATCTTAAGATACTCGTAAATGTATCTTAAGATGCTTTTTCTATATTTCAGTCTTTGACTTTTCCTGATTCTAATCCTGTGTAGGATAAATCAAGTTTTCTTCCTTGATAACGTTTAAGACCTCTTCGAGATATTTCTTGGACTCGTATTTTGCCATAGGCAGGTCGTGGAGCAGATAGTTGCCACAGTCCTTGGCAGCCTGTCCTGGAATCTCGCCTTCGAAGTCTGCGATAAACTTGAAGGTGCGCTTCATCAACTCAACGATATCCTTGCTTTCCAAGTCTCCTTTGATGAGGAGGTAATTTCCTGTGAGGCAACCCATCGGACCCCAATATACGATGCGGTCTTTCCACTCTTCGTCATTGCGGAGATAGGTGGCAGCGAGGTGCTCAATCGTGTGGATGGCACCGTTGTGGAGACAAGGCTCCTGATTAGGTACCTTCATGCGGATATCGAAAGTAGTGACAACTTCGTTTCCAATTTCGTCCTTACGGCTAACGTATATACCGCGGAGCAACTTGTTATGATTGATAGTAAAACTTGGTATCTTGTTCATTTTAATTTGAATGTTAAATGTTAAGTGATTCTTCACTTACTAATTAAGCTTGCGCCCGAAAAACAATTGGATTCTTCACTCTTCACTCTTCGTTCTTCACTCCTAAAGGCTCTCGAGGAACGCTTTGGTTACATTGAAAGAACCTTCTGCCATCTTAGCCCAAAAGTCGAAATACTGCTGCGCCTTGGTGTCTTTGAGTGGTACATCACTGATAATACGGAAGGAGATGAAAGGAGTCTTGTATATATGGCAGGTCTGGGCAATAGAGCAGCTTTCCATATCGACAGCCATTGCATGAGGGAAGTGCTCCAGGATAGAGCGCATCTTCTCCTTACTATCTACAAACCACTCTCCACTGACAATCTGTCCTGCATGTATCTTAGGATGGATGTTGTCTGGAAGATGATTGATGGCAAGTGCCTTCTCTACATACTCCTTTGGAGTCTTGAAGGTGGCTGGCATACCCAAAATCTGTCCAAATTCACATTCATCGCCGCAATAAGCGTCATGATATACACACTCTGTTGCCACTACAACCTCAGTAACGTTGAGGTTGATATCTGCTCCACCAGCAACACCGGATGAGATTACCAGGTCTGGATGGTAATTGTCTATCATTTCTACGGCACCGATGGTACTGTTTACCTTGCCGATGCCGCACTGTTGCATGACTACTTCATTGTTGCCAATTTTTCCAATCACGAAATCCTTGTGGTTCTTCTGCTCTGTCTGTGATTCTGTCAATAATGTCTTGAGTTGCGTGAACTCCTTGTCCATCGCAACGATAATTCCTATTTTCATATATTTATTGTAACTTTTTCGATTGAGAATTTGCCGATATTAAAATCGGCTGCAAAGTTACGAAAAATATCTGATAAAACCTTAGAAGTTAACACCAAAGTTGAGTTGCAGTCCTCCATTATGGGATGTGTCGAAGGTATCATGACAGATGTTTGCCAGACCGATATCGTAGGTAAGGTCGGCATAGAACATATCGTATTGCACGCCACAACCCAGACGGAGTCCTCCATCTACCCGGCGGAAGTTATCGTCATTAAATGAGTTTTGAGCTTCTCTCTGTTCGAAGTTCTTAATCTTTCCACCAACTCCTAAAGCGAAATATCCTCCAAAAAATGGTTGGAGCGAGAAGTGTGGATCGATATTGTACTTATATTTCAGTACAAGTGGAATTTCGATGTAGTTGAGGTCGTAGGTCATCTTCTTGTCATTAGCCAAATCTTTCTTGCCGCCTTTCTCTGTATAGAACAAGCCTCCTTCCAGATAAAGAGGCTGGGCATTTGAAAGTGCGACACCTGCCACAACTCCCACGTTGAGACCAGTTTGCCAATTACCACCATCCAGTCTGTTATCATCCGAATTGACGTAAGAGAAAGAAGGACCAATCCTGAATCCGAAGTAGGAGTCAGGGAAATCATTGTAGTGACGGCCGTAGTCGAGATGACCCGTCTGCTTGTTGTAATATCTGCTCTGAGTGTAGTGTTGAGCTAAGGATGGCATTGCGATGAGCAAGAGAGCCATCAGGAGAAATGTAATCTTTTTCATATTTTTCATCAATTTATTAGTTATACCTTATTATATATAAAGAGCTTTTTGTATGATATGAAACTCTTTTTCTGATGCTGCAAAAATACGTATCTTTTCTCATATTGCAATTAGAGAATCCCTAAAAGAAAAGGGGAATTCCCTATTATAATGGGTAATACCATCTTCTACAGATCCATTTTAGGCAAGTCTGAATGCTTCTTAAGTTATTTCTTTAACACTAAAAATAGCAAAAACTACCTTTTTTATTTTGTATTGTCTTCATTTTGCACTATCTTTGCACTCAAAATATAAACGTTTATAAGAATAATGAAATTTTTGAAGAAGTATCTACTGGATATTCTGGTAGTAATCGTATTTGCAGTTGTCTCCTTTGTTTATTTCATGCCAGCCGACATGGACGGGCGCATCCTGTTCCGTCATGATGCTGCAGCAGGCAAGGGACTGGGACATGAAAAGGAACTTTTCCAGCAACAGACTGGCGAGGTGACCCGTTGGACAAACTCTGTTTTTGGCGGAATGCCAACCTATCAGATGTCACCATCTTATGAGAGTGGCACTGTTTTGCAGCAGGCTGTCAATGCCTATCATCTCTGGTTGCCTGATTATGTATGGTATGTTTTTGCATACCTCTTAGGATTCTATATCCTGTTGAGAGCCTTTAACTTCCGACAGTCATTAGCAGCATTGGGATCTATCATCTGGGCTTTTTCGTCCTATTTCTTCATCATCATTGCTGCCGGACACATCTGGAAAGTGATGGCTTTGGCTTATTTGCCTCCTATGATTGCAGGTGTCGTATTGGCTTATCGTGGTAAATATTTGTGGGGATTGCTCGTTACTGCTATCTTTGCAGCCTTTGAAGTCAATGCCAACCACGTGCAGATGACTTATTATTACCTCTTTATCATCTTCTTTATGCTTCTCGCATTCTTGTGGGATGCCTATAAGAAGAAGGAAATGGCTCGCTTCGGTAAGGCTACTGCGGCTTGTATCGTGGGTGCCGCCATCGGTATATCGCTCAATCTTTCCAACCTGTATCATACTTGGCAGTACGGTCAGGAGTCTATGCGTGGAAAGAGTGAACTGGTGAAGAAAAACGCTGCTAACCAGACCAATAGCGGTTTGGATAGAGACTATATTACCCAGTGGAGTTATGGTATTGACGAGACTTGGACGCTCATGATTCCGGATGCAAAGGGTGGTGCTTCTGTTCCTTTGGCACAGAACACAAAGGCAATGGAAAAAGCGGATCCTAACTTTGTACAGATTTATCAGCAACTCGGACAGTATTGGGGCAGCCAGCCTGGAACAAGCGGTCCTGTATATGTAGGCGCTTTCGTCTGTATGCTCTTCATCTTGGGCTTATTCATCGTGAAGGGGCCGATGAAGTGGGCTTTGTTGGCGGCGACCGTCCTCAGTGTACTTCTCTCATGGGGTAGAAACTTCATGCCTTTTACGGATTTCTTCTTGGATTACGTTCCGATGTATGCCAAATTCAGGACGGTGGCTTCCATTCTTGTGATTGCTGAGTTTACCATTCCTCTGTTGGCGATGATGGCACTCAAGAAGATCGTGGATGAACCGGAAATATTGACTACCAAGGCCAAACTCGTTTATGCAAGTTTCGGACTGACAGCAGGTTTCTGTCTCCTCTTTGCCTTGGCACCAGGTCTGTTCTTCTCAGATTTCGTGTCTGCACAGGAACTTCAGGCTTTGCAGCAGCTTCCTGCAGAATATCAGGGACCTATCATCAGCAATCTGACTGAAATCAGAAAGGGTATCTTTACTTCCGATTGTTGGCGTTCTTTCTGGGTTATCGTCATTGGCTCGGCCTTCCTTTTCCTTTATAAGATGAAGAAGTTGGGCAAGGAGTTTATGATTGCTGGTATTGCTGTACTCTGTCTGGTAGATATGTGGATGGTCAACAAGCGTTATCTCTATGATGATATGTTCGTGGAGAAGAGCGTGCGTGATACTCCACAGCAAATGACTGAGACCGATAAGATGATCTGCAGAGACAAGTCGCTTGATTATCGTGTACTCAATATGGCATCCAATACCTTCAATGAGAACGAAACTTCATATTATCATAAGAGCGTTGGTGGTTATCATCCAGCCAAACTCCGTCGTTATGCGGAGATGATAGAAGCTTATATCTCTCCAGAGATGCAGAAGGCGATGAAGGCTGTAGCTGAGGCTGGTGGTGACATGACGAAGGTGAATGGCGACAGCATATTCCCTGTGCTCAATATGCTCAACACGAAGTACTTCATCATGCCTTTGCAGGGTGGACAGACTGTGCCTGTGCAGAATCTTTATGCCTATGGCAATGCTTGGTTTGTTGATAAGGTAAGCTATGCAGAAAATGCCAATGAGGAGATTGATAAGGTAGGAAAGATCAATTTGCGACATGAAGCTGTAGCTGATGCGAAGTTCAAGCAGCAGCTCGGTGAAAGTGTGCCTCAGGATGATACTTCTATTGTTAAGTTGACTCAATATAAGCCAAATAATCTGACTTATGAGGTTACTTCCAACAAGGGTGGTGTCATCGTGTTCTCTGAAATATATTATCCTGGTTGGACGGCTACGATAGACGGACAGCCTGCAGAATTGGGCAGAGTGAATTATATCTTGCGTGCCCTGAATGTAAAACCGGGAACTCACAAGGTGGTACTTGATTTCCACCCTACATCCCTGAAGACAACAGAGACCATTGCTTATGTAGGCTACGGTGTACTGTTGATTCTTTTGCTCGCAGGTTTATTCTTTGAATGGAAGAAAAATAAAGTAACAGAAAAATAAGCAATATGGACTTTAGAACGGAAGTGAACATAGAAAAGGCTGACTTTGAGATACAGCCTTCTGACAGACTGCTTTTCGTGGGCAGTTGTTTTGCGGATCATCTCGGCAATCGTTTTGTCGAGAATCGCTTCCGTGCCATGGTCAATCCATACGGAGTCATGTACAATCCTACGAGCGTATATCACTCTGTGGACCGGTATCTCAAGGGGGAACCTTGTTCCGCAGGTTTGAAGGCTGGTACTGAATACCAGAACCAAGACCGAAAAGTGGATGTGGCTGTCTTTACGCTCGGAACCAATCATGTATATATCCTGAAGGAAACGGGTGAAGTGGTGGATAACTGCCAGAAGCGTCCGCAATGCCTGTTTGAAGAAAAGGAATTGAGTGTGGGTGAATGCGTGGTAGAACTTTCCAAGGCGGTTTTGGCATTGCTCGGTCAAGGAGTCAGGCACATCATCGTGACGGTGAGTCCTATCCGTTACCAGAAATATGGATTCCATGGCAGTCAACTTTCCAAGGCCACGCTTCTTTTAGCGGCAGATATACTTTGCCAGCGCTTTCCAGAAGTGGTGCGCTATTTCCCTGCCTATGAAATTCTCTGTGACGAACTGAGAGATTATCGCTTTTACAAGGAAGATATGCTTCATCCGAGCGAACTTGCCGTGGAATATATCTGGCAGAAGTTCCAAATGGCTTACTTTGGCAAGACTGCCGAGGACTTTTTAGAGGAATGGAAACCTATCCGTGAAGCCCTTGGACACCGACCTTTCAATCCAGAGAGTGAGGAATACAAGAAGTTTCTTGCCAATGCACAGGAAAAAGAACGGAAATTCATGGAAAAGTACCAGTTGGGGAAATGACATGATTATCACATATAGAATATTTTAAAAAGTAAGATAATGACTTATACTATCGAAAAGGTAACCACACTGATAGGTGCGCGTCGCTATGGAGACAAGGATACGAATATCGGTTTCATATTGACCGATAGCCGTTCACTCTGTTTCCCAGAGGAAACTCTGTTCTTCGCCTTGAAGTCAGAGCGTAATGATGGTCACAACTACATTCCTGAGTTGTATCGTCGTGGTGTTAGAAATTTCGTAGTTACTAATGTTCCTAAAGGATATGCTTCTGACTATCCGGAAGCTAATTTCCTGAAGGTGGTTAATACGCTGGAAGCTCTCCAGCGTCTGGCAGAGCGCCATCGTGATGAATTTAATATTCCTATCGTGGGCATTACTGGTTCCAATGGTAAGACTATGGTCAAGGAATGGCTTCATCAGTTGCTTTCTCCAAATATGTTTGTCACCCGCAGTCCGCGCAGCTACAATTCTCAGATAGGTGTGCCTTTGTCTGTCTGGTTGATGAACGAGCAGACTGAGGTCGGTGTCTTTGAAGCTGGTATCAGTCAGCCTGGCGAGATGCTTGCTCTTCGTGACATCATTCAGCCAACGATAGCCGTGCTTACTTATTTGGGTTCTGCGCATCAGGAGAATTTCGAGTCTTTGGAGGCTAAGTGTCGTGAGAAGATCATTCTTTTCCATGATGCAGAAACTATCGTCTATAATGGTGATGATGAAATTGTTGCCAGGGTGGTAGGCGAATATCATGATTACAAGGGTGAAAAACTGTATTGGTCCTTGAAGGATTCTGCTGCTCCTTTCTATGTGAAAAATATAGAGAAGAAGGGTAATCTGTCTATTATTACCTATATATATAAAGGTGAGGAGGATAGCTATTCTCTACCTTTTATTGATGAGGCTTCTGTCACCAATTCTATTATAGCGGCAGTTGTTTCCCGTAAGTTGGGGGTGACTGCAGAGGATGTAGATAAGCGTATGTCACTTCTTGAACCGGTAGCTATGCGATTGGAAGTCAAGGAAGGACAGCATGGTTGCACTTTGATCAATGACAGTTACAACTCAGACATCAATTCCCTTGATATCGCTCTCGACTTTATGAGTCGCCGCCCAGATCATAAGGGGCGCCGTCATACGTTGATACTCAGTGATATCTTCCAGAGCGGTGAGAATCCTAAGGACTTGTACAAAGAGGTCTCTGACTTATGCCGTAAGCGTGGTGTGGTCAAATTCATCGGTGTCGGTCCGCAGTTGTATGAACAGAGTGATGAGATTCAGATTTCAGAGAAATTCTTCTTCCGTAATATTGAGGACTTTATCAAGAGTGAGGTGTTCGCTTCCTTGCGCGATGAGGTCATCCTGCTGAAGGGTGCCCGTCAGTTTGGCTTTGACCAGTTGACTGAATTACTCGTGAAAAAGGTGCATGAAACCACATTGGAGGTAAATCTGAATGCAGTAGTGGCCAATCTGAACTATTACCGTTCGTTCATGAAACCAGAGACCAAGTTGGTATGCATGATCAAGGCGGATGGTTATGGAGCCGGAGCGGTAGAAATCGCCAAGACATTGCAGGATCATCGTGTGGATTATCTTGCCGTAGCAGTAGCCGATGAAGGTGTTACGCTTCGCAAGAATGGTATTACGAGCAATATCATGATTATGAATCCAGAGATGACAGCCTTCAAGACCATGTTCGACTATGATTTGGAGCCAGAGGTTTATTCTTTCCGTATTCTGGACGCACTGATCAAGGCTGCAGAAAAAGAGGGTGTTACAGGTTTTCCTGTACATATCAAGTTGGATACAGGTATGCACCGTCTGGGCTTTGATCCGGAAAATGATATGGAAGAATTGATAGCACGACTGAAACATCAGAATGCCATCATACCTCGAAGTGTGTTCTCGCATTTTGTAGGTAGTGATGATGATTCCTTCGATGCGTTCTCTGCCCAGCAGTTCGCATTGTTTGATAAGGGTAGCAAGCAGTTGCAGGCTGCCTTCGATCATAAGATATTGCGCCATATCTGCAATTCTGCAGGTATAGAGCATTTCCCTGACAGACAGTTGGATATGTGTCGCTTGGGATTAGGACTTTATGGTATCAATTCCCGCAACAACAAGACCATCAACTGTGTAAGTACCCTGAAGACGACTATCCTGCAGATGCATCACATCAAGGCAGGGGAGAGTATCGGCTACAGTCGCAGGACCATTCTGGATAAGGACAGCGTGATAGCAGCCATTCCAATCGGTTATGCTGATGGTTTGAACCGTCATCTCGGTAACCGCCACGCTTATTGTCTGGTCAATGGTCAGAAAGCAGAGTATGTGGGTAACATCTGTATGGATGTAGCCATGATCGATGTGACAGGCATAGATTGCAAGGAAGGTGACAGTGTGGAAATCTTTGGAGAGCAATTGCCAGTGCAAACGCTCAGTGATATTCTCGACACGATACCTTATGAGGTGCTGACTACTATCAGTAATCGTGTGAAGAGAGTGTATTATCAGGATTAAACAGAGGCGAAAATCTGTTGAAAATGTACAAAATCATATCAATCCCATCCGAAAATATCGGGTGGGATTCTTTTTTAAGTAATATTTTTAATGAAAACGTATTGAATTTAAAGAAAAAAGCGTATCTTTGTGCCCATAAAACTTGAAACAAATCAATGTTGCACCTTTATATGGGTGCCCAAATTTAATAACTAACATTCATTAAAATTTAAAATGGAACAGGTATTTAGCTATATCATTAGCTTAGGCGCGAGTGTGATGATGCCAATCATCTTTACCGTCATCGGCTTGTGTATTGGCATGAAATTCGGTAAGGCACTGAAGTCGGGACTCTTCGTAGGCGTGGGTTTCGTAGGCTTGGGTGTTGTTACTGCTTTATTGACAACTAACTTCAATGACCCATTGAAAGCAATCTCCGACCTTTATCATCTGCAGTTAAATGTATTCGATATGGGTTGGCCTGCTGCAGCAGCAGTTGCCTATAATACTGCGGTGGGTGCATTGATTATCCCTATCTGCCTGGGGGTCAATTTTCTGATGTTGATTACCAAGACAACCCGTACGGTCAATATTGACCTCTGGAACTACTGGCACTTTGCTTTCATCGGTGCGGTAGCTTACTTCGTGATGGGTCAAAGTTTGTTGTGGGGTTATTTCGCAGCAATCGTTTGCTACATCATTACTCTGATCTGTGCAGACTTGACAGCAGAGAAATTCCAGAAATATTATGATTTGGATGGTATCTCTATTCCTCAGCCTTTCTGCCAGAGTTTTATGCCTTTGGCTATCGGTTTCAACAAACTTCTGGATATGATTCCAGGATTCTCTAAGTTGGATATCGATGCAGAGGGTTTGAAGAAGAAGTTTGGTGTATTAGGTGAACCGTTGGTTCTCGGTGTCATCGTTGGTGCCCTGATCGGTTGGGCTGCGCAGCTTGATATTAAGAAGATATTGTTCTTAGGTGTTACTATGGGAGCGGTGATGGAACTGATTCCACGTATCACTTCTTTGTTTATTGAAGGTTTGAAGCCTATCTCAGAGAAGACTCAGGAGTTGGTGAAGTCTAAGTTCAATGGTAAGAAAGTACATATCGGTATGAGTCCAGCTCTTGTTATCGGTCATCCTACAACATTGGTCGTATCTGTCATCTTGATTCCTGCTATCTTGGCTATCGCAGTATTCTTGCCAGGCAACCAGTTCTTACCATTGGCATCTTTGGCAGGTATGTTCTACCTCTTCCCAATGATATTGCCTTTTACCAAAGGTAATGTAGTAAAGACCCTCATTATCGGTCTCTTTGCTCTGGTAATCGGTCTTTATTTTGTAACCGATATGGCTCCAGACTTTACTTTGGCTGCCAATCAGGTATATGCAGCTACAGGTGATAATGCAGCTCACATTCCTGCTGGTTTCTCTGGTGGTGCTCTCGACTTTGCCTCATCTCTCTTCGGATGGATTATCTATAGAGGTGTGAAACTTTCATACATCGGTATGGGTGTACTCACAGTCATCACTGTAGCTTTGATGATTATCAACCGTCAGCGCATTGTGAAAGAAGAGAAGAAGGCTGCTGAGGATTTGCAGAAATAAACAGAAAGATAGAAATAATTCTGAAAAATAAAAAATAATATAAAGATTTTAGTAATGAAGAAGGTATTATTATCATTTGCAATGTTGCTCGTTGCTGGTGCTGGTTTTGCACAGTGCTGCAAGAGTGCTTATGAAGTGAAGGCAGAAAATGCTTACACTAATTACAATGTTCGTTATGCAAGCAACCCAATGGATGCAAAGCATTACACAACAGACCGTCTTCGTGGTGAATATGCCATTGAGAAGGTTTTTGCTCCAGGTGAGGTAAACTGGACTTACACAATGTTTGACCGTTTTCTGATCGGTGGTGCGCAGCCAACAACAGCTCCTTTGAAGTTGACTTCTATCGCTCCTCTTTATACAGACAAGCCAAACGATCAGAAGAACCTGCTCGATAACCGTGAGTTGGGTATCATCAATATCGGTGGTGAGGGTACTGTTACTGTAGATGGCAAGAAATATACGCTCGGTTTCCAGGAGGCTCTCTATGTAGGTCGTGGCGCCAAGAATATTGAAGTAGCCAGCAAGGATGCCAATAAGCCAGCTAAGTTCTATATGAACAGTGCTTGCGCTCATCAGACCTTCCCTACTAAGAAGGTAACATTGAAGGATGCTAACAACATCAAGGCAGGTAGCTTGAAGGAAAGCAATGACCGCGTTATCCATCAGTTGATTATCGATGGTGTTGCTGGTGTACGTACATGCCAGTTGCAGATGGGTGTAACTGAGTTGAAAGAGGGTTCTGTATGGAACACCATGCCAGCTCATACTCACCTCCGTCGTATGGAGACATATCTCTATTACAATGTGCCAGAGGGTCAGAAGATTCTCCATATAATGGGTGAACCACAGGAGACTCGTCCTATTTGGTTGAACAACGAGCAGGCTGTGATTGCTCCAGAGTGGTCTATTCACTGCGCAGCTGGTACAAGCAACTATACCTTTATCTGGGGTATGGCTGGTGAGAACCTGATCTATAATGATATGCAGGTAGTTAAAATTCCAGAGATGAAATAATATGAAAATAATCCTCTTGTGGGCATCATTTGTCCACAAGAGATTTTTCGTTCTCATTTAAATGCTAATTTTAAACAGACTCTATAATAAGTATGAACGCTATTAAAACAAGTAAGATGTCCAACTTCCGCTGGGTCATCTGCGCGTTGCTTTTCTTGGCAACCACCGTGAATTACATGGACCGTCAGGTCTTGTCATTAACATGGAAAGATTTTATCGCTCCAGAGTTCCACTGGACTGATGATGACTATGGTACGATTACCGGTCTCTTCTCCATTTTCTATGCCATTGCAAATCTTTTTGCAGGTAAGTTTGTGGATTGGATGGGTACTAAGAAAGGTTACCTCATTGCCATTTTCGTATGGTCAACAGGTGCTGTGATGCATGCAGGTTGCGGTTGGGTAGCTATGCAGGTAGAAGGCTATGATTCTATTGAAGCTTTGCGCCTGGTTCAGGCTGGTAGTGATGCAGCAGTTGCTATTGCCACTATCAGTGTATGGCTTTTCCTTTCCTGCCGTTTGATTCTTGCCGTTGGTGAGGCTGGTAACTTCCCTGCAGCTATCAAGGTAACAGCAGAGTATTTCCCAAAGAAGGACCGTGCTTTCTCTACAGCCATTTTCAATAGTGGTGCTTCTGTAGGTGCATTGGCAGCTCCAGCTACTATTCCTCTCTTGGCTCGCGCCATGGGTTGGGAGTGGGCTTTCATCATTATTGGTGTGCTCGGTTATGTCTGGATGGGTCTTTGGGTATGGCTTTATGACAAACCTGCCAAGAGCAAGTATGTCAATAACTCAGAGCTTACTTATATCAATCAGGATGAGGAAGCTGAGCAGGTTGAGGCTGAAAAGACTGCAGGTGATGAGGAAGAAGAGAAGACTATCGGTTTCTTGAAGTGCTTTACCTTCCGTCAGACTTGGTCTTTTATCACAGGTAAGTTCTTGACTGATGGTGTATGGTGGTTCTTCCTTTTCTGGGCTCCAGCTTATTTCTCAGATCAGTATGGTTATTCTTCTGACTCAAGCATGGGTATTGCTTTGATTTTCACCCTTTATGCGATTGTTACCATCTTGAGTATCGGTGGTGGTTATCTGCCAACTTACTTTGTTGATAAGAAGGGTATGAATCCTTATATCGGCCGTATGCGTGCGATGTTGATCTTTGCATGTTTCCCATTGTTGGGTCTGATAGCACAGCCTATGGGTGAGTATAGTGCATGGTGGCCTGCTATCATTATCGGTCTTTTAGGTGCTGGTCATCAGGCATGGTCTGCCAACCTTTATTCAACCATTGGTGATATGTTCCCAAAATCTACCGTTGCAACTATCACTGGTATTGGTGCTATGGCAGGTGGTGTAGGTTCTTTCCTCATCAATAAGGGTTCTGGTATGCTCTTTACCTATGCAGAAGGTCAGGGTGCTGCCTTTACTTTCATGGGCTTTGATGGCAAACCTGCTGGTTATATGATTATCTTCTGCATCTGTGCAGTGGCTTATCTCATTGGTTGGTGTATTATGAAGGCATTGGTACCAAAGTACAAGCCTATCGTCGTTGACTAATTAGAGAAAGATATCAAGTAAAAATAATAATCCCTGTTGAGGAAATGATTTTTCCTTAACAGGGATTTCTGTTTATGGACCCACTTTCACATGAAGTCTGGCAATATCTTGCGAATTGTGAGCCGAGTGTGGCTTTTATTTTACAAAACCTTGCTGCTTGAGCGCATCCATAAAACCAATGCTCATGGCCTCACAATCCTTCTTGGTATATCGGATATCTGTGAAAACCTGGGCCAATGTTTCTACGTTGTTGATTCTTACAAATTCCTTGTTTTCTTCCAAGGATTCCTTTTCTGCATAGAAATCATCTATCTTCTCTGGGGTATAATCGCTGTATGATTCCTGATGAATGATACTACGCAATGGGAGTCTATCGCTCTTGGCAGGATGCTCGTCAGGCCATCCCAAGGTAATGGTGGCTACTGGCATTACGAGCTTTGGTAATTTCAAAGTGTCGATAATCATCTTAGGCATATAGATAGTTGTGCCCAAGAAACAGGTGCCCAATCCTTCTTCTTCGGCTAAGTTACAGAATGTTTGTGTGAAAAGCAAAGCATCTGTAGCCGCATTCATGAATGATAGGATATTGTCATAGCCAGGGGTGCCCTTGCGGTTCTCTGCCCAGATGGTTGTACGTCGGTAATCTGCGCAGATGGTAAGTACAACAGATGCATCTGTCACCATAGGTTGGTTGAAATGTGCTGGAGCAAGTGCTTTCTTACCTTCTTCACTTCTGGTAACAACGACACTGTAGAGCTGGAGATTGCCCATCGTAGGGGTACGTTCTGCTTCTTCTATCAGCCGATTCAGTAATTCATCGCTTACTTCACGGTTGGAATATTTGCGAATGGTTGTTCTGTTTTTAATTGATTCCATATTCTTTATTTTTGATGTTTCTTGATATCGTTTTCCTCCTTATTCTATTGCAAAGGTAAATAAAGTTTTCTAAAAAGTGGCATATACTGCTATCTTTTTAAGAAATATCTCCAAAAACCTTTCATCATTTAGAATAAAAAGTTTAATTTTGCACCAAATTATTAAACGTTTAATATGATTGATACAGAAAATATGACTTTTGAAGAGGCTCGTCTTGCACTCGTGGATGATTTGAAGAGTAGTTTGGAGAACCTGCGCAACCATTTTGCAGACCAGCAAGTTGATTGGGGTAAGCTGCAAGACAGTTTGCATAAGGTAGTCGGAGATTCTGTCAATATTCGGAATATGCAACCGGATGTGGTTGAGGTGCGACCAAGAGAATTGGAATGTGATGTTGTCCGTTTCCAGAATAATAAGGAGAAATGGGTGGCATTGGTGGGTTTGCTTAATGGTCATCCTTACGAGATATTCACAGGTTTGCAAGATGATGAGGAAGGCATCATGTTACCAAAATCTGTCACCAAAGGTAAAATCGTGAAGACAGTTCTCAGTGAGGGAGCCAAAAGATATGATTTTCAGTTTGTCAACAAGCGTGGTTATAAGATCACCGTGGAGGGATTGAGCGAAAAGTTTAATCCGGAGTATTGGAATTATGCCAAGTTGATTTCCGGTGTGTTGCGCTATCGTATGCCTATCAAGCATGTTATCAAACTGGTTAGTCAGTTGCAGCTCACTTCAGAGAGTATCAATACCTGGAAGGTGGGTGTAGAACGTGCCTTGAAAAATTACTTGAAGGATGATGAGCAGCTAACTTCTTGTAGTGATGAACAGCATGATGGAGGAGAACAATGATGAATTTACGTCAGAGCTATATCCTTTTGCAAGATTTGAAGTTTCATGCCTTTCATGGTGTTTTGCCACAGGAAAGAAAAACGGGTAATGATTATCTTGTAAGTTTACGTATCAAATATGATGTTACGAATGCATTGACGAGTGATGATGTCAATGATACCTTGAACTATGCAGAGGTTTATCAGTTGGTTTCCCAGGAGATGTCTGTTCCTTCTCAATTGATAGAAAGAGTAGGAGGCAGAATTGGTGATCGTCTTTTTCGCCGTTTCCCAACTATAGAAGAAATTCATCTGAAAATCATCAAGCAGAATCCACCTATGGGAGCCGATTGTGAAGGAGCTGGTGTGGAATTTCTGTTTGAGCGTTCACTTAATAAATAATAAAACTTTGTTGCATATTTTGGTTTTCTGCCATTAAATGCTTAATTTTGCACAATCATAATAAATAGTATGTTGAAGAAGATCGTTCTTTTGCTGGTTGCATTCTTTATGTTGGTGGCATATTCTTTTGCTGCCAATGATAGATTTACGCTTGTTATTGACCCTGGTCATGGTGGTCATGATGCAGGTGCCATGGGTGCCAGATCCAAAGAAAAAGATATAAACCTGCGGGTGGCATTGGCTTTTGGTAAGTATGTAGAACGTAATATGCCAGATGTGCGTGTCATTTATACCCGAAAGACTGATGTGTTCATTCCGTTGAAGGAAAGAGCAAATATTGCCAATAAGGCTGGTGCTGACCTGTTTATTTCAGTTCATACCAATGCCTTGCCTGGTGGTAAGATAGCCAGAGGTTTTGAAACCTATTCCTTGGGTATGCACCGTGCCAAGGATAATCTGGATGTGGCTATGCGAGAGAACTCTGTCATCTCTATGGAGAAGGGATATCAGCAGACTTATCAGGGATTTGACCCGAAGTCTTCTGAAAGCTATATTATCTTTGAATTCATTCAAGGTAAGAATATGGAGCGCAGTGTTGAGATTGCCCGCTCTATTCAAAAGAGTGTTTGCCGTGAGGCTAACCGACCGGATAAAGGCGTTCACCAAGCAGGATTCCTGGTTCTTCGCGAGACCTCTATGCCAAGCTGTTTGATAGAGTTAGGCTTTATCACCACCCCTGATGAGGAGGAACTGCTCAACAATGAATCGCGTGTGGATGATGTGGCTAAGGCTATCTTCCACGGTTTCGAACAATATAAGAACAAGTATGATAGAAGAGTTTCTGTGCCTTATCGTGCGGCATCATCTGCAGACGACAGTGAAATGCCAAAGATTGTGCCAGATACCTATCAGCGCGGGGAAACCAAGCGACAGTCGCAGGCAAGGGATACTTCCGTTGGAGAGAAAGACGCTCATGCCCCAATCTTCAAAGTGCAGATTTTTGTGAGCAACCGTGTGCTTCGAGCAGGTGATGCGCATTTCAAAGGAGAAACAGGTTATGCAAGTTATCAGGAGGGTGGTATGGTGAAATACACGATAGGTTCTTCTGCTAATTATAATGAGATCTTCCGACTTCGTAAATCCTTGTTGGATAAGTTTCCTGAGGCATTTGTCATCGCCTTTAAGGATGGACAGAAGTACGACGTAAATCAGGCAATTCGAGAATTTAAACAGAATAAAAAATAAAGGAGAATGAAAATTACCAAGGAAATAAAAATAGCTCTTGTGGCTATTGTAGGTATTTTGATTATGTACTTCGGAATTAATTTTCTGAAGGGAATCAATCTGTTTTCTTCCAATAACTATTATTATATGACGTTTTCCGACATCCAGGGACTGGGTGCTTCAACGCCAATTTATGCTGATGGTTATAAGGTAGGAACTGTTGATGCTGTGGATTTTGACTATACTCAGTCTGGGCCTATTAAGGTGAAGGCTGATATTGATAAAAATCTGCGCATTCCAAAGGGAAGTCAGGCTGAAATTGTGAAAGACCTGATGGGTAATTTGCAAGTGAATATCTTGTTGGCTAATAATCCTCGTGAACGTATTGAGGCTGGTGGCATTATACCTGGAGCTGTCAATGAGGGTGCTTTAGGCAAGGTTTCGGCTATGGTTCCTACAATCGAGAAGATGCTTCCTAAACTGGATTCTATTTTGGGTAGCTTGAATGCGCTCTTGGCAGATCCTGCATTGGCTGCTTCTTTGCATAATGTGCAAACCATTACGGGCAATCTTACGGTTTCTACCCGTGAGTTGAATACGTTGATGGCAGGTCTCAACAAGCAGGTTCCTGGTATGATCAATCGTGCCAATGGCGTTTTGGATAATACGAATAAGCTGACTTCCAATCTGGCATCTTTGGATGTACAGGGTACGCTGGATCGTGTCAACAAGACATTGGAGAATACACAGGCATTTACTGAAAAGTTGAACAGCAACAAGGGTACTCTTGGCTTGCTGATGAATGATACCCAGCTTTATGATAATATGAATTCGACTATGCGCCATGCTGATTCTTTAGTTATCGATTTGAAACAGCATCCTAAGCGCTATGTTCACTTCTCTGTTTTTGGTAAAAAAGACAAGTAATAGAGGCGAATGTCTTTAAAAAGCCGCCTGTGCTTAAATAAAAATAGTCTAAATAAGCAGATATGATGTTTCACGCCCTCGAAATAACTTTCGAACTGATTGTTTGTGAGTTATTTCGAGGGTGTTACGATTTTGTTTCACTCTTTGTCTATTCTTTTCTTTGAAAAGCTTCTAAGTTATTCTACATCAGATAGTTAACCCTAAAAATAGGTCAAAGAGCTGAAAATTGTGGATAACTTAATTAAGTGTCTGATAATTAAAAGGTTATAAGACTATATTAAAATAAATTAAATTATCAGATTTGGTGGTCTGCGTTTTATTTTATAATTTTGCAGTGAAATTGGCGTTTTGGGGATGCCTTTCACTAATTTGAGCAATAATTTAAAGCAATTATCGATATAATGTTAGCAAGTCCGAAAGCTCTTTGGGACAATTGTCTTACGCTTATCCGTCAGCATGTCTCTGAGCAACATTTCAATACGTGGTTTAAACCCATTGTTTTCGAGTCGTATAAGCCGGCTACGAAAACTTTGCTGGTTAGAGTTCCGAGTACTTTCTTCTATGAGTATTTGGAAGCAAACTTCGTGGACTTACTGAGCAAGGTATTGCATCAGAATTTTGGTGAAGGTATTCGTCTGACTTATCGTGTTGTGGTAGTCAAGGATGCTCCTGGTGGAACTACACCTTTGCCTTTAGATCCTGATGATGCTAATGACTTGAGTCCTAAGAGTCATCAGGCTCAGGCAGGAAGCGAGACTGCTGCTGCAGGAGAATCTCAAATGGATGATATTGATACCCAACTTGATCCTAAGTTGACATTCAATAATTACATGGAGGGTGAAAGTAATAAGCTTCCACGTTCTGTGGGATTGTCTATTGCAGAACATCCTAATACAAGTCAGTTTAATCCGATGTTTATCTATGGTCCGTCTGGTAGCGGTAAGACACATTTGGTCAATGCCATTGGTGTTAAGGCTAAGCAGATGTATCCGCAAAAGCGCGTGCTCTATGTGAGTGCCCGTCTCTTTCAGACGCAATATACAGATGCTATTCTGCACAATTCAAGCAATGATTTCATCAATTTCTATCAGTCTATCGATATGCTGATCGTTGATGATATTCAGGATTGGGCAGGCAAGGCAAAGACATTGAATACGTTTTTCCATATCTTCAATCATCTCTTCCGTAATGGTAAGCGCATCATATTGGCAAGTGACCGTCCTCCGGTAGATTTGAAAGATGTGCCAGATCGCCTTCTGACGCGTTTCTCTTGTGGTTTGGTATGTGAATTGGAAAAACCGAACGAGCAGCTCTGTGTGGATATCTTGAGCAATAAGATACGTCGTGATGGTTTGAAAATCTCCAAGGAGGTTGTTAGTTTCATTGCTCAAACCTGTAATGGCAGTGTGCGTGATTTGCAGGGTGCCATCAATGGTTTGCTGGCTTATAGCATTGTGTATAACAGCAATATTGATATCCGCTTGGCAGAACGCGTTATCAAGAGAGCCGTGAAGGTGGATGACAAGCCTTTGACGATAGATGATATCGTAGAGAAGGTTTGTACTCATTATAATGTGACTACAGCTGCCGTGAACAGTAAGAGCCGTAAGCGTGATTATGTGGTGGCAAGACAGGTGACGATGTATCTGGCACAGAAATATACCAAAATGCCTGCTTCACGCATAGGTAAGCTTGTAGGAAACAGAGATCATAGTACTGTGATTCACAGTTGTTCAAAAGTGGAGGAGCGATTGAAAATCGATGCAACTTTCAGCGATGAAATAATGAGTATAGAAAACTCGTTTAAGTTGAAAGCGTAATGATTTGCATCTTTAAGTTGCAAAGAAGCGTATGAATTCATAATATCTTTTTCAGTTTGCATGTTTCATATTCATGCTCGTCAATGCCTTCATCGTGGCACTCTCTCATCTGCATGTAAGATGGGAGAACAAGCGGTATGAGCGTTCTTGATGGATCATCGTGATTGCCCTGATAGGATTAGCGATACAATATGTGATACAGATTGGCAAGATGTCAAATGCTAAAAAGTTACACTGGGAACACTCATCGATGTGCGAGGAGAAGCAAATATTCGTAATCTACATCTCCGCTTTCAGCAGCTTTATCTCTTCTGCCGTCAGCCCCGTCATATCCATGACCGATGCTTCATCCATACCCTTTGCCAGCATCTTCCTGGCAATCTCAAGGCTTCGCAGGTTCATGCCCTTTTCCATGCCTTCCTTCATGCCCTTTTCCATACCCTCAGCTATACCTTCACGCTTGGCTGTATCTACGGAATTCTTGATGTCGCGATATGCCATCTTGCTGGTCTCGTACTCCCTCATTTCCTGCGGAGTGAACTTGGCAATCTCGGCTTCCTCGAAGAGGCGGTCGAAGACTTTATCGCACAGTTCTTTAGGGCGCTGGGTAAGCTTATAGAGGTTCTTCAGTGCATAGAGCCACTTCTCGTAGAGCGTATCCAGTTCTTCCAGGGGTTTGTTGAACTTGGAAATCTCTACATAAATATATTCGAGTTTGTCGTAAAATACTTTGTGGGTAGCTGTGTCGCACAACTGTACATGATGGCGGATTTTCTCCTTGTCAAATGCGTCCTCGTTCATGCTGAAGTTGAGCAGGGCTACGGTATAGACATGATTGAGTTTGAAATCCCATTCACTCCCCTTTGGTGCCTGTTCACGGATAGGGAAGGTTGAGTAGAAGAGGGCGCGATCCTTGAAATACGTCTGGTAGGCATTCTGCATTTCTACGATGAACTTCTCGCCGTTTTCACCCTCACAATATACATCAAAGATGGCTCTGCGGTCGGTATATACATCTCCCACATGCTCTGGGTTCAGATACGATACGTCCTTCACAACCTGTCTGCCATTAAACAAGCTGTTGAGGAAGCAAATGAGCAAATCCTTGTTCATTGCTGTTCCAAAAATTCGCTTGAAACCGAAGTCGGTCAGCAAGCTGATGTATCTTTCTTCTACCTGCTTCATAATCATCTGTTTTAAAATTCTCAAGCGCAAAGTTACGACTTTATTTTCATATCTGATAGAGATTTCTGGGAAAAGTTTCTGAAAAAGTTAGAGATTGCGTTTTTTATGTGAGAAGACAAGGGTCTTGGTACCTGTTGGGTGGATAATATGGTTGTGGCTTTTCGATGTAAGTTCCCAGTCAGATTCTATTTTCTGAAAATTTTTCGTAAGTTTTTATAAGATTTTGTGCGTTTATCACTATTTTTGATTATATTTGCAACCAATATGGAATTAACCTAAACAAAAGTGCAGATATGGTTATGAAACAGAAATTTAAACTCATATTTTATGGTGTAGGAGCGCTGATTTTATTGCCCCAATCCATTCATGCCCAATTTGTAAATATGGAGGGGTTGGACTCTTTACGCCTGTCGGGATCGGTGAGCGTGGTGGAACCAGAACTCCTGAAGAAAGGCGTACTTCACAATGCCCTCGATGCCTTGAGTGGACAGACAGCCGGTGTCAATGTCACAACTAATGGACTTGACCGTATCGCCATGTTGAACGCTGTACGTGTTAGAGGTACTACTTCTATTATGGGAGGTAACGAACCACTTGTTATTATTGATGGCGTAACCTCTGATGTGGCTACACTTGCAACAATTTATCCTGCGGATATAGAAAGTTTTACGGTTCTGAAAAATGCCAGCGAAACTGCACTTTATGGTTCGCGCGGTGCTTCGGGTGTTATTCAGGTGAAAACCAAAAAGGGTACAGGTAAGGGATTTCAGATCTCTTATGAGGGTAGCTATGGCATCGAAGCTATGTATAAAAGTATGGAGATGCTCAATGCTGCTGAATATATTGCGGCTGCACAGAAGTTGGGATTGGAATATAATGACAAGGGATATGATACCAACTTCCGAAAGGCTATCACTCGAACAGGAAATATCCAAAACCATTATCTGGCTTTCAGTGGTGGAAATCCACAGAGCAACTATCGCGCTTCTTTTGGTTATATTGATCATAATACCATCATCCGTAGTAAGGGGTATCGCAATTTAGTGGCTAAGATTGATGTTACTCAGAAGGCATTTAATAATAGGCTGACTGGCGACTTCGGTGTATTTGGTTCTTCATATAAGAACAATGATATCTTTGACAGTCAGGCGCTTTTCTATTCTGCCGATGCAATGAATCCTACCTATCCATTCGATAGAGAGAATGGCAGTTGGGTAAAGAATGGAGCGGCTTCGCAGGTGAATCCACCTGGAATCTTGCTGCAGGAGCGAAATGATAGTAAGAATATGAACTTCAATGGTCATCTGAAGCTGAAATATGATATCTGTGATTATCTGAATGTCACTGCATTCGGAGCATACGGCTATGCTTCCAATGAAAATAATCAGTTCTGTCCTACATGGGTTTGGGCGCAGGGCAATCTCTATCGTGGTGAATTCAAGAGTGAGGAATGGCTTGGTAATGTTTCCTTAAACTATCAGCATTCCTGGGGTATTCATCATCTCAAGGCGATGCTTGGCGCAGAATATCAGAAAAATATCCGAACTGGTTTCTGGACTTCTGCCAAGGGAATTACCAACAACGGGATGTATTATCACAATATAGGTGCTGCTGCATCACGGCCTTTCGGTGGGACAGACAGCAACTATGAAGATCTGGCCTTAGCTTCTGTGATGGGGAATATCGACTACACCTTATTAAATAAATATAGCCTTTCGGTTTCCATGCGTGGTGATGGTTCTTCGATGGTGGGCGATGCTCATACTTGGGGTTTCTTCCCATCCATCTCTCTTTCCTGGGATATGAAACAGGAAGAATGGCTCCGTCATATCAAGGATATTACGATGCTGAAACTCCGCACGGGCTATGGTAGGTCGGGTAATCTTGGTGGCATATCTGCTTATACCACGATGAACACGGTGAGACAGAACGGCATTGTTTCGGTGAACAGTTCGCCTACGGTGACGATGGGGATGATCAGCAACAACAATCCTGATTTGAAATGGGAAACACGTGCCACCTGGAACCTGGGTGCTGACCTCGGCTTGTGGAATAACCGGCTGGTTCTGACGGCTGAATATTACTATTCCAAGACTACGGATATGCTTTATGCCTATGACGTGCCTGTACCTCCATTCGCCTACGATAAGCTGTTGGCGAATATCGGTTCGATGAGCAATCAGGGTTTAGAGATAGGCTTTTCTTTCACTCCTATCCAGAAGAAGGACATGGAACTGAACATCAATATGAATCTCTCTTGGCAGAAGAATAAACTCCTGTCGTTGAGCGGTGAATATGCTGGTATGCAGATGTCGGCAGCTGATGTGACGGCGATGGGCGCCTTGTCGGGTGCCGGGCAGCATGGCGGTTATAATAATGTGGTCTATCAGATTGTGGGGCAGCCGCTTGGTGTGTTCTATCTGCCTCATTGCAAGGGACTCGTGGAAGATGGCAACGGACATTATCGTTATGACATCGAAGACCTGGATCAGAATGGAACCGTTGATTTGAGTGATGGCGGCGATAGATATATTGCCGGACAGGCTACTCCTAAAGTAACGTTGGGCTCCAATATCAGTTTCCGTTATCGCGACTGGTATCTCTCTCTGCAGATGAATGGTGCTTTCGGACATAAGATTTTCAACGGCACAGGATTGGCATACACCAATATGTCGAGTTTCCCGGATTACAATGTACTGAAAGGGGCACCAGAGAAGAATATCGTAGATCAGAATGTTTCTGATTATTGGCTGGAGAATGGTGATTATCTCAACTTCGAGTATCTTACCCTCGGCTACGACATTCCTATCAAGAAAGGGGTGATACAGTCGCTCAGGGTATCAGCGAGCGTGAATAATCTTGCCACAATCACCAGTTACAGCGGATTGACTCCGATGATCAACAGTTATGTGGTAAACAGCACGATGGGTATAGATGATAAGCGGACTTATCCTCTTTACAGAACCTTCTCGCTGGGTCTAAGTGTTCAATTCTAATAATAGATGAGTATGAAACGATATAGAATATTATCTGTTCTGATGGCAGTCTTGGCATTGACATCGTGTTTGAATGAGCATCCGAAAGATCAGCTCGACGAGGATGCCATCTATGGTTCTGCATCGGAGATTTATACCAATGCCGTAGCTTCACTCTATAATTATATAGGTGGAGCCAACGAGAGTGAAGGTATTCAGGGAACTTGTCGCGGCATCTACGATTATAATACGCTGACCACTGATGAGGCTATCATTCCAATCCGTGGTGGCGACTGGTATGATGGTGGTTTGTGGAATGCCATGTATCAGCATCGGTGGACTGAAGATGATGCTTCACTCTATGATACCTGGAAGTATCTCTATAAAGTGATAGTTCTGGCTAATAAGTCGCTTGACATCATTGATGCCAAGTCTTCCATGCTTACTGCCAGCCAGAAAGACAAATTCAAGGCTGAGGTTAGGGCTATCAGGGCTTTGATGTATTATGAGGCGATGGATATGTTTGGCAGGATTCCTGTTGTCTTGTCTTCGGGAGAATCGGAAATCTATCAAACTGCCTCGAAAATGTCAGATATCTCTTTGACAGATACGAACCTGTCGGCACAGAGCGAGCGAAGTGAAACTTTCCGGTTTATCTTCAGTGAACTGCAGCAGGTACTTCCTTATCTGTCGGAAGAACATAGTAATAAGGAAGGAAATTATTATGGCAGGATTACGCAGCCGGTAGTCAATTTCCTTTTGGCAAAGTTGGCTTTGAATGCAGAAATATATATGTTTGATGATTGGACCGAGGGGTATGCTAAGCGTCCGAAGGGTAAGGATATTTATTTTATGGTACAAACAGCCGATGGGGCTTATTCTCTGAAAGGCGGTAAGGCAAGCGAGCATCGCAGCATGAAGTTGAATGCCTGGGAAACCTGCATTTATTATTGTGATAAACTGGCGAGCGAAGGTTATGATTTGGAAGAAGATGATGCTTTCAATTTCTCTACGCATAATGAGACATCGAAGGAGAATATCTTCACGATTCCGATGGATAAGAATATCTATACCAATCAGTTCCATTATCTCTTCCGCTCTTATCACTATACACATGGCGGAGCCTTGGGATGGGGTAGTGAGAATGGTACTTGCGCCACAATCTCTACCATGAAAGCAAACCGCTATGGCGAAGCTGATGAAGATACCCGTTGCAGGATGAACTTTGTGGCAGGTGTGGTGGAAGTAGATGGTGAAAAACTTCTGATGGATAATGGTAAGCCATTGGAATATCAGCCTTTCGAAGTGGCTCAGAACCTGACCAACAGCAAGTATATCAAGACGGCTGGAGCGAGAATGGCAAAATATGAAGTGGATAGAACTTCGTATATGGATGGTAAGTTGCAGAGCAATGACATCGTTCTTTTCCGCTATGCAGACGTATTGTTGATGAAGGCGGAGGCCAAGATTCGTAATGGCGAAGAAGGTAATGTGGAACTGAATAGGGTTCGTTCCCGTGTAGGTATGCCAAACCGACAGGCTACGCTCGACAATATCCTGGAAGAACGATTATTAGAATTGGTGTGGGAAGGTTGGCGTCGTCAGGATCTTATCCGTTTCGGAAAGTTTACTGCAGCCTATGATCTTCGTATTCCTTTAGCTGGTGAGTCATCGGGTTATACCACCGTTTTCCCAATTCCTAAGAAATGTATGGAATTGAATAAAAAGTTGGTGCAGAACAAGGGGTATGAGAAATCATTATAAAGAGGTTTATATAAAAAATCATCGGATTCCGCAGAATCCGATGATTTTTGTTATAACTGATAAAACTTCGTGAAAGCCTTCACGCAATACTCGTGGTCGATTACGCTACCTGTTTCTCGACAACTGTGCATGGCGAGGATGGCATTACCCATATCTACACCCTTCAAAGGAATAGAAGAAGCGAGGATGTTACCAAGCGTACTTCCACCAGCTACATCACTGTGGTTTACAAATCGTTGGCATGGTACTCCGGCTGCATCGCAGATGCTGGCAAAGATGGCTGCTGATACAGCATCGCTTGCATACTTTTGTGCTGCATTGAACTTGATGACCGGACCGCCGCCAAGCATTGGGTGATTGGTCGGGTCGAACTTCTCACTATAATTAGGATGCCAAGCGTGGGCATTATCAGCAGAAATCATGAAAGCACGCTCTACTGCCTGGTAGTAAGCCTCCTCTGTGCCGCTCTGAGCAAGGGCAATGCGCTGGAGCATATGAGAGAGGAATGGACTTCCGGCGCCCTGCTTGGTCTGAGATCCCGTTTCCTCATTGTCGAAGATGGCGAGAACGCGAGTTGTTTCAAATGCCGAAGTATCAGATGATGAAATGGCATCTGCTGCAATCATCGCCTCTACACCTGCCCAGCACATTGATAAATCATCAAGTCTTCCTGAAGAGATGAATTCCTGATGCACACCGAAGGTGCAGGCAGGAGTAGCATCAGCCAGATAGAGGTCGAAATCGAGAATATCTTCTTTTTTGATGTTCAATTCGCCTGTAATTACATTCATCAGGAGATTTCCCTTCTCCAGTTCATTATTGATGATACCCAGGATAGGGAGAACATCCTTTTGCTTGCTCAATTTTACACCATCATTCACCTGGCGGTTGAAGTGAATGGCAAGATTGCTGATTTGCAGCAATGGGCGCTGGATATGAAGAAGGAGTGTCTGAGGATTCATGGCGTTCTCACCTTTTACAATCACTCTACCAGCTAAAGTCAAAGGGCGGTCGAACCAGGTTGACATGATAGGACCACCATACACCTCGGTATTTAGTTTCACGATGCCACCCTCACAAAGCATCTCTGCATTTGGTTTGATGCGGAAGGTAGGAGAATCGCAGTGAGCACAAATCATGTGGAAACCGCCATCTGCCAATGACTTCTTACCGATTTGGAAAGCATAGATAGAGGAATCGTTCTTGGTAACAAAGAACTTGTCGCCAGCCTCAACCTTACCCAAAGGCTCCTGTGGGTTGATGCGATGGAAACCATGCTTCTCCAATTCTTCAGAGATTTTCTTCACTGCCAGAAAGTTTACTGGAGAAGCGTCAAGGAAGGATAATAATCTTTTAATCATACTTTATGTCTTTATTCTGTTTTCTATTTTTGCAAAGATAATGCAAAAATACAACATTTATTTTATTTTATCTCATAATTCTACTTGTTTTTCATTTTTTTGTATTAACTTTGTTCCAAACTTTAATGATATAATGAAAAGATTACAATCATATATACTATTTATATTGTTGCTGTTGGCAACAGTTCTTCCGGCACACGGGCATATTTCCAGAAATATGTTCATGGTTTCCAACCTCAATACTGATAATGGATTGTCCAGTTCTCGTGTCTATTCTATTGTTGAGGCAGAGGATGGTGCTATGTGGATAAGTACTAAACGAGGGGTTGACCGATATAACGGGCAATTGGTTTCTAATTACACATTGGCTACAGAAATGCAGTATAGTGATGCCAGTGGCAGAAATATCAAATTGACCCAAGATCATCATCGGCAGATATATGCTTACGACAACAAGGGAAAAGTATATATATATAATAAGGTGAAAGATACGTTCGTCTTGAGATGTAATCTTCAGAAGATTCTTGGAGGAAGCATTGTATTGAACGAACTGTTGGTAGATGAAAAGGGCAACTTCTGGTTGGCTATGGATAAAGGTCTTTACTGCTTGTCAGCTTCTGCTGACGGGAAGGAAATCGTTCGCGAGAAAGCTAAAGGTAGATTTATATTAAAAAATACCTATATTAATCATATCCAGTTTGTTGGTCAGAGACTCTTGATAGGAACTTCCAAAGATGTATATTGCTATTCGGTTGCAACACAGAAAATAGCAAAAAAAATAAGCGGTAGCTCTGTGGTTTCTTCTTATCATGATGTAGAGGGGCATCTTATTTGGTTGGGTACTTTTCATGAAGGAGTGAAGGTGGTGGATGATAGAACTTGGAAGCCAATCAATTCTATAGCTTTCCATTCTTTACAGAACATTCCGCAGGTTCCCGTACGTTCTATTATTTCATTTGATCATCAAACCATTCTGATGGCAGTAGATGGAGCTGGAATCTATGCTTATGATAAGCTGAATAAACAAACCAAACTCTTACTGGATACAGATGGACGTCCTGGTAACATACTGAAGGGTAATGGTTTATATACTTTGTACCGCGACCGCTTTGGAGATTTATGGGCAGGTTCTTATTCGGGAGGAGTAGATTTAGCCATTCCGATGGAACATACTCTGGAGTATATTACGCACGAGTCTCTTAATAATCAATCGCTGTTAGATAATTGTGTGAACGATGTATTCCAAAGCCGCGATGGAAAAATATGGTATGCTACAGATAAAGGAGTAAGTGTTTATGATTCGCAGACTTATTCCTGGCATCATGGACTATATAATAAGGTGGCACTTACGATTTGTCAGACTGTTGATGGAAGGGTTCTGGTAGGTACTTATGGCAATGGTGTATATCAGGTGAACAGTGATGGAACCAGTATGCCTGCTTATTCTGTTAGTAATGGAAAGTTGAAGAGTGACTATGTATTCAGTCTTTTTACTGATAGCGGAGGCAATCTCTGGATAGGCTGTTTAGATGGTGATATGGCCTGTTTCCCTTCAGGAAAGAATATTTCCAGAGGAATGGGGAAGACTGCTTTCTATCTGCCTGTCAACGAGGTACAATGTATTACCGAATCAGAGGATAAGCGCAGTATCGCAGTAGGAACTTCGCATGGTTGCTATCTGATAGATAAGCAGAATCCTATGCACCCACGCCGTTTTTTTTATCCAGGACAATATCCTGATAAAGACATAAATTTCTTTGTCAACAGTATGGTTTATCAGAATTCCAGTCATGTCTGGATAGGTACGGATGGTGGTGGACTTTATGATTATGACCTGACGACTAATAAGTTTAGAAACTATACTACCCAGGAGTCATTACCGTCTAATGCGGTTTATGGACTTATCAAGGGAAAGAATGGCAAGTTGTGGTTGAGCACGGATAAGGGGTTGGCCTTCATCTATCAGGGGAAGGTGGTAAATCTCAACTTCTTCAAGGGATTGGAACGTGAGTATAATCGTATGTCTGTGGCGTGTACTTCAGATGGCAGGATGCTTTTTGGCAGTAATGATGGCGTAGTGGCTTTGGCTTCGATGTTTGCCAAAGGATTGAATTATGCCGCTCCGCTTCGTATCCATCGTGTTGAGGTGGAAGGCGTAGAGCGTACCGACCAATGGAATGAAACCCTCTTTGAGATGTTACAGGAAGGCACCTTGCAACTTCACCATCATGAGAATACGCTGATTGTTTCTTTCGAGAGCATCAATTATCAATATCAGCATGACATCCAATATCAATATTATTTGGAAGGATATGATCGTAACTGGAGTAAACCTTCTTCTTATCAGTTGGCACGATTCGTCAATTTGCCTTCGGGCAGCTATGTGCTTCATGTAAAGGCTATCTGCAGAAGTAATGGTAGGGAATTGGGGGAAACATCGCTGAAAATTTCTATCGCTCAACCTTGGTGGAACACCTGGTGGGCATGGATTGTCTATCTCTGTATTCTGACAGCCATCTTATATTTTGCATGGCAGTATTATAAAGAACGATTGCAGCGCAGGTATTATGACGAGAAAATTAATTTCTTCGTCAATACAGCTCATAACATCCGTACTCCTTTAAGTCTGGTGTTGGCTCCTCTTGTTGATCTGTCTAAAGATTCTCACTTGAGTGAGAAGAGTCGTGTTTTTTTGGATATGGCGCAGCGCAACGGCAATAAACTGTTGAAGATGGTAACAGAATTGCTTGACTTCCAAAAGGTCGAGCAGTCGGCCGAACTGGTTCGTCTGCAAGATGTAGAATTGCCTATGTTCTTACGCTTGCAGGTGGAAAAATTTATAGTGGCAGCTCAGGAGAAGCATATTCATCTGAGTCTTGAAGCTTGTCCGCAGTATCTGGTTCATACAGATGTCAAGATGATGGATTTGATATTAGAAAATCTTCTTTCGAATGCTATCAAATATACGTCTGAAGGTGGAAAGGTTACATTATCGGCTTCCATCGAAGGGAAGACTGCGCAGATTCTGGTGAGTGATACGGGTATTGGCATTCCGAAAGCAGAAATTAAGAATATCTTCAAGAGTTTCTTCCGAGCTTCAAATGCCGTGAATTCGCAAGAAATGGGAAGCGGATTAGGACTGATGCTTACCCGTCAACTCGTGGAGAAATTAGGTGGAAAACTTACTTTTGTTAGTGAAGAAGGCAAGGGTACTACCTTCCACGTAGTGTTACCTTTGGGGAATTCTGCAGCATCTTCAACTCAACCTGTAGAAGAGGCGCAAAATGTAGAGACCCTATTTTCTAATCATCAAGATGTTCATGATGAGGAAAGGAAATCCGTGGCTTCTTCAGATGATCAGAATTCTGAAGTTTCGAAGGATACGCTTCTCTTTGTTGATGACAATGAAGATCTTCGTCAATACATCTGCATGACATTTAGTGATACTTATCGGGTGGTGGATGTAGAAAGTGGCGATGCTGCCTTGAAATATTTAGAAGAGGGCGGTGAATGTGATATTGTTGTTTCGGATGTGATGATGCCTGGTATGCAGGGTGATGTACTTTGCCAACGCATCAAGGAAAACAAGGATACTTCCTGGTTGCCTGTCATCCTGCTTACTGCTAAGGCAGGGCGCAATTTTATGATTGAAGGACTTGGATTGGGGGCGGATGATTATATAGCCAAGCCTTTCGACGCGGCTATTCTTGCCAGCAAGATAGACAGTATGTTGAAGAATCGACGCCGGTTGAGCCAATATTACATGGAACGAAGTCTTGCGCTTGTTAGAGGTGAGGTTTCTGCTAAATCAAATTCGTCCAAACAGGTGATGGATTTGAATGCTGCTGATGAACCGATAGAAACTATCCAAGCTTTTGATGAGAAAGAAGAGCAAGCTATTTTGAATCCACAAGACCAGGCTTTCGTTGAGAAAGCAACCCGTTTCGTTCTCGATAACCTGAGCGACACCGACTTCACCATCGACCGCCTTTGCCGGGAGATGGCGATGAGCCGTACGCTCTTTTATGGCAAGTTGAAGACACTGACAGGGCAAGGACCGCAAGATTTCATGCGACTCATCCGTTTGGAACAGGCTGCGATGTTCTTGAAACAGGGAGACAGCGTGTTGGATGTCTCTGTGAAAGCAGGTTTCGTGAATGTGAAGTACTTTAGTACTGTGTTTAAGAAACATTTTGGAGTATCTCCAAGTAAGTATCTGTAAATTAAGGCTTTAGTTAATAAAAAGAGGTTTTGATTTAGACGAAATGTCTGAATTGAAACCTCTTTTGTTTGTTATCAAACCCTCTTACTGTTCCTTTTCCCTATCTTTGCAGCCAGATTCAGTTGCGTTATTGCAAACGGATTATTTTAAACTAAACAACAATAATAATAGTACACCTAATAAAAATGAAAAGGAACTTTTTGAAATTTTGCTTGATTATAGCAAGCGCCTTCACCTGTTTTTCATGTGATGCAAGTACATCAATAAAGAGACCTTCTGCTGGTTCTGATGGCATTGGTGAATCTTATCCTACTGCCCAGCAATGGAACAAGGATGTAGTAGGTTGGAATCTCGGCAATCAATTCGAGTGCTCAGCTCCTAACCAGGATGGTGAGTCGATGCAGATTGGCAACCCTGATGGTTCCATCCATGCAGAGACAGCCTGGGGCAATCCCGTTGTTACCAAGAAGATGATACAAGCCGTGAAGAAGGCTGGTTTCAATGCCATCCGTATTCCAATCCGTTGGCAGTGCCACATTACCAACGCTCAGG
>OJKP01000191.1_pt1 | contig 49202 bp, 43 predicted proteins | sample 1596521 | NCBI WGS metagenome assembly OJKP01 (sample SAMEA4350130, study PRJEB24818) | metagenome | biome: human; feature: gut; material: faeces | place: Denmark | collected 2013-09
CAAGAATCATCGGTCGTGCCGAGGATATCCAGTGGATGCTCGATGCTGTGCCAAACAAGCACAATGGTCTGACTTTCTGTGCAGGTTCATTCTCTGCCGGCGAGCACAACGACTGTGTGGCAATGGCTAAGCAGTTTGCTGACCGCACTCATTTTGTTCATCTGCGCTCTTGCTACATCTTCCCTAACGGCAACTTTACAGAGGCTTCTCACTTGGGTGGTCGCGGCCATCTCATTGAACTTTGCCGCATCTTCGAGAAGGCTGAGCAGGAAGGCAAGTGCAATTCCGGCCGTCGATTGCCAATGCGAGTAGACCACGGTATGACCTTCACTGATGAGCCAGGTGGCGTATTCGATGAGAGCAATCATGGTCACAATGCCGGTTACACTCTCCTCGGCCGTATGTTTGCCATGGGTCAGATTCAGGGTGTCATCGCAACAGTAGATGATGAGCTCGGCATCGAGTATAAGCAGCCGGGATTCTATGATTAGTGATTAGAGTGATTAGTTATTAGTGATTAATTCTGATGAAATATAAAAAAAGGCTAGCATCTGCTATGATGACTAGCCTTTTTTTGTTTTTGACGAATTTTGCAGTTTTTTTGACGAATTTTAAGTGTTCTCTTCCAATTATTCGTATTAATTTTGCAGCAGAAAACAAAAGATATAGTCGGTTATAGTAACAGAAAATATAAATTATTAATTATTAAAAATATCATATATGACATATAAGTATATTATAACTCAGAGTTTGGCGATGCTGATGAGTCTTGCTTCGAATGCTTTCGAAGTGAAGAGCGGGCAGCCAGTGGTGGTTTCTGCTGATACTGCCCGGATGGAACCCGTGGCTAAGACAGCTTTGAAGATGTTGAAGGGCGATATCCGAAAAGTGCTGGGCTCGGAAATGAAACTTGTTAATACTTCTGTTAATAGTTCCATCATCCTGCAGAGGGATGCCGCTGCCTTCGCCTACAAGAAGGAAGCTTTCCTGCTAAAGTCTGCCAATGGCTGCCTATATATAAAAGGTAGCGATGATCATGGATTGGCTTACGGCATCCTCGAGGTGTCTCGCCTCTTGGGCGTTTCACCGTGGGAATGGTGGGCAGATGCCGAGCCTAAGCAGCTCAAGGCATTCTCCCTGAAGGAAGGATATCACAATGAGCAGGCACCATCGGTGGAGTATCGAGGCATCTTCATTAATGATGAGGATTGGGGACTGATGCCATGGTCGGGAAAGACCTATGAACCATCGGATATTCCAGGTCATATAGGTCCGAAGACCAATGCCCGCATCTTCGAACTCCTGCTCCGTCTTCGTGCCAATACCTACTGGCCGGCGATGCACGAATGCACCCGTCCTTTCTTCCTGACAGAAGGCAACAGAGAGGTGGCCCTGCAGTATGGCATCTACATCGGAGGTTCCCATTGTGAGCCGATGGCTTCGAGTACGGCTGGCGAATGGAAGATGAGAGGAGTAGGAGAGTATGATTTTCTGAACAACAGGGAGAATGTGCTCCAGTTTTGGGAAGACCGTGTGAAGGAGGTGGCTGGTCAGCCTATCCTCTATACCATCGGAATGCGTGGCGTTCATGATGGAGCCATGCAGGGAGCCAAGACAACTGAGGAACAGAAAACAGTATTAGATAGCGTCTTGAAGGCGCAGAGAGAGTTATTGGGAAAATATGTGAATAAGGATGTGGCGCAGATACCTCAGCTGTTCGTGCCTTACAAGGAGGTGCTCGATGTGTATCATGCAGGCCTGCAGGTGCCTGAGGATGTATGCCTCGTATGGTGCGACGACAATTATGGCATGGTGCGCCACTTTCCTACAGCCGAAGAGCGTGCCCGCAAGGGTGGTAACGGCATCTACTATCACGTGAGTTATTGGGGCCGTCCTCATGATTATCTCTGGCTCGGCACCTTCTCGCCAGCTTTACTCTACCAGCAGATGTCTGAAGCCTGGCACAAAGGCATTCAGAAGTTCTGGATTCTCAATGTAGGCGATATCAAGCCTGCTGAGTATCAGATAGAGCTCTTCCTGGATATGGCGTGGAATATGAACCGCATCTATCCGGGCGATACCCCAGAGAAGGAGCTGCAACCTAACAATGAATGGCTGGCAGAGCACGAGAGAAATTTCTGGACGCGCGAGTTCGGCAAGAAGCTGGCTGCAGAGATGCTGCCGGTGATGCAGGAGAGCTATCGGCTGGCGTATATCCGCAAGCCGGAGTTCATGGCGAATACACGATGCGAGGAAAGAAATCCGAAATATAAGGTAATCACCGACCTGCCATGGAGCGAAGCCTATATCCGGGCAAGATTGGCTGATTACAAGTCGATTTCTGACAAGGCAGAGAAGATAGGGGGAATGCTCGATAAGGCGATAGCCAAGGGCGAATTGCCTAAGGAACGCAAGGATGAGTTCTATCAGCTATTCAAATATCCCGTGCAGGCTGCTGCCCAGATGAACAATAAACTCCTTTATGGGCAGCTGGCTCGCCACGGAAAGGAAATTTCTGGTTCTTCCCGTGATGTTTCTGCCGAGTATTGGAAGAAGAGCGAGGCGGCTTACGACAGCATCATCAGTCTCACCAAGGTATACAACGAGGGTTATTACAACCACGGCAAGTGGAACCGCATGATGGATTTCCAGCCACGCAGGCTGCCGGTATTCAACCGTGTGCCTCATACCGTGGCTACCCAGCCTTTGGCAAAAGATCCTGAATATATAGCATGTTTGAGCGCCAACGATTGCTTTTCAGCCAGTCCTCTTTACTTGTGGAAGGGATTGGGTTATGAAGGTAAGGCGATTAGTATAGTTCGAAATCAAGAGATAGGTTTTGTTTTCGACGGTAATAAGGTGAAGGGTGATTCGATTACCATCCAGGTTCGTTGGGTTCCGACTCATCCTATGGATGACAAACTTCGTTTCTCTCTGTCGCTGGACGGTGGAAAACCGGTAGAAAAGGAGATTCAGACCCGTGGCAGAAGTGAGCAGTGGAAGGTGAACACCCTGCAATGTCAGGCTCGCGTATCCTTTACATTGCCAGTAGCCCGAATGAAGAAGCATCGCATTCTCATCAAGGCATTGGACGAAGGTTTGGTTTTGGACCAGGTTTATGTGTATTGAGAGGGCGTGTTTTACGGGAATTATTTCTTCGCATCGAGTTTCACCTCCTCTACATATTTCACCAGCGAATCCTTGCCGTTCAGCAGATAGTAGTCTACTCTTACCACGTGGTTGATGTCGGCATTACCCTTCACCTTGATATGTAGGGTCTTGCTATATATAAAGGTGTCGCGGCGTGAAGGGTAGGATACCAGCTGGATGATATCCTTGGTAGAACCGCTGCCTATATAAAATATGTCGGTACTGTCCACGATGGCAGCCTGCTCAGCTGTCTTCTTCGCCATCTTTTTGGCGTGGGCAGACGATGTATCTTCCGGATAGAACTCGCTGGCAGCCACGGTGTCACCATCCTGCTGTTCGGGTGCGAACTTGCAGCTGGTACCGGTTGTCGTAATAAGGGTTGTGGCGGCAATGGCAGCCACGAAGTATAAAATCTTCTTCATGATTATCTGTTTTTTGCCTGCAAAATTACAAAAAATCCTCTGAAAAACCAATTTCTTTTTCGTCAGATAGTCTTTTGAGCGTATAATTATCGTTCATTTGATACAATAAATCGTTCTTGATGCGTAAAAATGCCAAAAATTGCTGTTTTTTGAACGATTTTTTCACCTATTATATACAGAAATACCTTATCTTTGCACCAGAATTCAGAAAGGTTTGGTTTACTTACGGTGAATCGATTCGTTTCGGGATGATATGGTTTACGATTATAAGTTTAGGTTTAGTTGTTTTAGGTTAAGTTTAAGGTAAAAGTTTTTAAGTTTAGGTTAGTTAGGTTTTTAGGTTTATAGGTTTAGTTTTTTAGGTTTATAGAATTGTATTCTAGAAGTCCACGGCCCGCTGTTGAAGCTCGCTGTGGATTTTTTTATCCCCAAAATACAAAAAAATATGAGATTGTTTTTGGATTCCTAGTTTTTGCTTGGTAAAAATCTGCGGCAGGAGGGAATGCTAAAGCTACGGGAGTTATTTCTTGTCCCACAGATTTCACAGATTTACACAGATGCAATAGAAAAAGGGTCTATATGCCACGATGAACGGGTGGCGTATAGACCCTTTTTGTATCAGGAATATTGAAGGATGGCGCCACACGCCTAGAGTTTCATCTGCTTGATTTCCTCTGCCGTCAGCCCCGTCATATCCATGACCGTTGCTTCATCCATTCCCTTTGCCAGCATCTTTCTGGCAATCTCAATCTTACCATTTTTCATACCCTTTTCCAAACCTTGCTTCATTCCTTCAGCTCTTCCTTCTTCCTTGCCCTCTTCCTTACCTTTCTGGTAGCTGTCATCTATGAGGGTTCTTTCAACGCTTACGGAATCCCAGAACTTGTCGTAGGCCCAGAGCTCGGCATCTGTGAATCCGGAAATCTCCAGTTCCTCTACGGCTTTTCCTATCTCCGGGTCATTAAGTAGGTCGGAAGGAATCTCCTTCGTGTTGGAATTGATTTCCGTCAGGAAACGGAGCCACAATACCATCATGCGCTTGTCGGCGATGGAATGTGGTGTGAACTTAGGGAGTTCTATGAAGGTGAAATGCAAACCCTCGATGACCTTATTGCTGTCCTTATCGTGCACGATGCGGTAGTTGTGGATGAAATCCGGAGTATCATGTGCAAAGATGTCATTTATCAGGTTGAGAGAATACACGGGTTGAAGTTCACTGTATTTTCCTCCCTTTTTAGCCTGACTCACGTAGAGCTTGGAGGCATTGAACAATACTCGCTGCTGGAAGGCATCAGACCATTCCATCTGCATCTCCACGCAGAACTTCCTGCCTCTGACGTCGGTGCAGAGTACATCAACAATGGTATTCTTGCCCCCTTCGAGCTGGGGCACAAGTTCTGTTGGCAGATACTTGATTTCTTGTATCTGCTCCTCTTCGCTGAGTGGCAGGAGTGCGTTCAGAAGGCTGATCAGTCTTGCGGGATGATTGCCGAATATCTTCTTGAACGTGAGGTCTGCCTTAGGATCTAAGTACTTCATAACCATCTGTTTTAATTCTACAGCGCAAAGTTACGACTTTATTTTCAAACCCGCAAGCTTTTCCCGGAATTTCTTTGTTTTTCCTTAGGGGTGTTCTAAAGAAGCTATCAGATAGGGAAAATATCTCAGAGAAATAATAAAATATCTCTGAGAGATAAAATATTATCTCTGTGAGATAAAACTATATCTCTGAGAGATAAAATAATAGCGTATTGAAAAATCTTGATTCTTTGGAAATAGAGGGAAAATAAAAAAATAAGACACGAAAACTGAAGGAACTGAAGGCAAAGTTTTTTGGAGTGTTAAAATAGGGTTAAAAAGTAAGGAGAATGGACAAAATTGTTGGCTGAAGGACTGAAGGCACTTTTTCAAAATAATAATTTCATGCCAAAAACTGTATTTTAACACTTGGTACAAATACTGGGTAGTATTCTAATAATCAGATAATTACCTCTCTTTTGCTCTACGCTGCATATAAAAATGATTTTTTAATTTCAGATTTCAGTTTTTTTTGTGACCCTTCCTTCACAACCTTCAGTTTTTTAGAGGGGTACCTTTACTCGTAATTCTTTACAAATTCTAAAATCCTAAATCTGCGTTATCTGTGAAATCTGTGGGACGATTAAAGAAACAAAAAAGAGGATGTGCCATGGACTCATGACGCATCCTCTTTTTTTTATTTACATTTCTACGATTACCTCGTGTTTGCCTTCCTGGCATGGAATGATGGTGCCTGGGATAGGTTGACCATCAACGGTTATCTGCTTGACGCCCTTCTCCTTGCCTTCTGGGTTCTTTACCACGATGTGGTATTCGCCACCACGGAACTTGCGGGTTACCTCGTACTCATGGGCGGTGCTTGGGAGACATGGATCGATGTTCAGACCCTCGTAATCCGGTTTGATGCCGAGGATGAACTCGCTGACCGTATACCACATCCATGCTGCTGTACCGGTGAGCCAGGAGTTCTTTCCTTCGCCCGGTTTGGCTGCATCCTTACCGGCTACCATCTGGCAGTTTACGTAAGGTTCTACCTTGTGCAGAGTCTGATACTTCTCTTCTACATAGCTTGGCAGAATCTTGGTATAATGGTTCCAGGCATCGTTGCCACGACCGGCTACGGTTTCACCGATGATAACCCAAGGATTGTTGTGGCAGAAGATGCCGGCATTCTCCTTGTAACCTTCAGGATAGGATGATATCTCGCCCATCTCTACATGATAGGTGGTATAGGCAGGGTTGTTCAATACCATTCCGTGCTCGCATTCCAGACGCTCCTTGGCGCTGTCCAATGCCTTGTCGCAGAGACCGTCTTCCAGTCCGATGCCAGCCATGGTGCACCAGCCCTGGCTCTCGATGAAGATCTTGCCTTCCTCGTTCTCATCACTACCTATCTTGTTGCCGAAGAAATCGTAGGCACGGAGGAACCATTCGCCGTCCCATCCATGCTGCTTCACGGCTTCGCTCATTGCGTCTACCGCCTGCTGCATACGCTCGGCTTCTGCCAGGTAATCTTCCTCGGCTAGTCCGGCGATAGCGCCTTCATGGCTGTTCACGGCTTCCTTGGCAAGCTGCTTGCAGAGGGCTACATAGTCCTTGCCGGTTACTACGAACAGGCCGGCAATCATCAGGCTTTCTGCCTTGCTTCCTTCGCCCTTGTTCTCGGTGGTCTGGAAACTCTCGTTAGGATCCCAGGAGAAGCAGTTCAGGTTCAGACAGTCGTTCCAGTCGGCTCTGCCGATGAGTGGCAATTTGTGTGGACCCAGGTTGTTGATAACATGGTTCATTGAAATCTTCAAGTGCTCGAAGAGACTAACCTCTGTGCCCGGCTGGTTATCAAAAGGCACCTGCTCAGCGAGGATAGAGAAGTCGCCCGTCTCCTTGATATAGGCTACGGTACCGAAGATGAGCCAGCAAGGGTCATCGTTGAAACCGCCACCGATATCGTTGTTGCCGCGCTTGGTGAGTGGCTGGTACTGGTGATAGCAGCCACCGTCAGGGAACTGGGTGCTGGCGATGTCGATGATGCGCTGGCGGGCACGGGTAGGAATCTGATGAACGAAGCCTACGAGGTCCTGGTTGGAATCGCGGAAGCCCATGCCTCGTCCGATGCCACTCTCGAAGAAACTTGCTGAGCGCGACATGCAGAAGGTAATCATGCACTGATACTGGTTCCAGATGTTCACCATGCGGTCTAACTTGTCGTTGCCGCTCTTCACGGTGAAGATGTTCAGCAGGTTATCCCAGTACTGGTTGAGTTCTGCGAAGGCAGCATCCACCTTTTCTGTGGTATCAAACTTGGCGATAAGCTCATGAGCCTTCTCCTTGTTGATTACCTTCTTGGCGCTGAACTTCTTGTCCTGCTCGTTCTCCACATATCCCAGGAGGAAGATGAGGTCGCGGCTCTCGCCTGGCTGCAGGGTAACCTCGATATAATGAGATGCGATAGGACTCCAGCCGTGGGCAAAGCTGTTGCGTGGCTTGCCTTCGATGACTGCCTCAGGCTCAGCAAACTCGTTGTAGAGTCCGATGAAGCTCTCGCGGTCGGTATCATATCCCTGAATCTCTGTATTCACGGTGTAGAAAGCATAGTGGTTGCGGCGCTCGCGGTATTCGGTCTTGTGATAGATGGTAGAACCCTCTACCTCCACTTCGCCTGTAGAGAAGTTGCGCTGGAAGTTCTCCATATCGGTAGCTGCATTCCAGAGGCACCATTCGGCAAAGGAGAATACCTTGAGGGTCTTCACCTCCTGCGACTGGTTCTTCAGCGTCATCTTCTGCACTTCAGCCCATGTATGGAGCGGAACGAAGAAGAGCACACTTGCCTCCACGCCGTTCTTGCTGCCCGTGATGCGGGTATAGTTCATGCCGTGGCGGCACTCGTAGCTGTCGAGCGGTGTCTTGCAAGGTTTCCACCCTGGGTTCCATACGGTATCGCCATCCTTGATGTAGAAATAGCGACCGCCGTTATCCATCGGCACACCGTTGTAGCGATAACGGGTGATACGACGGAACTTGGCATCCTTGTAGAAAGAATAACCACCTGCTGTGTTTGAGATGAGCGAGAAGAAATCCTCGTTACCCAAATAATTGATCCAAGGCCATGGGGTCTTTGGGTCAGTAATCACGTATTCGCGATTGGCGTCATCAAAATGACCATACTTTTTTTCTGCCATTGTTTTTTTAATGTTATTTCTTGGTAAAATATACTATTTTGGTGCAAAGATAGTAAAAAGTTTCAGTTTCGGGGTTAGAAAACAGTTTTTTTTTGTATTTTTGCAATGAAAAGTTTGATGATTATCATCATTCTATAAACATTTTATACAGTTGGCTTATGAAAAGAAACATTTTATCACTTCTGATAGCCCTCTTTGCAACCTTGCAGGTAGTGGCTCAGACATACGACAACTTGTGGAAGCAAGCTGAAATCAATGCTCAGAAGGACCAGCCTAAGAGCGAAATCGCGGTGATGAAGAAAATCATCGCCAAGGCTTCGGCTGCCAAAGATTACGGGCAGTTGCTGGCGGCTGAGACAAGACAGATGACACTCTGGAATGAGATTTCGGCTGACTCGCTGACGCCTAACGTGAAGCGGATGGAAGCAGAGGTGCTGAAGGTGAACGACCCTGCATTGAAGGCGGTGAGATATGCCGTGCTGGGTAAGGTGTACTGTGATATGAACGAAAAGAAAAGCCAGGAGTTCTTCAAGAAGGCCTTGGAACAGCCTGAACTTCTTGCTCGACATACATCTACAGAGTATGTTCCATTGACGCTGAAGGGCGTGGATGGAAGTTCCTTCAACAACGATCTGCTGCATCTCATCGGTTTCGAGGCAGACAGCAAGGAGGCGTATCTGCAGCTGTACACCTATTATAATAAGGTGGGCAATCGGGGTGCGGCTTGTCTCTGTGCCTATAAGCTCATTGAAAAATACAGTCAGGACGACGTGAGAGAGGTGAAGAAGTCGAAGTATCTCCATACCATCGACTCGCTCATCCACGTTTATCAGGATATTCCGGAGACAGGCGAACTTGCCGTGGAGCACTACCGCTTCATGGAGCGTTCTTCCGATGCCAAACCGCAGGATAAGCTCAACTATATCAACTATGCGCTGAGCCGCTGGGGCGGTTGGTCGAGAATGAACGAACTGAGAAATGCGCAGAAGCGACTCACCGAACCGATGTTCCAGGTGCAGGATATGCCGAAGGTATTGCGTCCTAAGGAGAAGGTGTGGGTGCATCTGAATGTGCGCAATCTACAGAACCTGAAGTTCTGCATTTCCCGTCTCAACATCACGGCTGATAATAATTATGATGCCCAGAATGAGGCTACCTATAAGATGCTTCTGAAGAAGACCACGAAGTTGCATCAGAAGGTTTACAGCCGCAACTACTATGGTCGTCCGGATTATGAAGAAGTGAAGGATTCCATCGAAATTGGTGGCAATCTTCCGCTGGGTGCCTATCTGATGGAGGTAACTTCGGATAATACCGGCATCGCTCCGCAGCGACTGCTTTTCTATGTGAGCAATCTGGCGGTGATGATCCAGCAGTTGCCTGATGACAAACATCGCTATGTGGTAGTGAATGCTACCGATGGCCAGCCTGTCGCAGGGGCAAAGGTTGAACTCTACGAAAAGGATTATGATGTGAAGACGGGCAAGCGTAAGCGACTGGTTCATGCCCGCTTGACTACTGACAGCAATGGAGAGGCTTACTTCAAGAACGTGGATGGAGAGGTGTTGATTTCCACTTCTGCAGATAAGTATGCGCCAGCCAAATACATCTATCTCAGCCGTGACCGCTATTTCGAACAGAAGGATGACAAGACAGCATATCAGCTGTTTACCGACCGCAGCATCTATCGCCCAGGACAGAAGGTGCATGCCACTGCCGTCTCCTTTATCGTGAAGAAGGGCTTGGATGCCAGCGTGCCGGGCAAGAGCAAGGAACTGAAGTTTATCCTGAGAGACGCTGAATGGAAGCAGGTGGCTGAGCAGAAGGCTACGACCGATGAATATGGTACGGCTTCGGTGGAATTCGAATTGCCGAAGGAGGGAAAGACGGGAATGTTTTCTATCTCCGTGAATGGTCAGGCAAGCGAATATATCAGAGTTGAGGAATACAAGCGTCCTACCTTCGAGATTACTTTCCCGAAGGTGAACGAGCGATATACCTGGGGTGATACTGTAGTGGTAAAGGCTACAGCCAAGACCTACGCCGGTGTGCCTGTGCAGGGTGCCAAGGTGGAGTATCAGGTGACTCGCAGAAACCAGATGTGGTGGATGGGTGCCAGTTCTTCCGATAAGCTGGTAAAGACAGATTCCACCGTGACCCGTGAGGACGGAACCTTTGAGGTGGAAATCCCATTGGAGGTTGCAGAATCGGAGAAGAACGACTTCATGCGCATCGCCCGCTTCTTTAATTTCACGGTTTCTGCCGTGGTTACGGATATCAGCGGCGAGAGTCATGAAGGCGAGATGAGTCTGCCTTTGGGCACCAGGTCTACTGCTTTCTCGGTGGATATGCCGAAGCGGATAGAGGTAGACAGTTTGAAGACCGTGACTTTTGCTTATAGAAATGCCAGCGGAATGCCGATTTCGAGCCAGCTGAAATATCGCATTGATAAAGGCGAATGGAAGGTGGCTGAGGCAAATGCTCCTATCGCCATCAAGGAATATAACGCTTCTTCTGCCCAGGTTTGGAAATCGGGCGTTCATCAGCTGGAGGCAATCTGCGGAACAGATACCCTGCAGCAGAAGTTCACCCTTTTCAGCATGAAGGATACCCATCCGATGGAAACAACCACCGAATGGTATTATCAGACGGCGAAGACCTTCCCTCGTGATGGAAAGCCGGTATACGTGCAGGTGGGTTCTTCTGAAAACGGAGCGCACATCGTTTATTCCATCATCGCCGGCAACAAACTGCTGGAGAAAGGTGCCTGGGAGTTGGGCGACAGTATCGTGACCCTGCCTTTCACCTACAAGGAGGAATATGCGTCGGGCGTGGTCATCAACTATAGTTTCGTGAAGAACGGAGAATGCTATGACCGAACCATCAATATCGCCCGTCCTCTGCCGGAGAAGAAACTGAACATCGCCTGGAAGACTTTCCGCGACCGTCTCACTCCGGGACAGAAGGAGAAGTGGACCTTGCAGATTACCACTCCTGACGGCAAGCCTGCCAAGGCACAGCTGATGAGCGTACTCTATGACAAGTCGCTCGACCAGTTGGCTGAGCATAGCTGGAAAATGTCGCTCGGATTCAGCCAGTGGTTGCCAAGCTGCTATTGGCGGAGCAATCTGAAATATTATACGATGGATTTGCTGGGTATCTATCCTACCAAGTATTATGACGAGAAGCAATTGGATGTGGATAAGTTTGATGGCAAATTCTTTAGCTATTATGCTTATATGCAGGCGGTGGAACTGAGCAAGTTGGAACGTTCTTCTGGCGGAACCGTTGAGGCTGTTCGTATACAGAAAGACGAGCAGGTTCGAGATGAGGCGAAAGTCATGAGAATTCGTGGCTCTAAGATGACCCGTTTCGGAGCTGCTTCTTCGAAACCTTTGCTTTCTGAGATGGACTTGGCTTTACAGAACAAAATGGTGATGCTTGAAGAATTTGGAGGTGGAGGCTCTAATAAGGTTCTTTCTTCTGCCGATGAAGCGGCACTCAACCATGTTCAGATTCGCGAAAACCTGAACGAGACCGCCTTCTTCTATCCTGCCTTGGAGAGCGACAATCAGGGCAATGTGGCTATCAACTTCACCCTGCCAGAAAGCGTGACTACCTGGAAGTTCATGGGCCTGGCTCATGACAAGGAGATGCGCAACGGTTTGCTGGTGGATGAGGCTGTGGCTCAGAAAACCGTGATGATTCAGCCTAACATGCCTCGCTTCCTGCGTGAGGGCGACAAGGCTACCATCGTGGCTAAGCTGTCCAACACTTCTGATAAGAAGGTGAGCGGCAACGCCCGCATGCAGATTATCGACCCGGAGACCAATAAGGTGGTTTGGCAGAAAATCCAGGGCTATCGCATCGATGCCGAGGGTTCTGCTACCATCTCCTTTGATGTACAGGGACTGAAAGAGGGTGTATATATTAATAAGGTGGTGGCTGCCGGCAATGGCTATAGCGATGGTGAGCAGCACTATCTGCCGGTTTTGAGCAACCGTGAACTCGTGGTGAACACTCTGCCTATCACCCTGCATCAGAAGGGTGAGCAGAACTTCGACCTGAGCAAACTCTTCCTGAACAAGGAGGGCAAGCAGGCGAAGGGCGCTGAAGATGCAAAGGTAACCATCGAGTACACCAATAACCCAAGTTGGCTAATGGTGAAGGCGCTGCCTGCCATCAGCAATCCGGATGAGGAGGATGCCATCTCGCTGATGTCTGCCATCTACGCCAATACCATCACTACCCATATCCAGAAGAATCTCTCTTTGGAAAAACTTTCTCAGGAGACCATCCGCTTGCAGAATCAGGTGGAGAAATTGAAGAAGTTGCAGAATGCTGACGGTTCCTTCTCCTGGTGGAAAGGTATGAAGGGCAGCCGGTATATGACTACATCGGTAGCCGAAATGATGGTTCGTCTGAATGCCATTGCTGGTGTGCAGAAATCAACCGCCCGGATGCTGACCTTGGCTCTGAACTATCTCTCTCTGCAGACCGCTCAGGAAGTAAGAGAGATGAAAAAACAGGAGGAGAAAAAGCAGAAGGTGAATCCTAGCGAACAGGCGCTGCATTATCTCTACATCCTTTCGATGGATGGCAGAAAGATGAAGCAGAATCTGGAAGCTGACAAGGCTTATCTCCTGGACAAGATGTCGAAGATGACCGGCGATTTCACCATCTATGGCAAGGCGCGTGCTGCTGTGGTACTCGCCAAGAACTGCCAGCAGAATGCTGCTTACCGCGAGAAGGCTGGCGAATATCTGCAGAGCGTGAACGAATATGCTGTTTACCGCGAGGAGATGGGCCGTTACTACGATACCCGCAAGGCACTCTACAGCTGGAGAAACTACAAGATTCCTACCCAGGTATCCGTGATAGAGGCGATGCAGATGCTGAAGCCGAACGACAAGCAGACCATCGAGGAACTGCAGCGCTGGCTCCTGATGTCGAAGCGCACCCAGGTTTGGGATACGCCGGTGAATACCGTGGATGCTGTTTACGCCTTTATGAAGGGCAATGAGAGCAACTGGAGCAGGAAGGCTGAGAATGCCGTTCTGAAACTGGACGGAAAGCTGCTGCCGATGTCGCAGGATTCCACTACTTTGGGCTATGTGAAGACCGAAAGACCGGGCAAGGCATCTAAGCTGAGCATCGACAAAAAGAGCGATTATACCAGCTGTGGTGCTGTCTATGCAGAGTTTAAGCAGCCTATCAGCGAAATCGGTTCCATGGAGTCGGGCATCAAGGTGCGCCGTGTCATCGTTCCTGCCGAATCTGAGGGTAAGGGCAAGGCACAGGCGAAGGTAGGCGAGAAGGTGAAGGTAACGCTGATCATTACCGCCGACCGCGACTACGACTTTGTGCAGATTACGGATAAGCGTGCGGCATGCCTGGAACCGGTCAACCAGTTGAGCGGTTATCAGTGGGGCATAGGCTGCTATGTTTCTCCAAGAGATTATGCAACAAATTTCTATTTCGATCGTTTATCTAAAGGTAAGCACATCGTAGAAATGGAGTATTACGTGGATAGAAAGGGCGACTATCAGAGCGGAACTTGCACCGCTGAGTGTACCTACAGTCCGGAATTTGGTGGCCGCACAGAGACTTATGAATTGAAAGTTAATAATTAAAGTTTATAGATTGATAATTTAAAATAGAATAGTATGAAACGGATGAATATATGGATGCTCTCAGCGCTGTTGGCGCTGCCGGCATCAGCACAGAAGATAACAACCCAGCACGAGGTGGTGGACTGCGGACAGGTGTTGTTCCGCAAGCCCGTAACTGCTGAGTTCGTGATGAAGAACGAAGGCCACAAGCCTTTGGTGATTAACAATGTATTGAAGAGCTGCGGCTGTACATCCGTGGAATATCCTAAGAAGAGTATCGCAGCAGGCGAGACCTTCACGGTCAAAGCTGTCTACGACTCCAAGCAGATGGGTACCTTCATGAAGCAGATATGCCTCTACAGCAATGCCTCTGACGAACCTTTCATCGTCATGATGAGAGGCAAGGTGGTGGGCAGCGTGGTAGACTTCGCAGGTTCTTACGACCAGCTTCTGGGTGACATCAAGTCGGATGTCCAGGAAGTGGAGTTTGATGACGTAAACCGTGGCGACCGTCCGGTGCAGCGCATCCACATCTTCAATCCTACCGACCGCGTGATGGAACCGGTGGTGATGCATCTGCCTAATTATCTCCAGGCACAGGTATCTCCATCCAAGGTGGCTCCTCATCATTCTGCCGTCGTCGTATTGGGCTTGGATTCCAAGAAACTGCGTGACCTGGGACTGAACCAGACTTCCATCTATCTGGGCGAGCGTCCTGGCGACAAGATTGCCCCAGAGAAGGAAATCGTGGTTTCTGCTGTCCTCCTTCCTGACTTTGACAAGTTGACAACCGAGCAGAAGGCAAAGGCTCCGAAGTTGGAAATATCGGCAACGGAACTGAACCTCGGCAGCTTCAACGGCAAGAAGAAGCTGAAGGGACTTATCACCCTCACCAACAAGGGTAAGTCAGAACTCGACATCAGAAGCATGCAGATGTTTACCATGGGCTTGCAGGTAAGTTTGAAGAAGAGCAAGATTCAGCCGGGAGAAACCGTGAAGATGAAGGTGACGGCAGTGGCTGCCGAACTGAAGAAATCGCGTGTGAAGACCCCTCGTATCCTCATGATTACGAATGATCCTGACCAGGCAAAGGTGGTAGTTAAGATTCATGTTAAATAATGTACAATGAATAATTATACATTATAAATTATAAATTGAAATAAACCGTGCAGATAGAAATAGATAACGGCAGTGGTTTCTGCTTCGGCGTGACCACTGCCATCAAGAAAGCTGAAGAAGAGTTGAAGAAAGGCAGTAAACTCTACTGCCTGGGCGATATCGTGCATAACGGTATGGAGGTGGAACGACTGCATGAAGCAGGACTCATCACCATCGACCACGAGCAGATGGAGGAGCTGCATGGCGTGAAGGTATTGCTTCGTGCCCATGGAGAACCACCTGAGACCTATGCCCTTGCCGAGCGCAACAACATTGAAATCATTGATGCCACCTGCCCTGTGGTACTGCAGTTGCAGCGACGCATCAAGAAGCAGTATGTCAACAATCCGGAGGCGCAGATTGTCATCTTCGGAAAGAAGGGACATGCCGAAGTTCTGGGTTTGGTAGGACAGACCGAGAGTCACGCTCTCGTGGTAGAGAAGCTGGAGGATGTGGAACATCTGAGGGAGATAGGAAGGCTGGATTTCTCCAAGGACATCTATCTCTATTCTCAGACCACCAAGAGCCTGGAAGAGTTCCATCGCATCATCGAATACTGCCAGGCGCATATCGTGGAAGGTGCTACCTTCAAGAGTTTTGACACCATCTGCCGACAGGTGGCTAACCGCATGCCGAATATCGCCATCTTTGCCAGCAGGCATGATGTGGTGCTCTTCGTGAGCGGCAGAAAGAGCAGTAACGGTAAGGTGCTCTTCAAGGAATGCAAGAGTGTGAATGACAACAGCTATCAGATAGAGAGTGCTGACGAAATAGACATGGCATGGTTCCAGGGCGTCAATACCGTGGGCATCTGTGGTGCCACAAGTACTCCCAAATGGCTGATGGAAGAATGTAAGGAAAAGATTATCAATGAATTCAAGGGGTAATCTCTTTGAATTCAGGGGTAATCTCTTGGAATTCTGGAATGTATAAAAACAAAACAAGTGGTAAATCTTCTCCCGAAGACTTACCACCTTCAAAAAACAGTAATTAACTCAAAATTTATAATCTATATCATTACTACCTTAAAATAGTGCTGCAAAGATAATAAATCATTGCTTTTTTTGCAAGGTAGTGTCAATGAATAATTCTATTTTCTCGTTAAATTATTTCATTTTAACTTATTTTTACAAACACCTATGACTTGATGGCTTTCTGATACTGTTCCATGAGCCATGCCTTCTGCTGAGGGATGGTCAGCTGGCTGTTGTCGAGAACGATGGCATCTTCTGCCTGGCGCAGAGGAGAAGTCTCTCGATGGGTATCGATGTAGTCGCGCTCTTCTACGTTCTTCAGGATGTCCTCGAAATCAGCTGGCATTCCCTTCTCCTGCAGCTCATCATATCGGCGCTGTGCTCTCACCTGGGAGCTGGCGGTGACGAATATCTTGAGTTCTGCGTCAGGGAAAACGGTGGTGCCGATGTCGCGGCCGTCCATCACGATGCCCTTGTCTTCACCCATCTTCTTCTGCTGTGCCACCAAAGCCTCTCTGACGAATGGGATGGCGGCAATCGGACTCACGTGGCTGGAAACCTCCAATGAGCGAATCTCCTTCTCTACGAGTTCGCCATTGAGATAACAGTCCGGGCGACCGGTAGCTTCATTAAACTTGAACGAGATGTGGATTTCAGGCATCTTCTTCTCCAGCTCATCTACCTTGACATTGCCCTCTGCATCAAACAGCTTGTTTCTCAAGGCGTAGAGCGTAACAGAACGGTACATGGCGCCTGTATCTACATACACATATCCAATCTCCTTGGCAAGGTCCTTAGCCATGGTACTCTTGCCACATGATGAATAACCATCAATTGCTATTGTTATCTTCTTCATATTTCGAACTGATTTATAATTTATAATTTACAATTTATAATTCACACTCAGCGCCAGACTGTTGCTGCTGACGTGATATTTGCCATAGGCCACATTCAGCTGGAAGCGCTCCAGGTTGATGCCTCCACCGAATGACCATCCGGCTCCATGACTGCTCTCCTCGTTCTCCTCGCCTGTAGAAATCGTCATCTCGTCGGCACGGCGGGCATTATATCCTGCTCCCAGCCACAGACTCTCGCCCAGGAGGAGTTCTGCTCCCACCACAAGATGGTTCTTCAGTCCGCTGTCCCAATGGTTCAGATTCATCAGGGTGGCAGAAATGCGGAACGGGGTGCTCTCAAACCGTTTGGTGGCTCCCACCTGCAGGTCTATCGGCATCTTCTCATATTCCTCATCATACGCCTTGAGCTGTCCACCCAGGTTTTTGGCAACGGCAGAGATAGAAAGGTCCTGCTCCGGGTCGTAATAGTTCAAACCCAGGTCTACGCCCATGGCGATGGAGTTGTAATCACCGATATAGGAGGTGATGAATCTGGCAGAGATACCACCTGCGAGATTCTGGGCAAGCATATAGGAGAAATGGCCCGCAAGCGCAATGTCCTTTGCCGAGAATTCGCCCATCTCGATGTTGTTCTCATCCGTCTGTTTCATCTTGCCATAGTCGATGTATTGAGCCGACACCGCCCATGATGCCTTTTCCTTCACGATGCGGTTGAAGGAAGCCGATGCCACGTTCACCCCCGACATGTAATTCATGTAGTTGAGGTTGATGGTCTTATCGCTCACCGACGACAGCAGCGCCGGATTATGGAATACGAGGGCTTCATCATCTTCTATCAAGGTGATGTTATCGCCTCCGAGGGCTGCGGCATGTGCACTGACCGGTAAGCGCAGAAAGTTATAACTCGTTTGGCTCTCCTGAGCGTTCATAAAAGCCGCAAAAAGCGTCAATACGAGGGAAAAAACTATTTTTTTCATTTAAATTCTATAAATCTTTGGCAAAGATACAGCTTTTTTCAAGAATATACAGTAAATTTGCATTGTTTTCGTAGAAAAGAACGGAATTGATAGTGAAATATTGCAGTTTCTGCTCCTAAAAATGGGGAAGTGGGGCTGCAGACTAGATAGAAATAGAAGAATGTTGGAAATTAAAAAATCGAAGAAAGTACAGTTGGACGACAAGCGGGTCACCTTTTTCCTGCTTGGGCTTCTTCTGGCTTTTACCTTCCTCTTCGTGGGACTTCAATATCAGAAGGGACCTCAGGGAGGAGATGACTGGGCTGAGAACTTTGAGGATCTGGCACAAGACCTGGATATGCAGACACCACCCGACCAGAAGGACATGGTGAGTGCTGAGGCTATGTCGAAGGCACCTGCATCAGAAGCCATCACGCAGGAGGTAAAACCTACCGAACAGCAGATGGTGAAATCGCCCGATAAACTCAGTACCACTACCAGCAAACTGGTTATCGGTGACGGTTCGGGAGCGGTGGAAGGTGCCGATGTGAAGGAAGCTGCACCTGAGACTGCGATTGATAATTCTGACAATACGCCAGAAGAACCCATCAAATTTACCGTGGTGCAGAAAATTCCGGAATTTCCGGGCGGATGGTCGGCATTCATGCAATGGCTCACCAAGAACCTGAAATATCCTTCTGCAGCGCAGAAAAACAAGGTGCAGGGAACCGTTGTCATCACCTTCATCGTGAACAAGGACGGCAGTATAGCAGATACGAGAGTAAGCACTTCGGTAGATCCGGTGCTCGATGCTGAGGCTCTTAGGGTGATGAAGATGATGCCGAAATGGAAACCGGGAATGGATAGAAACAAGGTATGCCGTACCATGATTGCCGTTCCGGTGGTATTCCAGTTATAGGATTATAAATTATTCATTATAAATTATACATTATTATGAAGACAGCTGATGAAATTTTAAACATGGTGAACGAGTTCTTGGAAAACTTGCCATACGACCGGAAACCATATTCGCTATATGAGCCGATAAAGTATGTGCTCTCTATGGGGGGCAAGCGCATCCGTCCAACCCTGATGCTCCTGGGTTACAACATCTTCAAGAACGACCCGGAGAAAATCCTGATGAATGCCATTGCCCTGGAGACTTATCACAACTATACCTTGCTCCATGATGACCTGATGGACAATGCCGACCTGCGCCGTGGTCACGAGACCGTTCACAAGAAGTGGAATGCCAATACTGCCATCCTCTCGGGCGACAGCATGCTGGTTCTTGCCTATGAGCGCATGGCACAGTGTGACGAAAAGCATCTTGCCAAGGTGTTGAAAATCTTCACCACCACCGCTCTCGAAATAGGAGAGGGACAGCAGTATGATATGGAGTTTGAGACACGCAACGATGTGAAGGAAGAGGAGTATATCGAGATGATCCGTCTCAAGACCAGCGTACTCCTGGCTTGTGCTCTGAAGATTGGTGCTGTTCTGGCTGATGCTTCTGAGGAAGATGCCGAGAACCTGTATAAGTTTGGTGAGCAGATTGGCCTGGCTTTCCAGTTGCAGGATGATTTCCTCGATGTCTATGGCGATACCAAGGTGTTCGGTAAGGAGATTGGTGGTGATATCACTTCCAACAAGAAGACCTTCATGCTCATCAATGCCTTCAACCATGCCAACGATGCTCAGCGTGCAGAACTCCAGAAGTGGGTGGATGCCAAGAAGTTCGACCGCAAGGAAAAGGTAGCTGCCGTTACCCGTCTTTACAACGAGATTGGTATCGACAAAATGGCGCAGGAAAAGATAGCCTATTACTTCGAGCAGAGCAAGAAGTATCTGGATGCAGTGAATGTGCCTGCTGAGCGCAAGGAGGAGTTGGCAAAGTATGCACAGAAAATGATGAAGCGCCAGTACTAATCATAAAGTTCAAAGTTCAATGTTCAAAGTAATAGATACGCATACGCATTTTGATGCGGAGGAATTTGATGAGGATAGGGCGGAGGTTTTCGCTCGTGCCAGTGAAGCGGGGGTAGGCAAGGTGTTCTTGCCTGCCATCGACTTGAAGACCACGCACGCAGTCCTGGCTTTGAGCCGGGAATATCCGGGCTACGCCTATCCCATGATTGGCTTGCACCCTGAGGAGGTGAAGGAAGACTGGAAGGAGCAGCTGGCAGAACTCCGGAAGATGCAATTTTCCGACTTTATCGCCATTGGCGAAATCGGATTGGATTACTATTGGAGCCGTGAGTTCGAACATGAGCAGCAGGAGGCTTTCGAAGAGCAGGTGAAGTGGTCGGTAGATACCCGCTTGCCATTGATGATTCATTGTCGCAAGGCGCAGAACGAGATGGTACATCTGCTCAGACAGTATCAGAAAGACCTGCCGGGCGGCGTGTTCCATTGCTTTACCGGCAATCAGAAGGAAGCCGAGGAACTCCTCTCGTTCGACAACTTCGTGCTGGGCATCGGTGGAGTCTCTACCTTCAAGAGCAGTCATCTGCGTGAAGACCTTCCAGCCGTGGTTCCGATGAACCGCATTGTTTTGGAAACCGACTCTCCATACATGGCTCCCGTTCCATATCGCGGAAAGCGCAATGAGAGCGCCTTCGTAGTAGAAGTTCTTAAAACCTTGGCGAAAGCCTACAACGTGAGCGAAGAAGAGTTTGCCAAGCAAACCAATGAAACCGTGGAAAGAGTATTCCATTTGAAATAAATAAACTTTAATAAATATAAATCCTAAACCAACTATTCATTATGACTAGAAAAATGTTGATGGCAGCCCTCCTGATGGCTGCATTTGCACAGGGCACTCAGGCACAAGACCTGAGCGGCCAGCGTTCTGAAAAGCAGGACGTAAACATGATTCCTGGTAAGAAATTGGATCATCACGGACTCATCGTGAGCCCTACACCACATCTCCTGAATGTGGATGCTGCTAACCGACTCGACCTGCAGAAAGGTGTCAAGGTGATAGACAAGAAAGGCAAGTTTGCCGACGACGTGAAGTTTCTTACCGTCAACGCCAAGGGCATTCGCCTGACTATCGATTTCGGTGAAAAACTCGCTGCCAAGGCTGGCGTAAAGCCTGTTTCGGGTGCTTACAGCCTGAAGGCTGATGCCAAGGGTATCCAGATTGTGGGCTACGACGAGCGTGGTGCCTTCTACGGTTTGCAGACTCTGCGCCAGATTGTTAACAGCGAGATGGCAAAGGGACAGATGCCTTACACCACCTGCAACGACTACCCAGATCTTCCAAACCGTGGTGTGGTAGAAGGCTTCTATGGCGAACCTTGGTCTCATCAGGTACGTCTTTCCCTCATCGACTATTACGGAAAGAATAAGATGAACACCTATCTCTATGGTCCGAAGGACGATCCTTATCACAGTTGTCCAAACTGGCGTCTGCCTTATCCTGAGAAAGAGGCTAAGAACATCAGCGAACTCGTTCAGGCTTGTCGCCGCAACCGAGTAGACTTCGTGTGGGCTATCCATCCGGGACAGGACATCAAGTGGAACGAGGAAGACTATCAGAATCTGGTTCACAAGCTCGATCTGATGTACGACCTTGGTGTTCGTTCTTTCGCTATCTTCTTCGATGATATTTCCGGCGAGGGTGCCAACCCGGTAAAGCAGTCGGAACTCCTGAACCGCCTGGCTAAGGAGTTTGTGAAGGCTAAGGGCGATGTAACTCCGCTCGTGATGTGTCCTACCGATTATACCCGTCTCTGGGCGAATCCAAAGCCAACCGGTTCTCTCGCCATCTTCGGAAATACCCTCGACCCTTCTATCAACGTATTCTGGACAGGTGATGTGGTATGTAGCGACTTGACCCGCGAGACGCTCGACTGGGTGAATTCCCGCATCAAGCGCCCAGCTTACTACTGGTGGAACTTCCCTGTAACCGATTATGCCCGCCATATCATCATGCAGGGGCCTACCTACGGATTGCAGACCGACCTGACCAACAAGGATCTCTGCGGTTTCGTAAGTAATCCGATGGAGCACGGAGAGGCATCCAAGCTGGCGCTCTATGGTGTAGCTGACTATAGCTGGAATATCGCCAACTATAATCCGCTCGACAACTGGGAGCGTGGTCTGGTAGATCTCACCCCAGAAGCACATGAGGCATATCGCACCTTCGCCATGCATTCTTGCGATACCGAGACCGGTTATCGTCGCATCGAATCATGGGAGACCAAGAGCTTCCGCATCGACAACTTCACAGATGCACAGTTCAACGCTTTGCAGAATGAGTTTGTCAAGGTGAAGAATGCTCCTGCCCAGATGGAGGCAAACTGCAAGAACGCCCTGCTGATGAAGGAACTCCGCCCATGGCTCAAAGAGTTTGGCAAGTTGGGTGAGCGTGGATTGAAGACCATGAGTCTTATCAAGGAATATAAGGCTGGCAACGACCAGGCATTCTGGGAGGGTTACGTGAACAACCGCATGAGCAAGGAAGATGTGGCTGCTTACGAGAAGCATAAGTCAGGAACCATGGTATTGCAGCCATTCTACGAGCAGTCTATGGACGATATGGCATCTGGTTTCTTCAAGAAGTTGACCGGCAAGGTGCCTGCCTTCTATAAGGGTATCGGTACCTATGCTACCTTGAGAACTACCCAGAGCAAGGCGATGTTCGACAACGATTCTACTACCTATTATACATCGGGTAACGGCCAGAATACAGGCGACTGGATTGGTGCTGACCTGGGCTGCGTTCGTTCAGTTTCAGAGGTAAGAATCCTTCAGGGCCGCAACTCTGTAGATGATGTGGATTACTTCGACAACACCGTATTGGAGTATTCTGTAGACAGAAAGGAATGGAAGGCGTTGACAGGCGAGTTGAAGAAGCAGTATATCATCAACTGGAAGACCGACACCCCTGTTGAGGCTCGTTATATCCGTATCAAGAAGTTGAAGTCAGACAAGCGTAACTGGGCAGCTGTCCGCACCTTCGAGGTGAATCCAACCACTCCAGAGCGTTTGAGCTTCCCTGTAGAGGCAACCAACGTTCAGGCAGCGATGTATGGTTTCGATGAGAATCCTTGCACCTCATTCACCAACGAGGGCATCCTTACTATGGGTGTAGAAAAGGACATAAAGGGTTACACCCTGCTTCTGAAGTTGTCTCCAGGCAGTTCTTTGGTTTGTCGTCAGTTGAATGCCAAGGGCAAGGTTCTTGCCACTACCACCATCGACAGTTCATTCTGCAAGGTAGAATTGGTGAAGAAGGCAGCCAAGCTTCAGATAGAAGGCTCAGCCGAAATCTTCGAGATTATTCCTGAGAAGTAAAGGAGAGAACTTTCGCAAGTGGGGAAGTCCGCTAGGTGTCTCGCCAGATTGCAAATCCGCCGGGACGCCATACTCTAGGCAGGGGATAACAAGTTCTTTATTCCCGCTAGGCGTCTCGCCGGATTTGTAATCCGGCGTTAAAAAATGTCCTAACCTATTTAGGCTCTGCGGATTTGTAATCCGCAGCAAAGGAGCATGCTTTTCCTTTTGTTGGGGGATTACAAATCCCCCGGTTTTTATAGGTCGAACCTTTTTTTACGGCGGATTGCAAATCCGCCGGGACGCCTAGCGGGTTTACGCTCTTATATTTTCGTTAAAGAAATGTAAAAAGCAAGCGAATATGTGGCATTTCGGATAAAAATTGATACTTTTGCATTCCGAAATAAAGGAAAGGTGCTCGAGTGGCTGAAGAGGCACGCCTGGAAAGCGTGTAACCGGCAAAACCGGTTCGGGGGTTCGAATCCCCCTCTTTCCGCTTTTATATATATAATAAGGTATATATGATTATGAAGAAAAATACATCTATTGCGCGTTTCGCAATATTAGTTTTCACAGCAATGTGTTCTCTGCCTATGATGGCACAGGAGGAGAACATGGGATTTCATCAAGCTCTTAAAACGAAATTCATTGAGGGTAACGCTGGCTTTATGTCGCTCGTTGCCATCGCACTCATCGTGGGATTGGCTTTCTGTATCGAGCGAATCATCTATCTCAGTCTTTCTGAAATCAATGCCAAGAAGTTGATGCAGGACATTGACCAGAAGGTAACTGCGGGAGATGTGGAAGGGGCTAAGGACCTCTGTCGCAATACCCGTGGACCTGTGGCTTCTATCTGCTTTCAGGGATTGATGCATATTGATGAGAAGCTGGATGATATTGAGCGCTCCGTGAGCGGTTATGGCACGGTGCAGGCGGCTAATCTCGAGAAGGGATGCTCCTGGATCAAGCTCTTTATTGCCATGGCTCCATCTCTCGGATTCCTGGGAACGGTGATTGGTATGGTGATGGCATTCGATCAGATTCAGCAGGCGGGAGACATCAGCCCTACCATCGTGGCATCGGGTATGAAGGTAGCGCTGATTACTACTATCTTCGGTATCATCGTAGCCTTGATTCTCATGGTCTTCTATAACTACATCCTTTCGAAGGTGGAGCATCTTACTAGCCAGATGGAGGAATCGGCTGTAACTTTAATGGATATTATTGCCAAGAATAAATAAACGAATAGAGAAATGTTCAAAGTTCAAAGTAATAAGTCATCGGAGAATATCTCTCAGCGCATTTTCTATCTCTTGATAGGCTTGGCGGTGCTAGTATTCGGATTGTTCTTCCTGGTGGGCTATGATATGCCTTTCGTAGAGAACCCAGACTTCAATGCGCCTCTGTTTACGGATGTGCTCATCGTCCTGATGTGGCTATTCCTGATTGGAGGAGTGGGCTTGGCAGTCTATTCGATGATCAAGGGTTATCGCACAACGAAATCGGAGGCAGTGGTGAATGGAGTGCCCGTGCGCCGCATCTTCCGCATCACATGGCTTTCCCTGCTGGCAATCCTGGTTGTTACCTTCCTGTTGGGAGGTTCCGACCCGATGCTCATCAATGGTGAAAACTATGCCGACTGGATTTGGCTCAAACTCTCTGATATGTTTGTCGTCACATCGCTTCTGATGCTGATGGCAGGCATCGGTGCCGTCTGCTTTGGCGGAACCCGATATATCAGAAAGAAGAAGTAATTGACTGATAATTGATAAAGATTTTAGGTTCTATAAGACAAAAGCAAAATGCTGATAAGAAGGAAAAGTCATGAAACCCCGGGGTTGAATACCACTTCCACAGCCGACATTTCGTTTATGCTGCTGATATTCTTCCTTGTCACCACATCCATGGATGTGGATAAGGGATTATTGCGCCAACTTCCTTCACCGGAACCTCAGAAAAAGGAACGGCAGGAGTCGGTGGTTGACAAGAATAACCTGATGGCCATTCATCTGACTGCGGGCGATACCTTGCTGGTAAACGACAAGCCGATGAAGGTTGCTCAGCTCAAGGAAGAAACCGTCCGCTTTGTGCATCGCCTGGGGAAGAAGCATCTCATCTCTATCGAGAGCGACCGTGATGCAGATTACAATCTCTATTTTCAGATGCAAAACCAGCTGATGGAGGCTTATGACCAGCTGCGTAATGAAGCAGCTCAGAAGAAATATCATAGAAACTATACTCTGCTGACCAATGAGCAGAAGGAAAAGATACGTAAAATCAGTCCTCAGCGTATCACGGAGTCGTATGCCAACGCTATGACTCAACAGGATAAGAGCATCGACGCCCATGCTGAGGAGCAGGAGGAGAAAGGAGGTAAACCATGATTCGTTTCTGCAAGAAATCGCACGATGTGCCTGAACTGAATACATCATCTCTGCCAGACCTGATATTCTCCGTACTCTTCTTCTTCATGATTGTTACCCACATGCGTCAGGTGACCCTGAAGGTGGAATGCAGAGTGCCACAGGGCAAGAATCTGACCCGATTGACCAAGAAGTCGGCAGTAAGCCATATCTATATCGGCAAACCAACCAAGGATTTGCAGGGTAAATATGGCAAGGAAACGCAGATTCAGCTGAATGACAAGCTGGCTACTGCTCCGGAGGTGATGGACTATATGGCAGCAGAGAAGAAGCGCATGTCGGCAGAAGACCAGCGGTTGATGACTGTTTCCATCAAGGCAGATAAGGATACCAAGATGGGAGTCATCACAGATGTGAAGCAGGCTTTGAGACAGGCAAAAGCCATCAAAATCAGCTATTCTGCTGTTGAAAAAGGTCAATAATACGACCTGAAAGGAAAAATAATATTAATTTATTATTTTTTTATTCAGAAAAGTTGCTGTTATTAAAATTTTGTACTATCTTTGCAAGCAAATTAACAGAAGATATGGCAAAACAAATATTAGATTCATTAGACAGGCAGATTTTGAAGTTGATTTCTCAAGATGCCCGTATTCCATTTTTGGAAGTAGCACGCGCTTGCAATGTGAGCGGTGCAGCTATTCATCAGCGTGTAGCTAAACTGTCAAACCTAGGCATTATCAAGGGTTCGCAGTTTATTATAGATCCGGAAAAGATTGGTTATGAAACCTGTGCTTATATGGGATTGTACCTGAAGGAACCTGAGAAGTTCGACCAAGTGGTAGAAGAACTCAAGAAGATTCCTGAGGTGGTAGAATGTCATTATACGACAGGTGGCTTTGATATGTTTATCAAGATTTATGCCATCAACAACCACCATCTCCTGGAAATCATTCATGATAAGTTGCAGCCTCTGGGCTTGTCTCGCAGTGAGACTATCATCTCATTCAATGCGGCTATCAACCGTCAGCTTTCTATGGCAGATATCCAGAGATTTGATGATGTTGTGGAGGAAGAGGCAACAGAAGAAGAATAATTTTTATTGCTTTCTATAGAGTGTGAGGAATGTGAACGATAAGTCGTTTTCATTCCTCATTTCCTTTTCTGCCACTTCCCATTCATCCGGGTTGATTTCCGGGAAAAAAGTGTCGGCAGCTTCCGGTTCATCATCCACTATCGTGAGATAGAGCTTGTCTGCAAGTGGAAGGGCATGGGAATAAATGCTCTCACCGCCAATGATAAAGCATTCTTTATCTATGACGGTATTATTTCTTTCTGCTTTCTCTTTTCCTGTTTCATTTGTGACAGCAGCCAGCGCTTCCTCCAAAGATGCGTAAACCTCGCAGTTCGGCAGTTCTTTCCTGCTCCTGGAAACTACGATGTTACGGCGGTGGGGGAGTGCACCGTTAGGAAGTGATTCATAGGTCTTTCTGCCCATGATGATGACATGTCCGGTAGTTAACTCGCGAAAGCGGGTCATATCGGATTGAATATGATAGAGCAACCGGTTCTGATAGCCGATTGCTCTATTTGCTTTGGATATGCAGGCGATGATGCTGAGCATTTTTTAATGTATAATGTTTAATGTATAATTATTAATTGTTAGTTATAAATTATTAATTATTAATTGTTTCTCCGGCACGTGGGTACTCTTGATCTTCCATTCTTGTGGATAGAGGTTGTTGGCACGGTTTCCGATGTTCTTTTCCCATCCCAGAGGCATTTGGTGGTACGTAACCAGCACATAGCCCTTAGGGGTTTCTGCAGGGAGATTGACTGCCTCCTTGCGTAGGTAGCGGATGGCATCTTCGTACGACAGTTCTACTTGCGGAAAAACCTCTTTGTTGAGCATCACGGAGAGGGCGAGACTCTGGTCGGGAATGATGTCTTTCCCCTTGCTCGTTCCCAGTTTCACACCGGCATGTATCACCTTCAGATTCCTGGCTGCCTCCTCATAGATGGCTTTCCATCGGCTTGGGATGGCATAGAAGTTGTCCTCTTCGGCTATCGTTTCATAGTCGGAAGACTTCAGCCAGTCTGTAGGAACCAGCTGACTCTTTCCCTTGTTTCCTCTGTTCTTTCCTTTCTCTTTGTTCTTGTCTTTCTTCTTCTTTTTGTCTTCTTTCTCCATTTCCGCTTCACCCTCTTTTCTGAGTGCTGCGAGGAAGATGCCTTCTCCACGGGTCTTGCCAGGGAGGAAACGATAGACTGGGATTTCTGTACCGATAAGATTGCCGGTGATGTTCCAGCTCTCATCAATGCCGGTTAAGGCAATTGGCTCTGCACCCAGTTCCTCACAAATCCAGGCGATGTTCTCCTCGTCTTCGTGGGCATTGAAGGTACAGGTGGAGTAGATGAGGATACCGCCCGGTTTCAGACAGTTCCAGATATCGCTCACGATTTCACGTTGCAGATGCCAGCAGTTGTCAACATTCTGCAGGCTCCATTCTTCGATGGCACCATCGTCCTTGCGGAACATACCTTCGCCCGAACACGGCACATCGGTGAGGATGACGTCAAACTGAAGCTTCGACTTCTTGTAATCACGTGGGTAATTGTTGGTGACAATCATGTCGGGATGACCGAACTTCTGGATGTTCTCGGCAAGAATCTGCGAGCGGGTGCGCATCGGTTCGTTGCTGAAGAGCAGACTTCCTTCAGGCAATGCAGCACGAAGAGCAGTTGACTTTCCGCCTGGAGCAGCACAGAGATCGAGCATCATTACGGGTTCGTGAACGAGCTGGCGGATCACCAGGTCCACAAACATGGATGAAGCTTCCTGCACATAATACTTTCCGGCATGGAGCCAAGGGTCAAAGGTGAAGTTGGGACGTGAGGATAAATACCGTCCGGTAGAAGGACACCATGGAATCGGTTCGCCCGGCGCATCTTCTCCCTCCTTGCACTTGAAAGGATTGAGACGGATGCTGGTAGGAGCTTCTCCCTCGGTGATGCCCTGCTTCAGCTTCAGGAACAATTCTTCGCCCATCAACTCTTGTGTATATTTGATGAAATCTTCTGGTAATGTCTTCATTTTATGCGTATATTCTTTAATTTGTTTGCAAAAATAAGAAATTTTTCGTTTCTTTGCAACTAAATTGGCAACGGATGCGTCTAAGAGACAGAAAATTTAATAAATAACAAGGTAAAACAATAAAAATATTGATAGATATGAAGAAAGCGTTATTGACATTGGCGCTCATCATGAGCATCGGAGCTACACAGCTATCTTTGGCATCTTCTGCTCCCAAACACCGTTATCAACCTTCCACACAGCAGGTGGACAAGAAGACTGCTGCATCGGCTGATAAAACGGATGAAGGATTGGAGGCGTATTCTGATACGACCGATACGGATACGGCTGATTATAATGTTTACGATGACAGCAATGATAATGCCCGTGATTATCATTCCAAATACAGTCTGGGCAACTATGATGACCCGTTCGATTTCATCGGTTCGGTGTTTGGTGGCGGTGCGCTGTCTGTCATCATCATCTTTTGTGTAATCTTCGGCTTGTTGTTCGTCTTCGCTCCGTTGATTATCATATATCTCATCGTCCGTTATCTGATGCGTAGACACAACGACCGGATGAAGCTGGCGGAGATGGCAATGGAGAAGGGCATCAATGTTCCGGAAAGCGACCGGCCGATAGACAAGCAGAGCGATGAGTATCTCGTGAAGCGGGGATTGAGAAATGCCTTCCTCGGAGCAGGCTTGTGCGCCATGTTCGCTTGGTGGGAAGCTGATTTCCTGGCAGGTATCGGAGCCCTGGTCTTCTTCTATGGATTGGGACAGACCCTGATAGGCTCGCTTCCTGCCATCAAGGACTGGTGGAAAAACCGTCATGGCAATCAGGGCACAGGATATAATGGCACTCCGGTGTAAGAATCAAACAACAATTATTAGTTAATATATATAGTGGAAAAGTTATCCGATATTTCTCTCGTCACGAAGGTGGTGATGCTTCACGACCGCAAGTCATTCGACCTGCTGGTCAAGAAGTATCAATCACCCATTCGTGGGTTCTTCCTACGGCAGACGCTGGGGGATGCGCAGCTGAGTGACGACTTGGCGCAGGATACCTTTGTGAAGGCTTATACCCATCTGGCAAGCTTCAAGGGTGCAGCCAACTTCTCCACTTGGCTTTATCGCATCGCCTATAATGTATGGTATGATTATACCCGCAGTCATAAGGAGACGCAAGACATCGATACGCCGGCAGTTTCCCGACAGAATGCGCAGGGAGGAAACAGCGGATTGAAGATGGATTTGATGAAAGCCTTACAGATATTGAGCGATAACGAACGGACATGCATCACGCTGCAGCTGATGGATGGACTCTCTATAGATAAGATTGCAGACGTGACGGGAATGGCACAAGGTACCATCAAGTCGCATCTCTCTCGTGGAAAACAGAAACTTGCAAGTTACTTAAAGCATAATGGTTATGACCGATAAGATAAATGATAAGATAAAAAGCCAGGATATGGAGCCGCTGAACGCCTCAGACGAGCAGTTCTTGCAGGCTTTCTTTGCTGATAATAGGATGGCAGGGATTCCTGATGACGGATTCTCTGACAGGGTGATGCAGGCTTTGCCGGATCTTGAGCAGGAGAAGGCATTGGCTAAGCGTCGTAGACTGGAGCATTTGTGGACGGCCGCCTGTGTGGCTGTCGGCGTGATTGCTGCTGTGGTTTGTCAGGGCTGGGAACAGATTCAGGGCTGGCTCTTCTCTATGAAGATAGATTTCCTGCTGTCCGGCTCCCGTGCTCTTACGCATGTGGCTGAGTCCATCGGTCATTCGCAGAATCTCTTGACTCTGCTGGCAGGCTTCGTTGTCCTCATCATGGTTTGGGGATATAACGAGCTGGCGGATGCCAGGGAATAGGAATATAAAAACTGAAGTTTCGAAGCTCGAATACACGATATACTTGGACATGCCGTTGCTTTAACAAATAGCAAACATTAATTTACCATTAAAATTAAAGCAATATGGCAACAGTAAAAGTAAAATTCAGAGCATCCTCAGTGTCGGGAAAGGAAGGCACATTGTGTTATCACCTCATACACCAGCGCAGTCTGCGACAGCAGCTGCCACCGAGCCAGAGCGTTTTTGCTTTCTTCCGCCAGCAGATAGCCAAGAAGGAGCAGATGCAGTGCATTGGTACAAAGAACAACTATACCAATGCAGCCAACCGATTCATGGAATTCCGAAATCAGGAAGACCTGACCTTCTCTCAGATGACCAGCGAGATGATGGAAATGTACCAGGCATGGCTGTTCAACAGAGGAGTTGGGCAAAACACCGTATCCTTCTATCTGCGAACCCTCCGCACACTCTACCACAAGGCGGTGGAAGCAGGGCAAGCTCCACCCAACGACATCTTCGCTCACGTGCAGACAGGCAGCGTTAGAACCGCCAAACGAGCCATTACTGTAAAGGATATTCGCAAAATCGAGAAATTGGACTTGCCGAGAGGTTCATCCCTTGACAGGGCACGCGACCTCTTCCTGCTCAGCTTCTATCTGCGAGGGATGGCATTCGTGGATATGGCATTCCTGAAGAAGACCGACCTGAGATGTGGCATGGTGAGCTACAACCGTCGCAAGACCCACCAGAATATCAACATCGAGTGGATAAAACCGATGCAAGCCATCATCGACAAGTACACCGAACAAACGAAGGATTCACCGTATATGCTACCCATTTTGACAGGCAAGGAATCCTCTCCATACGCCGCATACCGCAAGGTGGCGCATAACACGAACTACAACCTGAAGAGAATCGGTGAGATGGTAGGTTTGAAAATACCATTGACCACATACGTGGCACGCCACACCTGGGCAAGCGTAGCCTTGCACATGAACATACCGGTAGCCACCATCAGCGAGGGCATGGGGCACAACTCCTATAAGACCACCCAAATCTATCTGGAGTCAATAGACGTAGCAACCATCAATGAGGCCAACAAGAAAATCATCCAACAGGTGATTACAGCCCGTTTTTAGAGCAAAAAAGATAATAATAGGAAAAGAGTTATCAGAGCAGGTCATTGTTTTAGACCTATTCTGATAACTCTTTTTCTTTATATATAAAAAGTGTAAACCCTTGTAAAGGAACTGTCACGAATTTGCCACCAAACCACTTTGAAAAATGTTCAACCAACTTCGCCCATTCTTATTATGAATGAGCAAAACATGCAGAACCAAACCCCAAATCAGCCATTTTGAGGAAGCTACTAATGCAGATTTGCAAAGCATTTATAGCATAATTTGGAAGTATTAAACAAAAAATGATAAAATTTGACAGATAATTCAGCAGAATTTCGTATCTTTGCAAATAGTTCTATCATTCATAATAAGAATGTGCAATAAATGTAAATAAACATGTGCAAGATTATATGAACTAATACTCATAGGAGATTAAGATTATGCACAACAATAACAAATTGACTAAGCTTCTACAACTATCATGTATGGTTGCAGCTAAGAACATAAAGTAGAACGAGAATATGACGCAGGATTGCTCGGATTCACCTTCTACAGCCGACGTAAGCAAGCGCTTACCAAAGGGCATCCACGTTATCGGGGCTGAAAGACTTTCGGATCCGAGTGTAGAAGGAATACCCCGACGTAAACGGATAAAAAAGAAGGAAGACCCTTCCACCGAACCCACTTCGTGGAGTTATCTTTTTATTTTTCACATGGCAGCTAAAGGGATGGAGAAATGGCTGGAAGAGTTTAATGCTGACGAGAACAATACCAAACAACCTTATTTCATTCATAAAACCCTTCGTTATTCCTACAAGGATGAGGAAAAGCAACAAGGAGTGAAAAAGATTTGGGAGCAATCTGTCAGTGGACTAATCTTCTTGCAAGGTACAGTGATTGACCTACAAAGATTTCTTGCAGATCATTTTCCCCAATTTCACTTAGTCAACGATCGCAGTTTAAGACGACCAGCCTCCATCAAGGACTCCATCATGCAACCTTTTATGAATGTGATGAAGACCCATCCGGAGCAGGTAACATTCCTTCGAGATGCTTTTGAGAATTTTGCCAAAGACCACGTGAAGTTGCGTGTCCTTTCAGGTCCATTCAAAGACTACGAAGGTTACATTGTCCGCATAGACCGTGACCGCCAGCTAGTCTTCGATTTCGGTGGAATAGCCGTAGCCATCCGTGGTGTCCATAATGAAGATTTTGAGGTAGTAGAAGAGTAGTCCTGCCCCTGAGGAGCAAAAATAGTAGTCCCACCAAGCAAGCTATAGTAAGGCGGTCCCATCCCGCACAATATGTCGAAGACCTTTGATGGTCCGACAACCTTATAGCGTAGCGGTTCTGAGCACCGGAGGGCGGTTACATCCTCTCGTTCCTGAGGAAAGAGAGGCTTGGTGAGAAAAGTGGAGCCTTCCTTAAGGGTAAGGAAGGACGGGTAGGTTTTCGAAAAAAACAATACAATAATTAATAAGAAGCTTACATTATGACTATAGAAGAGAAGCAGAAGGCTTATGTCAAGGAAAGCTTGTTACGGGCCTTGCAAGAGGTAAAACTTGCTAAATTGCAAGGTAAAAAGCTTCAGGATGTTGATGATTTCATTCGGGAAATGAAGGAAGCATAGCCGTATGGAAGTGACCATAAACACTGGTAGTGAGTTTAAACGTCAATTTAAACGTTTGATGAAGAAATATCACTCTTTGTTGCATGACTTTGACGTATTATGATAAAGGAGAAATATCCAATGTCAATGATGACTATATCAAGTTTCTGGTAGAAAACTTGTAAAAAACTTCTATTTTATCAATGGAGTCTATACTCCCGTAACAGCTCGGCGGTCCCATCCCGCACAACCTGGCGAGGGCTTTGATGCCCCGCCAACCTTATAGCATAGCGGTTCTGAGCACCGGAGGGCGGTTACATCCTCTCGTCCCTGAGGGAAGAGAGGCTTGGTGAGAAAGGTGGAGCTCTCCTTGCAGGAGAGACGGAGAGGTAGAAAAACAGCACAGAGGGCGGTTACATCCCTAATCCCTATTTTAACGAAGGAGAATTGTAGAAAGAATCAGTTTGGGCAAAATTTGCCTACACTGCCTCGGTTATCCTGTCAAGAGTAGAATAAAATTATATTCCTCATTCGAGTGGCGACAAGTGCAGAGCGATACTGCAATGAGGAACAAAAATAATAAAAAATGGCTACCCGTTACTATATTACATTTCATTCTTCGACGTACGATACAACGAAGAGATATTCTTCTTGTTTACAGATACTTTCTAAAGACAATCTTGTGGCTATTGGACAAGATATAGCCTTGAAGATTCCAATGTCTTGGTCGAAAGAGAAGATGGCAGATTATATATCATCCTATGTCGTATCCCATCCCGAAGAAATGGTATCGATATTAGATGATGAGGAAATAGTCCTTGCTCACGATATCATATCAGGTGGCAAGGGAAATGTTCTTTGGAAACGTCACTTGCTCAAATATCATCATTTGAAATGTATGGTTTGGGTAGTGGTCAATACAGCAAACAGAGGCAAGGATGGATTTGTGATGCTGGATGAGATAAGCGAGTCATTTACTTCCTATATCGAGCAGCGATATGCTACGGCAAAAGAGAACGTGGAGGCTGCTAAATCAAAACCTGCTCAATCACGTTTCTATCTCAGAAACCTGAAATCAAAACTTGATGACCTGGATATAGACCAGCTCAAGTATCTTCATCTCCTTTTTGAGATGAACTACATGGAGGATTGCCATTTCTGGTTCCGTAATGAATGGTTTGTGGATGGCTACTACGAATGCTATAACGATTGGTATCGCAATGACTGCAAGGACATCCCGTATGATTTGAATCAGATGGTTTTTGATATTCTGGAAGAGTGGAAGGAGCGAGGCTATAAGGAATACCGGCCAGCGATGGAAAGCATCAAGAAATGGTGTAGTTGCAAATGGAATAAGTTTGAGTCAGATCATCAAGCCGAAGTTTCTGCCGTTTTTGATGCAGCAATAGTTCATGAAGAAGAGCGGGAAGTTTCCCGAAGTCTGTTCCCATTCATTCATAATGTACATGAGTATATCCGCAACAAGCAATATCAGGAAGCCATTTCTTTAATCTTCTGTTTGTTCGACCACTTAGGTAAGGCATGTAGAAAACATGAAAGGTGGTTTGATTCATATTGGTGTGGTGGAGTTCAGACAAGTGTCGTTCTATTCTTAGATGTACTGCGTCATCTGTACTGTCATTTGCGCCAACATCCAGATATTCCTTGGCAGACGAAGGAGGCAATGGATTTCCATCTGTTGCTGACCAATAAGCATCATCGTCTTTTTGGCGACCTGGAGTTAGCCTGGGGTGATTCTCGTATGGAAGATATGCTTAACGACGATAGTCCCTATTGCGACTATAGCAATATGGAAGATGAACTATATGGGTATCTGGAGAGAATGATAGGGCAAAGTCTGCCCCAATAGAGTATCTGAGAGCTGCAAGTTGAATGACATTAATTTTGGCGATTATATAGAAGATATACTCACCCGACTGATGGAGGGGGAGCAAGACTTCATGTCCCTAATCCCATGTAATTATAACTCGAATAAAAAGGTGAATGTCAAGGCTGCCTAATTGGCAGCTCTGGCAATACCAATTAATAATATGTTTTTTATGAAAAATGTTTGATGTGCTAACTGCTGAAAATCAGTAGTTACGTTCTAACGGTAATTTACGGTGATTTACAGATAATAAAAAAGCATTCATTTTAGGGCTTAACGTACCTAAAATGACCGCTTACTAAGGATATGAAAAAACGAAATTGGATATATTATACAGCCATAGTTGGAGCATTACCAATAATTATCAGAGCATTAACAGCTTTGTTTATGATAAATTCCACATGGAAAATGTATTTTTCAGCGATAGATTTTGTGTTTTTCGGTTTGACTCTAAATCTTTCAAACATTAATGAAATGATTAATATGAAAGAGAATGACGAAAATAGCAAAAAAGAAAAACTATCAAAGCAGTTTTGGTCAATACTAATATTGATATTTCTCAGTATAAATTTGGGGTGTCTGTATGTCGCAGAAAACTCAAATGTACAGATATTAAATCCTATAGCATTAAATATTACATCAGTTTTGTTATGTTTTTTGTCTTTAGGATTCAGTTATAAATTAATTGTAAAACTCAGCACTGTATAGTATATGGATAATTTGAGTATGTTGTATATAGGCATAGTCGTTTTTATTTTTATAATAGGGATGACTAATATTATTATTTCGATAATACGTTACCGAAAGAAGAATATCAGTAGTTATCTTAAGGAGAAGGAGTTGAGGAAAACAAAATTTTAAAATGGAAAAAAATAAAACACTACATATAAAATCATTCATCTATCTTGATGAAGATAAAATGTATTCCATTTCTTCACAGCTATTCGAGGGAATGACGCAATACATTTTGAAAAAAGAGACAGAGAGCTTTAATGAAGAGCAGCAGCAAAAAGGAAACTTTTTGTCAGGAAGGTTTATGGCAGACATGATGTCTCAGTCAAGAGGAAAATCTGAAATGTGCTATCTTCATGATTTTGCTTTCAATCTATTTGAAAAAGAATTGGAAGAACGCTCTTTGTTGTATGATATTAAGTCTACGGATGTTTTGAGTGATTTACTTGATAAGGGGTTTGTAAGAATTCGTGGAAAGATAGTCTTCTGTGATTATGCTCGAATGCAATATATTATAGAAAATTTCAATAATATAGGACGTGCAATAGGGAACTTACAATATATGGCAAATGAGCAACTAAGAAGTCAATTTGATCAAGACATTAAAGTCACTAAAGATCGTGAACAGCGAAATAAAAAACAACAGATTCTAAAGAGTGTAGAGAAAATGATAGAGGAACTATTAAAGCAGCAAGGCTTAGTATTAGATGATAAATACATAAAGAATTTATCAACAGTTATGAATTTTGGATTCCAAGGAAGCTTTGAGGTGCGAGTTATTTTATCAGAATCATCCCTCAATTTTTCTGTTGTTGCGAATCCACAATGTTTCAAAGAAAAAGGAAACGTTCTTGTTTCAAAATATTCTCGTATTACCGAGAAAGAATTCACAGTTATTGGTATCGTTACGCAAGCAGGAAATCCTAAGCCGGAAATTCCAGAATTACATGGGGTTGACATGAAAACTGCTGCTCAAGGAATGAACGAAACAATAGCAAATCTTGAAATGCAGTTTAATGGTCGTTCAGAAAATGAATGCATAATAGATCCAATAGCCATATTTACAGAATTGTCATGAGTACATTTGTTATATATCGTTACCAATTTGCCCCAATTAAAGATAGGGAGCCTTCTTTGTCTGGCAACATGAATGTTGATTTGTCAGACGAAGAACTGATGGATAAGAAGCAAGATATCTTCAGTGATATTCTAAAAATAGAAAAGTCCGATTACTTCCGAAATTCAAGAAAACGAAGATTTGGGCATTTGTTGATATATAACCAAGGAGGCATTAGTGTGTTTCGTTTGGCAAATACCCGAAAACTCGTTTGGAGAGTCATTTTGTCAAGCAAGAAATTACATATAACCCCAGCAGTATACTCATAGTTGACAATAGAAAAGACTTTCAATTTATGGCAATAGAGAAATCTGGTGCCTTTGAAGATACGGATACTGTTTGTAAAATCTTACAGCACACCTTTAGCGAAATTCTAAGAAACGAAGGTTTGCATATCAATATTCAAAAGATGTATGCTACCAAGGACTTTTGGAATGTCGTAACAGGCATGCCATGCTGAAAGACTTTGATTCACCATTCGATATCAATGTTGATTTATACAAATAAGTTTCTTATGGCAGATAAAGAAGTTTTAGAGCGAATGCTCTCGATGCTCCCAGAAGAGTTTCAAGACGTTTATGATGATACGATACCAGAGGCAAAGGAGATACGCAAGAAGATGGGAAAGAAGGTTTCTTCCGTAAAGTCCTATTCCTGTGCTATGCCGATGTTTGAGGATATTCGTAAGCTCAATTACAAAGGTCAAGCCCAAGTCTGCAAGACCTTTCACCAATACTTAAAGAAGCATCCCAATGTGGTATCCTTCTTTCTCGACCGTTTCGAGGAAACCTATTCTCGAATCAATATGAAAGACCTTAAAGAATCCATTGAATGGATAGGCTATGCCGTTAATGATATGGATAACACCATTTCTGAGATTGATTACAACGACCCCATGACTTTCTTTGATATTGAGAAATCAATGGGGAAGGTGATTAGTAAGGAACTGAAATGTAATACTCTCAAATAAGAAATGCATTTAGTTGAATTATCATTTAGTAAGTAGAGTAGAATTCCTTACCCGCATAAAGATGGAGCATGAGGACTATGCTTCTATGTTACTATATTGAAAAAAGTGAAGGAGCGTGTATGAAACAAGATAATATTATTGCAACTCAAGGATTGACAAACCTGTTTGCAGGGCAGCCTGATATGGATTTAACAGATAAGAAAGTTGAATTTATAAAGACTAAGTTGCGCGAATTTTTTAATTTGAAGAATGTCAATTTTCTTTTTGGTGCCGGTACAAGTAATGGAGCTATAGATACCATGAGCGAGCTTTATAAGCATTTGGAGTTCTCTAAGGATGAAAAAAATGAAGAAAAGGAGTTTAAAAGTATAGTAGCAAAAGAGGGCGAAAATTTAGAGAACATCCTTAAAGTGATGTATTCTGCCCGAAACTATTATAATGGAATCCAAGAGAAAGATGCTAAGGATGAAGCTGAAATTAATTCCTTTAAAGAACTATATGATAGACTTATAACAAAGGTGGAGAAGCACATTTTTAATAGTATTAACGTTGACTTTGCAACAAAGGAATGTCAAAAAGTTCTTGGATATTATACTACTTTTTATCAGAAGCTAGCAATGCGAAATAAAGATTTGTCTCGTATACGAGTTTTTACAACAAACAATGATTTGTTTAATGAGACAGCTCTTGATTCTCAGAATATCCATTATATCAATGGTTATGGTGGTGGCTTACGTAAATTTTTCAATCCCGCTTTGTTCAATTATACTTGGTCAAAGCGAATGGATACAAGTATAGATAAGTATGAACCAATAGAAAACTTGGTATACCTATACAAAATACATGGTTCAATCAACTGGCGTGAATCAACTCCACTACCAGGCAATTATTTTGAGATAGAAGAATTTCCATCAAGTGATTTGACTTCAGATAAAGCTTGTTTAATATATCCGACACCTACCAAACAGGATAAGAGTTTAGGAGCACCATACGTTGACTTGTTCCGTGAGTTTCAAAATAAGTTATTGGAACCTCATTCTGTGTTGTTTGTTATAGGGTATGGTTTTAATGATCGTCATGTAAATGACATCATTTATAGAGCACTTGCCACGAATTCAACAATCAATATAGTGATTTTCAGTAGCAAGCCAAAAGACGAAGACAGGGAAAAGAAGCCCATCTTTTTTGTTGACGACAACAGGATATTTACTTTTTCAGGCAAAGTTTGGGATGTAGATGATGAAGGAAAAGAGGTTGAAGGTTCTAAGCATACAATAAACCATTTCGATTATATTGTGAATGAACTTCTACCGAATCTGGATGCATTCAAGAAGGAAGACAACTTAGTGCGTTTCGTCAACCAATTGAACAATTTAACCAAGGGCAAAAAATGAAGATAGGGAAAATTATATCTGTAGAATATGACAAGTTTAGAGTGAGACTATTTCATTCTACAAGGAATTCTACGGTAAATATAGATGGCAGGGTATATTACTTTGGTAATATAGGCAGCTATCTGAAAACCGCCAATTCTTCTGGAGATTCCATCCTTTGTGAAGTAACGGCAGTTACGGATTGGATAAATACCGAGAAAAGTTCTTATTCAAATTACGATCTTGATAGTTCTCGTGAAGTTATCATCAAGCCAATAGGAACGTTAGTCGGAAAGGATTTTAAGATGGGAGTCGGTATTTTCCCATCTTTATATAGTGATGTTGAAATTGTAACGTATGATGATTTAGATAAGGTTCTTTCTCTGTCTGATAGCAAGTCACGGAATGGTATTCATACTAGCATTAGTATCGGGCAAAGCAAGAGCTTAATCAACTATAATATCAATCTTGATATCAACAAATTGTTTAACATCCATACGGCTGTACTAGGCAATAGCGGAAGTGGAAAATCAAATACAATAACCCATATCTTGCATGAAGTTTATCGAAAGACTGAAAATCATGCAAGTGGAGCTAAGACTATTATATTTGATGCCAATGGTGAATATCCCATTGCTTTTGGTGATAACAGTGGTCACTCTGCTAAGATAGACAAAATTTGTTATAAGCCCAATATCGAAGATAACAATGAAAATGGCATGATGCCTTTATATCTTCCCTATTATTTGATGAACCTTGATGAATGGCTGTCGTTTTTGATGGCTTCAGAAAGGACACAAAAACCATTTTGGGACAAGGTTTTGCAAGAGTGTTTTAAGTTTTATCAGATTTTTAATCGCGAAGATGATGCAGAGCGATTTGCGAACTACGTAAAATGGAAACTATATCAAATGTTGTACATCATTGTTACAAGAATTGAAAGTGATACTTCCAAGATGACCGCAGCAAAGGGGGCTATTGCCAAAATGCAAGAAACTTGTACACAGATAATGCTAAATTCAGATTCTGAGGTATTTAAGGATCTGAAAAATTATCTTGATATCTGTAGCAAACTCTGTTATGTTTCTTATGGTAATAACAATGACGCCTTGGCTAATGCACTTCACGATTTCATTAGCGATGGTGGAAATCCGCAGTATGCAAAGCTTGACAATAATATGGAAATAGCCTTATATGATGAGGAGAAGAGACATAGCTTCAAGCAAATCGATGAAGAAAAGGCTATTGTTGTCAATGAAGAGAAGTTGAAAACTGGGCAATATTTTGATTATAAGTTTCTCAAAATAGCAACAGAGATAGTGCTTATGGAGGAAGAAGCAAGAGGTAATCTCCATATTCGTGATTTCATTTCTACGTTGTTAAGCCGTTTGGACTACTTCTTGGAGAACCAAGATTGTCTGTTCATGCGAGATCAGAAGGAGATATATCAAAGTTCTAACGATTATCTTGATAAAGTATTTGGAATATCCGATTTACAAGAAAGAACAAAGCAACTTATCACTATCGATCTTAGTGAAGTTGGTACAGATGTGCTAGAGCTGTTGACAAGTGTGTTGTCTCGCATGATATTCGACTATCGAAAGCAAAAAATGGGACATGACCGTCGTGAACGCCCGATACATTTGATACTCGATGAGGCACATCGTTATATCCGTAAGGATGCTAATTACATTATGCGTGAGAATATTTTTGAGAAAATAGCGCGAGAGGGGCGTAAATATTCGCTATATCTTATAATTTCTTCTCAGAGGCCATCAGAACTTTCACAGACTGTTCTTTCTCAATGTGGTAATTACATAGTGCATCGCATCCAAAATGAGGTAGATATGAAATACATCTATTCAGTTTTACCTTATTTTTCCGATGATTACATTACGAAGATTAAGCAGGCTATCCCTGGAGAGGCCTTAATCTTTGGCAATTGTGTACCTATGCCTTTGATGGTGAAAGTGACAAAAGCCAGTCCTGCTCCAAATAGTGACAACTGTATCATTAATGAAGAATGGTTTAAAATTTAAAAGAAATGGAACAACATTGTTATATAATATCCTATGATCTGTGTCAACCAGGACGTGATTATGAAACACTATATCAAGCACTGCGATCTTTTCCAAACTGGGGAAAATTAACTGAGTCAACGTGGGCTGTTGTTACTGGTAAGACTGCTGTTGAGATTAGAGACTTTCTGAGAAACTATATTGATTCTAACGATCGGCTTATAGTTATTCTGTGTGGAAGATCAGCGGCATGGACTCGTTTGTTGGCAGATAATGCATGGGTTATAGAAAATCTTAAAAAGTGAAGAGATATGAAAGATAGTTTTCCTGGCTATTATCCTTTGTCAAATAATCAAATGAAAGCATTTCTTTCCGATGCAATAATCGTTTTTGATGTGAATGCTTTACTTGACCTGTTTAGAATAGAGGAAAATCAAGCAAAGACGGTTCTGAAAGTTTTGAAAGATGATAAGATATCAAAGCGTTTATGGATACCTTATGATGTGGCGTGGCTCTATCATAAGCAGATGAATACTGAAATTATGAACCAGATTAACAATGTTAACAGCGCGCTTTCATATTTGAAATCCTGTAAGGATATAATATCTAATTCGAAAAGTTATCCTTTTCTTCCTACTGATAAAAAGACAAGTCTAGAAGCTCTAGTCTTAGAATTGAATGAATTTTGTTCTAGTCAAAAGGAGGTTTTGATAAATCAATTAAAGACTAGTACTGTTAAGGCTGATTTGGGAATGCTTTTTCATGATAAGATTGGTATTTCATATACAGAAGCAGAATTAGAAAATATATATAAAGAAGGAGATCAGCGTTTTTCAAAACTTGTACCACCAGGATATATGCCTTGTGAGATAAGCGATAGTCGGATAAAATATCATGATTTGATAATTTGGAAACAAATCTTGGCATATGCAGGAACCAAGCATAAAGACATAATACTGGTCTCAGGAAAGATTAAGATTGATTGGTATTATGTTGTAAAGGACGAAGAAGTTGTTCCTCGACAAGAGATGATTAATGAGTTTATGAGTAAAACGGGCAAAAGGTACTATTCTTTTAGTTTATCAAAATTCATGAAGAAATGTCATGAAGATTTGGATATTCCAATACAAAATTATGAATTACTAATTAACGATTTGAAGGAGCAAATACAATTTGCTTCTGTACAACAAGACCTTTCTCTTAACTATCAGATTTAATTATGAATAAGAATCCTTTTTCAATTTATGATTTTCTAGGGTATTTGTTTCCCGGTCTGATATTTTTGGTAACAGTATTTTTTGTTTGTCATGTAACATCTGTCCCCTTACAGGAGTATTTTGATTTTTCTAAGTATCAAGATCTTCTTAAAAAAGGAAAGGAATATGATTGGTGGGAGTCTACGGTATTCGTAATTGTGGCTTCATATGTTGTCGGGCATATAGTTGCATATTTGTCATCTTCTACAGTTGAGTATTTTACAAATCATCTATTTGGTTATCCTTCTCATTATTTATTGCATGAAGATTCCATTAATTACTGTAATGTATTATCAAGGTACTTTTCAGAACATACATTAGGAAGTATCGTTTGGAGAATATTTGTTATGTTAGTATTATTACCAGTAACATTAGTAATGTTTGTTTTTGGCATTAAATTCTCGTTGATAACTTTTATTGTTCGTCCCCTTGATGAATATGTGCGTAATAGTATATTGCAAAAATTAAATAAACTGTCAGATATTTTGTGTTTGCAGCAACCTGATGTGAATTCCAATGCTGATTATCATAGAATAGTGATGCATTATGTTTATTTGAACATAGAGTCTTGTCAGCGTAAGGTTGATAATTATGTTGCAATGTATGGTTTCTTGAGAGCAATGGCATTGATAGCTTGCTTATTATTTGATTATCTGCTGATAGATCAAATACAATATTCGTATCATATTATAAGGGCGTTGGGTATTGAAAAATGTGAGATTAATTGGAAATGTATAATCATTTTGGTTGTCATACTCATCGTTGCTAATTTATTGTATATGGGATTTGTCAAGTTCTATAGACGGTTTACTTTGGAGAACTATATGGCTTTGCTTACAGATAAGGCCATGCATGTCAATCAGTCATAATTTTGTAGCAAATGTTAGGACTCCATTACTTTTTAGGCGGTCCCATTCCGCATAACATGGCGTAGACCTTTGATGGTCCGCCAACCTTAGAGCGTAGCGGTTCCGAGCACCGGAGGGCGGTTTCCTCCCTCGTTCCTGAGGAGAGAGGGCAGGGGTGAGAGGTGGAGCCTTCTTTAATGGTAAAGAAGGACGGGATGATTTTAGAAAAAACAGTACTATCATGTAACAGCAGTAGAGGTAATCCCAGAGAAGGTGGAGAAACTCAACAATAAGATTTCTCCAATCCAGGACGATTACATCGAAAAGTATTGCTATATCGCCGCAGCGTAGGCAAGTACATTCGATTGTATGAATACAAGAACAGTGTGGTTCATGCAGCCGATTTGATATAAAAAACATGTATAATAGATAAAAAACAAAACAATGGAAGAAAAAGTAATAGAATTGATTGCACGTGTACTTAATGTACCAACAACAGAAATAGAAATGGATACCGAAATTGGTGAGCCAGATGAGTGGGATTCTCTTCATAATGTTGAGATCATCTCACAGTTGGAGAAGGAATTTAATGTGAAGATTACATCTGATATGATTATGGACTTGGAGGATGTGTCTGATATTGTTAGTCTCATTGAAGATTTGACAGAATAATATAATCTTAAAGTTCTTAGAACATTTATGAGACGATACGATAAAACAATATAAAACAAAGAATATTTATATGTTAGAAAGTATCGAGAAACAAATATGGCAGTGGGCGGCCGTGCAGCCCGATAAGGTAGCTGTAAAGAGTGGAAAGAAATCTGCGACATATCTTCAGTTATGCCAACGCATCCTGGGAGCACGAGATTATTTCAAATCTCAATTGTCACAAAACGAAGGAAATGTTGTTATTCTGGCAGCTGGCAAGCAGATAGAGTTTGTGTATGCATATTTTGGCGCACACTTAGCAGGATTAAAGGTTGTTCCTATTGATGCAGCAACTAATCCTACTAGATTGGATTATATTGTGAAGCAAACGCATGCTAATCTTCTGGTTGGTTTTGATGAGAGCGAGCAGGAGGTTGCTAAGGCTAGATTGAAAGACTTTGCAGAGTTAACTGCTGATTTCTCTACACCTTTGTTTTCTGATGGAAATGAAGTTGCAGACATTCTTTTTACAACAGGTACTACAGGTAAACCTAAAGGGGTACCTTTGACTTATGATAATGAGGCTGCTGCAGCAAGAAATATCAATGAGTTTATTGGTAATTCACTGGAAGATGTCGAACTTCTTGCTCTTCCAGTCAGCCATTCCTTTGGCTTGGGTAGAGTAAGATGTTGCCTTTCTAAGGGAGCGACATTGATACTGCTCGGTAGCTTTGCCAATGTAAAGAAGATATATCGCACGATGGAGGAAGACCATGTAACTGGTTTCACAATGGTTCCTGCCAGCTGGCGATACCTTAAAAAACTTACTGGCGATAAACTGGGTGAATTCAAGGAGCAACTTCGATATATAGAAATGGGCAGTGCTTTCTTTTCTAAGGATGAGAAGCAGGAACTTGCCGATCTGCTTCCTCATACCAGAGTATGTATGCACTATGGTTTGACTGAAGCTTCTCGTTCAGCTTTTATGGAATTTCATCAGGATAAGGCACATTTGGATTCTGTAGGAAAGGCTTCACCAAATACAGATACCAAGGTGCTTGATGAAAATGGAAAAGAGTGTGCTGTTAATCAAGAAGGTGAAATCTGCGTAAAGGGTGATCATGTAACTCATGGATATCTTGACTTGCCAATAGAGAAATCTTTCTTTGGTGATTATTTCCGTACTGGTGATTGGGGATATAAGACAGAAGAAGGATATATTTATTTAATAAGCAGAAAGAAAGAACTGATTAATGTCGGTGGTAAGAAGGTAAGTCCTATAGAGGTAGAAGAGCAGTTATTCAAGATTCCCGGTATAGTAGATTGTGCTTGTATTGGCGTGTCAGATGAGGATGGTGTTCTTGGCGAGGTTGTTAAGGCATTCATCGTGAAAGACAAAGATAGTGGCATTACTTTTGATGATATTAAAAACCAACTGAACGGTAAACTTGAGTCTTATAAACTTCCTGCTCACTATGAATGGATAGATGAAATACCAAAGACTCAGAATGGAAAAATTCAACGAGGTTTATTAAAATGATTGATATAAAGAATAAAAAAGATTGTTGTGGTTGTCATGCTTGCGGTGATGTGTGCCATGCCCAGGCGATTACCTTCCGTACAGACCATGAGGGATTCTGGTATCCAGAGGTAGATAAGGAAAAGTGTACTGATTGTCATCTTTGCGAGAAAATTTGTCCGATGATTAACATCGACAAGTTGAAGCATAATGATTTGTCAGAGCCAAAAGTTTTTGGTGGTTATAACAAGGATATTGTTATTCGCTTTGATAGTACATCTGGTGGTATCTTTACTCTTCTTGCACAAGCCATGTATAAGCAGAAGGGATATGTTAGTGGTGCCATCTATACGGATGACTTGAAGGTATTCAACTTCATTTCTAATGACAAGAAAGATTTGAAGCGTCTTCGTAGTTCCAAGTATGTACAGAGTAATGCTGAAGGTTTATATAAGCAGATCAAGCAGTTGCTGATAGCTGGCGAAAAGGTTTTAGCCTGTGGCTCACCTTGTCAGATGGCTGCTCTGCGAAGCTTCCTTCGTAAGGATTACGATAATCTTATCATTGTAGATTTCCTTTGTCGTGCAACGAACTCTCCAAAGGTCTTTGAAAAGTATAAGGAGTCTTTGGAAGCTCGCTATGGTTCTAAAATTGTATCTATTAAGGACAAGAACAAGGATCATGGTTGGCATAGTCTTGCCAGAAAGATAACATTCGAGAATGGTCAGGTATATTATGGCGAAGGTCATGAGGATGATTATCGCCGTGGATACCACGACAATGTCTTTGAGCGCCCTTCTTGTTATGAATGTAAGTTCAAGGGTATTCCACGTATGAGTGATATCACTCTTGGTGATTTCTGGGGAATTGGTCAGGTAGATTCTTCTTTGGAACAGAACTTAGGAACCTCTCTTATCATGATTAATTCCAAGAAAGGTTTGGAATACTTTGATAAAATTAAGGATAAGTTAGTTGTTAAAGAGTTTACTTTGAAGGATATTGTCCCAGGTAATAGCACTGCTATTATGGGAGGTAAGCTTCCTTATCCTGCCAATATCAATCGAGATGAATTCTTTAAGGCACTTGATGAAATGCCATTTGATAAATGTGCAGCTAAGTTCTTCCCATATGAGAGTAATGATAAGATTTCTGCTAAGCGAAAGGTAAAGAATATCCTTCGTGTCATTTATCACAATAAGAAGAACCCAATGCAGTTGCTCCGTATCTTCTATTGGAATTACTGTAGAAAGAATATCCATAGCAACCTGTTAGAAGGAAAAGTCTTCAATGTCCTTTCTCATTGTGCCATAGATATCGCCAAGACTGCAAATATTGAAGTTGGTGGTCAGGTAAGTCTTAATCAGAAGCGAACACGTGGTAGTAAGGGTGAGTTCCGACTTTTGGTAGAGGATGGTGCCACACTGAGTTTTGGTAAAGGTCATTCTTATTTCAAATACGATAGCGATATACAGGTATTCAAGGGCGCACAGTTGTTAATAGGTAGTTGTGCTACCAACATAGGTTTGAAAATCGTTTGTTCAGAGAAAATCGTAATGGGTGATGATGTGCACATTGGTCGTGATGTTTGGATACGTGATAACAATGGCGGTCATCATGTCATCATTAAGGGATACAAAGACAAGGCACCGGTCATCATTGGTGACCATGTATGGATCTGTTCAAACGTTAGTATCACTAAGGGTGTTACAATAGGCGAGGGTGCAATCATCTCTGCTAATAGTGTTGTTACAACTAACATCCCTGCTCATTGCATCGCTTCAGGTAATCCAGCCAAGGTGATTGCAGAAAACATTTATTGGAGACCATAATAAAAAAGAATATATGGCGTCAGAAAATAAAAGAATAGCAAAGAACACGGTATTTCTATATATCCGCTCGTTCCTGATGATGGCCATCAATCTCTATGCCTCCCGTATCATCTTGCAGGCATTGGGTGTTGAAGACTACGGACTTTATGGAGCTATAGGTAGTATCGTGGCAATGTTCACCATCATTAATGGTTCTCTGTCATCGGGTACGAGTCGTTTCCTTACTTTCGAACTTGGCAGAGGGGATATGGTGAAACTGAAGAAGACCTTCAATGCCTCTCTTACTATGCATACTGCTATGGCCGGCTTTTTATTTCTCTTGATGGAAACGGTTGGTCTATGGTTTGTTAATTACAAGATGAATATCCCTGCGGGAAGAGAGTTTGCTGCTAATATTGTGTACCAGATGTCTGTACTTACTTGTATGTTTTCATTAACGCAAGTACCTTATAGCGCTACGATTATATCGCATGAAAAGATGGATATCTATGCCTATGTTGGATTGGTTGAAGCTATTTTTAAACTTTCCTTGGTTTTTGCTTTGCTTTATCTACCTTTTGGGGATAATTTGATAGCATACTCAATTATTTTAGCCTTATGGGGTGCTGGACTACAAATTTTTTATAGGTTTTATTGCTATAAAAGATTCGAAGAGACACATATTTCGTTTTGTAGAGAGAAAACTATCTATAAAGAAATGCTTTCTTATTCCGTTTGGGACACTATAGGAGCTTTTTGCGCAACAGGTAATAGCCAAGGTATTAATATATTGATTAATATCTTCTTTGGTGTAACAGTTAATGCAGCACGACAAGTAGCATATCAGATTGAAAGTGGTGTAAATCAATTGGCAGCAAATTTCACAACCTCTATTACTCCACAAATTGTAAAAAGTTATGCGAAGGGTGATAAGAAAAGATTCTTTCAGTTGATTTATGAAGCAGGAAGATATTCATACTTTTTGATGTTTCTCATTGCATTTCCAATTATACTAGAAGCTGATTATATACTAAAGCTTTGGTTGGTTGAGGTTCCTGAATATACGGTTTTGTTCACTCGTTTTGTATTAGCAATCGCATTGTATCGCATAATAGTTCGTTCAACAATTAATGGAGTTCATGCTACAGGTGATGTTAAAACTCTTAATTTAACAAGTGGAGTGTATTCTGCATGTTCTTTTTTGCCTTTGGTATATCTCTTGTTCAAGTGTGGTTTACCTGTATGGTCTTGCTTTATAGTTTATGCATTTAATGGTATTGTCTGCAATTTCTTTGAAGCAAGAGCATTATATAAAAATGAAAAATTTGATATCTTAAGATATATCGTTTATGTTTATCTGCATCCTATAGCTGTCTCAATGATAGCTGCTATTCTCCCTTTTGTAATCATATCTACAATGGAAGAAAGTTTTTTGAGATTAGTGTTAACATTAATTGTTAATAGTTTATGTACTATTATATGTGTTTACATATTAGGAATCAATCAAGATACACGTAAGAAAGTAAATTCTTTTATACTCAATAAAATAAGAAAAAATGATTTATAGATTAATTAATGGTATATATAGGAGATTAGTACTTCCTAATTATTCTAAATTCTGCATAAAGAAAGAACAGGAGAATGAAGAAAAATTGGTTCTTCAAAATATCCCTTTAAATAGCCTTACAGTTCTGACTGGAAATGAAAAAGAACAAGTTAGAAAAATGTATGGAAATATATTCGGGGGAGGCCGTCCGAAAACTTAATTAGGGAAGCAAACAACTGAATTGAGCATTTTTCTTTTGCTCTTTATAGTTAATTAACCTCGTATCTTCTTGATTCTCAATTATTTTATGTATCTTTGTAGTA
>OJKP01000192.1_pt1 | contig 49181 bp, 42 predicted proteins | sample 1596521 | NCBI WGS metagenome assembly OJKP01 (sample SAMEA4350130, study PRJEB24818) | metagenome | biome: human; feature: gut; material: faeces | place: Denmark | collected 2013-09
CAACAATGGATTTTATATTGTCGGGTTAATGGATTTCTTGCTAAAGCCGGATTTGATGGAACAATTATAGAAATCGGAGATCAAAGATTTCGATGACGCAGTATCGAACACATATTGCAGACGGGATATTAGAAAAGCGTAGAATCCTTCTGGCAGTAATGCCGGCAGGATTCTACGCTTTTTGAAACAGAAACAAATCTATATAACAGAAGTGTTCTATATGCATATTCTCCGCGTTCTACTGCAAAAACAGTCGCAATTGCGACAAAAGTTGCAGTAAGATTTGAGAATTTTAATATAAACCTCAAATCCGCAACCAATAGGGTTTAGTGGAAGTTTCGTTCATGTCATCGTAGATGCGTTCCTTGCCACCACAAAGATATACGCACATCAGAGAGCGTAGGATTTTACTATATTGATAACCAAACATTGTGCATCTCAATCCCAAGGTGGCATCTATGGTTTGAACTAAAAGAGCATCAAATGTTCCGCAAGTTGCGGAACAATCTAAAAATCGTCCGCAGTTTGCGGACGATTTCAAATTGCTTTTTCTTATTCCTTGGACCCATCATCGCCGTATCATTGACAAATGTAAGGATGATATGGACAAAGCCCTGTTCTTTGCAAGAAAGACATGGGAAAATAACTCTTTTTATCGTTCAAGATTTCCACAAAGGTTGTTCTTTCCAATTCTCAGGAAATCCCATAGCAACAATATCAATATTTGGATATTCTTCCAACAGAACATTTATCTTATTGCGGAAAGTATTCGATGGATTGATAATGTTCAAGAGATACTGAATCATACAAAGAACAAAATATACGTGCTGAGTTCCTTTAGTTGGCAATGTAACAAAAGGAAAAGTCGTCCTCCTTGGCATCATTGGGGTTATACCAAACGTCTTGTTCCATAATCGGCTATGATGAGCACAGATATTCCGCACATACGTGATAGTATGCAACCATGACACCATAATCGTATCTGCTACCCCAAAATATTTGGCTATCTGTCTTCTGCATCTTCCGCCTTTTAGATTGGAATACAATATAGACATTGTCCCCAAAGATGTAATTTCTAAAGTTATCCAACTTGGAGGAAAACGATTGCAATATTTAGCCTTAAAAGAGACTATAAAATCTTCATCGCTTCTATTATACTCATCTTCAACTTTAGCCAAAGTCTTCGCATGTTTTGCTGGAGTTGAGAACAAAGAAGAATCAGTAAACCACCATCCATCATATTCTTGTGACATGATATAAGAAAATTGTGTTCTTACAGCAATCTCAATTTTCTCTATTTCAGAAAGAACCAACTTACGCAATGCCGAATCAAACTTATATATGGAATAAGCATTATCAAAAGAAGCCCCATCCTTGAATATGTGCCTTTGCTTATCTTTCAGTAAAGGATACCAATAGCCACTCAACCTATAATAACTGACATTTTGCAAAATGCAGTTAGCCCGTACTTCATCCTCGAAATACATACCTCTTTGTTTCAACAGAGCAATTTGCTCATCAAAACTTTTTTGCTCCTTTGGATATGCAATCTTATTCATAAGCATACAAAAAAAAAAGACTCACCCTGAGCGCGCTGTTCTAAAGGGAAGCGGGGTGAGTATGTTGCTGCAAAGGTATAAATTTTATTCGAAACAACAAAACTTTTTCGCAAAAAGTTTCTCAAAAGTTATGTAAAGGGGCACAATTAGAAGGAAGAAGTTTATGTTTGCAGCCATGATTATGGTTTCAGAAAGCAACTATCATGTAAAGCCACTACTCTTTATGAAATTTTGAATTTAAACGGCTATGATTATAAAAAGAGATTATTATTTACAGCAACTCATATCGAGTAAGTCTAACAATCTCATAAAGATTGTAACCGGAATTAGAAGAAGCGGCAAATCGTTTCTTCTCTTCAACTTGTTTCACAATCATTTGATAGAAACAGGAATAAGAGAAGACCATATAATAGAAATTGCATTAGATAATCGCCTCAACAAGAATGCGCTTCATCAAAAAGAATCGATGATTCCTTTAAGAAGATAATCATAATGCGCGATGACATAAAACCATATCATGACAACAATGGATTTTATATTGTCGGGTTAATGGATTTCTTGCTAAAGCCGGATTTGATGGAACAATTATAGAAATCGGAGATCAAAGATTTCGATGACGCAGTATCGAACACATATTGCAGACGGGATTCTGCGCTTTTTGAAACAGAAACAAATCTATATAACAGAAGTGTTCTATATGCATATTCTCCGCGTTCTACTGCAAAAACAGTCGCAATTGCGACAAAAGTTGCAGTAAGATTTGGGAATTTTAATATAAACCTCAAATCCGCAACCAATAGGGTTTAGTGGAAGTTTCGTTCATGTCATCGTAGATGCGTTCCTTGCCACCAATGGCTACTTGTTGGACTTCTATTAGAAGTTGGGACGAGACATTGAAGCTAAGCAATATACTAATACTTATGGCTCTGGATTTTACAAAAATCTCAGTCAGGATTTGAAGAACAAAATGCCAGGGGTGAAGGGATTCTCACCAACTAACTTGAAGTACATAAGCTACTTTTATAAGCTCTATGCACCATTGCGGACAATTTTATAGAGGACTTGTATATTGCAGATATTCAACGAGTTGTAGCACAAAGTAAAAATCGTCCGCAAACTGCGGACGATTTCAAAGACCGATATAGACAATCCTACCATTGGCTTGCTTATCTGTAAGGACAAAGACAACGTAGTGGCTAAATATGCCTTGGAGTCATACAAGGAACCAATGGGTATATCGGAATATCAGCTCTCCAAACTCTTCCCGAAAGACTTCAAATCATCTATGCCGACTATCGAGGAATTGGAAAAGGGGTTGAAAGATAACCAAAAGTAGCGGAACTGTTTTTGCATGAACAAAGAAGAAATAAAACAAGAACCTAATGATGGACTGATAGCTCGCATATTAGGAGGATGCTTCAACTGCTTGGATTGCCATAGACTAAAATATCGCCTTTTGGTTGGAAACTTTTTATAGTATAAGTCATTATGCAGAGATACTGCGACACGTTGTCGCAGTAATTGAGCACGCACGGACGGAGATAGCCCAACATGTCAATGGCTATGTCTCTACTGCCTATTGGGAGATTGGTCAAATGCTTCATGAACGCAAGATTGAAAGTGGGTATGGTGATAGTGTAGTAAAAAGACTGTCTGCAGACCTGAAAGAACGCTATCCAAAGATGAGCGTTTCGTCACGTCAACTTTGGAACATGAAGAAATTTTATGAGCGTTACGCTGGGCATGATGAGAAAGTGCTACGGAGCGTAGCACTTTTGCCGTGGTCGCATAATCTGCTGCTGTTGAGCAAGGGACAGAATGATGAAGCTACGCTCTATTATGCGCAGGAAACCGTAACCAAAGGTTGGAATCGCGACTTGTTGCTCAATGCCATTAAACTCAAAATGTATGAGACACAGGCATTGGCACGAGTAGACAACAATTTGCCCTGCAACAAGAGTGCTTGTCATCATGCAAGTGGCTGACTCCAAGACCGCTCTGAAACAGATTTCCAGCCATGGAGACACGTTCCGTATCGGTAACTGGATCATCGAAGCCCAAATGGCTTCCTTTGGTAAAGCTTATCTGAAAGTAACAAACACGACTTTAGAAAATGTAAGTTTTGAATATTCGGAATTGAGAAATTCCACATTAAATGATACCGTCAATGGGACGGTTCATAAACAAACACAAACTGATCACGTCAATATAAAGACCAGGACCATCAGATAAAGTTAGTAATAACTAAGGCTCACCCAATAAAAACGGGATGGTTCGATTGGAACCATCCCGTTTTTATTGTCTATATGAATGCTTCAACTCCAATACCAAAAAGTAACAGCCAAATAGCTTTATCATTTAGAATTACTTACTTTGTGCTCCATATTGGTCTAATCAACATTCCATAATGTGCCAAATAAAAATCACTCCAAACAATTTTAAACTCAGTACCTATAGGCATGAACAAACAGTAAGGATCATCCTCCTCTTTCGCATAAAGCAACTCTTGCGTACCCGTCCAATAGCAGTAACCACCCATCCCACAAGATCTATCGCTTGCAACCAATTCAGAATAAGGCAAGAATATACTATTACCATTTGGAGCAATAATCAAAGTTCCTTTAACACCATGCCATGTTTTGTCTACCCAAGAACAATTCTTCGTTAGCCATTCCATGTCTTCCTTTGTTGGTATTTGCCAATTATCACCCCACTTCTTTGTTGCTACATCAAATTGGGTACCACTAATATTTTCTACATACTTCCTCGTATAGGTACCTAAAGTATAAGTACTTTTAGTTTCTACATCACCCCAAGCATAATAGCCACCATATTCTTCTGGAGCATCAGCGTCAACATTACAACAAGCCCATTTTTTACCACTTGGCATACCCAAATCTATCGCATGAGGATGATTAGAATCTGGGCATAAAAAGGAAAAAGTAGCTTTCGGACTCGCAAGGATGTCAATATTAAACAATTTCACCTTTGGGTAAATTAAATATTTCTTATTCAAATCTATATCATAAAAAGTATGTTTTAGCCCGTATCTTCCGTTTTTAAACCTATCCTCTACAACTATATCAGAAATCTCATTCATCTCCTCATCATAAAGTTTATACCCAATGGTTACTGGAGACAAACAATTACCTGAAACTTCTGAATTTGCAGTCAACGTAGAAAGAGAGCCATCGGTATGGCTTAGGGTTGTTTTAGAGAAAGTCGGTACTATATCCCATTTTTTCATCAATTCAGCAGATAACAACGTGGTGTTTTCTGTCCAAACACCTCCTAAAGCTGATGTCTCTAGAGAAACAGATGCAAAAGGACCTGTCTCTACACTTGATGACTTTAAACGATTATAAAGCTTTGTGTCTTTCTCTGCTATATCAACGTCAGAATTACGAAGCACAAAATTGCCTTTGACCTTCCAACCAAGTTTTCCACGTGCACAGGCTTTGAAAAAGTCTCTACTCACAAGTTTAAAACCTGTTTCTATGAAACCGCCAACAGCTAGAGAACCATCTATACACCCCGTTACATCAATAGAAGATGATACTAAACGAGGAGTTGCAATAAAAGATTTCATTATATTCTCTCCTCTATTACTATAATCAAAGGCCATACCAAATGTATAGTTATGTACATCTTTCGCCGTCTCTGCTATTGTTGCATCTGCCTGAACAAACATACCTGGCACAACATAGAAATTAACAAGTTTAGCCGTGAATGGTACGGAGAAACTCACCTCATCACTTTTTTTCTCGAAATCATGCGAATAGTTAATGCTACCATAAGCCGAGAATTCTGAGGCAATCTCAACATTACCAGTAATAGAACCATTAAAATAGACACCATGTCCCTTACCCACTAGTAAAAATGTATGGATACGAAATGTTGGTGAAATTGATACAGAAACCCCTGTAGCTCCACTAACAGCGAGATCACTATTGGGTAGTATGCTTGAGCTAAACTCCGTAGAACAATCTACTGTTAATGTACCTATACTAAGCGTCGCATCCTTAGAGGTAGAGACTGAACGTTGATTTGTGCCATTTTTTAAAGCATACATTCTTTTTGCCCCATTATCTCCAACTACCCCATATACAGTTGTTACACTACAAAAAGAGTCAAACAAATCTTCCAGACATGTCTGTTCACAATATACATTTATTTCCTTATCAACTGCTTGAACACTTGAAACCACTCCAGAAAAGCCATAAGGAAGAGCCTCGCACCCTTCAATCATCACAAGTTTATCACCTATAGACGGAATAAGCTCTGTCGGCACATTTGCCTTCAACTTCAAGGTAAGGTCATCTGCACCTATTACATAATCCGACAACTGTTCCTTCAGATTCACAACTCCTTCCTTGTAAATTGTAGGGGGTGTTACAAAACTGACACTATCTATCACTTCCAAAGGAATACGATATACAGAATCTACTGTCCAAACTTCTTGTACGACATAATCTTTATATTCTACACTATCTAAACCAATATGCGAACAACGCATACTATCTACATCCGCATTAAGAAAAGCGTTTATGGCACCATCATTTCGATATACAAACATAGCATCATTTTGTGCCATTACTCCCGATAAGTTTACGAGTAAAGACAAACAAAGAAATATGATTTTTCTCATGGCTTACCAATTTTAAAAGTTAGAGATAATGTTTTAACCAAAAATACAGAATTCGTTTTTGCCGGAATTTTCATGCGGACTTTACCATGAGAATCTACCTTTGAAGAAGCAAGCAACTTGCCATCAACAGAATAAATCATCACTTTATCTTGCAAAGGAAGATTGTAAATACTGATAAAGTTATCATCCAAAGCTATCCGAACATTTTCTTTCTCCAACGCTATAATGTTGGTGGAGTTTGCATCTACATAAGTAAACTTCAAAACCTCTGAAGCTGGGTATCTAACAACATTCATGTGAGTTTTCACAACAAGCTCATTAGCGCCAAACGTAATTACTGGTTGTTCATCCAACATAATCGTGATATTTCCAAATTTACTATGCAAAAGCAAAGCATCCACACTTTTTCTTGAAGCATGCGCATAAAGTGCCACAAACATCAAAATTAGACTTAGTACTATCTGTTTCATACGTAAAGTATTGTCGCCCAACATTTCTGTAGGACATATTTTTGACTATATATATTTATGTGAGTATTATCGTACAGGTAAAAAATCTATCACTCTATCCATACTCAAACTATCTGTTTCCTTTAGCTCGATTATGGGTCTTGCAGAGCATCTGGCAATTACTTTCGTCTGTGGCTCCGCCTTTGCTCCATGCTTGTACATGGTCAGCATCCATCTCCTTTAATGCCCAGATCTTATCTTTATTGGCACCATGTCCGATAGCACAAAGAGGACAATTGCTTTCATGCTTCTTTTTGGCATCTGCAGTCTGACGATTATAAACCCTACGTTTGGTATTGTCATCGAAGACACGGACATTCAGAAGTTTTGTATCCTCACAACCGCCAAGCACATATTCAAATACATTCTTTTTATCTTGAATGCATGGATCATCATAAAGCTCTTTCACCTTTTGTGAAACCTTGATATGATCGTATGGAGTAGTGTGGTACTTTTCGTAGAGTTCTCCCCAATTCAACCCTTTCATCTTGGGATAGACATCATCAAAGGTCTGCTCTATCCATGAAATGACATCGTTGAAATATAGTTTGAGTTCATTGATATCAGTATCACGACGATGCTCCTGCATATAATCCTTGATGTTGCCATGACTAACCCATCTCAAGGCTTCTTGTAGAATTTCCTGTCTGTTGGCTGAGCCAGAGATATAGCATCCCCATTTCTGTATATTACTATCTTCCTTATTACTAAACTCCTTTCGGGCTAAGCTAACGAATGGTCCGGAATAAATCGCATTCAGTTTCTCCTGGTCATTGAGCTTGATACCACCGATATTGATGATTTCAAACCACTCCTTGATTTCAGACTCCGTACCTTCGCAAATGTAGGCTAGCAACTTTGTATTCTCTATGAGTTCTCGTTCTTCATCATCCAACGAAAAGATTTTATACGGTTTGTTATTTCTCATGATAGAGAACTTTTTTATCAAGTATCTACCAAGGCTTGTAATACGTTGCTGTCCATCAAGAACCTCCAAACGTCCATCAGGAAGTTTGTTGAAATAGAGCAAACCTAAAGGATATTTCTTCAAGACGGAATCTATAACAGCTGCTTCTTTCTCACCATCATTCTCACTATAGAGATAGTTGCGCTGGTATTCTGGCTGTATGGTTAGCTTACCAGCCAAACCATACAAACCCTTTCCGTCACGCTCACTATATGTGAATCCTTCACATAACTCCTTTACGGTATATTCATGTATTGTTGCTTCCATATTTATTGTTTTTTACGGATTAATATTCGTGGATATGTATTACGAAGCACACCTTTATCATCCTTTATTGTTGGTGTAGCGTTCAAATCGCTATAGTTAGGGTAATCATTCTTTGTATATACCCTTGATTTCAAACTTGGATCTCCTGCTCCACGCTTTGCCATACCAACAATATCAAACTGCTCAGGGCAGTACTTATCCAAAAAGGATATTGGTACACCCATTAAATTCTCGTAATCGCAAGGAATAGCATCCGTATATGGAATTTCTATAGCATCATAATTGTCATAATGCTGATACTTTTTTCCTTGAATCTCCTTATGCTTACTATATTTAATATTATCAGCCATAGACATCAAAGACAATGGGTCGTGACGGCTACCATGATCAATATTGGTGTACCATCTTACCCCTTTTACACGAATGTATTTCTTGCCATGTTCATCGATTCTGCATCCAGCTGCTTCCAATGGATATTCATCGGGAACTCCAAATTCACGGTCTCCGCCATGGATAGTACATCCCATCCATACCTTATTATCTTTAAGTAATGGGAAAACTTCTTTATAGGTAACGCAGTTTATATTTCCTATAATGATAAACTGCTTATCAGCCTCAACAATCCACGCAAGAAATTCTCTAAAAAGTGAGAATGGTGGATTCGTTACGATAATATCCGCTTCATCTCTTAACTTTTTAACCTCTTCGCTCCTAAAATCACCATCTCCTTCAAGATAGTCCCACTCCAAATCATCAAGATTAATTTTACCATCACCAGTAGTGTCTTTTTCTAAAACGAAAATTTTACCATTGGTGTTAGTCTTAGACTTGTCAAACTTTGGAGAAGTTGTTTCCAAAAAGGATGTTTGAATTCCTGCTTTGATAACCTTGCTATTGATAGCATAGCTCGTTGAGATGAGTTTCTTCAAACCTAAATCTTCAAAGTTTTGTGCAAAATACTTAGTGAAGTTACTCCACTCTGGATCATCGCAAGGCAGAAGAACTGTCTTGTCACGAAAAACATCAGGATTGAAATCGAGATAGGCTTCCATTTCGGTTTCTATATCATAGAACATGGTATAGAACTCGTCTTTCTTTGCCGCACGGGCATTGTTTAATGTACTATTTGCCATATTTATTGATAGTTGTTACGCACCCAACTATCAATCCGCAAAACGCAATAGGGTATAAAAAAGGCGTGATGCCCCTTATCGCGTTTAGCACGGGGCGGCCTCGGAATGGAGCCCCGGAAGTACATAAGAATGCATCACGCCTATAGCGTGTGCATCGCTTTTTCGTACTTCAGAGGCTACTATACGAGCCACCTGTCACATATTATTTTCGTGCTTTTTATTCCAATTTGAGTTTCCGAGGCTCTTGGCTAAACGCGAAATAATAGCGAATGCTTTTGTTTTTACCCACAATGTCTTGGGAATCATCTTAATATCTTAAAATGATACCCGATGCAAAGGTACAATAAAAAAATGAAAAACAGAGAGAAGTATCATAATATCTTTGCTTAGTTTCGAAAAAATGCATTAAGAACTGATAATAATCCCATCCCCAGGCAATAAATAGGCTATCTTTGCGTTTAATAAAACAAAAAAGTTTTATTCTTAATACTTAAAGAAACATGGATGAAAAGGAACTGTTGAAACAAGCTTTTGAGTATGGAAACGTACCTAGTATCATCACCTATTGCTTCACCGAACCATGTCCGATGAAAGACAAATGCATACACTATCTATCTGCACTCTACGATAAAGACAAGAAGGATAGAGGAGAAGCCATTTTCCCAAATGCTCTGAAAGACGGAAAATGCAAGTACTTCACACCACTGCGTGTCGTGAAAATGGCATGGGGATTCGACAAACTCTTTGCCGAAATAAAAGTGAAAGACGCTCCTGCACTGCGAGCCAAAATGAGAGAATATCTCGGAAGCAAAGGACAATACTACCGATACAAATTGGGAAAACTCAAACTCCTGCCAGAACAACAGGAATACATCAAACAACTATTCGATAGCTACGGATATCATGATGTTGAATTCGAGCACTTCTCTGATGAAATTGACTTCACCAGAAGCTAATGTAGTCAACTAAATATAGGAAACTACATCATTATTCTCTACCCCTCAAGAAGTTCCTGCCATGCTCTTCACGTGGTCCCTCGGGGACCACGTGATGGGGAACCGGTGAACATGAGACGAGCAACCGTTGCTCACGAGGCGGGCAACAAGTGCCCAAACTAAGGACTACAATTTGGGCAATATTCTGTTATGTCAATTAGTCTGTCCTATGACTTTTCCGTATATTTACCGAATATTGGCAAACATAGTATATATATAGCAAAGAATATCAAGATTATTTCACAACAACCTATAACTTAAACCATGCAACCAGTGGTAAATGGTCACTATACCCTCCTAAATACCTGGGTCCCAAAAAGGTACGAAATGGCTTCTTACCACCATATTTATCGTCTTCCTGCAAAAGGAAAGGCAAATCTCCCACCTCACAAGCGATTTTCTGCCCTACCAAAGACTGACTACACAACATCTGATCAAGACTGCGCCATTCTCCATGGTAACGATAAGTACCCTTAGCTCCATTCCGTCCATGCGCATCCTGACTGATGTTCACCAACTGATGATGCTCCAGGAACAGCAATGCAGGAGAATCAGAATAATCATTGAAATCACCCGTCACGATAATCTTAGCATCATTATTAAAAGAATAAATAGAATCAACAGCCTGCGATAACTGACTGGCTACCTGCAGACGATAAGGACGGGAAGCAGCCTCGCCTCCCCTGCGACTTGGAGCATGAACTACAAAAACATGAAGCGTATCTTTCCCCATCAAAATTCCTTTGGCATAAAGAATATCACGAGTGGGACGAGTTTCAGGCAAACGCTTGATACGTATAGCATGATGATGCAGCAGACGGAATGAAAAAGGCTGATACATCAACGCTACATCTATACCACGCTCATCAGGAGAGGAGGTCATCACATATTCATAACCAGCCTTGCGCAACAGAGAACGCTTGGTCAAAGCAATCATAGCAGAATCATTTTCTACTTCACAGAGAGCCACGAAGTCCGGCAAATGCCATTGATTTTGGCGTCCCTTACCTTGCAACTGATTTTTCTTACTCTGGCTTAGACTGCCATTATATATATAATAAGGTGTAGCCAACTCTCCTAAAGCAATAATTTCCTGGGAAAGATGATTGATTTTCTTCCAATATCGGGTTCTTGTCCAGTGATAATCACTCTCTGGCAGAAACTCCGTATCATTCTTCAGAGAATCATGTACGGTATCGAAAAGGTTTTCACAATTCAACTCTACAAACGTGAAAAAAGAAGATAAAAGAAGAGATAAAAACATAATGATGAGATTTAAAAGTCGTATCCACACATGAAAATTACAAATTTTAGAAGGTTTCTCAACAAAATAACATTGATTTTCTGCCTATTCTCTTTGTCAAGTCAGATTTTTACATTATCTTTGCAGACAGATTGCTGTTCATGCCATCTTACAAGCAATCCAAACTATCCACAAAGGGTTCCATAGTTTAATGGATAGAACGGAGGTTTCCTAAACCTTTGATCCGAGTTCGATTCTCGGTGGAATCACATGGAGATAGTTATCAGCATTCAAGCTGATACGATAAAAGGTCGCTTCCTTTCTGGAATGCGACCTTTTATTATATCTTTCAGTTCCTCAAATCATTGAAATGTCCTTCATTCAAAATATTCACTTCATAGAATATCCTCTTTAGAACATTCACATTCTCTTTGGAACATTTTCTCCATCTGGTTTTCACCAGACGGAGAAATTATTCATGTTAATTCGCTTCTATATGGTTATTGATCTGCCCAGTATTACTTAACAGCAACAACCTCTGCCTCAGCAGGCTCTTCCTTAATCTTACGACCAAGAACGATGTAAGCCATTGGAGAAGCAATGAAGATAGAAGACAAAGTACCGAATACAACACCCAAAATCATAGCGAATGCGAAGCTGCGGATACTGTCACCACCGAGGATGAAGATACAGAGCAACACAATCAAGGTAGAAGTTGAAGTATTGATAGTACGTGCCAATGTCTCATTGATAGAAGCATTGAAAAGCTGCTGGCGATCACCCTTAGGATGAAGCTTCATGTTCTCACGGATACGGTCGAACACAACCACCTTATCATTGATAGAGTAACCAACCACGGTCAGGATAGCACCGATGAAAGTCTGGTCAATCTCCAATGAGAATGGTACAAGGCCCCACAAGAGTGAGTAGAAACCAACAACTGTCAAAGCATCAAATGCAAGAGCGATAGTAGAACCTACAGAGAATGCTACGTTGCGGAAACGGAGCAAAATGTAGAGGAAGATAGCTATCAATGCGAAAAGCACACTGTAGATAGCACCCATTGTAATATCCTTAGCTACAGAAGGACCTACCTTTGTACTACTGATGATAGAACCGCCCTGGCGTACATCTGGATTCTTGAAAGCCTCAACATTCTGCTGAGAAACCAAACCAGCCTTCTTCAATGAGTTATAGAGGATTGTTTCAGCCTCATCATCTACTGTAGGACTGTTGCTCTCAATCATATAGTTGGTAGATACACGGATGGTTCTTCCATCTGTACCGATAGCAATAGCACTTGTATTGGCCTTGGTTCCATCTGCATTGACAAATGCATCACCAAGAACGGTACGAATCTGCTCTGGTTCTACGGCTTTCTCAAACTGAACTACATAGTTGCGACCACCGGTGAAGTCAATACTCTTGCTCAAGCCACGAACTACAAAGCTACCAATGAATACGACAGCTGCAACAACTGCTACAGTAAAGGTAGTCTTGTACATAGACATGAACTTGTACTTCTTGCCCTGCATCAAGTTGTGAGAAACTGGAGTATCAAACTTGCAATGCATCCACTTGTCGTGATTCAACTTATAATCGTAAACCAAACGAGTCAAGAATACAGCAGTAAAGAATGATACAACAATACCGATAATCCAGGTTGTAGCGAAACCACGAACAGGACCGGTACCAGTAACAAGCAGGATAACACCTGTAATCAAAGATGTCAAGTTAGAGTCGAAGATAGCAGAGAAAGCATTACCATAACCGGCAGCTACAGCCTGCTTCATTCCCTTACCAGAACGGAGTTCTTCCTTGATACGCTCATAAATAAGCACGTTAGCATCCACGGCCGTACCCAAAGACAAGACCATACCGGCAAGACCCGGCAACGTCAAGGCTGCTTGGAATGACGTCAAGATACCTAATGTGAAGAATACATTGACAAGCAATGCAAGGTTAGCCATCATACCAGGAATGATGTTGTACATCATCACCATGTAAACCATCAAGAGTACGAAAGCCACAACGAATGAGATGATACCCATCTGGATAGACTGTGCACCGAGAGTAGGACCAACAACTTCCTCCTGAACGATACGGGCAGGAGCTGGCATACGACCAGACTTCAATGTGTTAGCCAAATCCTTCGTATCTTCGATAGTGAAGTTACCAGTAATCTGAGAACTACCGCCGGCAATCTCACCATTTACACGAGGAGCAGAATAAACTACACCATCCAAAACAATGGCAATAGCCTTACCTACGTTAGCCTTAGTCATCTGAGCCCATCTACGAGCACCCTCAGTATTCATCTTCATGCTTACACATGGAGCACCAGTAGTAGGTTCAAACTCGTCCTTAGCATCAGTAATCACATCACCCTCCAATGGAGCGCGACCTGTACTGGTAGTCACCTTCAAAGCATGGAGTTCATAGATGTTCTTCACATTCAAATGGTCAGCTGGTTTAGCACTCCAGAGCAACTTCAAGTCTGAAGGCAACACCTGCTTAGCCAAAGCAGAATAGATCAACTTATTGATAGCTGCAGTATCGCGAACACTTGCATAACCCACAGTGCTCAGACCCTGTCCAGGAACCAACTGCAAACGAGCCAGCAATGGATGAGCCTTGATGGCAGCAGCACTCTGCTCTTCAGGATTGATCTTAGACTTAGCCTCATCACCCTTCTTGAGGTTCAACTTAGGAGCAGCCTTAGCAGGTTCTGCCTTTGCAACTTCTTTCTTAGCAGAATCAGCAGCAACAGAATCCTTAGCCTCTACCTCATGGTCGCCATTAGCAAGACGAGTGTCAAGCTGCTGGAGATAAGGAGCAATTTCCTCAGAGTTATATGTCTCCCAGAACTCAAGGTTAGCGCTACCCTGAAGCATCTTACGCATACGCTCAGGCTGGCTGATACCAGGCATTTCTACCATGATACGGCCCTGCTGACCTTCCAACTTCTGGATGTTAGGCTGTACAACACCAAACTTATCAATACGAGTACGTACAACATTGAAAGAGTTGTCGATAGCATCCTGTACAGAACTGCGGATTGCTTTTTCTACCTCTGCATCGCTGCTCTGAGGAGAAACCTTACCCTGCAACTGCTGGGTAGCAAAAACCTCTGCGAGTTTATGACCTGGTGCGCTCTTGTGATAAGCGTTAATGAAAAGTGACACAAAGTCACCACCGTTAGCTTCCTCTTGAGCTCTGGCTTCCTTCATGGCATTGGTGAAACCAGCGTCTGTCTTGTGGTCAGCGAGGTTTTCAATTACATCAGGTACAGAAATCTCAAGAATTACATTCATACCGCCCTTGAGGTCAAGTCCAAGACCGATCTGAGTTTCCAAGCAATTCTGATAAGAATAAACACCCAAGTACTTCACAGAATCCTTATAGTCCTGCTGGGCAATAGGGTCTTTGATCTTTGCAGCCTCACTGTCATAGTAGCTTGTTGCTACTGAGAATGACAGATAGAAGATGCTTGCAAGCGTCAATAAGACGGCAACACAAATTACAATTCCTTTGTTTTGCATTTCTATTATTTATTATTAATTATTTATTTTATCTTCGTCTAATTTCTTTATTATCAACATAATGACGTGCAAAAATAATCATTTTTTTTCTTTTATAAGAATAATTTGAGGCTTTTTTGCTATTTATCCCGCTTTTTTAGGTAACAAACGATAGGATAATGGTCAGATGACGATATTTTGCGGTCTATTTTGCATTCGTAGGGTTCCCAGTCATCTGAACACATCATATTGTCAATCCTTACAAAAAATCCCGCATGATGATAACTGATACCCGGTCCGTTGCCACTTGCTACATAGCAATCTGTAAGCCCATCGGCTATAGTTCGATGGGTATAAGAAATCGGTCCGTCATTGAAATCACCACAGAGGATAATACTCATATCCCGATGCTGACGGATGTAATTTGCGACTGCTTCTGCCTGTGATGCTCGCTTACGGGTGGCCTCTCCCAATTTCACGACCAGCAACTTGGAAGTGATTTCAGCCGTATCAGTCTCCAGTTTTCCCTTGATCAGTTGCTTAAACTGTGCCCGTTCTTCCAAGGTCAACCCCGTTGTTTCCAGATGATTATTAATCAAGAGTACCTTTTCATGATTGATTTCCAACTGATAAGCCACACTGAGGTTTCCCGCTGACTCATATGGGATTCGTTCCTTAGATAGAATCGGATATTTACTCAATATGCCAATCACATCACCACCTCCCGAATGCCAGGTTGTATCCCGATAGGCATACATCGGGTAGAGAAGAGAATCCAACTGGTTCTCCACATCCCCATTATGTCCTGCTTCCTGAAGACATACAATGTCTGCATTCTGTTCTTTGATATACTTCACAATAGGATTAACGCCATCTTCCCCCATCTCTCCCTCAGCAAAAGCCCAGGTATTATATGAAAGGATCTTGATGGAACCCTCCGGAGCCTCTTGAGGAATATTGAAGGGAATATATTCACGCACAGGTACATAACAGATAATGAACCCCATGAAAGGAATCAGCGCATAACGCACCTTAAATATCAGCCAAAAGATAAGAAACCCTAAGTTGATGAAGAGAAAAACAGGGAAAAGCAAACCTACATTCGACAACATGGCAAATCTTTCCGGATGAAGATGATCTGAAAAGCCTATAAGAAACAGGATAATTATGGTAGCAATATTTGCCCCCGCAATCATCCTGATAGAAAACTGCCTCAATTGTTTAAATATCATCTTGCCACTTATTTCTTTATATCATAATCTATTGTGCCCAGAAAAACCAGCTTATTTCTTACTCTGGTCAAAAAGAGTCTGCTTCTCATCTTTTGTCAAACTATCATAGCCGCTTTTGCGAATCTTGTCCAGGATTCGATCTATCTCCTCTTGGGTGGCACGCTTGTGGGCATTATAATCCCAATCCTGCTGATGAGACTGGTAAGAGTTGTTATCAGACTGAGGATTATGATTGCGGGTATAGTTAAAATGCTGACGATTACGCTTTCCACCTAAAGAATCACGAAGTTTCTCAAAAGCATCACGAGCACTGCTGCCACTATATCCATTAACTTGTTTTCTCCAATAACGAATCATAAAGAAGCCAACAACCATACCACCAAGGTGAGCAATATGTGCCACACCATCACCTGTTGTAGCGATGGCAGAAACCAATTCGATAGCAGCATATCCTATTACAAAATACTTTGCCTTGATAGGAATAGGCAATGGGAAAATGAAAATACGTTCCTCTGGAAATATCATACCAAAAGCCAACAAAATACCATAAATGGCACCAGAAGCTCCAACGGTAGTCCAACCATTCAAAACATCAGCACTATTATGTCCTATGGTCCATAATTGGGATATTGTCAATTCCGGAAACTGTTCAGACGCTGTAAAATAAAACTGAATAGTCTGAGCCAACTCCTGAAACAATCCTGCACCTAACCCACAAGCTATGTAATAAAAAAGGAATTTCTTAGGTCCCCACACTCTTTCCACGACACAACCGAACATCCAAAGTGCGAACATATTGAAGATAATATGCTCGAAACCACCATGCATAAACATGTAAGTAATCAGTTGATAGACCTGAAAATCAGATGCCATAAAGAAATGGAGTCCCAAGAGATCATTTAGAACATAACCACCTGAAGCGTCCTTTCCCAATATATATGTAATCAGGAAAGCCACGATATTCACTATCAGCAAGTTCTTTGTAACTATAGGTATATTACGCATAATCTAAAACTTTATCTTTTTACGAAATTTGGGGCAAAATTACGAAAAATATCCGTTATAGCACCATAAAATAAGCATATTACACTTAAATTTCAATAAAATCTACATTTTTCTTCTCTTTTTGTTGTTTTTTTAAAAGGAATAACCTATATTTGTAAGCAAAATTGGATAAGGAACGAAAATATTAATCATTTAATAAAGAAAAATTATGAACAAGACAGAATTGATCGACAAGATTGCAGCTGGTGCTGGTATTAGCAAGGCTGATGCAAAGAAGGCTCTTGACGCTACAACTAACGCTCTCAAAGAGGCTCTCGTTGCTGGTGATAAAATCCAGTTGGTAGGTTTCGGCACATTCAGTGTCAGCGAGCGCCCTGCTCGTGAGGGTATCAACCCTGCTACTAAGGAGAAGATTCAAATTGCAGCAAAGAAGGTAGCTAAATTCAAGGCTGGTGCAGAACTTGCTGATGCTATCAATGAATAATTTGTAAAGATTATTTAAGAAAAATAAAGGGCAGTCCGTATTGGACTGCCCTATTCCATTTTATATAAGCCTCTCTTTGGAAAGCCGAAAGCTTCTTTATTTAGGCTGCTTGCCAATGTATGCCAAAATACCACCATCTACATAAAGGATGTGACCATTTACCGCATTTGAAGCATCAGAAGCCAAGAATACTGCAGGACCCATCAACTCCTCTGGTTCCAGCCAACGACCAGCTGGAGTCTTAGCGCAAATGAAGCTATCGAATGGATGACGGCTACCGTCTGCCTGACGCTCACGAAGAGGTGCTGTCTGTGGAGTAGCAATATAACCAGGGCCCAAGCCGTTACACTGGATATTATACTCACCGAACTCAGAGCAGATATTACGGGTCAACATCTTCAAACCACCCTTAGCTGCAGCATAAGCAGAAACAGTCTCACGGCCCAACTCACTCATCATAGAGCAGATGTTGATAATCTTACCGTGGCCCTTCTTGATCATACCTGGGAGAACTGCCTTAGAAACGATGAAAGGAGCATTAAGGTCAATGTCGATAACCTGCTTGAAATCCTCTACAGACATTTCTGTCATAGGAATACGCTTGATGATGCCAGCATTGTTAACCAAGATATCAATCACACCGAGTTCCTTCTCAATATCAGCTACCATATTCTTAACCTGCTCTTCATCAGTTACATCACAGATATAACCCTTAGCATCAATACCCTTAGCCTTATAGTCAGCCAAAGCCTGATCCATGTGATGCTGGCTACGGCAGTTGAAAGCGATTTTTGCACCTGCCTTAGCATAAGCCTCAGCAATTGAAAAACCAATGCCGTAAGCGGCACCTGTTACGAGGGCTACCTTACCCTCAAGAGAGAATAACTTAGAAAAATCCATGTTTTTGTTCGATTTATAGTTGTTTATGATTATCTTTCATACACTGGTCTTCCGAAACACTCCTTCAGACCATACGTATTTTATTATTTTAAGTCTGTAATCTCGTAAAAGTCCTGATCACCATAGTCAAGATTTTCACCTCCCATACCCCAGATAAAGGTATAATTATGAGTGGCAGCAGCACTATGTATGCTCCATTCTGGTGAAAGAACCGCCTGATTGCCCTTCATCCAGATATGGCGTGTTTCCTGCGGTTCACCCATCAGATGGCACACAGCCTGACTCTCAGGAACCTCAAAATAGAAATAAGCTTCCATACGACGACTGTGAACATGGGCTGGCATCGTATTCCAAACAGAACCTGTAGCAAGTTCTGTCATACCCATCTGCAACTGGCAAGTAGGTAATACCTGATTAACCAACATCTTGTTGATGGTACGCTCATTGCTCATTTCCAGTGATCCCATGTGTACACTGATTGCATCAGCCTTCGTCACCTTCTTGCATGGATAACTCTGATGAGCCGTTGTACTATTGAAATAGAATTTAGCAGGACAGGCTGGGGCTTTGCTTTCAAAGAATACATCACGCTCACCACTACCAATGTAAAGAGCCTCTTTGAGCCCCAACTCAAAGACCTCTTCTCCTACCTGAACGACACCTACCCCTTCACCTACATTAAAGATTCCGATTTCACGACGGGTCGTAAAGTATGGAGCTTTCAGAGGTTCTATGGCCTCCAGCTTCAGTTTTTCCTTGGCAGGCATAGCACCACCCACGATCATTCTGTCATACATGGAATACACCATATTGACTTCATCTGCCACAAAAAGTGTCTCGATCAAGAAATCTTTTCTCAATCGGGAGGTATCATACGTCTTTGCATCAACAGGATTGGATGCGTATCTCAATTCATAATTCGTCTTCATTACTTCTTTCGATTTGTTTGTTCTGAGGGCAAAGATACAAAATATTTTTGAATCTCACTATTAAATATGTACGAAAGAATATCACTTTTTACTTATTTCTTAATTTATTTTCTATTTTTCTCAAATTGGTTCCTTTTTACGATGCTTTATTCAACTCTTATCGTATCTGAACACCCAATGTTTCTTCTATCACTTGGATGACCTGCGGAATGGAATCTGCATCAAAATCACCCGTCAGACGCTTGCTCTCATCAGAAGCCGTATATCTTGTACCAGATAATTTAGAAAGATCCTCCAATACTTCTGATAATGGAGTATTGTCGAAATGCAGGCGATGCGTAGCCCATGCCACATCGTTGATATCATAATCCGCCAACAGCTCAGGCTGGGCAGCCCCTTTCAGCAAACGGGCTCGCTTGCCTTTAATCAGGAAGACACCCTCTTCAGAGTTACGAGCCGTGAAAAGCACCTTTCCGCTGGTTACCATCACTTCGGGAGCATCCGTTCTTTCATCCACCATAAACTGGGTACCGAGCACTCTTACGTGTCCATGCTCTCCCATCACATCGAAAGGATGCTGTTCATCATGCTTCACCTGATAATAGATGCAGCCCTTCATCTCCACCTTTCTGCAATCATCTTCCTGATAGGAAAGAGAAGAATGAGGCATCAACGATACCTTCGTTCCATCAGGCAGATGATACGCCATTACTTCCGATTCAGCAGAAAGCGTTACCGTCTTTGGCTGCAAAAGCGTATAGGCTCCTATAGTGAAAAGTACCAGAATAGATGCAGCCACAGCTATCCAGCGGATGCGACGCATGCGTAAAGATACAGTTGCAGCATGCGAAACCTCTTCATCAGCAATGCCTACCCGAGCCTTCACTTTCTGCAAAGCCTTTCTGGTATCCAGCTTGCCCGGCTGAAAATACTTCAGCACAAAATCCTGTTCATTCTTGTTGATCTTCATCATAGAATCCCTTTCTTCCTTTAAATTTCTCCATTATCTTCGGAATCAGAAGAGCCGAAGAAACTTCGAAACAGAACTTATATTGTAGCCAGCCACCACTCCGAAGCCTCCTTTTACATTCGAATAAGTAGGGGTAACCTGCATCAAGCCCACATCTGCCCAACTGTTGCTCTGTGCATCGTTGATACTCTTGAGAAACCGATAATATTCAGGAGTTACCTTGTATAAATCTACTACATAAGAAAAACTATAAAATGACTGATAATATGAATTAGAGTATGTATCCAGATGAAGTGTATAGGTCTTACCATTTATCGTACGGTCATTGAAGATGTAGGCATTACCAAAATACTCATAATCATCCATACCGAAATCATCATCCAGCTTCGACTTCTTGTTCAACAAGGGTTCATTGTCTGTCAGCAGCCCCAGATCACGGTTCTTTTCTCGATTCAGTAATCTGAGCTTCACCGAATAATAATCTTCCGAAGAAGGATTATCATGGAAAATGGCTTCTACCCTATCAATGGTTATCGAGTTATAACCATCCGATGATTTCATTTCCAATTTAACATCGCCCAACTCCACTCCTACCTTCTCTGGGATATAAGTAGATGCTGAAACAGATGAGAAATCCTGAGCAGAAACCTGGAGACTGATTTTATCTCCAGCATTCTGCTTGCCTACCACATAATACTGGCCTACCAGTTGTGAAAGAACATCGGAGTTTGTGCTTCTGGTAAAGAGTTGAGCCTCTTCCTCGTTTGCGATGCGTTTCACCGTTTGCTCCACCCCATTCACCTTATATATAATATGTGCATCTACCTTTTCGCGGGATAAGATGTCAACATTCCCCTTTACTGATGCTACAGGCAGACTCTTAGCTACACTGACGAGCGTAGTATCACCTTCGGTAGGAAAGCAATACACCACCAGTCGGGAATGATCCTGCAGTTTTTGAATATCAAAATCATCCTTGCAGGAAATCAGCCCCAGGCACAAAAGCATGAGGCTAAATGCCCTATATATCATTGTTTTCATTTTTATCTCTTTTTATCTTTACATAAATCTACATCTACTATTCACCATGCAATTCCTTAGAACTTGATGGTATAGCTGAACGAAGGAATGATTGGGACAAATCCCTTGTTCTTTGCCCTAAACCGCTTCGTTTTCTCATCGTAATCTACCTTGACATACATCGAGTTCAGGTGACAATATGCATTGTAGATGCTCAAGTTCCAGATGCGCTCATGTCCATGCTTGGTAACATGGTGGAAATCAAAGCCCAAGTCCAGACGATGATAAGCCGGCAAGGTCAGGTTGTTGGGGATGGCATAGACAAAAGATGCCGAATTCCACCAACCGTCAGGATATTGATTGCCACCATCCGGCAAACCAGGAAGTGCCGCTATCTGAGTTGGCACGGTAGCATGATTGCCGGAATGATAACTCCACACCGCATAGCAGCTCACCTTCCTGTTGAAATCATATCTCAAGGAAAGGTTCAGCTTATGGCGATTGTCATACTTGTCGTAATACCAGTCCTGATAGAACTCATCATACTTTCGCTTGTTCCAGGAAAGCGTATAGGAACCGCTCAAGGTCAGGTGATTGGTACGATAAGTGGCATCTGCCTCCAAACCATAGAACAATCCCTTGCCATCCATCACCTGACTATCCCAATTCTCTGCCGGAGGTTCGATGCCCAGCCAGCTGCTGTATTGCAGAAGATGCTTCGAGAGCTTGTAATAGCCTTCGAGCGATAAAATCCAGTGGCGGTTAGGCTGCGCATAGATGCCTGCCGCTATCTGATAAGAACGCATCGGTTTCAAATCCTTGGTGGTTGGCACCCAATAATCAGTAGGCAAATCCAGATAACTGTTGGATATCTTATGCACATACTGAGTCATCTGCGTGAAAGAAGCCTTCAGCGATACCGCATGACTCCACTGGTATTTCAGTGCGAAGCGAGGGTCTATATTGAAGAAATTCTTGTTGCTGATATGAAACAATCCCAGATGGAAGCCAGCATCCAGGCTCCATTTATCATTGAGATAGATTTCATCCTCCGCATACGCCGACCATTCATGAGACACATGCCTATTGGTACTATTCACACGGAGGGTATCCATCTCAGCATCACTTCCACTGCCCACATAGTCAAGTTGCATCACTGTCTGCGGACGAAAGAGATGCATCGTGTAGTCATGACCGAAGCGGATATGATGACGGGGATTCGGACGGTAATCGAAAGCCGTGCGATAACCGGCATCATAGATAGTAGAAGTATAGCCATGCTCCAAATGGCTATACACCATTTCTTTCTGGGTTTGTGGATATATCTCCCTATCATCATCCAGAGAATAAAGCTTGGAACGGTTATGGGAATATACAGCAGTGAAGTTGGCAAAGAGCTTCGGCGAGAATAGATAGTTCCAATTCAAAGCCATATTGAAGTTTCCCCAATTGAGCTGCGTCTTCGTTAATTCCTTATTATATGAATCGCCTTCATGATACCAATCTCCCTTGCTATCGTCCAGATCATCCTTCACGTCCCAACTGTCTTTTCCATGATAGAGGCTCAAGTCTATCTTCGAACGGTCGTTGAAACGATGGGTTACCTTGGCATTCAGGTCCATGAAGTAATAACCTATCGAAAGTTTCTCATCCGGATCAGAGAAAGCCTTGGTCAAGGGACGGGACAGCAGATCCAACCAGGAACGGCGCATACCTATATTATAAGAGGTCTTGCCTTTCTGGATAGGTCCCTCAAACTGCACACTGGCATCGAGCAGTCCGATGCGATAGGCGCCATGAAACTGATTCATGTTTCCATCAGCAGTACGCACATCCACCACCGATGACAATCTTCCACCATATCGTGCAGGAAAGCCACTCTTGTAGAAATCCACATTCTTCACCACATCGGCATTGAAACTGGAGAAAAGGCCCAGCGCATGATTCGTATTATAAAGCGGAGTACCATCAATCAGAAAAAGATTCTCATCGCCATTGCCACCATGCACATAGAGTCCGCTTGCCAACTCCTGTCCTTCTGCCACTCCACTCACACGCTGCAGGGTCTTCACCACATCAGGCGAAGACATCAGGGCAAACTCTGTCTTGATATCCTTGTTCGAAAAGGAGCGCTTGCCGGTTTGTGTGGTCAGAAGAGGAGAGTTCAAGTCGCCATCTACCACCACCTCAGGCAATTTACCATCAACACGGAGTGCCGTATTATGATGCATATCTTTCGAGAGATTCAGTTTCTCTACCTTGTCGGCATAGCCCACATACGAAAAGCGAAGCTGGTGCTCGCCTTCAGGCAGGGTAAGCGAGAAGAAACCATATTCATTGGTGGTTGTACCGATGCCATCCGTCAGATCATAGATGGTGGCATTAATCAGCGATTCGCCACTCTCGTCACGGACGTATCCGCTGAGAGTATGGCGACGCTGAACCTGCTGAACTTTGTAATTGATATTCGTGTAAGATGTTGATATTTGTTGTACGGGTTTTCGCTTCAATATCACATAGTTCGCATTGATATTATATAGAATATGAGTTTTCTCGAAAAGTGCCTTCAGTGCCTTCTTCACCGAAAGATGCTGGATATCTGGTCCATGATACTTGATGTTCAAATCCCCATCAAGCGATGAATCATAAACGAAGTTGATTTTCCTGATGCGGTGCAGCCAATCCATCTGCTGACGGATGGTGGTAGAAGTCTCTGCCTCCACCATCATCTTCGGCGTGCCTGCCAACATTGGAGCTGGCAAGGTTAGAATTGAGAGCGCAAAAATAATCTCTTTACCTTTCATAACTGTACTTTTATTCATTCTTTTATTGCTATAACGCAAGAATTACAGAATACCCCCATGGATGAAAGGTAAAATATAGAAAAAATCTGCAAGAAAATCATCTTTCTTGCCTCGTAAGGTCTTTAAAGCCTTGGAAATCTGATGTTCTACGGTCTTTTCCGACAGGTTGAGTTCTTCGGCAATCTCCCGATAAGTCATACCGTCACGCTTGCTCATCAGGAAGATTTCCCTGCATCGTTCGGGCAATAGCTCGATAGCCGTCCACAGTTCTGCCTCCCGAAAAGAACTTTCCTGTGCCTGGTCATCAGAAATTGTGCCGCTCAAGTCAGAAGGAGAAATCTCCGTATCTATCGGAGACTGGCGGCGCAATCGGTCGATGCAGGCATTGCGCACAGAGGTATATAAGAAAGCCTTGATGTTTTCCGGCATGATGCTTCTGCTTATCAATTTCACAAAACAATCCTGCACCACGTCTTCAGCCTCATCTATATCATGCAGATAATGAGTGGCATAAAGACATAGCGGACGATAATACTGCTGAAATATCAAGTCTATCTTTTGCATAAACCTTCTCTACCTAAACTAAACTCTTATATAACAAAATAACCCTCCAAATCCGTGAAGACTTGAAGGGTTATTTGCGAGATGTTGTCCCAGGCGGATTCGAACCACCACTGACAGAACCAAAAACTGTAGTGCTACCATTACACCATAGGACAATAAATCGGGTACAAAGGTAGTGGATTTTTTCTCCACTACCAAATATTTTCAATACTTTTAACGATTATTTCACGGTAATCAAGAAGTAATTCTTCTTGCCCTTTTGTACCAAGAGATACTTACCATCAATAAGGTCGTCTGCAGTTACTATTTGATCGAAAGCAGCAAGCTTCTCCTTGTTGAGTGAAACACCACCGCCCTTGACGAGCTTACGCATTTCGCTCTTACTTGGGAAGATCTGCATACCTTCCTGATTGAAAAGGTCAACTGCTGCTCCGCCAAGCAAGTTCTTGTCGAGATCATAATGAGGTACATTAGCGAATACATCATTCAAGGTAGCCTCATCAAGCTGTGCAAGATTCTCCTTGGTTGCCTTACCGAAGAGGATGTTGCTGGCTGCAATAGCCATATCCAAGTCTTCCTGAGAGTGAACCATTACAGTAACCTCCTCAGCCAAACGCTTCTGGAGAACACGGCGACCTGGATCCTGCTTATGCTCTTCTACGAGAGCATCAATAGTCTCCTTGTCGAGGTCGGTGAAGATCTTGATATATTTCTCAGCATCATCATCACTTACGTTCAACCAGAACTGGTAGAAAGCGTAAGGAGTAGTACGATTACGGTCCAACCAGATGTTACCACTCTCTGTCTTACCAAACTTCTTGCCATCTGCCTTGGTAATCAAAGGACAAGTGAGGCAGAAGCACTCTGCATCATTGCCGAGAGTACGATGAATCAGCTCAGTACCAGTAGTCATGTTACCCCACTGGTCGTTACCACCGAGTTGAAGGCGCACACCATACTTTTCATACTGATAAAGGAAGTCGTAACCCTGAAGCAACTGATAAGTAAACTCAGTGAAAGACAAGCCGTCACGAGCCTCACCATTCAAACGCTTCTGTACACTATCCTTTGCCATCATATAGTTAACGGTAATGTGCTTACCTACCACACGAGCGAAATCGAGGAAAGAAAAGTCCTTCATCCAGTCGTAGTTGTTTACCAACTCGGCCTTATTTGGCTCATTGCCATCGAAGTCGAGGAACTTAGATACCTGCTTCTTGATAGCTTCCTGGTTATGATAGAGAGTCTCTGCGTCGAGAAGATTACGCTCCTGGCTCTTGCCAGAAGGGTCGCCAATCATACCTGTAGCACCGCCAACAAGCAGATAAGGCTTGTGACCACAACGCTGCAAGTGACGCAACATCATGATTCCACAAAGGTGACCGATATGAAGAGAGTCTGCGGTAGGGTCAGTACCAAGATAAGCAGACACCATGTGGGTGTTGAGGTATTCCTCTGTACCTGGCATAATCTGAGCCAGCATACCACGCCATTTCAATTCTTCAACAAAGTTTTTTGCCATCGAATGAGATTGTTATATATTATATAATATGTGTAAGGGGCCCGAATCACCTTCGGAAACTTACGGCACGGGGTCATAACCCGAACCACCCCATGGATTGCATCTTAATATTCGCCAGATAGCCAAAGCGAGCCCTTTAAACGGTCCATGCTTCAGAATCGCCTGACGAGCATACTCAGAACAAGTGGGAGTAAAGCGACAAGACGGCGGGGTAAATGGCGTGATACATCTTTGATAAAAGAGTATCGGCATCACCAGCAGGTAAGTTAGCAGTTTTTTCATCGTTCCAAACTATCTACTATCTTTTCCAATGCCGCCTTAACAGCTTTCTCAACCTTCGCAGAATCATAGGTTTGTCCAGAAAGCCAAATAAAGGCTATAAGGATTTTAGTATCCGGATGCAAAGCAAGTACATCTGTCAAAATTGACTTATGAAGACGATAGCTTTCCCGAAGTTGGCGTTTCACCAAGTTGCGTTTTACAGCCCTCTTGAAATAGCGCTTAGACACACTCATCAAGACTTCCGTTTGCGCATCATCCTCATCCTTCCTTTTCACGACTTGATACACTACCCTCACCGGCCATTCTTTCTTATGTTGGGAATGACCCAAAAAGAGTTGTTCTATGAGCGTCCTGCTACACAATCTCTCTTGTTTCGGTAATGTAAAAGTCTTCTGTTCTGACATTCCTATCAATTAGGCTATATTGATTATACAGTTCTATTGAAATCTTAGTACCATAGAAATCGCTCAGTATTTATTAGAGATTCCTCAGTACTTCTCTTAGAACTTAATTATTCGTTATTTCTCTCGAGATAATCTTTCAAGGCGCCTGTCATAGAAGGGAATTTCTTGGAAGGAGCCTCCAAATCGAGTCTGAGATTCTCATCCTCTACAGTTTTGGCTGTAGCAGGACCAAAAGCAGCAACAGCGATATCACCTTGCTTGAAATCAGGGAAATTCTTCTTTAAAGCCTTCACACCTGTTGGGCTGAAGAAAATCATCATATCATAATCGAAGCTCTTGATTTCCTCTTCTGTGAAATCATTGCTTACTGTACGATACATCACACATTCTGTATGCTTCAGGTTTTTCTCGTCGAGAGCATTCTTGATATCATCATTATGAACACAACTCAGTGGCACGAGATACTTCTCTGTCTTGTGTCGTGACATTTGTGCGAGGAGACCATCAATCTTACCTGTTTCACCAAAGAACACCTTTCTTTTACGATACTGCACATATTTCTGGATATAAAGTGCAATCGTCTCAATCACGCAGAAGTACTTCATATCTTCTGGAATAGTAATACGCATCTCCTTGGCCAACTTGAAATAGTTATCCACTGCATGACGAGAGGTGAAAACTACTGCAGTATAGTCGAGCAGATTGATTTTCTGCTGACGAAACTCCTTCGCTGTAAGTCCCTCAACCTTGAAGAATGGGCGGAACACGCATTCTACGCCAAAATCCTTCTCTAATTCATAATACGGAGATTTATCACTCGCTGGTTTTGGCTGAGAAACTAAAATCTTCTTTATCATTTTTGTCCTAAAAGTTTATTTTCAAATAATGACTAATCAATACCAATCCGCCTGACAAAGCGAAAAGAGGTACCACTTCGAGGGCACAAAAGTACAAAATTATTTGCAAAAAAGCGCCTTTTCTTCGAAAAAAGATGATGAAACACTTATAAAAAGACAATATTTTGATGATTCCGACTACAATAAGTGTATAAATCACAGCCGCTTGTATGGAAAAACCAAAGTATGTCATCAGCATGATAGCAGGGAAAAGTAGTACACCTTCACACGACACCAAGAAGAGATATGCCTTCATCCATTGTTCGTTTTTTTTCTTATCAAAGAACACCCACCCTGTTATCGAATAGAGCAATGCCTTCAACAGGAAGTAAGCGGCAGCATACCCTGCATAGATGCTAATCACCTGATATTGGTCTATTGTAAATGTATCACTGATAGAAGCCCTGGAATACATAAAATAGCCGATGGCTATCAGTAAACAAGTCTGTAATCCCAGAAACAACTGGAAGCGCAACTCGTTGGACGTCTCGGTTATCACCGTGGTACCAAATCGTGGTACACGGAAGAAAGTCTTTGCCTGACGAATGATAAGCTGACGAGACTTGGTGAAGGCCACACATGCTATCAGAAAGCAGAACAAGAGCAAAATCGTGACAAAATCATCGCCTGCTACAGTATAAGGCACCGGGTCACCTGCCACACCCAATCTTCCACCCTTCAATTCTGGATGAAAGAGCGAATCTTTCGAGAAGAAAGACTCACGATAATACTGCGGTAAGCTGACGTCCCTAAAACTCTTGCCTGGCTGATGCCCAGGAAGATGCAAGGTATCGGGCATTTCGCTCCAATGAATCTCACATGGTTTGATATGCGCTCGCACCATGGAATCTTGCTGAGCAGGTGTCGCATTCTTGGGCAACCAACTCAGCACTTGCTTCGGAGTCAATACTCCTGTATGCTTTAAAGGCTCCTGTGCCACATCTGACTCAGGAGTTTCTATGATTGTTGAATCTGCTTGTTGCGCCATCCTTCTACTATAAATAATAAGTTATCCCTAGAAAGCCAGGCTCTCTAGGGAATAAATTCTATTTTTTTGAGTCTAATCCCATTTTAAAGGGCAAACTCTTTCTTAATTTCCTCTACTTTATCGAGTTTTTCCCAAGTGAACAACTCTACCTGCATAGTCTTGGTATCATGATAACGGCTGGTGAAAGTCTTTTCCACTACCTCATTCTTTCGACCCATGTGACCATACGCAGCAGTCTCCAGATACATTGGCTGACGGAGCTTCAACTGACGCTCAATAGCCTTCGGACGGAGATCAAACATCTGAGAAATCTTCTGGGCAATTTCACCATCATTCATATTCACATGGCTACGTCCATAAGTATTCACATAGATGCTGACAGGCTCAGCCACACCAATAGCATAACTTACCTGCACCAACATTTCATCAGCCACACCTGCAGCTACCATGTTCTTGGCAATATAGCGAGCAGCGTAAGCAGCAGAACGATCCACCTTACTTGAATCCTTTCCAGAGAAAGCGCCACCGCCATGTGCACCCTTACCACCATAAGTATCCACGATGATCTTACGACCTGTCAGACCGGTATCTCCATGAGGACCACCGATAACAAACTTGCCTGTAGGATTGACAAAATACTTGATGTCATCATTGAAAAGAGACAATACCTTGTCGCCCAACTGTGCTTTCACGCGTGGGATGAGAATGTTGATAACATCCTCACGAATCTTTGCCAGCATAGCATCGTCATCATCATTACCCATTGCATCCTTGATAAAATCATCATGCTGAGTAGAAACAACGATTGTATCAATACGCTGAGGAATATTGTCATCAGAGTATTCTACCGTTACCTGACTCTTGGAATCCGGACGGAGATAAGTCATTACCTTACCTTCCTTACGGATAGCAGCGAGTTCCTTCATGATGAGCTGGGCCAAGTCAAGAGAGACTGGCATATAATTATCTGTCTCATTGGTAGCATAGCCGAACATCATACCCTGGTCACCAGCACCCTGGTCTTCATCTTCCTCACGGCTCACACCACGGTTGATATCATCACTCTGCTCATGAATGGCAGTAAGAACACCACAAGAGTCACCATCAAACTGGTATTCTGATTTGGTATAACCGATTTTCTTAATTGTTTTGCGGGCGATAGTCTGCAAATCTACGTATTCATTAGAGCGAACCTCGCCCATGATAACCACCTGACCAGTAGTACAGAAAGATTCGATAGCACAATGAGCATGCTCATCGTAAGCCAGGAACTGGTCTAACAATGCATCGGATATCTGGTCTGCAACTTTATCAGGATGTCCTTCAGAAACTGATTCTGACGTAAACAAATATGCCATATTTATTCCTTTTCTTCTTTTAAAAATTGATATATCATTTATTTGCGGCTGCAAAGTTACGCATTTATTTTCATATTCAGTCACATTAGAATGAAAAATATTCCAGTTTTAAATGTTTATCAGTCAGGATGGTCTTCAGAAACGCTTTCCGGCTTCATCTTCTCGCGATACATGATATTTCTCGGATGATGTTCCAAGATTTCCCGCCTCAAGTCGGAAGTTTCCAAATGTGTATAGATTTCTGTCGTTCCCAGATCTTCATGACCCAACAAGGCCTGGATAACACGCAAATCGGCACCACCCTTGAGCAAGGCTGTTGCAAAACTATGCCGAAGGGTATGAGGCGAGATGGTTTTCTTGATTCCTGCATCCTTTGCCGCATTCTTGATCATGATAAGAATCATCGTTCTGGTAAGATGGGCACCCCGTCGATTGAGGAAAACATAATCCTCCTCTCCCGGCTTGATTTTCATCTGATTGCGGTCCATATACCAATAATGCAACTGTTTGATGGCAGTTTCAGAAATCGGAACAAGTCTTTCCTTGCTTCCCTTTCCCAAAACACGGATGAATTTTTCCTCCTCGAAGATGTCGCTTAGTTTGAGATTTACCAATTCCGACACTCGTAACCCACAGGAGAACAGGACTTCTATGATTGTCTTGTTACGCTGTCCTTCCCATTTCGTCAAATCAATAGCCTGTTCCAACAGATCCACCTCCTCCACAGTCAGATATTCCGGCAAATGCTGTCCAATCTGCGGGAAAGGAAGCAGCTCCGTAGGATCATTTTTCAAATAATCCTCAATCATCAAGAAACGATAGAAAGAACGCACTCCACTTAAGATACGCGATTGGGAACGAGCACCAACATTCTTATCATGCAAGCCCGCAGAAAACTCCTCTAAATCCTCCAGTTTGACATCCAAGAGGGAAATCTCCTTGGATTTGACAAATTCAAGGAGATAACGCAAGTCGCGCTGGTAAGCTTCCAACGTATTTGGTGAGTAATTACGCTCCAATTTGAGGTATCTCACATAGTCCTTTACAATATTCGTACTTGATTTCTTGCTTGTTTCCATTTTTATTATTACCTTTGCAGTTAGAAGTAAAAGAGACTGTCTCAATCTTCTATGATGGAAGAACACTCTAACTTCTGCAAAATTACAAAAAAATATTCATAAACGGATAAAATAATAAGGGATTATGAAAATACAAATTATCAATGGTCCAAACTTGAACCTCCTCGGTGTCCGCGAGCCGGGCATTTATGGCAGCAACTCCTTCGAAAGTTATTTACCAAAATTGAAGGAAAAATTTCCTGATGTAGAAATCGAATATTACCAGAGCAATATCGAAGGCGAGCTGATCAACAAGTTGCAGGAAGTGGGGTTTTCATACGATGGTGTAGTCCTCAATGCAGGAGCCTATACCCACACGAGCATTGCCTTGCAAGATTGCATCCGCAGCTTGAAGTGCCCATGCGTGGAGGTTCATATCTCCAATGTCCATAAGCGTGAGGAGTTCCGCCACCACTCTTATATCTCTTGCGCCTGCCTCGGAGTCATCTGTGGCTTCGGTCTGGCATCCTACGACCTTGCCATAGCTGGTATCATTGCAAACAAATAGGAATATGACTGAGACAGAAAGCATCGACAAGTACATCTGCGACCACATGGAGCCAGAAGGCGATTACCTCTACCGTCTTTACCGCGCCACTAATATCCATACGATTCACGGTCGCATGGCAAGTGGGCACATCCAGGGCAGACTGCTCAAAATGCTGGTAGAAATGATTCGCCCCAAAAATATCCTGGAAGTTGGAACCTTCAGCGGTTACAGCGCCATCTGTCTGGCTGAGGGTTTACAGGAAGGCGGCAAACTCTACACCTTTGAAATCAATGATGAGATGGAGGATTTCACCCGACCATGGATAGAGGAATCCAGTGTAGCCGACAAGATAGATTTCCGCATAGGTGATGCCAACGTGGAAGCACCCAAATTGGGAGTCATATTCGACATGGCTTTTGTTGATGGCGACAAGCGCACCTACATTGAGACCTATGAGATGGTGATGAGTGTCTTGAAACCCGGCGGTTATATCCTTGCCGACAACACCTTATGGGATGGGCACGTTATCGATCCTGCCTATGACCGCGATCAGCAGACGCAAGGTATCCGTAAGTTTAATGACTTCATCGCTCAAGACCCTCGCGTAGAAGTTGTAATCCTCCCATTAAGAGATGGACTGACTTTAATAAGAAAGAAATAGAAAACAATATTAGAATAGAAAACAATAAAGGCTGCGTCATAGAATACGCAGCCTTTATTGTTTTTATGAAACATCCCTTTTTTCTATTAAGAACAGAGTTAACTACATGCGCTCAGATAGAATCTCTTCTCTCGGAACACAATTCTTGAGTTCAGAAATTACTTACTTTACAACTACCTTCTTGCCATTTATAACCACGATGCCGTGATAAGAGCCGTTCACTCTTTGTCCACCTATGCTGAACATCTCCTGAGCATTGCCATTCGAAATGCTCTGTAGATTTATATTGGTAGGTGTATCTGCATCGCTCGTCTTGACGACGAGGCGGATATTGTCGATGTAATAGATACCATCGTTGGCATTGTCGCTGCAGAGGCCACCAATGAGAAGCTTGAAGCTGTTGGTGTCAGTAAACTTACCATTCAGAGGAACAGAAATATTCTCAGTCTTTCCAATGCAATCCTTTGTGTCATGCTGGATGATCATATTGTTTATGTCGTTCAGCCAAACCTTTACACCAGAGTTGTACTTAGCACCCTTATACTGGATAGAACCTGCCTCATAGTAGATAGTGAAGTTTATAGCAGTGAACTTGTTGCTGGAGAGCGTTGTTCCTTCTGGCAGTGTCACATCGATAGCGTAGCAGCCATTAGCTTGGTATGCATCTCCGATGTTGATTTTGAGAGCCTTCTCACCCTCCATCTTGTGCTCTCCGCTTACTGTAGCTTTACCGCCGTTGTTCTGCATATCAGTAGTAGTGCCTACAGTCTTGCCTTCGAAGTCCTCAATCATGTAGTACTTCACGCTATTCTCTGTAAAGTAAGTACCGTTGCGTGAGTCAGATGTATCGCCAGGTGTAGGACCAGGTCCAGGTTCAGGAGCACCGTTAGGTCTGAGTTTGAGGTTGTCCACATAGCAGATGCCGCTACCTGCTCTTACACCGAGACCAAAGACAAACTCGTTGTCGGTATTGCCAGCAGGCACATCAACAGAGATATGCTTCCATGTGCCCTGCTCGGCTTTTGCGCCTGTGCTCTCTGTATAGATAGGCTGGCTGTAGTCGTTCAGGAATACGTTCAGCGTCTCATTGTTATAGCTTTCACCATCAAAGAGGATGTCAAACTCGATGCTCTTGTAGTTGCCGCCGAGAGTCTGTCCTTTTGGCAGACGGAATGCATGATAGTAGTAGTCGTCATACGACTTAGGTTCTATGCTAACGACATGGTTAGAACCATTCTTTGGATCGGCAACCAGAGTAGCCGCACTTGACGAATTGTCTCTGCAGTGCATATAGTACTCCTTGCCCTCAGGAACATTTTCAAAGTCGTCGATGACGAGGTAACCATTGCTGTCAGTCTTGTACTGCTCATCCAGAGCCACGCTCAGTACGTCTGCCGGCTTATACATCTTGAAATTGCCAGAAGCATGCAGGTAACTAAGGAAGTAGAGGCAGCCGTCGTAGTAGCGGTAGCGACCGGTAGGGAAAGTCATCTCAAAGAAGTCGTCGACGAAATCCCATGCCTTAACGTCTTCGTAAATCATAGCACCTACGGCGTTACATCCTACCAGACCCGGTGAGTGGTCGCCACCATATATTGCAGTGCCATCGAGCTTATAAAGAGCCTTATAGTCCTTTATCCCCTTGCCGTAGAAGAAATCGAGGAGTTTCTTTGTCTGCTGTTTCTCTGTCTCACTGCCATTGAACCACATGTAATCGGTAGCCATGTGCATAGCGCAGCGCCATGCGTCGTAGCGGAAATCGCTATGCTCGCCTGAGCGTGCCTCACCGCTAAACTCAGCATAGTCAGGCATGAGACCGGTAGTGCTGTTAGCAAACTTTGGGTACATCTCGCGACTTTTGTCTGCACATTCCTTCCAGAACTGTCGGTTGTTGTTTGCCCACTTCGACCAGAGCTCGTAGAATGCAGGCATGTGGTATGATGGGTCGGTGTGTACTGCCGACTGTGCGTATGGCACGAAGACAATCTGCTTCTCGTCTTTATTGAACATATTGACGTGCGAAGAGTTTACGTAGTGGCTCTTGCTCAGCATGTTCTCCAGGATGCAGTTTGCTTCCTTCCAGTAGTCTATGCCTGTATCGTTGCCCCATCTTCCCGCAGCAAACATCAGTGCTGTAGCTATGTATTCGTCGCCGTCAGGAGCAGCGTTGTTATCCTTGATGCTGCCGTCCTTGTTCAGTTGCCATGCCATGTAGCCCTTGTTAGGTCCCGACTTGTGCACACAATGGTTCTTTACAAAGCGCCACAGCTTGTCAAACTCTGCTTTCTTGTTCAGCTGAACACAGATCATCATGCCGTAAGACATACTCTCTGTGCGTACATCATCGTTTCCTGTATCGAGGATGTAAGCCTCGTCGCTGCCCAGTTCGTAGTACAGGCGTCCGTTTTCTGCGTCGCCCTCAAAGAACTGTTGCTCCATTGCCCGCAGCTTGCTGTTAATCTCGTCCTGCGAGTATCCTGCCTCCTGCAGAATGTTGCGATACTGTCCCGACTGCCATACGCTCTGCTGAGGCAGCACCGGAGTTGGCCTTACGGTCAGTGCCTTGACAAATTCAAACTCTATCTTGTCAATGTAAGTATCGTTAGAACCGTTATCATTCTCCAGGTTCAGCTTCACGTCCACAGAAGATGCATCCAGATACAGCTTTGTCTGCACTTGCTGTACAGAAGGTGCAGTGCCACTGAACGACATGTCGGCCATTTTCTTTCCACCGACGTAAAGAGCCACTCCAGCAGCCGTGCCGTTGCTTGATGCGCCCGTCACCTTTATGTTATACACTCCGCTGCCGTTGGTCAGGCTAACCACACCGGTAGCATTGTCATCATTGGCATAGAGAGCCACTCCCGGGAACGGGCTGCTACACTTCCCGGCATATGGGCCGCTTAAGGTCATTTGCTCTGCCTCAAGGGTCTGAGCTTGCATCCCGACGCAAAAAGCGAGGGCTGCAATTACTGTTAATACTTTCTTTGTCATTGTAATACTTTCTTTGTCATTGGTTTTATATAGATATTTTGCAAGACTATATTGATTTGTGTCTTTCTGATTAATCCACTTCCCAGTCGCCCCATTTTAAACCGCCCCATGGGTTTTCTTCTTCTTTCTCATCAACCTCAATCTTTACAGGTTTTTCGGGTCTTGAGGCAGAGAGGATGTTTTCTGAAGCGCAGCACGTCGTCACCTCAACAATAGGTTTTGTATATTCTTTTTTCATCTTTATTTTTCCTTGATTTAAACGTTCTTTTCTTCTTCACTCACTACATCCCCTACCCCGTATGCGGGGAAGGGATGACTGTGAATTAATGCTTGTTTCTCTTACTTCACCATCACTTTCAGCACTCTGCCTGTAGAGGTGCGAATGATGTTGAGTCCCTTATTCAGCGACTCGGTCTTCATGCCGCTTGGGCTATACACCTCCTCAATATTGAAGTCCTCTGCAATGAAAGCTGGGGACGAAATATGTGTTACGATATCTGGAACTATCTCAAAATTAAACATCTTCGGCATCTGCTTAGCGCCGCTAGGCTGCGGATGCTCGCCATAAGCAGGAGCGTATAACTGAGAACCATTGAATGAAGCTCGCATTGGTCGGACGCTCATATTGCCACCGTTCATATAGAATGTGCCTCCCAAGAAACCGTATGCATAACCTGTAGCAATTACAACTGGCTGGAATTCACCTACCATTGTTATGTTTACGTCCGTATTCTCTATACCTTTATTTACTTGTATAGGATTGAGATTGAAGGCAGATGGGGCAACATTTGTATTTGATAGTTCCATATTTCCAGTGCCTATCAGGTATGGCTGACCAGCAGTCATTCCACCAGTATGACTTTTGAATTGGAGTGTGTATTGATCTTCACCGCCTACTTTTGCCTTACCCATCGACTTAAAGTCATATAACCTGGCACCTTTATTAGATACTTCGGTTTGTGATATAGGGAATGGCAGACAGACTGTAGAGTAATTACTTGTCACATTACGGAAGTACGTTGTCTTGTCGAATGTAGGGAAGTTTGATGCCATTGTCTTTGATATATAAGGCTTCTCTGCATCGTGGAGCTCAAGCTGGAGGATGCGGGTGTCATTGCTTGCAGAATTGCTCTTGAAACATTCTGAACCAAATCTATCAGGAATAGAATGCAAAATGATTGTTACATTTTTACTCAAGTCCTTAAAAGCATTATTACCAATTTCCGTGATATTCTCAGATACTATAACCTTGGTTATTGAATTGTTCTTTTCTCTCCAAGGCTGATTACCATTAAAATCAGGCATAGGGCCACTACCTGTTACGTAAAGTGTCTCACTTTCTACTTTTGACCATGTATTACTAAAGTCGTTCTGGTTATAATCCCCTATACCCAAACGAACATTTGAAAGATAAAGCTGAAAATGGTGTGTTGGAATTCCACCTATATAAATATCAAATTCATTAGAATTAGGAATAGGTTGTCCATCTATAGATATCTGTGCTGTATGCCAAGGACAACCTGCGCCTTGCTCATTTCCAGATTTGAACGTTGGGTAGTTTTTTTCACCCCAATCTACCCCACTCCAATATATCTTAATCTCTTTATAGTTACCTTCATTTGGCGCCATTTTGTAGTCAAACACCAGTTTCTTGTAATCTGATAACCTAGCCCCAGGTGGTAACGTACAATGAAAAACAAGAAACTCAGTTTTATCATTATTGCCAGCTTCATATTTGAGGACGTTCCCCTTCTGCTTCGCTGGATCTTCTACAATTGTTCCTGAGCCATGTTCCTTGATGTTTGGGTCTGAACTTATTATCTCCCATGTTGCATTCACAGTTGCATTTCCAAAATCCTGAACCATGTAGAACATACCACCATCAACCACAGTACCATTGGTTGATGGTGACGCATTGACCTTGATTTCTTTGGAAACATGCTGTCCACCATCCACCGATCTAACAGTGATGGTTGCAGTACCAGTACGCTTTGCGGTAAGATTACCATTCTGGTCAACATCGATAATAGAGACGTCGCTTGATTCCCAAGTCACATTCTTGTTAGTCGCATTATCTGGAGTAATAGTAACAGTACACTGAGCATTAGTACCAACATTCATTGTGTTAGGTGCAAATAAAGAAATGCCTGTTACTTGGATTGGATCTGTAACATTAACAGTTGCTACGTTAGAGGTTGCAGAACCTGCTGCATTGGTTGCAACGCAATAGTAATAGTATGTATTCTGAGTTTCGGTTGGTACTGAATAAGTCGCAGATGTTGCATCATTGATTATAGTACCATTTACATTGGAATTCGTCGTATTTCTATACCACTGATAAGTTGGGGCAGGAGTGCCCGAAGCTTCTACAGAAAGAGTCAACGTGCCACCCTCACCTACGGTGTAAGAAGGAGCAAGATTGGTTGTGAATGTAGGGGCTACGTTATCGGTCTTTACACCAAACTCAATATCATCAATCAGCACCTCGCCACACTTACCATAGTTAATCACGATGACGTTATAGTCTGTACGGTCGGCAGTTACCTCACCTTCATAAGTAGCCCAACTACCTGTTACATTTTCTTCAAAAAATGCTATCTGTTCGTAAGATCCGGTATTGTGCTGCATAATCGCCTTGATTGTACCGTTTCCACTGACTTTCTTTGCTTTTAAGCGAAAAACGTAAGTTGTTCCTCGTGTAGCAGCAAAATTGTATTTCAACTGTGCATCCCAGTCATTTGAAGCCGGTTTAGGAGTAAGACGAGCACACTGCGAGCCATCAGGACCGCCGGTTGAGTCTAAGGATCTACCGCAATAGTTTCCCTGTTCATCCCAGCTGCCCCAACCAGAATTAAACGTCGAATTATCTCCTGTCAATAAATTTTGAGCGATGTTAAGTGATTGAGCGCTACAATTAGCCCAAATAGCATACAATACAGTTAAAATTAAACATAATTTTTTCATAACATAAATTTTTACAAAGGAACATCAATACAAACAATGGTGATTCCAAAATGATTAAACGTATATGTTCCCAAATGTGATGATTTTATATTCGCGGGGACAATGGTACTTAAGATTTTATAATTTTAGCATTGTTTTAATTCCAGATTTACTCTGAAAATGCGATTCAAAATTACAACTTAACATTTTGAATGCAAAACAATTTTGTTATTCTTTTGTTTTTTTTTACAGTCGTTAACAGATAATACTATTGTACCATCTACTCAGTAATTGGCCTCCTGCCAATTACTGAGTGTATATTTCGGTACGTTTGCAATCTCTAACCAATTGAATTATATCTGTTTCTCTATTGTTTAGCTCAATAATCTTTTGCTCAGAGCCCTTACTGGATACCAGACGGCTAACCAACCGACTGCCAGCACCGTGACAAAGATAATGGCAACATCTGAATAGTGTACACTTACCGGATAAGCATCAACGATGAAAGAGCCAGCAGAATCACCCAGCTTCACAAATCCGAATTCCTGCTGTAAGAGACAGAGCAACAAACCCATACCGATACCGATGATGGCTCCAATGGCAGAAATCATTCTACCTTCAAAAAGGAACACACGGGCTATCTGCTTGTCGCTGGCTCCCAAGTTGCGCAAAGTAAGCACATCATCCTTCTTATCGATGATCAGCATGGACAACGAACCGATGATATTAAAGCAAGCCACTATCAAGATAAACGTAAGGAAGATATAAGCTATCATCTTCTCAATAGACATAATCTTGAAAGTATCTTCCTGCTGCTCAAATCTATCCAGCACCCGGTACTTATCTCCGGCTATCTGCTGCATCTCCTTCTTCACGGCATCTAAATCACTGCCATCTTTCAGTCGGAGTTCGAGCGAAGAAAGCATTCCCTGCTGTCCAAAGAGATTACGGGCAAATGTTACGGAAGTCAGAATGTAATTCTTGTCATAACGGGCTTGCTTGACAGCAAACAATACGCCCGGACTGACCAGAGAATCAACTACAAATCCCTCAGAAGGATTCGACATATCCAACTGTCCCTCCTTCATCGGTGCATAAATCTTCAGAAAACCATCCCATTGCGCACCGATACCAAGGGTCTGCGCCAAGCGGATACCCAAGGTTCCATATTCCAAGTTGGCAGCATGAAGTGAGAATGTGCCATCACCATAGAGGATGTCTGTGATATGCGACTGATCGCTGAAATTATCATCCACACCCTTGATGGTAACCATAGCCTGACGGTCCTGATAGACAGCCAGCGCCTGATCTTCCACACACTCTGTTGCAACATCTACCTGCGGCAACTGGCGAATTTTGGTCAAGATAGGGTCATCGCAAGGAGCCGTCTTACCTTTTGTAGGAACGAGTTCCAACTGTGGATCAAAGCTGGTAAACAAAGTTGCCACCAAGTCATGGAATCCATTGAACACACTCAGCACGATGACTAGCGCCATCGTAGCCACAGCCACACCAATCGCCGAGATGGCACTGATGATATTGATGGCATGCGTGCTCTTCTTGGAAAAGAGATACCTGCGAGCAATGAAAAATGGAAAATTCATTTGTCTTTTACTTTTTTACTTTTTCAAAAGTTCATCTATGCGCTCCAAATAATCCAGACTGTCATCGAGGAAGAAGCGTAATTCAGGAATTATACGCAATTGGTTTCTTACCTTCTTGCCCAAATCATAACGAATGGTTTTCTCATTAGCGGTGATATTTTTCAGGATTTCCTCTCCTTTCTCAGAAGGGAACACACTCAAATAAGCAGTACAGATACTGAGGTCTGGACTGATTTTAACCTTGGTCACACTCACCATGATACCATGCATCATACGAGTTTGTGACTGGAAAATAAGACTCAACTCCTTCTGGAGAAGTCTGGATATACGGTTTTGTCTTGTTTCTTGCATAATCTTTTCAATTAGAATGATTGACTAAATTAGAATGAATAATCAAATTAGTATGATTGACTAAAAAATTAAACATTACTCAGTTTAACACTATTCAAGGTCCACATGCTTCACCTCCACACTTTCATGCAGGAAGATCTGAGCAGACTCCTTGAATTTTTCCTCACTTTCAGTAGTCAGATACTGGCAGGTACCTTTCTTGGTAATCATATTCTCCATGTCCTGATGCCGCTTCAAGTAATTTTTCAGACTCTCAGCTACATACATTCCTTGTGGCACAACCCGCACACCATCGGGAAGGTTTTTCACAATGCTGTTCATCAGCAATGGATAATGTGTACATCCCAAGATAATCGTATCTATGTCAGCATCTTTACGCATCAGTTGGTCAATGCGCTTCTTGACGAAATAATCAGCACCCGGACTATCAGCCTCATTGGCTTCTACGATGGCAGCCCATAGCGGACAAGCGACACCGCTAACCTTGACTTCAGGCCATAGTTTGGCAATCTCCAAATCATAACTTTGACTTTTGATAGTACCTTCCGTAGCCAACAGACCGACATGGTTACTCTTGGTGATATTACCGATAACCTCAGCAGTAGGTCGGATAATACCCAGCACACGGCGGCTTGGATCCAACTCAGGGATATCTCTTTGCTGGATAGAGCGAAGCGCCTTGGCTGAAGCCGTATTACAACCCAGAATCACCAGGTGGCAACCCATGGAAAACAGTTTGAGTACTGCCTGGCGCGTAAACTTATACACCACCTCGAAAGAGCGGGAACCATACGGCGCACGTGCATTATCACCCAAGTACATATAGTCGTACTGAGGAAGAAGTTGACGAAGTCCATGCAGGATAGTCAACCCACCATATCCGGAATCAAATATTCCGATAGGGCCAGGATTAGAAGGTAACATCATTTCAAATTCTCCTTGATTAGTTCGGTAATATCCTCTCCCATCGCAGCATCAACGTATGGAAGTGAATCGTGGTCGGCATTCAGGATAAACGCATATCCTTTCGCCTTGCCTATCTTCTGCAAAGCCTCTCTGATTTGTTTTTTCAGAGGAGCATAAGCATCTTCCTCAGCCTGTTTCAGCAGACGTTCCGACTCAGCTTTGAAAGCCATATTCTTAGCCATCAGTTCACGAAGTTCCGCCTGTCGTTTTTCCAGGATGGAAGGAGCGAAATTACGCTGACCATCCAGAAACTCCTCATACTTGCTGTTAAACTCGTCCTCCGAGCGCTTGGTTTCGGCATCATACTTCAAGCGAAGATCGTCCATATGATGCTTGGCTATCGCATAACCAGGCATTGTACGAAAGACTTCTTCGAAGCTGAAATAGCCGAAACGGATTGCAGACGGAGCCTCTGCACCCGCAGTAGGAGCAGCAGTAGCCTCACTCGCTTTAGGAGCTGAATTAGCCACCTGCTGGGCAGATGCCAGCACAGGCATCATTGCCAGGACCAAATAAAGGAATGTCTTTTTCATCATGAAGTGTTGGATTAGAATAGGCATATTCATACCTATTATATATAAATACTGAAAAGAGAAACAAGGGCAAGCACTTGTGCCTGCCCCACTATCTTAGTTGGAAATAACCGAAATTACTTGATCTTAGTCTGTACTTCCTTAGTTACATCAACTACATTGGTACCAGTGTAAACAGCAGCACCTTCCTCGAAGATGTAAGTGTAGTTGCCAGCCTTACCAACAGCCTCGATAGCAGTACGCACCTTAGCCACGATAGGCTGCATCAGCTCGCTGCTCTTCTTCTGCAATTCCTGCTGACCGTCCTGATAAGCCTGCTGAATCTTCTGCTGAAGACCCTGCAACTCAGTTTCCTTCTGCTTCTTAGCAGTAGCGTTCATTGTGCTCTGAGCCTTCTGATACTCGTCAGCCTTGCGCTGGAACTCATCCTGCATAGACTTCAAATCGTTCTCCTTCTGCTTCTGGAGTGCCTCAAGCTCACCATTAGCTTTAGCAACATCAGGCAAAGCCTGCATGATAGTCTGGGTATTTACCTTACCAAACTTCTGTGCCATCATTGTCATTGGTGCACAAAGCATCAACATTAAAATAAGCTTTTTCATTGTTTTTATTCTTTTAATTATTAATTTCCAAATAGGTTTTCAGATGGACATATTGTCCACAGTCAACTCACTTTTATAACTCTCGCTGCAAATATACAACTAATTATTGGAATAACCTAATTTTTGAAGCACTTCGTTGCTAATATCGATTTTTGGAGAACCAAATATGATACCAGCATTGCTGGCTCTGTCGAGCACCAGCGAATAGCCACGCAAATCAGCGATTTCCTTCACTGCATTGTAGATTTCCTCCTGTATAGGAGTCATCAGCGCTTCACGCTTCTTGTAGAGTTCCCCTTCAGGTCCGAAGTATTTCTTCTTCAGATCACTGGCTTCCTTCTCCTTCTGCATGATGGCATCCTGCTTGGCTTTTTTCTGTTCCTGTGACAAGAAAACCACCTCGTTCTGATAGTTCTTGTACATAGTACTTGCCTCCAGATTGAGCGCCTCTACCTCAGCTTGCCATTTCTTGCTCACCTGGTTCAACTGTTCGTTGGCACGCTCGTAAGCAGGCACATTCTTCAGGATATATTCCATATCAACCAGCGCATATTTCTGCGCATGGGCTGTGATGGCTGCTACAGCCATCATCAGCATCAATATCATCTTCTTCATAAGAATTCCTCCAATTATATCAATTCTTATTTATTATTTATCATTTCTCATTTGTCATTTGTCTTAGAACTCCTGACCGAGGATAAAGTGGAACTGGCTTCCACCCTTCTTATACTGGCTTCCGTTCCAAACCTTGTCGAAACCATAAGCCCAGTCGATACCCATCAAGCCGACCATTGGCAAGAAGATACGTACACCGACACCGGCACTACGCTTCATGCTGAATGGATTGAACTTCTTGGTGTCATACCATGCATTACCAGCCTCTACGAAGGTCAAACCATAAATAGTGGTATTACCCAAAAGGAACGGATAACGGAGTTCCAATGAGAAACGGTCGTATGCATAAGCATAGTAACCTGTGCTGGCACTATAAGATACAGAACCATTCTCGTAACCACGGAGACCGATGGTTTCCTCACCATAATAGGATGAATAACCGCTCATACCATCACCACCCACATAGTAGGTCTCAAATGGACTCTTGTTGTATTTATTGTAAGCTCCCAACAAACCGAGTTCCACACGGGTCATCAACACAAAGCACTTCTGACCTCCGCTCAATGCGGTATAAGTCTTAGCCTTGAACTTCCACTTATGATACTCTATCCAGCGATATTTCTCCTGCTGCTCCTGAGCATAAGTTGGTGAGTTTCTGTTGGTTGCCAGATGCTCATAATCCTTGTTGTTCATCAAGCTCCATGGTGGAGTCAGGTTGACAGAAGCCTCTACCTCAGAACCAGTACGTGGGAAGAGCTGATTATCTGTTGATGTACGGTTCAGCGAAATTGTCAAGTTCAAGTTATTCGCATTACCATTATTCATCAACATATAACTCCAGTTCTTCATCATGTAGCGCTGGTAAGCCAACTGCAAAGACAGAGTAAAGTAGTCATCTGGCCAACGGAGACGCTTACCCCAACCGAGGCTTACGCCGACCATCTGGATATACTTATCTGGGTCGTAATAATTCTCGTAGTTATTGTAATAGCTGGAACCGTAACCATACATGTAGCTATAGTAGTTGTTCATGTAAGCACTGTTATAATAGTTGCTTGACACGTCAGTACTCTTACTATAGTATGCACCTACGCTGAACTGAACAGGTCTCTTGCCACCAAACCAGTTGGTAGAGTAGCTTACATTGTAGCTCTGATAGTAGGTACCATTGGTCTGTGCACCGATACTGAGCACCTCACCATCACCGATAGGCATGATACCACGATGCTCCTTGTTCTTGTTGAAGAGGTTGGCCATAGAGAAGTTGTTGAGCTTCAAGCCCACACGTCCAATGACACCCGTCTGTCCCCAACCGAGTGAGAACTCAATCTGGTCATTACTCTTCTGCTCCAAGTTCCAGTTGATATCCACAGTACCATCCTCATAGTTTGGCTTGATATCCGGGTTCACCTTTTCAGCATCAAAGTGTCCCATAGAAGCTAACTCACGTGCAGAACGCATGATAGCATCCTTAGAGAAGAGATCGCCTGGCTTCGTACGGAGTTCGCGGCGTACTACATTCTCATAGAGTCGGGTATTACCGTTGATGCGTACATGGCTCAGATAAGCCTGAGGTCCCTCTGTCACGCGCATTTCGAGGTCGATAGAGTCGCCATCGATATTGATTTCGGCAGGATTGATGTTAGAGAACACATAACCATTATTATAATAGAGGTTTCCCACCGCATCATCATCCTCATTCAAGCGCTTGTGCAAGAGTTTCTGATTATATACATCACCCTTCTTCATGGTGAGCAGAGCATTCAGACGGTCTGTATCATAGACAGTATTACCCACCCACGTGATATTACGGATGAAATATTGCTTACCCTCATCTACCTTCACATATACATTGACATGCTTCTCATCGTAGTTGCTGACGCTATCTTCCAGAATCTGGGCATCACGATAACCATACTCGTAGTATTTATCTATCAGCTTAGCCTTATCCTCTTTCCAGCGTTCAGGTGTAAACTTCTTAGATTTGAAGAAAGTAGCAAATTTTCCTGCCTCATGAGTCTTGGCGAATGCGCCTTTGGAGAATAAGCCACCCTTAATCTTGCGGTCAGAAAGTTTCTCATTGCCATCGATGGTAATCTGATGAACCTTGATTTTCTCCTTTTTATCTACAATTACATCCAGGATAACCTGTCCCTTGTTGGCTACATCATCACGCTGGTTGATCTGGATATCAGCATTCTTGAAACCTTTGTCATCAAAGTATTTCTTGGCAAGAATCTTGGCACGGTCGAGCATGTTTGGAGTCACCTGTGTACCCTTTACCATACCCAATTTCTGCTCCATATCCTCTCGCTCGCTCTTTTTCAGGCCGATATAGTTGATGTTAGAGATACGAGGGCGAACGGCCAGATAGATGTGGAGATAAAGTTTTTCACCCACAATAGAGTCGGCAGCAATCGCCACTTTTGAAAACAGTCCATGCTTCCAATATCGCTTGACGGCATTGGTCACATCATCTCCCGGCACATCGATTCTATCACCGACCGACAGGCCAGAGATGCCAGTAAGCACATAATCCTCATATCCTTCCACTCCTGATACGTTGATGCCTCCAATGACCAGATTACGGGGATTTCCTGCATACGAGATGTCAGGATTCACAATCTTGTCTTGTGCCGTCACCTGCAAACAAGCCATTACACCGAACAGCAGGATGAAAACCTTTCTTATCTTATTCATTTACTTATTATGTATATTTTCAAATGTATTCTTTCCTAATATGACTCCCGAGTAATATAGCATTACTCTCCTTTTTCCACCTGAGCCTCAGTTTTGCCAAACCTGCGCTGACGATTCTGATAGTCAGCTATTGCCTTCTGGAGATCTTCCTCCATGAAATCAGGCCAGTAGGTATCGCAGAAATACAACTCAGAATAAGCTATCTGCCACAAGAGATAATTGCTGATGCGCAATTCACCGCCCGTACGGATCAGGAGATCAGGATCTGGCATAAAGTTGGTTTCGAGATGCTTGGCGAAATTCTCTTCAGTCAATTCACCGGCTATCTCATCATAGCTTTTCTTGCCATCAGCCATCGCATCCTTCAGGGAACGTCTCATTGCTTCCATGATTTCCCAACGAGAAGAGTAGCTCAAAGCCACCACCATCGTCATGGCGTCATTCTTAGCCGTATGTTCCATGGTCTCCTGCAACTTTTCCTGCACAGGCTTTGGCAAACGACCTATATCACCTATCACACGGAAGCGTACATTGTTCTTCATGAAGATTTCATCCTCAAGAGAAGTGAGTACAAGTCCCATCAGAGCAGCCACCTCGTCGGCAGGACGATTCCAGTTTTCCGTAGAAAAAGTATAGAGTGTAAGATATTTCACACCTAAGCGAGTACATTCTGAAGTGATACGACGAACGGTATCCACACCAGCCTGATGGCCGAAACTTCTTTCTTTGCCTCGCTCCATCGCCCATCGCCCGTTACCATCCATGATGATGGCAATATGCTCTGGTATTCTGCTCATATCTAAGTTTGTTGCCATTATTCTTCTTTATTACATGTTCTACATTTTGCCTTGAAACTATAGGTTATTGTGAGCTGCAGCATGGAATAGCAGTCTGTATTCTTGAATGCACCGCTGCTCTTCACTCTATAGGGGTCTTTCACTCCATCCAGTTCATCATTCAGAGAGAAATGGAATCCCCAGTCTAAACCTACATTCAGCCGTTCTCTGACTTTATATTTCACACCTATACCGATAGGCACATTGGCGGTAAAGACACTTTTGCTGCCTCCAGACACGGAAGTAGCTCCCAGTCCGCCATAAATATAGGGTGTCAACCGCTTGGCTCCTCGATAGTCTCTTCCTGTACCGTAAGGCCAGAAATTATACTCGAAGACGAGACTTACATCCACCACATTATGATTGAACTCATAGGTTGACTCTGCATAATCCGGATAATAAGTCTTGACATCCGCCGACGATCCTTTCAGTTTTCCATAACTGGCGCTCAGGCGCAAGTCTTTATAAGGGTCGAAATTGTATCTCCAAAGCAGCGAGGCCATCGGCTGCATGTTTTTCAACACGTTGCCATTGAAATCACCCTCGTAACTGACCATTCCTACCCCCACACCTATCTCCATGCGATATTGGGGATCATCCTGGGCACTGATGTGGACAAGAGCAACCACCAAACCGATTATCGTCAGAACTATTCTGCGCATTTTACACCTTATTATATATATATATATAGACTCAAGAGAAAGAAATAAGTTTATTCCTTTCTCCATCCATCTCTATTATATCTTCCTTTCCAGACGTATCCGTTGTTGATAACCCAATAATAGTTATTGGCATCACGCACGAAAGCAGCTGGTCTGCTTACTGCAAATTCAGCAGGCATCACAACCGTTGTATCCACACTCCAGTCTAAGCCAGTCTTGCTCACATACCACTTACATTTTTCCACAGTAGCACTACCCACTTTATAGTCGCCAGCAGCCAAAGCCACATAACCGCTATCGTTGAGCGCCACCTGGAGGGTATTGAGATAAGGCAACATGCCAGCCTGATGAGCCTGATATTCTACATAGTTCCACTGATAAGAATCTGTAGTTTCCCCACTATCCAAAGTACGGGTCCAGATCGTTGCGACCGTATCCTTCTTTTCATTCTCACGAACCTTTCGATTACCGAGGAGAAGAAGGTTTTCTGCGCCTTTCACAGAACGAACAGGCTTAACCACCAAACTGAGGTTTTCTGTTGGCAGGAAGTCTGCGCCCTTGTCATCCATTGCATCAGGAGTCCAGCTGGCACCATTGTCCTTAGATACGGCAATACCAGCAGCAGTATAAGCATACAGATAGTTGCTACTTGCGCCAATCAACTGCAGAAGAGAGGCGTCAGTAGTAACAGATTCCCAATTGACAGCATCATCGGACTTGAGAACTTTGCCATTATTGAGAATATAGAGTTTACCATCCTTAGCGATTGCGCTCTTATAGGCATCCTCACCCAAATCAACATTAGGAGTTAGAGGATTTCCAAAAGCACCACCATTCAGGCCAGTCTTGAAAATCTTGGTAACACCATTACTCTTACCGAAAACATAGACACAGTTGCCCGCAGAAACGGCTTTCATGCCAGCCAAAGCGGCCAAGTCACCATTCTGGGCTGCAAGAGAATGCCATACGAAGGAATCAGGACCTTCTTTGTGTACATTTACGGTAATCGTATAAGTACGATATGCAGAATAATCGTTGTTATATACTCGGATTTCCTTTGGTTTAGAGAAATCTACGGAGTCAGAGCTGGAATAATAGGCCAAAGAGTCTTTATTATCCTTACCTTTCAGCACCCAAAGCAGCGGACTGCTCTGCTTGGCTGTGATAGAAGCCAAGGCAGCACTGATCTTTGTCCCAACAGGCAAAGAGTCTGCATTATAGATCTTACCAGCGGTCTGATCTATATAAAATTTATAATTAGAACCAGCAATCGTGGTAGCATAAGTTGAATCCTTCGTACCATCCGATGTTTTTCCCAGATAATAGCGATTCATCGTGCCAAGAGAAAAAGCAGTGATGGCAGTATCATGGGTATATTCAATATTTGTATCATCGTCACTGCTCAAACATGAAGACAATGACAGGCCTGCAGAAAGAAGCAGGATGAAAGCAAAAAACTTCCTTTTCATTCTTATTTATTTATTTTTAGCTGCAAATTTACAGAGAATTCTTCAAATAAAGCCCCTTTTTGTCGGTTTATTATGCAAATTATTGATTTTATCGGTAATTTTTAAGTTTGTTTAGTGATTATTCCCAACAATCAAGGCATTTTTGAGAGGAAAAGCTTTAAAAAAATGAGAAATGACAAATGACAAATGAGAAATGAGAAAGACTTTAAAATGAGAAATTAGAAATGGGAAACTAAAAAAAGAGTCCCATCCCTCTTTCGAGAGATAGGACTCTAATATGATAATTCTTAATAATTCGAAGTTTCGAATGATTAGAGCTGTGGACCAGCAGCAACGAGAGCCTTACCAGCCTCGTTTGTCTCATACTTCTTGAAGTTCTTGATGAAACGAGCAGCCAAATCCTTAGCCTTCTCCTCCCACTGAGAAGCCTCAGCGTA
>OJKP01000194.1_pt1 | contig 48969 bp, 42 predicted proteins | sample 1596521 | NCBI WGS metagenome assembly OJKP01 (sample SAMEA4350130, study PRJEB24818) | metagenome | biome: human; feature: gut; material: faeces | place: Denmark | collected 2013-09
CAGGTTCGCAGGCCCTGAAGGCATTGCGCGAGGAAGGTATCGAGACTGTGCTCATCAACCCGAATATCGCAACCGTACAGACATCAGAAGGTGTTGCCGACCAGATTTACTTCCTGCCAGTGCAGCCATACTTCGTAGAGCGTGTCATCCAGAAGGAGAAGCCAGACGGTATCCTCCTCAGCTTTGGTGGTCAGACTGCCCTCAACTGTGGTGTGGAACTCTATCGTCAGGGCATCTTGGAGAAATATGATGTCAAGGTATTGGGTACTCCTGTACAGGCTATCATGGATACTGAGGACCGTGAACTCTTCGTAGAGAAGCTGGATGAAATCAACGTGAAGACCATCAAGAGCGAGGCTTGCGAGAACATCGAGCAGGCCCGCAAGGCTGCTGCCGAGCTCGGCTATCCTGTCATCATCCGTGCTGCTTATGCACTGGGTGGACTCGGTTCAGGTTTCGCTGATAACGAGGAGGAGTTGAACAAAATCGCAGAGAAGGCCTTCTCATTCTCTCCACAGGTATTGGTAGAGAAGAGCTTGAAGGGCTGGAAAGAGATTGAGTATGAGGTGGTTCGCGACCGTTACGACAACTGTATTACAGTTTGTAACATGGAGAACTTCGATCCACTGGGCATCCATACCGGTGAGAGTATCGTCATCGCTCCATCTCAGACCCTGAGCAATGCTGAGTATCATAAGCTCCGTGCCCTCGCTATCAAGATTATCCGTCACATCGGAATCGTGGGTGAGTGTAACGTGCAGTATGCCTTCGACCCTAAGAGCGAGGACTATCGCGTGATTGAGGTGAATGCCCGCTTGAGCCGTTCATCAGCCTTGGCATCTAAGGCTACAGGTTATCCTCTTGCCTTCGTTGCAGCCAAGCTCGGTATGGGTTACGGCCTGTTCGAGTTGAAGAACTCTGTAACCAAGACCACATCAGCTTTCTTCGAGCCAGCATTGGACTACGTGGTTTGTAAGATTCCTCGTTGGGACTTGTCTAAGTTCCGTGGCGTAGATAAGGAGTTGGGTTCATCTATGAAGTCAGTAGGTGAGGTAATGGCCATCGGCCGCAACTTCGAGGAGGCTATCCAGAAGGGTCTTCGTATGATTGGTCAGGGCATGCACGGTTTCGTAGAGAACAAGGAGCTTGAAATCGATGATATCGATGCAGCTTTGCGCGAGCCAACAGATAAGCGTGTGTTCGTGATTTCAAAGGCTATGCACAAGGGCTATACCGTAGATCAGATTCACGACTTGACCAAGATTGACAAGTGGTTCCTGGAGAAGTTGAAGCACATCATCGATATCGATGAGGCGATGAAGAAGTGCAATATCAATACTATTGATCAGAATTTGCTTCGCACCGCTAAGGTTTACGGTTTCACCGACTTTCAGGTTGCTCGTGCCGTGGGCTTGGAGCAGGAGTTGGGCAACATGCACAAGGCTGCCCTCCTGGTTCGCAACAAGCGCAAGAGCTATGGTATCCTTCCTGTAGTAAAGCAGATTGATACCCTGGCAGCAGAGTATCCTGCTCAGACCAACTACCTCTATGTAACCTACGCAGGCGTGAAGAGTGACATCACCTTCGAGAACGATCATCGTTCTATCATCGTACTCGGTTCGGGTGCTTATCGCATCGGTTCTTCCGTAGAGTTCGACTGGTGTGGCGTTCAGGCATTGAACACCATCCGCAAGGAAGGCTGGCGCTCAGTGATGATCAACTACAACCCAGAGACCGTATCTACCGACTACGATATGTGCGACCGTCTCTACTTCGACGAGTTGACCTTCGAGCGTGTGATGGATATCATCGAGATGGAGCAGCCTCATGGCGTCATCGTATCTACCGGTGGTCAGATTCCAAACAACCTGGCTATGCACCTGGATGCACAGAACGTGCCAATCTTAGGTACTGCTGCCAAGGACATCGATAATGCTGAGGACCGTGCCAAGTTCTCTCAGATGTTGACCAACAACGGCATCAACCAGCCAGAGTGGAGCGCCCTGACCTCTATGGAGGACATCGACAACTTCATCGAGCGTGTAGGCTTCCCTGTATTGGTTCGTCCAAGTTACGTTCTTTCTGGTGCTGCGATGAACGTATGTTCTAACGAGGAAGAGTTGAAGCGATTCCTGCAGTTGGCTGCCAACGTAAGTGAGGATCACCCAGTGGTAGTAAGTAAGTTTATCGAACATGCCAAGGAGATAGAGATGGATGCTGTGGCAAAGAATGGCGAGGTGATTGCCTATGCGATTTCTGAGCACATCGAGTTTGCCGGTGTTCACTCAGGCGATGCTACCATCCAGTTCCCTCCTCAGAAGTTGTATGTTGAGACAGTTCGTCGTGTAAAGCGAGTAGGTCGTCAGATTGCCAAGGAGTTGCACATCAATGGTCCGTTCAACATCCAGTTCATGGCTCGTGACAATGATATTCTCGTTATCGAGTGTAACTTGCGTGCCAGCCGTTCGTTCCCATTTGTGAGCAAGGTATTGAAGATCAACCTCATCGAGTTGGCTACCCGCGTGATGCTCGGTTTGCCTGTAGAGAAGCCACACAAGAACCTCTTCGATCTTGACTATGTAGGTATCAAGGCATCTCAGTTCAGCTTCAACCGTCTGCAGAAGGCGGACCCAGTATTGGGTGTGGATATGAGCAGTACGGGTGAGGTAGGTTGCTTGGGCGACGATACATCTACCGCTCTTCTGAAGAGTATGCTTTCTGTGGGTCATCGTATTCCTGCCAAGAACATCCTGCTTTCTACAGGTTCTGCCAAGCAGAAGGTAGATTTGCTCGATGCTGCCCAGATGCTGGTTAAGCATGGTTACAAGCTGTATGCAACTGGTGGTAGTAGCAAGTTCCTCACCGAGAATGGCATTGAGAATACCCGTGTACTCTGGCCATCAGAGGAGGCAGAAGGCGGTGCACCAAAGGCTTTGGAGATGCTCCACAACCACGAGATTGATATGGTAGTGAATATTCCGAAGAACTTGACCAGCAGCGAGCTTTCAAATGGTTACAAGATTCGTCGTGCAGCCATCGACCTGAACGTGCCATTGATTACCAACAGCCGTCTGGCGAGTGCGTTTATCTATGCATTCTGCACCACCAAGCTCGAGGATATCGACATCAAGGCTTGGGGCGAGTATAAATAAAATACGTCACAAAAAACAGAGGATGTCTTTTTACATCCTCTGTCTAACTATTGTTGAAATATGAAACGATTGATATTGTTGTTGACGTTAATTACAATAGGAATGTCTACATTGGTCGCTCAAAAAATTGCTATATTGCCAAAGGTAGGTATAAATATAGCAACAATGAAAAATCAAGAGATGGCTATTTCTAGTGGTTACACTCAATTTGAAAGTTCTAAAACTGCGGTGAGAACTGTAGTTGCTGCAGATTTTATTTATTCTTTAAATGATAGAGTTGCATTGATATCTGGTTTGTCTTATAATCAGCGAGGTTGTTCCTTTTGTGATGTTGTTGATAAAACTGGTAATATTTTAAAAAATAATTATAAACTGGATTATTTGGATTTGCCAATTAAATTGAGAGTCAATCTTGTAGGAGGGTTGGGAGTGTCTTCTGGTCTTGTCTTTGGCTTTTTGATAAAGGCAAGGCATAACCAAGACGATTTAAGGACAATTTGCAATAATATTAATTACTCTTTACCATTAGGTATTTCTTATGAATGGAAACATTTAGTGTTGGATGTAACTTATGAATTCGGTTTGAACCATGTTTATTGTGATGGTGATGTAAATCATAGAAATTGTTTAGTAACATTAGGTTATAAATTTAAGTTAAAGTAATTATGAAGAAAGTTTTATTATTTTTGTTTGCAGTGTTTACTATTTGTTCTTGTGAGGACGAACAGGTAGTTCAAAGTTACACTCGCAATTTAGGAACTGTAACTGATGAAAAGTTACATTGCCAAGTGGGAGCAACTTCTCTTGGTGATGATGTCATTGATGCAGATTCTTTTTTGTTAGATTCTTGTTTGGAAGAAAGTATGATTATGACTCGTGCTAAGAGTCCTGTTTGTACATGGTCATCTAATGTCCAAGTCTCTACTACACGAAATGTTAAGGTATCTTTTGATAGTAGATATATGGTTTATTTATATCCTGCTGTTTATGTTTGTAAGGTTTATACAATTACAGCCGTAACAACTAATAATCCTAATAGGATTTATTTCAGCGCAGATGATGATGAATGCGGTTTTAAGCCAACAGCAACAAATAAAGACCCTATTGTTAGAGGTACAAGAGCTTATGACAATAGTGATGGAACTTATACATTGAAGACAGTTTGCTATAAAATAATATCAAATTTGGCAGGTGTAACCCCTTCAGGTGATGGTTATATTCCTTGTGATCCATATAAGGCTTTGCTAAAATATAAATATTTTGATATGCCGACTGAAAATAACATTTATTAGTGTATGTTTTTGCACCACCAAGCTGGAAGATATCGACATCAAGGCATGGGGAGAGTATAAATAATGTTTAGTGTGTAGTGTTTAATGTTTAATTAGGTACTACACCTTATAATAGAAAAATCCCTGCTGTAGGAAAGGCTTCCTACGGCAGGGATTTTTCTATTTGAACAAAAAGGCAGTGAAAACTTTGGTACTTCAAAATAAAATCGTAAATTTGCAGCAAAAACTATAATAATGAAGAGTTATGGAAGAAAAATTATCGACTATATATTTAAGAGATGGGCGGAATGCCCTGCAATATGTTATGAGCCTGAGCGAAAAGTACAGGCAGATAGCGACCGAAGCGATATTCGAGTGTTTGAGACTGGGCTATCCACTCAACAATATGGAGATAACAGGCAAAGCACGAGAACTGCAGAGGAAGAGGAATGCCTACGTTTGATAAAAATCGCCAAAGAACAAGGCTTGTATATAGATAAGTCGGACTGGGGTAAATTTGGTGACAGACGAATGATTCCAACGGGAGAAAGCATTGTCTTTTTGAGTGAAGACGGAACAACTTTCACCAAAATGAAGTCTCCTTTTGCAAAGGCTCCAATGAAGCATATCTTGCCAGAGGATATCATTTATGAACATCTGATTCATAACATCTTATTCCCATCAACGAGGTATCGTTTTGTTGGCTTTTCAGAGGATATAAAGGGAATCCGGATTGTTCTTCAACAACGAAATATATCCGATATGTTTCAAGTACCATCGCAGAAGACGATTGACGATTATCTCATTAATCAATTGGGCTTGACAAAGGAGGATAGATATTTCTATGGAAATGAATATTTGGCAATAACTGATGTTTCTAATGTCAGTGATAATGTGCTGTGTGATGAAGATGGCAAACTGTATTTCATAGATCCGATTATCCGGTTGAAGAAGTCGGGAAGAGAGGTATGGGAGTATCTTTATAGAACAAGATGTGTATGATAGTTATAATTGTAAAAAGCAAAAGTCCCACCCTGGTTCGCTGTGCAAGTGGGAAGCGTGGTGGAAACTGTCACCGCAAAGTTATGTATATTTTTTGAAACTGCAAAACTTTTTGCGAATAAACTTTTGTAAAGTACCCTGTTTTGAACGAAGATTACACATTGTTAGTGAAAAATTTGGCTCGTTTAACCGTCAACTTCTTCAGAAGGTTTAGTGTTACTACCAGTTGAGTTTCTGTAGTGCTTTCAGACAGTTACACTTCCAAAGACACTGATGCTTGCGCCAAGCCGAGTGTAATAGACCATTTGTCGGTTGTATTCAGTTGCAGTTTGGGCAGTTTTGCTGCAAAAACACTTTTTTGCCTAGAAATCTGTTCATAAATAGCTTATTCTCATTTGTTTTTTGTATTTTTGCAGAGTATTCGCAATAAATGCGTTTGTGAATAATAATTTCGATATGAAAATAGTTGAATTAAAATATTCAAATGGGGTTGTTGGAGACCCTTATGCTGAGGATTTATGTCACTCGGTAAATACCTTAATTAATTATATAACAGGCAATTGTTATTAATATGGTGATTATCATCTTGAAATGAAAGGTATATCCAACGCTACTACTGATTCTCAGTTGAAGGTTCCTGGTGATTATCATCTTGAAATGAAAGGTATATCCAACAGATTCGAGAAATCCTCCTTCACGGCATTGGTGATTATCATCTTGAAATGAAAGGTATATCCAACAAACACGTCGTTACTCATATTTAAAAACTGGTGATTATCATCTTGAAATGAAAGGTATATCCAACTTAACCATCACCATAGCTTTTAACGTGCAGGTGATTATCATCTTGAAATGAAAGGTATATTTAACCGCACGTAAGACCGCATCATCGGTGGCTATCAACTTGAAATGAAAGGTATTTCCAACTTGGGGGTAACGCTGACAATGGTGCTGCGTTGGTGGTTTTCATCCCAAATAAGAGTATTCTATGCAAATTCATAAAAGTGCAATTAATTATGTCTAAAATCACAAGAAAAATAGAAATTATCCCTGATGTTGAGGGATTAACCCATGAAGAGTCAAATGAAAAATGCTATAAAGCATTTTACAATTATGACCGAAAATTGTACAAGGTGGCAAATCTCCTTGTAAGTCAATTGTATGGATTAGACAATCTGTTATCTTTGATGAGACTACAAAATGAAGAATATGTAGATAGTCAACGCAAGTTGTCTTTTAAATCAACAACTGATACTGCTAAAGAAGAAATTAAAAAGCGTATGGAGGAAATAGATGCGGAACTTATGGCTATTAAAAAGAGAATAGCTCCAATGCATCCACAGTCATACTCATATCGTGCTGTAAATAGTAGCGAATATGCAAAAGATATGCCTTCAGATATTTTGGATTCTCTAAAGCAAGATGTATATAAGCACTTTAATGATAGTAAGAAAGAGCAAATTCGGGGAGAAAGGAGTTTAACCACATATAAAAGAGGTATGCCAATTCCCTTTAATCTTAAAAAGAAGCATTCTATAGTATGTGATGGTGGCAATTACTATTTGCCTTGGTTTGAGGATACTCGCTTTAGACTAAACTTTGGCCGCGACCGCAGTAACAATCGTGCTATCATAGACAATTGTATAAAGACAAAGAAGTACAAGCTATGTGCAGCTGCAAAAATACAGCTCAAAGAAAGAAAATTGTTTCTACTTATAACGGTTGATATTCCAAAAGCGGAAAGCGTACCTGTGAAAGGTAAAGTTATGGGCGTAGATCTTGGTGTTGTAAATCCTGCTTATGTGGCAGTTAATGATGGACCAGAAAGAAGTCGCATTGGAAATGGTGATGCTTTCCAAAAACAACGTGATGTTTTTCGTAGAAGATTTCGAGAATTACAACGTTCCCAACTTACGCAAGGTGGGCATGGGAGAAAGCACAAGACCAAAGCGACCGAAATTCTTAGAGGAAAAGAAAGAAACTGGGTACAGACAGAGAATCACCGCATAAGCCGAGAAATAGTCAATTTGGCATCTCGTTGGAAAGTTGAGACCATACGAATGGAAAGCCTGAAAGGATTTGGGAAAAATCAAGAGGGAGAAGTTGAGAATAACCACAAACGCCTTCTTGGTCGTTGGTCTTACTTTGAACTTCAAAAAGATATAGAATATAAGGCTGCAATGGCTGGTATCAAGGTACAATATGTAAATCCTGCATATACTAGCCAAACTTGTCATGTCTGTGATCAACGAGGAAACAGAATAGAACGTGATACTTTTATTTGTACCAACCCAGAATGTACTTGTTACAACCAAGAGCAGGATGCAGATATGAATGCTGCTATAAATATCGCAAAGTCAAACAACGTAGTAAAGTAATAATGTATGAAGAAAGCCATTTTGTTAATAATGATGTTGGTGTCGTTTTGTTGCAATATTTCAGCCCAAACGCATCTAACTTTTATGGGCATTCCTATTACAGGTACAAGAAAAGCGATGGTGACAAAGCTAAAGGCTAAAGGATTTACTGAGAAAATACAAGAAAATGATGTTGGTGTTGAATTGAAAGGAAAGTATCTTGGAAAGGATGTCAGACTGTGTGTTTATAATAGCAATATAACTAAGACAGTATATCTCATAGATATATTTTTCAAAAAAGGTTATTTTATGGACTTGTACGAACAATATCTTGACATTCGAGAAAAGTTCAATGGTATATACGGTAAGCCAACAGAAATTCTTGACGAATCTTTTGAAGAAACATTAGAGTTTGGGAAACTCCCTATGTGTGCAACATATTATGAGAGTTCCAAAGGCTTGATTCCTTTGGAGATTTCAGAAGATAAGCATTGTGTGGAAATATCTTTCCAAGATAAGCGTAATGCAGAAATTATGAGAAAAGAAAAACCTCAAAAATAAAAGTATGGAAACAAGAGATTATATTCAAGATTTAGAAGAGCGATACAAACAATACTGCAATAAGAAATCAGGTGTGTTGTTTAATAGAACTACAGACATTTTTATGGAAGAATTGTATTCCATGCCTATTGCAAAAACTGCAATAGAGGAGTTGTTGAGAGAATATCCTTTTACAAATGAAAGGTTTACTACAGACCAAGAACAAGATATAAACTATTTGACAGATATATTCTTAGAGATGAATCAAGATGAATATATAGCTTATTGTATCCAATATTTACGTTACCTTCATGATTCTGGTACTAAAGAACATTATTATGATGAAACAGTTTGGATAGATAAAGATTATGATACTAATGGAGATAGATTGGAGCTCTTTAAGTCTGACTATATCGGTTTCATTGTTGACTATATCATCAACGCTTATAAGGCAAATGAATATATAATTGTCAAAATTTTGAAATATAAAGAATGGGTTGAAAGGTTTAAAGTAATAGAATCAAAAGGAAATTGGAAAGAAAAAGAACTACAGAAGCATCTTGCTGAATTTCTCTTCTTGCATGGTGTGGAATTTTTTAAGGAAGTGGATACTTCAAATGGTTCTCTTGATTTTTTATTGCCCCAAAATGATATAGGCGAGGAAATGGCATACAGAAGCGGTTGGAAAGCAGGGAAAAAACAGTATATTATAGAGGTGAAGAAATTCAGAAACGAAAAGCAGATACTAGACGCTTGCATACAGCTTAAAGCATATTTAGAGCAGATGGGCGGCGAAGGTTGTTTGTTGGTTTATGCAGATATTGACTTAAAGATTATTAGTAATGAGAGAAATGTAAATGTTATAACTGTATATACGGGAAGCAATAGCCCCTCTCGTCGTTCCACCCAAAAAACAATTAAGCTAATATAAAAGCAAAGGTATCTGATGGCACAAGGCTGCCCTCCTGGTTCGCAACAAGCGTAAGAGCTATGGCATCCTGCCTGTAGTAAAGCAGATTGATACCCTGGCAGCAGAGTATCCTGCTCAGACCAACTACCTCTATGTAACCTACGCAGGCGTGAAGAGTGACATCACCTTCGAGAACGATCATCGTTCTATCATCGTACTCGGTTCGGGTGCTTATCGCATCGGTTCTTCCGTAGAGTTCGACTGGTGTGGCGTTCAGGCATTGAACACCATCCGCAAGGAAGGCTGGCGCTCAGTGATGATCAACTACAACCCAGAGACCGTATCTACCGACTACGATATGTGCGACCGTCTCTACTTCGACGAGTTGACCTTCGAGCGTGTGATGGATATCATCGAGATGGAGCAGCCTCATGGCGTCATCGTATCTACCGGTGGTCAGATTCCAAACAACCTGGCTATGCACCTGGATGCACAGAACGTGCCAATCTTAGGTACTGCTGCCAAGGACATCGATAATGCTGAGGACCGTGCCAAGTTCTCTCAGATGTTGACCAACAACGGCATCAACCAGCCAGAGTGGAGCGCCCTGACCTCTATGGAGGACATCGACAACTTCATCGAGCGTGTAGGCTTCCCTGTATTGGTTCGTCCAAGTTACGTTCTTTCTGGTGCTGCGATGAACGTATGTTCTAACGAGGAAGAGTTGAAGCGATTCCTGCAGTTGGCTGCCAACGTAAGTGAGGATCACCCAGTGGTAGTAAGTAAGTTTATCGAACATGCCAAGGAGATTGAGATGGATGCTGTGGCAAAGAATGGCGAGGTGATTGCCTATGCGATTTCCGAGCACATCGAGTTTGCCGGTGTTCACTCAGGCGATGCTACCATCCAGTTCCCTCCTCAGAAGTTGTATGTTGAGACAGTTCGTCGTGTGAAGCGAGTAGGTCGTCAGATTGCCAAGGAGTTGCACATCAACGGTCCGTTCAACATCCAGTTCATGGCTCGTGACAATGATATTCTCGTTATCGAGTGTAACTTGCGTGCCAGCCGTTCTTTCCCATTCGTGAGCAAGGTATTGAAGATCAACCTCATCGAGTTGGCTACCCGCGTGATGCTCGGTTTGCCAGTAGAGAAGCCACACAAGAACCTCTTCGATCTCGACTATGTAGGTATCAAGGCATCCCAGTTCAGCTTCAACCGTTTGCAGAAGGCAGACCCAGTATTGGGTGTGGATATGAGCAGTACGGGTGAAGTAGGTTGCTTGGGCGACGATACATCTACCGCACTTCTGAAGAGTATGCTTTCTGTGGGTCATCGCATTCCAGCCAAGAATATCCTGCTTTCTACAGGTTCTGCCAAGCAGAAGGTAGATTTACTCGATGCTGCCCAGATGCTGGTTAAGCATGGCTACAAGCTGTATGCAACTGGTGGTAGTAGCAAGTTCCTCACCGAGAACGGCATTGAGAACACCCGTGTGCTCTGGTCATCAGAGGAGGCAGAAGGCGGCGCGCCTAAGGCTTTGGAGATGCTCCATAACCACGAGATTGATATGGTTGTGAATATTCCGAAGAACTTGACCAGCAGCGAGTTGAGCAATGGTTACAAGATCCGTCGTGCCGCTATCGACCTGAACGTGCCATTGATTACCAACAGCCGTCTGGCGAGTGCATTCATCTATGCATTCTGCACCACCAAGCTGGAGGATATCGACATCAAGGCTTGGGGAGAGTATAAATAATTAATAATTGATAGTTAGTAGTTAAGAATTGACAGTTTTGTCATTCTTGATGATTCCCAATAGAAAAATCCCTGCTGTAGGAAAGGCTTCCTATGGCAGGGATTTTTTATTATTTGTATGACTATTTTTTGCACATATCCTCAGCTACCATCATAGCAACATTTTGCGTATTTGGAAGTTTGTATGGACGATGGCTCTGTGTTGTGGTAATGATATCATCACCAAGAACCGTTGCCATCTTTGCGATTGTAGCTAATGTGAGATTATGTGTTCCACTCAACCAACGACTCACTTCTGTTTCTGTCTTGCCAAGTGCCTTTGCGAAATCACGCTGTTTCATATTTCGTTCCTGTAATAGTTCAAAGACTCTGTTGGCAATAGCAACGCATAAGTCGACTTGTTTGTTTGTGTCCGCAGGAGTTGACTTGCGGATTTCATCCATCAGTTTATTTGTTTTCATATTAAATCCTCCTTATTATAGTCGATATCTATAGTCAATTCAAGTGGTCCATGTAAATTTGTACCATTGATTGTTATAATTCTTTTATTCTCAAGTTTCTTTATAATAATGTCTATCGTACATCTTGGGCATATTGATCCTTATAGGTGAGAAGGAATTTTTCGAATTCGGTATATTCTTCACCCTCGAATCTTGGAGAATAAAGGCTGACTTTTTCTCCAGTTTCCAATAGCTCTATTAATAAGTTCTTTTCCATATAACTTATATTTTTGCTGCAAAGATAAACATAAAAGTTGATTTCTTCAAAGATTTTATGTTAAACTTTACTTTTATGTTTAAATTGCAGTTTTATTATCTCAAAAGATAAGTAGGATTTTAGGTTCGGTTTATGAAAAGTGAAGCCTGCCGGCAGTGATGCCGGCAGGCTTCTGCGTTTTTAGGGTAGGATAGGGTAGGATGTATGATATAGAATATCTTGCTTGTATCCGTAGAAATCATGCACATTGCAAGTACACAGGGGTGGTTACTGCTTCCTCAAACTATACTTGCCGTGCTTGTCGAACACGAGCCAATAGAGCACAGGCAGGATGGTGGCGATGAGTACCATCGAGATAAGCGTACCGAAGAAGATAACGGCTCCCATTGGCGACCACAGCGTATTGTTCTCTACCATCATAGGCAGTACGCCTACCGAGGCGGCTGCCGATGTAAGGAAGATAGGGCGCATGCGGCGCTCGCCAGCCTGGAAGGCGGCTTCCTTTACCGATAACCCCTTGTCGCGGCGCAGTTCTTCGGCATAGTCGAGCATGATGATGCCGTTTCTTACCAGGATACCCATCAGGCTCACAATGCCCAATATGCAGGTAAGACTCACGTCGAAACCCGTAACCAGAAGGCCTATCGCTGCACCGAAGATGCAGAGCGACATGGACGAGAGATTCACCAGTGCCAGACTGATGCGCTTGAAATGGAAGAGCAGGATGAAGAAGATGATCAAGGCTGCTATCATCACGCCCGATGTAACCTGAGGAAGGGTTTCGGCATCCTTTTCTGCCATACCGCCAATCTCCCAATCAAGACTGGAATCTAGCGGGAGTTTGGATACTTCCTGCTTCAGTTCGTTGGCCAATTGGTTGGCATTGAATCCCCTTAAAGGTTCACCTATGATAGAGATGGTACGCACGCCGTTTCTGCGTATGATGCTGCCGTCGTGCCAGTCGGGCGAAATCTTAGCCAGCTGGCGGAGTGGAACGCTCGATGTTCCTCCCATCACGGGGATGTATTCATTGGCAAGGTCGCTGTCGTTTTCCGATTTCAGAACCATCTTCACCGGATAGTCGCCTTCCCAAAGGGTGGCCATCGGGATGCCATCGCCAAAATGAATGGCAAGGTCGACAGAGAGTATGGTCTTGTTCACACCCAGCCGGTTGGCCTCGGTAGCATCTGGAGTTACCCTGATGCCAGGCAGGGGTTCTTCGTAGTTGGTACGAATCAGGTTGATGCCTTCTATCTTGTGCATGCAGGCTTCTATCTTCCTGGCGGCAGCCTTCAGGTCGCCCATGCTGTCGCCGCTCACTCTTACTTCGATAGGGTAGGTGGCGTTGTTGTAATCCATCTGCTTGAAGCGGATGTAGCAGTCGGGAAAATAGTTGGAGTATCGGTCGGCATATCGGTCGAGTACCTCTTCTGTGGCATCGTTATCTACCGTATTCACGATAAACTGTGCAAAGTTCTCACCGCCAATCTGTGGCGCATAGGTGGTGTGGAAACGGGGTGAACCCTGGCCAACAAACGTGGTTACGGCTGTTACCTGCGGGTCGCGCTGCAGAATGTGGGCCATAGAATCTGCCACCTGTGCGGTTCTTGCAGCGGTGGTTCCGCTAGGCAGATAGAACTCTACTGCAAACTGGTTTCTCTCGGCGATAGGCATCATTCTCTGCGGAAGATGTACGAAGATGATGGCTCCGGTGCTCACCAGCATGATGCCCACAACGAGGGTGGTGCGTGGAAAGGCGAAACAGCGTTTCAGTAACCAGGTGTACCCCATCTGCAGATAGTCGAGCGGCTTTTTTCGGGCGTTGGGCTTGTGCTGGCTGCTGATGCCCTGGTGAATCACCATATACTGTAAATAAGGTGTGAGCAGCAGCGAAACCATGAGCGAGATGCTCAGGATGATGAACATGGCCCAGGGGAATGATTTTACGAAATCGCCCATGTCGCCATGCATGGTAAAGAGAAATGGGAAGAAGGTGAGCGAGATGCTGAGCGTGGCAGAAAGCACCGACATGAAGAACTCTCTAGGAGCGGCGATGGCTGCATGCCAGCGCGACATGCCATGGCCCAGCTTCTCCATGTAGTTGTCGATGATAACCACGGAATCATCCACCACCATACCCAGTGTTACGATGAGGGCAGCCAATGTAACGGTATTCAGTTCCATACCGAAAAGATAGAAAATACCCACCGACGAGAAGATGGTGATAGGGATGCTGAGGGCTGATACCTCTGCCACGCGGCGCGGCATCAGCAGGATGACCACGATGATGACGGAGATGACCGATATGAGCAGCTCGCGCAGGAAGTTTAGTACCGATTCGCTTACCACCTTGCTCTGGTCGGTGATGGTATTGATGTGTACATCGTCGGGCAGTGACTGTTCAAAATCATCCATCGTCTTGTGTACGTCTCTTCCCATCTTCACGATGTCGTTTCCCGGTCGCATTTCAATGGATAGGAGCACGCATTTGTTGCCGTTGCTCTTGATGTATTTATTCAGTTTCGGATATTCTCTTTTAATCTGTGCGATGTCCTTCAGGCGCACGATGTTGCCCTTGGGGTCGGAATATACGATTTGTTCTGCCACATCCCGCTCGTTGTTGTATGAGTCGGTGATGTGGATGGGCAGGTTGAGGTTGCCCATCTCCAGGTTTCCGCTCACGGTGGTGAAGCCCTGCAGGGCAAGGTCGTTCAGAATCTTATAGGGGCCGATGCCGTATTTGGCCAGTTTGTTCTGGTCCAGGCAGATGCTTATCTGTTCGTTTTCCAGTCCGTAGGTTCGCAGGTTCGAGATGGCATCAATGCGGCGCAGTCTGTCCTTCAGCTGGTCTATGTATGTATTCAGTTCCCTATAGGTTTTCTGCTTGCTTTCCATCGTGATGAGTAGGGCTGAGGTATCGGCGATGTCATCCACAGCCTGCAGGGCAAGGACACCCGTAGGAAGGGAGCTCTTGAAGGCCTGCAGACCATGCTTGAACTTGCTCCAGAAGGCATCCCGGTCCTCCACGTCGTCGTTGAGTTCCAGGAACACGATCAGCATGCCGTCCTTACTCTGGGTATAGGTCTTTTTCTTGTTCACCTCCTTGTATCCGAAGATGAAGTTCTCCAGCGGTTTAGCCACCCGTTCTTCCACCTCTCCGGATGTAGCGCCCGGATATACGGCTACGCAGGCACCCTGCCTGATGGTGAATTGCGGCATCTCCTGCTTGGGCATGATGCAGATGCCGAGTATGCCTAGAAATACGAGCATGCCCATCAGAAGCAGCACGATGTTGTGGTTGCACATCGCCGACTCGATGAACGAGCGCTTGATGATGCGGTTGGGCTTCCTGGTGATGCGTGCCTTGATGTGGTCGCGAAGGGCGGTGTCTCTCTCCGGCTTTTTGGAATCCTCCAGTTTGTTTGTCTCTTGGCTTGTATTTTGCCTTGTCTCTTGATTCATATCTTTTCCCTCCACTTTTTTATCGGTTATCGCTTTTTGCTGTATCTACATTCATTCCTTCAGAAACTTTCTGCTGGCCATTGATGATAACCTGGTCGCCAGCCTTCAGTCCCGAAAGGATGACGATGCCGTCGCCTTCGAAATCGCCGGTAGTTACGGGTTGCTGATGTGCCTTTCCGTTTACCACGGTCCATACGAATCGGGAGTTATCTACATCCAGTTCAATGCTTTGTGGCGGAACGGTGATGTGGGATGGGGTAGCAGCGCTACCCTGCACCTGGGCGTTGCATACCATGCCTGGGAGCAGACGGCCCTGCGGATTGGTGATGCCCACCTTGACATCGTAGGTATGCGAGATGGGGTTGGCATCGATGCCTTTTTCCGAAATCGTTCCCCGGAAAATGGCACCCGAAAGAGCGGCTACCGTCAGTTTCACCTTGTCGCCCACGTGCAGATGAGAAATTTCAGCTTCGGGTACGGATACCTTGGCGTTGACTTGTGCCACATTGGCGAGTTTCAGCACAGGCTGTCCGGGGAGCACGTAGGTTCCCAAGTCCACGTTCTTGGCAGCGATGACGCCTGCAAAAGGAGCTGTGAGGGTAGAGTGGGAGAGTTGCTGGCGGGCGATGCTTTCAGCCGCCTTTGCCTGTTCCAGTTTGCTTTCTATCTCCACCCATTTCATATCCGAGATGGTTCCCGACTGGTGCAGGGGCAGGAATCTTCTGTAGGCATCCTGCGCCTGTTTCAGGGTGGTGAGTGTTGCCCGGTGAGCCTCCTTCACGGTGGTAGGGTTGATGGTGGCGAGCAGCTGTCCCTTGCTCACTCTATCTCCTTCTTCCACCCGTATGGAAGTGATGTTTCCGGCTATCTCGAAGCTGAGTGTAGATCCCATCTTTTCCTCGATGGTTCCCACATAGTCTTTCGTTCCCCCCAGGTTTGTATTCCCCACGGAGATAGTCTCAACTTTCACGTTTTTCTTCTCTAGCTTCCTGGATTTTTCGGTGCATCCCACCAGCATCATACAGCTGATAATGAATGCGACAAGCCATCCCGTTATAACATCTTTCTGTTTCATATTGATTACATTTTGTTGTTTTTTGAAAAGATAATGCAAAGGTATGAATTTTAGCTGAATGCATAGGGAAAATAGGATTTAAAAAGATTTAAAAAAACAGTGGGTCTGGCATAAATAGGAGAACCTGTATAAAAGAACCGGCACAAAAAAAGGCTAGCCCATTATCAGGACTAGCCCTCCGTTTTAATTATTTTCTAGGGTGTAATGAAATGTCATCCCGAAAGCTGCTTAGCACGTTATGAGTGATTACTTTACCTCAATGTGCTTAACATCGTCTTTCTTTTGTTCTCGCTAGATACTTCCCTCCTCAGTTGTTCCCGTCTGTTGCTTGAAGAATGAATGTATGTTAAACTTTTAATGAGAATACTTTTTCAAGTGGACTCTATCCTTTCAAGTCCTTATCCACCATGGCGCAGACACAGGAGTCTGACCATACATTCTCTGCCGTCTCTACCATGTCGATAATGGTATAGATTGGCAGGATGATACCCATGATGCCGATAGGAGCATTGATGCCGGACATCAGAGATAGGGTCAGAAAATAACATCCCATCGGCACTCCTGCATTACCCACTGCTGAGATAACTGAAATGAAGAGCCAGAGAATCATCGTAGTCCAAGGTAAAGGCATTCCTCCATTCTGCATCAGGAATAAGGAGGTTACGAGGATAAACGCAGCGCAGCCATTCATGTTGATGGTAGTACAGATAGGCAATACGAAGCGAGAAACCTGATTGGAAACTCCCAGTCTGTCTTCTGCTGTCTGCATCGTCACCGGCAACGTTGCAGCAGAACTCTTTGTAAACAGAGCCATTAATACTGCTGGCATCATCTTTCCCAAAGTACGCACAGGATTCAAGCCTCTTGCCAAGAGGAAGAGTGGGAGGATGATGAAGAATTGAATGACATTACCTCCCAGGATAACAGCTACGTACTTTCCTAGAGAAGCCATCACGATACCCGCAGAGAACTGGGCTGAGAGTTGTGCTGCAAAGGCAACGATACCCAGAGGCAGAGCCCAGATTAATCCATGAATCAGCATGAAGAGCAGATCCTGTAATCCAAACAATCCCTTCATCACGACTTCTTTCTTATCACTTGATGGCATCTTGGCTAAAGCAATACCTGCTGCTGCAGCCAAAATCAGGATGGAGAGTACATTTCCTTCGGCAAACGGCTTGATGATGTTGTTGGGTATTACCCCAAGAATATGGTCATAATAGCTGGTTTCTCCCAGCTTTTGGGGAACATCTGCCATACCGCTCTGCACCAAGGCTGTAGGTAAATTGCCTGGAGAAACGATGTTGTAGAGCATCAGTCCCACTGCTGCAGCTGCTATTGTCGTGAGTAGGGTGTAGGTGATGGCGTGCCGGAATATCTTACCGGTATCTGCCTGGTTGCCCAAGGATGCCAGGGTTGTGATGACTGCCAAGGCTATGGTTGGTACTGCTAGAAGTTGGAATAAGCGGGTATAGACCGTGGCGATGAAATTCATCAGGCCATCCAGCCAGTTGATGCCGAACATACCTAAGACTGCGCCTACTATCAAAGCGCCAATCCATAGTGCCAACTGTCGGGTTTGCTTATTCTTCACTCCTTTTTGGTTACTGCAGCCGGCATTGCTATCCGGCTGTCTATTTCCCATATCATTTATTGTTTTTCCCATGATTTTAAATTATTATTTTTTTGGACAAAAGTATTCTCCTTATTCCAGTCCCCACATATCATTCAGCATACTGATTGCTGACTCCGAGCGGAAAACATGGTCGCGGAAGGTGATGATGCCTTCGGGAGCAAGGTGGGCTTCGAAGGAATTCACCAGGAAATCTGCTTCGAGCAGAATGCGATGGTCGAGGCTGGTTACATCTTGATAAGTATGATGATGGGCAATGAGCCAGCAGATTCTTTCTATTTGTGCGGCTGTGAATCCATCTACTTCTGACAGTACTTTTCTTGCCTCATCAGGACCCAGTTCTTCCTGGTGCTTGCCATCGCAGTTGCCGTATCTGGCTTGTGAAACGTGAATGCCTACATCGTGAAGAATGGCTGCTGCTTCGAGCACGAAGAGTTCTTCCTCGTTCATTCCCTCTGCTATCGCAATCATACGGGCAAAGTCGTGCACCTTTACGAAATGCTGGATGCGTGGCGCATCGCCGCCATCATATTTTATCATCGCCCTCATCAGTTGGGCGAGTGTCAATTCCTTGTTTGTCATAATCTTATATTTTTTTACCGATGTTTTATGTCTGCTGGATGGAATGGCTCGTTTTACAGTGGATTATGTCCCTAGAAGGAAGGTTAATCCGCTGATTCCGATATAGGCATAGATGATGTATTTGAGCAGGGAGCCGCTGAGGTGCTTGAATACCCAGGAGCCTATCAGGTTGCCGATGATGACTCCCGCTATTCCATACACATAACCTATGGAGACCGTGGTGGTGAAGAAACCATTGTAGGCTCTTGCCAAAGTCATCATCAGATTGCCTGCCAGGAAATAGGTCTGCGTCATCGCCAGATAGCGATCCTTGTCGGGTTCTGAACTGACAAAATAGAGTACGGCTGGTGGTCCCTGCATACCGAAGAATCCTCCCATCAGTCCGCTCAATGTTCCTGCCGTAACCTGCACGGGCAGCGTAGTCTTCACCTTGATGCGCTTGCTGAAGAAGGCGAAGTAGATGCTCACGATGATCAGCGTAATACCGAGCAATATGTTCAGAATATGATATTCCATCCGCTTGAGCACAAAGATGGCTCCAATGGAAATGATGATGAAGGTGAACAGAATGGGCAGCAGCCGCCTCCAGGTGATGTACTTGTATTTCTGAATGACGATGATCAGGGAGGTGGTCATCGCCAGGATGCCTGAGAGGGTTGTTGCCTCACCGTATGAGGGCATGATAGAGGGGAGCATCGTCATGATGAAGATGCCAAAACCGAAGCCAGTGGTGCGTTGTACAAAACTGGCTCCGATGCTCAACAGAAAAAGTTCGATGACAATATTGTCCATTCTGTTGTAGGCTTATTGATGGATGTAATCCAGAATCTGCTCTGCATGAATCTTGGTCTTGATCTCCTTTGGAGTGAAAATCTTCTCAATGACGCCTTCTTCGTTGACGAGATAAGTGGTGCGGAGGATGCCGATGGTCTTTCTGCCGCAGGTTACCTTCTCGCCCCAGCAGCCGAGTTCCTGCAAAAGGGTGGTCTCGGTATCGGCAATAAGTGGGAACTGCAGACCCTTGGTTTCTGCAAACTTCTTCTGCAGCGCCTGCTTGTCCTTGCTCACGCCGATGATCTCGTAACCGGCTGCTGCCAGTTCCTCCTTATGAGCCTGCAGAGAGCAGGCCTCGGCAGTGCATCCGCTGGTGTTAGCCTTCGGATAACTGTAGAGTACTATCTTGCGACCACGATAGTCGCTTGCCTTGATCTCACGTCCGTCCTGGTCTATGCCAAGAATCTCTGGTATTCTATCTCCTATATTCATAATTCTATATTTATTTATATATGTCTTGTTGAAATGCAAAGATAATAAAAATAATGCGAACCGATGTGATTCTTATGATTTTTAACACTATTGATGACAGAACTAACGGTTATCGGTCGAAAGGAAAACGTAAAAGGCAAAAGCAATCAGGGTTTGAATGCTTTTGCCTTTTTGCGATTTGTTATATTACTTCTTGAATCCGAAAATCTTGTTGAAGATTTTCTTTACCACGTTTTCTTTCTTCTGTGGATTTACCACTGGCTCATACTTGCGTGAACCCTGCTTGTCGCCCTTTTTCTGAGCTGGGGCTGGCTTCTGCTGAGGAGCTGCCCCCGGTTTCTGTGGAGCTGCATTCTGCTTCTGCTGGTTGTTTGGATTCTGCTTCTTCTGAGCTACGCCTCTGCCACGACCGTTGCTTCCTGGGCGTACATTGTTTTCTGTACCAGGGCGCTGCTGAGGGTTTGCATTCTCAGCATTGTTACCGTTGTTGCCATTGGTACCATTGCGGCGTTTGTTGTTGTTGCGACGCTTGTTGTTTGGATTGTCGTTGCTTCTTGTCTGTTCGCCTTCCTGGTTTTGTGGATATGGCTTGTTCTGCTGAGGCTTCTTGTTGCCCTGCTTCTGCTGACCGTTCTGCTGATTGTTCTGTCCGTTCTGCTGAGCCTCACCGTTCTGTACCTTTCCTTCCTTAGGAGCTTTCTCCTGTCGGTTGTTAGGGTTGTTTGGCTTATGCTTATGAGCAGTCTGCTCGCGGTCTTTCTGGCGTCTGTTTTTAGCCTTGGTCTTTTCGCCGTTCTCATTTCCGCCACGTCCATTGCCCTTGCGTCCGTTTCCGCCCTTGCCTCCACGTCCGCCTTTCTTGCTAGGCTTGTTCAGCTTGATATATTCAGGCCCCTCGCCGCATCCCTCAGGAAGCGGCATCTTCTCTACCACCTTCTCCAGGAACTTCTCAATCTGCTGGAACCAGAACATGTCCTCTTCGTTGACGAAGGTGATGGCTCTACCGTCGCGGTTGGCACGGGCTGTACGACCGATGCGGTGAACGTAATCTTCGGTATCGTGAGGCACGTCATAATTGATAACCATCTCGATGTCGTCGATGTCGATACCACGAGCCACGATGTCGGTAGCCACGAGCACGTCATACTGACCGCTCTTGAACTTGAACATCACATCATCACGCTCAGCCTGCTCCAGGTCTGAGTGCATGGCGCCGCAGTTGATACCGGTCTGCTGGAGGGCAGCAGCCAGCTGCTTCACCTTCATCTTGCTGCCGCTGAATATGATGACACGCTTCATGTCGCCAGCCTTGAAGATATCCTTGATGATGGTCATCTTCTGGGTTTCGTAACATACGTAAGCCTCCTGCTTGATTTTCTCTGCAGGCTTGCTCACTGCGAGCTTGATCTCTACCGGATCCTTGAGCAGCGACTTTGCCAATTCCTCAATCTTCTCTGGCATGGTAGCCGAGAACATGATGGTCTGGCAAGTCTTAGGCAGCTTGGCAGCGATGGTATTGATATCCTCTGAGAAACCCATGTCGAGCATGCGGTCGGCCTCGTCGAGGATGAAGAAGCTTACCTTGCTGAGGTCTACGTTGCCCAGCGAGATGTGGGTGATGAGACGTCCTGGTGTAGCGATGACTACATCGGCACCCATGCGGAGACTCTTCAGCTCCTGATCGTAGCGGTTGCCGTCGTTTCCACCGTATACAGCCACGCTGCTCACGTCCTGCAGATAATAGCCGAAGCCCTGCATCGCCTGGTCAATCTGCTGTGCGAGCTCACGGGTAGGCGACATGATGACGCAGTTGATGGCATCCTTAGGATAGCCACCATCATCCAGCTTGCTCAATACCGGCAGCAGATAGGCAGCTGTCTTTCCGGTTCCGGTCTGGGCTACGCCGAGCACATCATGACCTTCCAATATCTCTGGTATACATTTTTCCTGTACTGGGGTGCAGGTGTCGAATCGCATATCGTATAATGCGTCGAGCACGTTGTCGTTTAAATCTAATTCGTCGAAATACATTTTCTTTCTTTTTTTCAATGTTTATTACCTCGGTGCCTTGCGGTAGCAGAAGTATGCTACGAAGGCGTAAATGATGTTAGGCAACCATGCCGCCAGCATTGGCGGGAAGTTTGCCTGGATGGCGAAGGTGGCGCAGACGGTCTGCAGCATGATATAGCCGAAACTCAAAGCCAGACCCAGTCCCAGAGCCTTACCCATGCCGCCCTTGCGCTTGCGTGAGGAGAGCGACACGCCGATGATGGTGAGGATGAATGAGGCGAAGGAGGAGGCGATGCGCTTATGATACTCCACCTTGTACTGTACCACATTGCCCGAACCGCGGTTGATCTGCTTGGAGATGTAATCCTTCAGCTCCGGACTGGTAAAGGTTTCCTGCTGTCCCTTGGAGTAGACCAGGTCGGTTGGCTCCATGGTGATGAGCGTATCTTTATTCATTCCGCTCGTAATCTTCTCTTTCATGCCATGCAGTCGGCGTACCTTCCAGTTGGTTAGTTTCCAGTGGTATTTGGAGTCGCTGATGGTATCATACTGTATTTCTGATGCCGTCAGGTGGCTCACTAGTTTCTTTTCCTGGAACTTGTCTAGACAGAATCCGTAGCCCCTCTTCGAGTTGTTGTCGTAATGCTGGATGTAGGCTATCACGCCTCGGTCCACCTGCAGCTGCACGTTTTCGGCAGAGGTATTCTTCTTCTTGTTCTTGTACATCGTCTCAAAGTTCTGTCGGATGACCGTGCCGTGCGGTATCACATAGGCAGAGAGCGTGTAGGAGAGTGCCGAGAGGAATATGCAGGTAATCATGTACGGGCGAAGCAGGCGCTTGAACGATACTCCCGATGCCAGCATGGCGATAATCTCGGAATTGCCTGCCAGCTTGGAGGTGAACATGATGACCGCTACGAACACGAACAGCGCACTGAAGAGGTTGGCGAAGTATGGCACGAAGTTGGCATAGTAATCGAAGATGATAGCTCGTGCCGGTGCATGATACTCGGTAAACTTCGACAGGTTGTCGTTGAAGTCGAACACGATGGCAATGGTGATGATGAGCGCTATCGAGAAGAAGTAGTAGCCTACGAACTTCTTGATGATATACCAGTCCAATCGTTTGATGTATCTCAGTGGGTTGAGATACTTGAGCACCTTGAGGAATCGCAGTTTATGCCCAATCCATCGCATGACCTTTCCCATCCAGCTCAGTTTTCTGCCCAGCCATCTGAGGGCAGCGGTGAGCCATCCGAATCTTCGAGCCATGGTTCTGCCGAACTTTAATCTTCTGCGATGTTTTCTGATGTATTTAAAATCTTTCATAAATCAGTATTTTCCGGGAGCAGGAGCCATCGGGGGCTCCATGCTCCTGAGACTTCTTACTCCTAACTTCAGTAATTTAAATTCTTCTGCCGAGCTGGTCGATGACAGATCGCTTCCACTGTACGAAGTCGCCCTGCTCTATATGCTGGCGTGCATCGGTAACGAGTCGCAGATAGAACGAGAGGTTGTGGATGCTGGCTATTTGCATCGCCAGGAGTTCCTGTGCCTTGAAGAGGTGGTGCAGGTATGCCTTGCTGGTAATCTGGTCGATTTCGCATCCGTCCGGATCCACTGGGCTGAAATCCATCTCCCATTTCTTGTTGCGCATGTTCATGGTGCCGTTGTAGGTGAAGAGCATCGCGTTTCTTCCGTTGCGGGTTGGCATCACGCAGTCGAACATGTCTACGCCTCGCTCGATGGCTTCCAGGATGTTCTGAGGGGTACCCACGCCCATCAGATAACGTGGCTTGTCCTTTGGCAGGATTTCGTTCACCACTTCTATCATCTCATACATCACCTCGGTAGGTTCGCCTACAGCCAGACCTCCGATGGCGTTGCCGTCTGCTCCCTTGTCTGCGATAAACTTGGCTGCCTCGCGGCGGAGTTCCGGGAAGGTGCAGCCCTGCACGATAGGGAAGAGGCTCTGATGGTAGCCGTAGAGCGGTTCGGTCTCGTTGAAGCGCTTCAGGCAGCGGTCCAGCCAGCGCTGGGTCAGTTCAAGACTCTTCTTGGCATACTGGAAGTCGCTCTGTCCCGGAGGGCATTCGTCGAAAGCCATCATGATGTCGGCACCGATGATGCGCTCCGTATCCATCACGTTTTCCGGTGTGAAGAAGTGCTTGCTTCCGTCGATGTGTGAGCGGAATTCGCAACCTTCCTCCTTCAGCTTGCGGATGCCCGTGAGCGAGAATACCTGGAAGCCGCCGCTGTCGGTGAGGATAGGGCGGTCCCAGCCGTTAAACTTGTGCAGTCCGCCTGCTGCCTTGATTACTTCAAGTCCCGGACGCAGATAGAGGTGATAGGTATTGCCCAGGATGATCTGAGCCTTCACCTGCTTTTTGAGTTCCTCGAAGTGTACACCTTTCACGCTGCCCACCGTTCCTACTGGCATGAAGATAGGAGTCTTGATCTGTCCGTGGTCGGTGGTGATGATGCCGGTGCGTGCATCGCTAGCCTTATCTGTTACTTGTAATTCAAATTTCATTTTTAATTCTTTTTGTCATTTTCTGGAATGGTGAAGTCGATAGGGTGCTTAACCTTTTCATCGGTGAGGGCAAATTCCCATACGTCGGCCACGTCTTCTACATAGTGGAAGGATACGCCCTTGAGATATTTTGCCGGAATCTCTTCGATGTCCTTGCGGTTGTCCTTGCAGATTACGATGTCGGTGATGCCGGCGCGCTTGGCTGCAAGTATCTTCTCCTTGATGCCGCCTACTGGCAGAACCTTTCCGCGCAGGGTGATTTCGCCCGTCATGGCTGTGTTCTTGCGGACCTTGCGCTGGGTGATGGCCGAGGCGATGCTGGTGGCGATGGTGATACCTGCCGACGGACCGTCTTTCGGAGTGGCTCCTTCCGGTACGTGGATGTGGAGATTCCAGTTCTCGAAGATGCGGTAGTCTACGCCCAGCAGGTCGATGTGCGACTTGATGTATTCCAGGGCGATGACTGCCGACTCCTTCATCACGTCGCCTAGATTGCCGGTAAGGGTCAGCTTGCCTGCCTTGCCACGGCTCAATGAGGTCTCGATGAAGAGAATCTCGCCGCCCACAGAGGTCCACGCCAGTCCGGTTACCACTCCGGCATAGTCGTTGCCCTGATAGATGTCGCGGTTGAATGGCGGATTGCCCAGGAGTTCCTTCACCTCGTCCATGCCGATGGTAGAATGCTCCAGCTTGCCGTCACATGCCATCTTGTATGCCACCTTTCTCAGGCACTTGTTGATCTGCTTCTTCAGCTGTCTTACTCCGCTTTCGCGTGTATAGTGCTCGATGATGCATTCCAGGGCAGCCTTGTTGAAGCTGATTTTCTCCTCCTGCTTGTCAAGACCGTTGTTCTCCAGTTCCGTAGGTACCAGGTGGCGCTTGGCTATTTCTATCTTTTCCTCGGTAATGTATCCGCCCACTTCTATCAGCTCCATACGGTCGAGCAATGGGCGTGGGATGCTTCCCAGGTCATTGGCTGTTGCGATGAAGAGAACCTTCGAGAGGTCGTAGTCGGCATCCAGATAGTTGTCGTGGAAGGCGTTGTTCTGTTCCGGGTCCAGCACTTCGAGCAGAGCCGATGCCGGGTCGCCCTGGAAGTTGTTCTTGCCCACCTTGTCTATCTCGTCGAGGATGAAGACAGGGTTGCTGCTGCCAGCCTTCTGGATGTTCTTGATGATGCGTCCTGGCATGGCTCCGATATAGGTGCGGCGATGACCGCGTATTTCTGCCTCGTCGTGCAGACCGCCCAATGACATGCGCACGTATTTGCGCTTCATGGCGTCGGCGATGCTCTTGCCGAGACTGGTCTTTCCTACTCCCGGAGGACCGTAGAGGCAGAGTATCGGACTCTTCTGTCCGCCGTTCAGTGCTCTTACAGCCAGGTATTCCAGGATGCGCTCCTTCACCTTTTCCATGCCGTAGTGGTCACGGTTCAGTATTCTCTTGGCGCGCGACAGACTCAGGTCGTCCTCGGTATATTCATTCCAAGGCAGGTCTACCATGGTCTGCAGGAAGCTTATCTGTATGGAGTAGTCGGGACTTTGCGGATGGATGGTGTCCAGCTTGGCAAGTTCCTTCTTGAATATCTTCTGAGTGGCCTCGTTCCAGTTCTTTCCTTTGGCTTTCTCTATGATTTCCTTTCTCTCCGGTCTTCCGTCTCCATCTCCCAGTTCCTTTCTGATGTTTCTTATCTGCTGTTTCAGGAAGTATTCCTTCTGTTCCTCGTCCAGGTCATAGCGGGTCTTCATGCTGATTTCGTTCTGCAGGTGGAGCAGTTTCGATTCCTTGTGCAAAGCCCTGAGGGCTTCCAGCAGACGGTCGTTCAGTGTGTCCTGTTCCAGCATCTTCATCTTGTCTTCGATGCTGAAAGGGATGGAGCTGCAGATGAAGTTTCCCTGGATGGTGCTATGTGTCATCTCGTTGATGGCATAAGCCAGGTCGGTAGGGATATTGTCATTGGCGTTGATATAGCTGATGGCTTCCTTCAGGAGTGTCTGGTGGATGGTTGGGAAATCGGTATCGTTTTCCGCTGGCCATATTTCCGGCAGACTTGTTACGCTGGCGCTATAGTATGGAGTGGTTTTCTCGATTTTCTCCAGGTGACATCTGCCCAGGCACTGGATGATGATGGTCTGGTTGCCCGAACCGTCAGGCATGTTGATTACCTTTACGAGTTTGGCGAAGACACCTGTATCATACAGGTCGGCTTCCTTTGGATGGTCTTCATCCTTGTTCTTCTGGCAGAAGACGCAGAAGATGGTATTTGGCTTGTTAGCCAGTTTTTCTGCCAGATTCTTGCTGGCAGCTCTCCCCACGACGATAGGGATGAGCACAGTAGGAAAGGCAACGAGCTCTCTGGTGCAGAGCATCGGATAGATTCCTGCCGGATTTTCTGTGAGCAATGAGCTTGGATCGCCCTCGAAATCGGCAAACATTTGTATCTGAGTTTCGTTTCTTTTCATTTCTTTTATCGAATTCTTATTTTTAAGGTGCAAAGTTACTCATTTTTTTGCGAATTCGTGTAGAAGTATAGATTATTTAATAAATAAAAGCCGATTTATCTCCGTTATGAGTGACAAAAGACTGTCTTTTTCCCGATATTTTACAATATATGGCACTGTTGCACGTTATTATCAGAAACAGAATGTTCCGGAATTTATTGAAATAAACGAGAGTAACTTATGGCAGGATTTACATTTAAGCAGTTTGAAATACAGCAGGATCGCTGTGCAATGAAGGTGGGCACCGACGGGGTGCTGCTGGGTGCATGGGCTGAGGGTGGACAACGTATACTCGACATTGGGTCGGGTACGGGACTTATCTCGCTCATGATGGCGCAGCGTTTCCCTGAGGCTCAGGTTTGGGGAATAGATATTGATCCGGATGCCTGCATGCAGGCTAGGGAGAATGTGGCAGCCAGTCCTTTTGCCGACCGGGTAGGGATAGCGTGCTGCGCCTTGCAGGATTTTTCGAAGCTGGAAGCGGCTAAGGCTGACGGAATGCTTTTCGATGCGATAGTAAGCAATCCGCCTTTCTTTGTGAATGGGTTGAAAAATCCTGACAGTAAGCGTGCGATGGCTCGGCATTCTGACAGTCTGCCGTTTCCGGTTCTGATGAAGGGTGTCAGGCGATGGCTTTCCGATGAGGGCGTGTTCTCTGCGATAGTGCCAGCCGATGTGCTGGAGTCTTTTGTTTCAGAAGCCTATTGTTCAGGACTTTCGCTCGTCCGACAGTGTGGTGTGAAGACGGTGGAGCGCAAGCAGCCCAAGCGCTATCTTGTTGCCTTCTCCAAGCGTCGTTCGGGCATGATGGATAAGTGCACGGAAATCATGACGGATTCTGAAGGAAACCGCTCTGAATGGTATGCGAAAATTACGGAAGAATTTTATCTGGAATAGCGGTTGCTTAGTAGTGATTAATTATTAGTGAGTAGTGATTATTTAGTAGTGATTAGTGGGTAGTTGCACAGGGATGATGTCAACCCGCAGGCAAATTAATCACTACTCACTACTCATTAATCACTATTTCAAAGGTTCAGTTTCCTTTGCACCATTTTGCTGATGGCTTCCACCTTCTTGCTCTGTCGCTGGATGTCCTTGTGGATATCGTCGCGCACGGCATTCAGATCGTTGAAGAACTCGGCAATGCCATTCTGTATCATGTTTGGCTTGCGTACGCTCTTGTCAGCAAATGGGTTAACTACCATCTTGATGCCTTTTTCTTCAAGATGAACATCTATTTCGGCTCCCGTCATAACCGGGTCGCCGTCATAGTGTATCACGCCAGGCTGGCTTCTCGTGATATGCAACTTCTTACAACGGAACGATTTGATTTTTGAGTTTTTGTCGAGTGTCTTGTTGAACATGTCGAAGCTGACCTGCGGAGCCTCAATCACATCGAACGGCTCCATGATGACAACGTCTATCAGTCCGTCGCTCATCGAAGCCTGCGGAGCAATATAGGCATTGTTGCCATATTGCGATGCGTTGGCGCAGGAAATCAGGAACGCCTTGTATTGCTTGGTTCCCGTCTCGTCTTCCAGCGTATACGTCTCCGGCTCATACTTCAGTCCTTCTCTCAGTATGTTTTCTGCATAGCTGATAGGTCCCCGTTTTCCACTCTCTGCAAACTTCATGCTGACGAAGGCGTCGAAGCCCATGCCGCAGGTGCAGAAGAATGGATGACCGTTGATGACGCCATAGTCGAGATCGTTGATTTTGCATGCGTTGATTACCTCGATGCTCTTCTTCAGGTTCATCGGCAGGAGGAGGTGGCGTGCCAGTCCGTTGCCCGAACCGCAAGGCAGAATGCCCAGGGCGGTGTCCGAGTGAACCAGCGAACGGGCTACTTCATTGACGGTTCCGTCTCCCCCCACAGCCACTACGATGTCGGCGTGGTTGTTCTTGGCCTCTGTAGCCAGTTCCGATGCATGTCCTGCTCTTTCAGTCAATTTTATCTCGTACTCAAAAAGCTCTTTGTCCAAAGTTGAATCAATCAGATTCGGAATGCCAGCCTTGCTGGCTGTTCCCGAAATGGGATTCATGATGAAAATTATCTTCTTCTTCATTTTTGTGTCAAGAGTTTAGTGATTTTGTACTGCAAAAGTAATAAAAATACCTAAAATGGCAAGATTTATCATTAAAAAAAACGCTAAAAATAAACTTTCTTAGGAAAATAGCGGATTTATTAGTCTTTTTTTGTATCTTTGCACCCTGAAATGTAGAAAAATAAAAAATCGAAAATAAAGTACACCTATTAATAATGGGACAATTACAAGAAAGATACAAGAATTATCGTGAACCACAGAAGTATATGGCTGCCGGTGTGTATCCATATTTCCGTGAAATCACAAGTAAGCAGATGACCGAGGTTACCGACATTGACGGTCACAAGATTTTGATGTTCGGTTCTAATGCTTATCAGGGTTTAACCAACGACCAGCGCGTTATCGATGCAGCTAAGGCTGCGCTCGACAAGTACGGCTCTGGCTGTGCAGGAAGCCGCTTCCTCAATGGTACCCTCGATTTACATGTGCAGCTCGAGAAAGAGCTCGCTGAGTTTATGGGTAAGGATGAGACATTGTGCTTCTCTACTGGTTTCTCTGTAAACCAGGGTGTGTTGGCATGTGTTGTTGGTCGTAACGACTATATCATCTGTGATGATCGCGACCACGCTTCCATCGTAGACGGTCGCCGTCTCTCTTTCGCTACCCAGCTTCACTACAAGCACAACGATATGGAAGATCTGGAGCGTGTGCTCTCTAAGCTTCCTGAGGATGCTATCAAGCTCATCGTTGTGGATGGCGTATTCTCTATGGAGGGCGATTTGGCTAACTTGCCTGAGATCGTAAAGCTCAAGCATAAGTACAACTGCTCTATCATGGTAGACGAGGCTCATGGCCTTGGCGTATTCGGCAAGCAGGGACGTGGCGTTTGCGACCACTTCGGTCTGACCGATGAGGTAGACCTCATCATGGGTACCTTCTCAAAGAGCTTGGCATCTATCGGCGGTTTCATCGCATCAGACAAGGATACCATCAACTTCCTCCGTCACAACTGCCGTACCTACATCTTCAGTGCATCCAACACTCCAGCAGCTACAGCAGCAGCGCTTGAGGCACTCCACATCATTCAGAATGAGCCAGAGCGTTTCGAGAATCTCTGGGATGTTACCCACTATGCATTGAAGCGTTTCCGTGAGGAAGGTTTCGAGATTGGTGAGACAGAGAGCCCAATCATTCCTCTTTACGTACGTGATGCAGAGAAGACCTTCGTGGTTACCAAGATGGCTTATGATGCAGGTGTGTTCATCAACCCTGTTATCCCTCCAGCTTGTGCTCCTCAGGATACATTGGTACGTTTTGCCCTCATGGCTACTCACACAAGAGACCAGGTTGAGCAGGCTGTCCAGATCTTGAAGAAGATTTTCGTAGAAGAGGGAATCATCAAGTAGTATGTATTGAGCAATCATATATATTATATATAATAAGGTATATAGGGCGATTTCGGTATGAAGTTGCCCTATATTCGTATATAAAGACAGGCGAACAGAGGGAAAAGAATCTTTTTTAGAAAAAAAGTTATTCAAAAATTTGGTGAAACAAAAAAAATGTTGTACCTTTGCAGCCGCAAATCAGAAATGATACTTGCCCTAAATGATAAGAGGTTATCATAGAGAAAAAGACGGGGTGTAGCGCAGCCCGGTAGCGCTCCTGTTTTGGGAACAGGTGGTCGCAGGTTCGAATCCTGTCGCCCCGACATTTCTCTCAGATAGTCTTTGGGTAGGTTTAGAAGCGGGGTGTAGCGCAGCCCGGTAGCGCTCCTGTTTTGGGAACAGGTGGTCGCAGGTTCGAATCCTGTCGCCCCGACTTCAAATCATTGCTTCTGGTTATCGCTTCTATTGTTAGCGGGGTGTAGCGCAGCCCGGTAGCGCTCCTGTTTTGGGAACAGGTGGTCGCAGGTTCGAATCCTGTCGCCCCGACTTCGAGAAAGCTAAGAAGATTTGACTCTTCTTAGCTTTCTTGGTATATATAGGTTTTGGTTTAATAGTTTTAGAGTTATGATTATTACGATTGCGCGCCAATGTGGATGTGGCGCTGTTCATGTGGGCAAGTTGCTGGCTGAACATTATGGCATCCCTTTCTATACCCGTAAGACTTTGATGGATATGGCACGGGAGCATGGGGTGCTTGATGAGATGGAGTCGTTCTTTGATGAGCGTCCGGTAGACGAGCTGCTCTTTGCCATGTCTTCTCTGGGTGAGCCTCAGAAGGCGCTCACCGAAAAGCCGATTAAGGTATTGACGGATATGATTGGGCAGGAGAACTGCATCATCATCGGCCGTTGCGGCAATTATATCTTCCGCGACCGCAAGGATCTTGTTTCGGTGTTCCTGAAGGGCAATCTTGAGGAGCGCATTGCGAATATCCGCCATGAGGAAGGTCTGGGAAGATTGGAGGCTGAGGAGTTCGTGGAGCATGCGGATGACTGCCGCATCGCCTATCATAAGTATTATACCGGGCTTACCTGGGGCAATGCCGATGACTATGACATCTGCCTCGATACCGTGCGCCTGGGGGCAGAAAAAACTGCCAGCATCATTGAACAGTATATAGGGTTGTTGTAAAAGAGAGGTTTGCTTTTGGGCTTCCTGCTGGCCTTTCCTGGGGAGGGAATCCGATGGAATCGGATTCAACGGTGGCTCAGGGGGGCATGGGTAATCATAAAGTTCAAGGTTCAAAGCTCAAAGCGCAAAGCTCAAAGTTCAAGGTTCAAAGTAAAAAGTAATTCAGGATGAAGTTTTTAATTCAATTTTTGATAATCATAGCGTTCTCTTTTGCGGGAGAATTGCTCCATTTCCTGTTGCCGTTGCCGATTCCTGCCAGTATCTATGGCATCATCTTGCTTTTTGCGGCATTGGAGCTGAAATGGATTAAGGTGAAGGATATTCGTGAGACGAGCAGCTTTCTGATTGCCGTCATGCCGGTGATGTTTATCCCTGCTGCCGTGGGGCTCATCGATTCCTGGCAGGCGATAGGCAATTCGTGGCTGCAGTATATCATTGTGACGGTGGTGAGCACCTTCATCGTGATGGGTGTTTCGGGATGGATTACCCAGATGGTAATCCGCAAGAACCGGATGAAGGCGCAGCAGGAGAAGACTGCTGAAAGCCTTGCAAGTGTAGAAGTTTCAGAAAACAAGACAGAAAAGGAGGCAAAGAAATGATGATGAGTTCTATTTCGCTTTTCCAGGATTCCGTGTTCTTCGGAGTCTTGATCAGTCTGGCATCATACGGCATCGGTATGCTGCTGAAGATGAAGACGGGGTGGTCGCTGATGAATCCCCTTCTCATCGCTATCGTGTTGGTAATCTGCGTGTTGCTCCTTACGGGTGTAGACTACAAGACCTATTCTGCCGGTGCCAATATGATCAGCTATCTGCTTACTCCAGCCACCATCTGTCTGGCTGTTCCTCTGTATCAGCAGGTGGAATTGCTCAAGAAGAACTATCGGGCTGTGGTGGCAGGCATCGTGTCGGGTGTCCTTGCCAGCTTGTGTTCGGTATTGCTGCTTGCCCTGCTTTTCCATTTCGACCATGCCTCTTACGTCACCTTCCTGCCTAAGAGCATCACTACGGCGATAGGTATCGGCGTGTCTGAGGAGTTGGGCGGCCATGTGGCTGTGTCAGTGGTAGTTATCATCGTTACGGGTGTGCTGGGCAATATCTTTGCCGAGAAGTTCCTGAAGTTGTTGCGCATCCAGGAACCGATAGCCAAGGGTATCGCCATCGGCTGTTCTGCCCATGCACTGGGTACTGCCAAGGCGATGGAGATGGGTACCATCGAGGGTGCCATGAGCAGTCTGAGCATCGTGGTCTGCGGTGTGATGACGGTTGTGGGTGCCTCTATCTTTGCCTTGTTCATGTAACAGTTTATGTTGCGGATGGCTTTCTGCAAGGCTGCATAATTGAATGCAGGCAATAATAGTAAAAAGCAGAATGCAATAATACGTCCCTTTTTTCGTTTTATAGATATGAAACGGAAAAAGGGATTTTTGTATATAATGGGTGTAGGGATGGCGATGAGCGCCCTGCTTGCCAGTTGTGCCGACGATGAGAGTTTCTCAACGTCGAGGGGAGATGTGCTGTCGTTTTCGGTAGATACGCTGAAGATGGACACCACCTTCTCGAATGTGCCTACGCCTACCCGAAGCTTCTGGGTTTACAACCGTACGGGCAAGGGGCTGCGCTGCCAGTCGGTACGTCTGGAAAATGGTAACCAGAAGGGCTACCGGGTGAATGTTGACGGATCTTATCTGGGCAGCGAAGCGGGATTCCAGACGCAGAATGTGGAGATCAGAAAGGGTGACAGCATACGCGTGTTTGTAGAGCTGACTACGGCGATGCAGAACAGCGAAAAGCCGCAGCTGGTGAGCGACAACCTGGTGTTTGCGCTGGAAAGCGGCGTGGAGCAGAAGGTGAATCTGAGGGCGTTTTCATGGGATGCGATGAAACTCAATTCGCTTGAGGTGAAGGAAGACAAGCTTCTGGAGAGCACGTTGCCGGTTGTGGTTTATGGCGGCATCAGGGTTGATTCGGCGGCTACGCTGACCATTGCTCCGGGCACCCAACTCTATTTCCACGAGAATGCGGGCTTGCAGGTGTTCGGTTCGCTGAAGATTGAGGGCGAGAAGGACAGGGAAGTGGTGATGCGGGGCGACCGACTGGACCACATGTTCGATTATCTGCCTTATGACCGCACGCCGGGACAATGGCAGGGCATCAGACTGATGTCTTCGGCTCATGACTGTAGGATTTCGTTTGCTGATATTCATAGTGCCTACGATGCTGTGATGATAGAACCGGGCGATGCTACGAAGCAGAAGCTGCTCATCGAGAATGCTACGGTTCATAACAGTCAGGGCTACGGAGTGAGGGTTGATTCTGCCAAGGTGCAGATTTATAACTCGCAGATAACCAACTGTCTGAAACATCCGCTCTATGTTGAGGGTGGAGATGTTGAGGTAAACGGCTGCACCATTGCCCAGTTCTATCCGTTTGATGGTCGTCGCGAGTCGGCCATCGGTTTTGCCTCTCCGTTGCCTCGTTTCGAGGTGAGAAATTCGCTCGTAACGGGTTATCATGATGATGAGGTGGTTTGGGAGGCTCCGAAAGAGGAGGATGCCTTCAATTTCCTCTTCGACCATTGCGTGCTTCGTACGGAGAAGATGCAGGGGGACGACAGTCTGAAGTTTACTCATGTCGTCTATGAGGATGTGAAGGATACCACGATGTATGGCGAGAAGCATTTCGTGCTGTTCGATACCGATAATCTGAAGTATGATTTCCGTCTCCGCAAGGAGTCGGCAGCGATAGGAAAGGCTGATGCAGCCACCTCATTGCCTGTAGACAGGAATGGATTGAGGAGAAAGGAGACGCCTGATGCCGGCTGCTATGAGTCGGAGTATGAGAATGGGGAGGAAGAGTAGATGAAGTTCAGGATATTGGTCGGCAGCCTGCTTGTCTGGGGAAGTTTGCCGGGTTGGGCAATGCCGGGTATTGGAGCTTTGGCCCTTTCTGGGGGTAGGAGCTTTTGTGCCTTCAGCCCGTCCTTGAACCGCTCGGAAACGGCAGCGGAAAGCGCTTCCTTTCAAGTGAAGAAGGGGGATAGGAAGGAGGATGCCGAGCAGTTGGCGAGGGCATTGGATTACTTCGCTTCCGAGAAATTTCATGAGTGCCTGGTGTTGCTCCAGCCGCTCAACAGGCGGTATAAGTTGAATCCCCGCTACCGGGCTTATCTGGCGGTGTGCCTGTATTATGAGTGGGAGTATGCTGAAGCCATCCGGCTTTTTGATGAGGTGCTTCCGTTGTTGCAGGGTTTGGCTCCCCATGAGCTTTCTCTCTATTACTGGATGGATGCCGAGAGTTATTTTGCGCTCCAGCAATATGACCGTGCCTTGCCGCTCTACGGGAAGATGCTGCCGCTCTGCAGGGAGAATGAGAAGCCAGATGCCTATTATCGCCTGGGCTTCTGCCATCTCTTTGCGGCAGAAAGTTCGGGGGCTTCTTCTTCAGAAAAGGTTTCGGGTTCTTCGGAAAGTTCGGGTTCATCGGCAGAAGAAAGGAAGAAGGCGAAGGAATGTTTCGAGCTTTCCCTGGAAGGGTATTTGAAGTATAGGAACACTCCCAATGAAAAGGCAAGAATCGCTCAGATTCGCCACATGTTAGGAGGTTTGAAATAAGACAGAAACTCCCGCTAGGCTTTTCCGATTGCCTAGCGGGAGTTTTGTTGATGATGAATTCCCTTTATTCCTTCATATTCGCATCCACGAAAGAGAAGGGGAGGAGGTCCTTGATGCTGTGGAAGCAGAAGATGCCATTCTCGCCATAGAGCAGGATGCGGACGGGCTGCTGATAGCGGTCTTCCATTTCCAATATCACCTGGCGGCAGGCACCGCAGGGCGAAATAGGCGACTTGAGGAAACCATTCTCATTGCGGGCAGCTATCGCCAAGGTGGTAATCGCCAGCTCAGGATAATAGCTCTGCGCACCAAAGATGGCACTGCGCTCGGCACATAGTCCCGATGGGAATGCCGCATTCTCCTGATTGGCTCCTATCACCATCTTGCCGTCGGCAAGAAGACAGGCTGCACCTACGTAGAAATGACTGTAGTTGGCATAGGCGTGATTCGTAGCGTCCATCGCCTTCTTCACCAACTCCTGTTCTGTTTCGCTCAACTCCGAGAGCTCAGCTATCTGGTATTGGATCTTTAATTCTTTCTCTTTCATAAGTTGTTCTATTATAGGTTTTTATTCCGATTCTCTTTCTATACAAGGCAGAATCCGCTCATCTGCTTCATGCAAAATCCGATGAACTGCATAAAGCAGAAACCGCTAATACTACTTCGTATAGAAATCGATGATCTGCTTCAATGCATCCTGGCAAACGGCGCAGAACTCCGGAGTCTCGTTGATGCGCATGCGGCAGTCCTGAACGCCACGGTATACGCCCTTAGGACTGTATCCGGCACCCTCGAAGACGCCCACCTTGGTCTTTGCCACCTTCTCGTTCTTTGACAATGGAGTAGGAACCTTGGTGCCCTTCTTGATCATGTTCTCCCATTTTCCGTGGAAGTCGGCAAGGGTGGTGATGTTCTTCTCCCATGGCTCCACATCGTGTGGATACATCGGAATCTGCTCTGACTCGTAGGCATACTCATCGGCAAGACCGGCAAACGAATGGCCGAACTCGTGTACCACTACCGGCTTGAACCACTGCTGGTGGCAGGTGGTGAGGTTGTAGGAGTTGAGGATGCCGCCGCCACCGTATTTGTCTGAATTCACGAGGACGATGATGTGCTCGTATGGCGTACCAGCCAGCCAGTTGTGCAGGTCCTTCAGATGCAGGGTGGTCAGGTATCGGTCGCTGTAGAAGGTGTCGAAATGGGAGCTGAGTGCAGTCTTGTGCCAGATGCCCTTGGATGGGATACTAGGTCCGCTCTCCTGGGATGGCGACTTCACGGCCACGATGTTGAAGCGGTCTCTCATGCTCTTGAACGGCTCGTGGGCGAAGATGGCCTCCGTAGCCTCCTTGGCATCCTTCAGGAAGACAGGCATTTCTGCCTCGGTGTAGCCCTCAGCCACGTAGGCGATGTGGATACACTTGGTGGTATCGGCAGCCTGCTGCAGGGTTTCGTAAGGAGTAGGCTGGTTGCCCATCTGATGGATGAGGATGTCCTTCGGAGCCACCTGATGGGTGAGTGATGTCATCACCTCGCGTCGGTTGTTGCGCAGGTCTACAGTGATGTCTACCGTATCCTTTGGCATCGGCACGAGGAATACGTTTTCGAAACTCTGTGTATTCTTCTCTGATTCCGGGTAGGAGAGCCATTCCTGGAAGAGGGTAGAGAAGGAGTTGCGGTAGATGACCTTGCCCGTGCGATGGTCGCGGACGGTAATCTGTCCGTTGCCCTCTACAGGCAGTTCAGCCAGTCGCTGGTGCCTGCCATACCATCGTGGCATCACGTTCAGCTGGTCTACGGCAATCATCTGTGTCTTCTTGTTGCCGGCAAAGGTATAGTCTACTCGCAGCGTCTTGTCTACGAAATAATCGTCAAAGTTCTGCGCCTGTATCGTGCTGGGCGCCAGCAGCATCGCCATGGTGGCGAGGGATAATATCATTTTCTTCATTGTCTTTTCATTTGAAATTCACATTCACATTTCGTTCACATTTCCGGCAGGTGCCATGAAATCACCGAATCACCAAGTGACCGAATCACTAATCACTAATCACTAAAAAATAATCACTAATCAATTATCTCACTCTCAGCCTGTCGCCTATTCTGAGCTTGTAGTCGGCAGGGAGATGGTTCTTCTTGTAGAGATACTTCATGCGCATGCCATACTTCTGCGAGATGGTGTACATGCTTTCTCCCGGCTGAACCACGTGTGGACGACGCTTGTACTGCTTAGGCGCCTTCTTGCGCTTCTTCTTCAGATAGATGATGTCGCCCTTCTTCAGCACGTCGTGCTTGTCACGCTCGTTGTATCTTGCCAGTTTTCTCCAGCTGATGCCCACTTCCTTGCCCAGTGCCTTGAAGGTATCTCCCTCGCGGGCATAGAGATAGTAGTTGTCGTTGAACAGGTGGATAGGGTGGAGCAGCCCCTGACCGTTGATAGGCTGGTCGGTGCCGCTGTGGCTTGCCATGAAGCGGTCGTAGCGCTTTGCCTTGTCGTAGTCGAAGAGCTTGTAGAGCTCGATAATCTGTATCAGCTTGTTGGCATACTGCGGATTGGTGGCATAGCCGCAGGCCTTCAGTCCTCTCGCCCAACCCTTGTAGTCGGTCTGCGAGAGCTGGAACAGTCGGGAATAGCGTGGCTGTCTTGCAAGAAACTTGCTATGGTCTTCATAGCTGTCTCTTGCGTCACGGTATACTCTGAAGCATTCGCCCCGGGCATCGTCGTCATGATACTGTGTAGGACCGGTCCAGTCGTGGCATTTGATGCCGAAGTGGTTGTTGCCCTGCCTCACGAGGTCGCTCCTTCCGGCAGCACTCTCAAAGAGTCCCTGTGCTAGGGTGATGCTGGCAGGTATGCGGTAACGTAGCATCTGTTCGATGGCCAGGTCCTTATACTGGTTGATGTATGTCTGGTAGGTCTGATTCCATTTCATCTGTGCTCCCGAAGAGAGTGCGCAGGTTGATAGCAAAAAGGCCAGAAAATATGTTTTTATTCGATTCATAGTGCAAAAATAATAAAAAAAGGAATAAAACCATCATTTATTTAAGTATTTTCACTATCTTTGCATAAGAATTATATTAATTGGCTGCCTTCGGCAATTCGGGGAACCGTTCTTTCGTAGCTCCCGGCAGCAAAAATGAAGAGAAAATGCTTAATTTCAAGAAGAAAATACTGATCATCTTTGCAGTGGGTTCCAACGAGAATCAGAAGAATCATGTGGCTATGGCCAAAAGTCAGCTGGAGAATGCCTTTGAAGACATCAGGTTCAGCCCTGACATGTGGACCAAACCCATCGGCATGCCTCATTCCAAACCGTTTCTCAATACGGTTGGGGCGACGTATGTCCATGTGGTTGAGGACCGTGTGCTGCAGGCGTTCCGGGATGTGGAGCGGAGATGTGGGCGCACCGTTGCCCGCAGCAGGCGTGGGGAGATTCTGATAGATGTAGACCTGCTCTTCTATGAGGATCACTTCTGCCATGAAGAGGACTGGGACCGCGACTATATCCGGCAACTGGTCAGGGAACTCAAGTCGTATCTCTCGGAAGAAGAGTGGAAGATGGTGGCGGAGAAAATCAAGGAATAAAAAAAGAATCCGAATCTCGTGCTTTTGGGAATCAGAGCACGGGATTCGGATTTTCTTTTGTGAGATGTATTTCTACTACCTTGCCTTCCTGCAGGGATTTCTTTACATTGATGATGCGCTGGTTGCTGCTGCCCCGGAAGAAGAGGTCGGTATCGCGCTTGTCCTTCTGGTAAGGACCGTCTACCAGTACGTCTATCAGCTTCAGGAGTTCAAGCTGAGCCGGATTCTTCACCAGGTTCTCGAAGAGAAAGCCCGTGAAGCACCAGATGGTCTTGTCGCTCTGCTGGCGGATGGCTCGTGCCAGTTCGGCAAAACCCTCTGCCTGAAACATCGGGTCGCCGCCCGAGAAGGTGACGTTGGCGAAGGGATCGTCCATGATTTCCTTCATCAGCTCCTCGGTAGACGTCATCGTGCCATGGTTGATGTCCCATGACTGGGGATTATGACACTCCGGACAGTGGTTCGGGCAGCCGGCACAATATATGGATGTGCGGAAGCCCGGACCATCTACCATCGTATCATGTACTACGCTCAATACGCTAATCATTAATCACTAATCACTAATAATTAATCACTAATAATTAATCACTAATCACTACTTTGTCCCTCCAATATGGGTAACACGGTCGTGGAGCTCTGCCAGCTTGCCACTGTTCCAGCGGTCGGTGGTACCTACCAGGTAGCCGGTGATGCGCTGCAGCTTGTCGATGTGGTGGCTGCCGCACTTTGGACAAACCTCTAGGTTGGCATCGGCATTCTCGTAGCCGCAGTCGAGACAGCGGTTGCGGTTGTGGTTCACGGAACCGTAGCCCATGTTGTACTTGTCCATCATGTCTACCACGCTTGCGATGACTGCTGGGTTGTGGGTAGCGTCGCCGTCAATCTCTACATAGAAGATGTGGCCGCCACGGGTCAGGTCGTGGTAAGGAGCCTCGATCTTTGCCTTCTGCAGCGCTGTACACTTGTAGTATACAGGCACGTGGTTGGAGTTGGTATAGTAGTCGCGGTCTGTAACGCCTGGGATGATGCCAAACTCCTTGCGGTCCTTCTTGGTAAACTTGCCGCTCAATCCCTCGGCTGGGGTAGCCAGCACGGAGTAGTTGTGGTGATATTTCTCGCTGAATTCGTTGGCACGGTCGCGCATGTAGGTCACGATCTTCAGACCCAGCTCCTGAGCTTCCTCACTCTCGCCGTGGTGCTTGCCGATGAGCGCCTTGAGGCACTCTGCCAGTCCGATGAATCCGATGCCCAGAGTTCCGTGGTTGATAACGCTCTCGATGGTGTCAGTAGGCTCCAGCTTGTCAGCGCCCACCCAGAGATATTTCATCAGCAGTGGGAACTGCTTTGCCATGGCAGTCTTCTGGAACTGGAATCTCTCGTCCAGCTGCTTGGCAGTAATATCCAGCAGGTTGTCGAGCTTGGCAAAGAACATGTCGATGCGCTGCTGCTTGTTCTCGATGCCCATGCATTCGATGGCGAGCTTCACGATGTTGATGGTAGAGAAGCTCAGGTTGCCTCGTGCGATGCTGGTCTTCTCGCCCCAGCGGTCTTCGAATACGCGGGTGCGGCATCCCATGGTTGCTATCTCCCACTTGTAGCGCTCAGGGTCGTCAGCTCTCCACTTCTCGTTCTGGTTGAATGTAGCATCCAGGTTCAGGAAGTTAGGGAAGAAACGGCGTGCTGTCACCTTGCATGCAAGCTGGTAGAGGTCGTAGTTTCTGTCCTCAGGCAGATAGTTGACGCCTCTCTTCTTCTTCCAAATCTGGATAGGGAAGATGGCAGTCTCGCCGTTGCCCACGCCGTCGTAGGTGCTGAGCAGGATTTCGCGCATGATGCAGCGACCCTCGGCACTGGTATCCGTACCATAGTTGATGCTTGAGAATACCACCTGGTTACCGCCACGAGAGTGGATGGTGTTCATGTTGTGGATGAAAGCCTCCATAGCCTGATGCACGCGGTTCACGGTCTTGTTGATGGCGTGCTGCTCCAGGCGTGCCTTGCCCTGCAGTCCGTCCAGCGGCTTCTCCTCGTAGTCGTCGATAGGAGCGTCGTAGAGGTCCTTCAGGTCTTCGCCTGTCAGCTTCTCCAGGTTCTTCACCTCTTCCTGATACGACATGCGTACGTATGGAGCCAGGTAGAAGTCGAAGGCTGGGATAGCCTGTCCGCCGTGCATTTCGTTCTGGCATGTTTCCAGCGAGATGCAGGCCAGTACGGCTGCTGTCTCAATGCGCTTGGCAGGACGGCTTGAACCGTGGCCTGCCGTGAATCCGTGGTGCAGGATGATGTCCAGCGGATGCTGCACGCAGGTGAGGCTCTTGGTTGGATAGTAGTCCTTGTCGTGGATGTGGAGATAGTTGTGCGTAACGGCGTCGCGCGACTCTTCTGAGAGCAGGTAGTCGTCAACGAAAGGCTTGGTGGTCTCCGATGCGAACTTCATCATCATTCCGGCAGGAGTGTCAGCGTTCATGTTGGCATTCTCGCGGGTGATGTCGTTGTTCTTGGCATTGACGATGCTCATGAACACGTCACGTGTCTTCGCCTTGCGGGCGATGTTGCGCTGGTTGCGGTATGCGATATACTTCTGGGCAACATCCTTGCGGGCACTCTTCATGAGTTCCATCTCGATGGCGTCCTGGATGGCCTCCACGCTCATCTGGCTCTTGCCACGATAAGAGATGTGGTCAGTGATCTGCTCGATGAGGGCGGTATCTTCACCCTTATCTGTATGCAACATGGCTTTACGGATTGCAGCCATTATCTTTTGTTCGTTGAATCCAACGATGCGTCCGTCGCGCTTTACTACTGTTTGAATCATTATACTATTACTTTTACGATTAATGATTAAATTGCTTAAAATTAAGTTCTTATGTTACGAATAGATTACAGTGTAACCATTTTCGACATTGCAAAGATACAAATAATTCCTGAAACGGCAAGCTTTTGGATAACTTTTTTATGGTTAAAAAATATTAAGTCACTGAAAATCAGGGAAATAATAAAACGTTTTGGAAAACCTTTACAAAATTTTGTTTTCCAAAACGTTTAAATGGTTATATATCAGGCCGTTGCGGCGCTGTGCTTTCTGTGGGTGCTTTTTTCTTGTTTCTTGTGCTTTCTCTGCCGGGGCAGACTGTTACTCCTTCTGCCCCCTCTTGTAGTCGAGGGCAGCACCGATGGCGGTACAGAACTCCGAGTATTTCGGTATTCTGAATCTCACGCCGTAGAGCTTCTCCATGGCTGGGAATACCTCGCGGCACTGGGGCAGGAGGGTGAGATTGCCTATCATCACGAAGTCCTTGATGCCCGATTCCAGGGACGAGAGGATGGTGGCAGAACCGATGCTCTGCAATACCATGCCGATGAGTCCCATGGCGATGTCCTCGCGCGATGCATTCGCCTTGGCATTGCTGAAGAGCGAAGCCGTGGCGGTCATCGGAAGACCCGGCAGAGGCTTGGCGCTGATGTCGCCTATCAGGAGGTTGATCTTCGAGATGTCACCGTCCTTAGCCAGGTTCACTATCTGCTTGATGTCGTCGGTCTTCAGCATGATGCGGCTCAGTCCCGCCAGGGTGCCGCCTCCGATGCCGATACCTCCGATGTGCTTGATGTCGTTGCCGTCGCATTTCACGAGCGATGTGCCCGTGCCCATGCTCACTACGATCATGCGGTCGAGCTTGCTCTCATATCGGGCTCCCAGTCCGTCGGCAACGAACTCCTCACTCTTCGATGTGGGCAGACCGTAGATGCGCTCGTCGATGTAGGCTGCTCCCACACCGGTCAGCATCACGTGTTCCACCTCGTCGAGGGCAATCCTGTTGTCGTGCAGGTATTTTCCGAAGGCTCCGTAGAGCGATGTGATGGGGTCGGTAGCCTTGATGCGGATAGGGCTGATTACCATGCCGCTGGCGTCGATACCTACTATCTTGGTCGTAGAAATGCCTACGTCTATTCCGATTACTATCTTCTTCATCTCAATATTTTTCTGTATTTTGTTTTTGCGGGTGCAAAGTTACGCCAAAAAAAAGACACTGCAAAATAAAACCTCATTTATTTTGCAGTGGTCTCTTATTTATTGTAGTTTCTCCTTACAGGATTCCCATGCGGCAGAAGAATACCAGCACGGAGTAGCCTATCAGGATGCTGATGACACCGATGGTGGCTCCTGCCTTCACCATGTCCGTCTGCTGGATGAGTCCGGTAGAGTAGGCGATGGCGTTTGGAGGGGTTGAGATAGGCAGAGACATCGCACAGCTGGCTGCTACTGCCACACCGATGAGGATGGTGGATGTACCGCCGATTTCGGCAAGCTTGTCGCCCATGCCCGCACATACCACGCTCAGGATAGGAATCAGGAGGGCTGCGGTGGCGGTGTTGGAGATGAAGTTACTCAGCGCAAAGCATACCAGACCGGAGATGACCATGATGACCAGCGGGTTGAACTCGCCAAACGGAATACTCTTCACGGCTACCTCGGCCAGTCCGGTACCGTTCATCGCAAGACCCAGGGCGAAACCTCCGGCTACCATCCAGATAACCGCCCAGTCGATGTCCTTCAGGTCGTTGGCGTTGATGACGCCCGTGAAGGCGAACACGGCGATAGGCAGCATCGCCACGGTATTGGCGTTGACGCCCAGCTGCTTACCGAATACCCAGAGGATGATGGTGAGGATGAAGGTGGCAGCCACTACGGCTGTGCGCCAGTTGCTGTGCGCCTGGCTCTCTATCTTGATTTCGATGGTTTTCTGTGAGAATGGGAACATCTTGAGCAGGATGAACCATGCCACGATGAGCATCAGGATGACCATCGGCGCCATGATCATCATCCAGTCGCCGAATCCGATGCCCATGTTCAGTCCCTGAGGGTCGTTGAGCACCTTGTAGGCGAAGGCGTTAGGAGGGGTTCCGATAGGTGTACCCATACCGCCCAGGTTGGCTCCGATAGGAATGGCCATGGTGAGCGCCACGCGGCCCTTTCCGCCCGGAGGCAAAGCCTTGAACACAGGGGTGAGGAAGGTGAGCATCATGGCTGCGGTGGCGGTGTTGGAGATGAACATCGAGAAGATGCCGGTGATGAGCATGAAGCCCAGCAGTACGTGCTCCGAGCGCTTGCCGAACGGGGCTATCAGCACTTTTGCCATCTTGGCATCCAGTCCGCTCTTCGTGGCTGCTATCGCCAGCACGAATCCGCCCAGGAAGAGGATGATGGTTGGGTCGGCAAAGCATGCCATCACACCCTGATAGTCGAGCAGCTGTCCCATCTCTGCCTCAGAACCCTGCATGATCTTGAATGCCGAGTCGCTGGCAAAGAAGAGCAGCACGAAGATGATTACCACACTCGTGGCCCAGGCCGGAATAGCTTCGGTGAGCCACAGCATCACTGCCATCACGAAGATGGCGATGATGCGCTGTTGAACTACTGTCAGTCCGTCGATGCCGAAGCTGTCGATGGGCAAGTTCCAAACGATGACCGTGACGAGTGCCGTCAGTAGGAAGAGCAGTGCCTTCTTGCGATTAAAATCGCCGGTCAGTACCTTTTTTACCGTTTCTTGCATTTCTCTATGTTATTATGTTATTGTGTTATTTGTTAGTTTTGCTTTTAAATTGATAGTTTTTCTTTTCTTCCGGTCCCAATACATTATTATATATATAAAGGGGCTTTCAGATTATTGGAGCGCCACCTTGGGGCGGCACTCCAACACATTGCAAAAATACATATAATTTTTGAAAAAACCATGTTTTATCGGGAAAAACGATGGAAAAACCACTTTTTTTATGCAAAAACTAAAAATAATCGGGATTTTTTGAACAACATTGGAATATTTTTGCTATATTTGCGGTGCGTTTCGAGATAGCAGCTATCGCGGGCGCCTATCGCTTTGGGATGATTGCCCCCGGACGGGAGCGAGGACTACAGGCGGTAGAGAGAATACAATAATTTGGATAAACCGTAAAAACGTATAGAATTTAAGATCATGAATCAGACAGTATTGTTCACTATCATCGTGCTGGTGATTGTCTTCGCAGTCACAGTATCTTCCTACTACCATAAACGACATATGGAGTACAAGATGAGCGATATAGAAAAGGCGGTTAGAAAGTCATTTCCTAAGGGTGTGGATTCCATCACCAAGCAGGAGCTTGTGACTGGCATCAAGAAGCATTTCCATTGCTCAGCCAAGGAGGCGCACTACATCATCGGTGTGGCTCGTCGCAAGAAGCTGGTGGATATCGCCGCTGAGTTCGTGACATTATTATAGAATTAGTTATTAGGTTGACTGGTCTTACTGACCTGTCATATTTTGGGTTATGCACACGGCGTTGTGCTAAATTAAGTCAGACGTCTTTCCGGCGCAGGGATGCGCTGGGGGAATTATCAGTTGTTAGTAAAAGCACTTGTTTTTAAGTGCCTCATGAATTCAATTTGCGCAGGGATGCGCTGTTGGTTGTTATTTTTAACGCCATTCTTTGGTGTTTGTTTTTAAGATTAGTATTTGTTTTTTTCTTGCGCAGTGATGCGCAGGAAACTGTTGTTTGGTAGATTAGTTTAATTTAGGCAGGAAGAAAGGTGCAAGGATACAAAAAGGGTGTACATGACCAAGGTATACTGTAAAAGGTATGCCTCGGGCATGACGCCCTTCTTCTTTTTAGAGACCTACGTCTCCGCTATCGGTGCCACCGCCTTCGGTGTTTCCGCCACCGCCTTCGGTGTTTCCGCCACTGCCCTCGGTGTTTCCGCCACCGCCTTCGGTGTTTCCGCCACCGCCTTCGGTGTTTCCGCCCGAAGGCTTGTCGGTAGAGGTAACCTGCTTCACCACCTTACCGTTTCGGTCGTAGCAGGTGATGCTGACGGAAGTCTCCTCCAGTTCCTTCTTGATCTCGGTGTTAGGCACGAAGATGATGTAACGGCGGGTGATGAGGTTGGCGCTCACCTTGTTCACATCCTCCACGGCAGTAGAGTTGAGACCGAAACGGAGGCTGCCCAGTCCTGGCACAGCCACGCTGTGGCCCTCGGTGGCCCAGGCAGCTATCACGTCGCCGATGGCAGTCCATCCGGCATTGATCACTGCCTTAGGCAGACCGCTTCGGATGGCAGCTTCCTCGATTACCTTACTTGCGTTCAGCTGGCTGTAGAGGTCAGCCTGCATGACGAACGCCCACTTCTGCTTTCCTTTTTCGAACGCCACGTTGCGCTCGATTGCTTTTACTTTAATTCCCATAATCTAAATAGTTTTTTAAATGGTTAAACAATCAGTCTACATGCAGCTGGTAACGCCGAGGGTAGTGCCGATGGCGGTGAGTACTGCGATGAGCATCTGCAAGATAGTTTTCCAAACTTCCTTTTTCATTTTCTTTTTTCCTTTCTTTTTTAGTGGTTCAACATTTAGAAAGAGATAGGGCAGGTGTGCACCCCTGTCTTTTTCCCCCTCCGTTTTTTAGTGGTTAATTTCCCATTTGCCGTTCTTGATGAATGGCAGTGCAGCCTTTCTTCTAACACAGTGCAAAGATACAAAAAAAATCGCCAAAATGCAATAGTTGTCCTGAATCACGTGCATCCTTGTCCTGAATCATGTGCATCCTTGTCAAGAATCCCGTGCATCCCCCTCTCATCCCCCTCTTCGTGGCGATGTACCGCCAATTGCATCCCGACGTGCCGCCAACTGCGTCGCCACGTATTGCCCGCTGCGTCGGGACGTGGCTGGCGGTGCATCGCCACGCAGTTTTGGGGGCATCGGGCGCACGGTTACTTGCTGTGTGGGTTAGCTGGTTGATAGGAGGAAAGGCAAAAATGTGAATGTGAATGTGAATTTGAAATGTTTTTCAATGTTACCTGAAGGAGAAGCGTATAATCGTGTTTAAGTAATAGTAGCCATTATAATAGGTTCATATTATATATATAATAAGGTACGCGCGCGAGGACTGAATTTCATTCACAATATCCTATAAAAGGAATGGATGGAACAACCCGATACATTGACTTACATTTCAAATTCACATTCACATTCACATTTTGTTCCGACTGCTATATGGAAAAATGATATTTAAATCTGAAAAAAAATAACTTTTTTCTTGTTAGTTTGAGAAAAAAGTGTTACTTTTGTAGCTGCTATGAGAAATAACTTTCATAGTGAATTTTTAAACTAAGGGCTAATGACCTATAACAATAATAACATCACATCTTTTGTGGTTTTCAAGTATGATTTCTGCAAAACACGAAATCTTTCAAAAGTAGAGGGAACTCTGCCTTTGGAGTTTTCCGGTATACCATCTGCTGAACATTATCTGGAATGTCAGAATGGTTTTGAGAGAGTAATGGACAGTTTGCTGGAAAGCAAGAAAATGACTTTGGTGGAATCAAAGAAGAATGATAATGACATCATCCATGACAATCGAATATTGGGATTTCGAGAAGGAGTAGCTGTGCTGGACGTATGTGCAGACAAGAAGGAATTCTATTGGAGTAACTTTACTGAGAATGAAATTCACAACCAGCCTTTCTGCAAGGTGATTATTGATAATCGCCCCAACAAAGGTTTCCTTTTTGTGGAAGAATCTACAATCTTCGGGGGCAAAAAAGGACAGGACAAGGTGGTGGCTCTTCTGCGGGATAATATCAATAGAGTGGCCAATCAATATGGCTGGAATATGGTTATTTCTGCCAAGTTGCCACCTGGTGATTTCTTTGATGCCGTGGCTGAAAGAATCAAGGCTGGCTGTAAGCCAAAGGCTGTGGTGTTTTCATTTCCTCGCCATCAGACTCTTAGCGATGCGCCATATTCCTTTGTCAAGCAATTCCAGATGCAGCATTCCTTCATGGAGTGCATCAATGCACGTAAGTTTCATGCCAGATATGAAACTGATCCTGGTGAGCAGTTGCGCTTGGACAAGGCAAACAGAGACATTGCCATGTTGGTGAACCTGTGCAGTAAAGAAGATTACGGCATCAAGGTATACTATTGGAAAGGTCCGTGTACCTCTTCCCGTTCGCTGAAACGAACCAAGGTGAAAATATCTGATGCTGAGATTTCTGCCCTGGTTATAGGAGATGCTGTCTGTTGTGATTGTCATGGGAATTCTCAGTTTGCCTTGATCAATTCTCTTGATGTTATTCTTGATGATTTAAAGGGTTACGCCGATGAAGTTATTTAAGATGAAGACCAGGCAGATGGTAGATAAATCTTTCTCGCAGTATCTGGTTTATCAGGCTTTCCAAGCCGTCACCCATGATATCTTCAATGACAAGACGTGGTTTCCTACGTCCAGATGTTCATGCGAGGATGTTTTTTATGAGGTATTCTGCATCGTAGACAAAATGATGTTTTCGCATACCGATACGGAGAGCCGCCTAGCCTTTGTGGAAGGAATAGGGCAATATGAAAAAAACTATGTTGACGAGGATGAGTATGCTACAGCTCAGGACGAGCGGCAGAGAATCGTATTTGTCATCCTGTATATGGCAGCTGTGATACTTCAGATGATGCCTTTGGAGTCGAAATTGTCTCAATTTTCGGTAATGATTATGGGGCAATGGAGAGGTTATGTAGCTTATGAGTTTTCTAACCGATGCCTGGAATCGCTGGAGAAGAACCGGGATGTGGTTGAACAGCTGGCAGCCAAAATCGGTTATTATGGCGAGGATGGTTTCTTCGTTTCATCTCAGATTAATGAACTGATGCGCCAGAACAATGATGAAGAATATCTGCACGGATTCGAGCCTGAACAGAAGAGGACATTAGAATTGGAAGTGACAGACGATGAGCATCAGGAAAACGGCGGGCAGGAAAAAACGGAAGAAGATAATGAGAAGAAATGGGGCGACTTGAGCCAGGGAGAAAGAGTAAAGCGAGCCTTGCAGAAGATGATAGACGAGAAGGCTATTCCTTTGAAGAAAGACTATGCCCTGATTATGGTGGCGCTCTCCAGTATCGATGATTTTGAAGGCAAATTTGATAATGGCAAATCTTTCTGCAAGTATCTTACGGAGCAGCTGAAATTGCCTTCCGACCTGACCAATGGCAGTGCCATCTCCAAGCGTTTCTCCAAGATGCGTGGCGAATTTCCCAACTGGAGTTTTGATGATGTAAGTGATCCTAACGCCCGGCAGAAACTCATCAATATCGCTAACCGCTTTGTTGCCATCTACCGTAAGGGGCAGTAGGAAGCGGGGAAATGATTGCTTCTTGTGAGTGTTGGCAAGTTTTAGATGGAATGTTAAAAACGTAAAATAGTGCAAGTTTTAGGCATATTCTACGTTTAACATCAGAATAGGTTTAATAAACAAATTAGGATATGAAGTATTTAGTAAAAAAATCAGTCTTACTACTGTTGGTAGTCTTGGCTTTTTGTGCGTGTGACAACAGCAATGACAATGGTGAGGTTATTCAG
>OJKP01000201.1_pt1 | contig 48065 bp, 37 predicted proteins | sample 1596521 | NCBI WGS metagenome assembly OJKP01 (sample SAMEA4350130, study PRJEB24818) | metagenome | biome: human; feature: gut; material: faeces | place: Denmark | collected 2013-09
TTTATAATGTTTTATACATTATGCGAATGAACGTAGTTCTCTAAGAACTATAGCCTTGTTGGCTGGAAGAATTTGTTTGAAAATCAATATGGATAATTAAAATCTGTTAGCCTATGGAGTGAGATGTAAAATGTTTAAAATGAGTTTCTTAACCTTGGTATTGATCTGATACAGATCATGGCTTAAATCTATTTATTATTAACCTTTTTATGATAATACAATAAAGATGCGAAAAAAACAGAATTGTGGCCTTCCCATAAGTTGGAACGGTTCAATATCTCGAATGACGAAAATCACCTGTGGATTGCTTTTCTGCTTGACAACAGGTGCATTTGCGACCAGTGAAAATGTAGAGTTGTTAACCTCGAATCGGATTGAAAGTGCAGTTCCTGATCAAGTAGGGAAAACAGTCACTATTACGGTTCAAGATGAAATGGGGCCGGTTGTTGGTGCCAATGTCGTAGTGAAAGGAACTACAAACGGTAACATCTCCGATATGGATGGTAAAGTTATCCTTCAGAACGTCCCGACCAATGCGACACTCGTTGTATCCTATATCGGGTATATTACCCAGGAAGTAAAAGTCGGAAATCTGGCAACAATCAATGTGAAACTGGTAGAAGACGCCAAGGCATTGGAAGAAGTCGTGGTGATCGGCTACGGCTCTTTGGACAAAAAACAGGTGACCAGTGCAATCACCTCGTTGAAGGCCGATGACCTGATGATCGGTGTGAGCGGTGCGGATATTACGACCTCCTTACAAGGTAAGATCAGTGGTTTGGTGATGAATAATTTGGGTAGTGCCAACTCCGGAACGACGATCCAGTTACGTGGTATGACCTCCATCAATTCCGGTAAAGCTCCGCTTATCGTGATCGATGGTTTCCCCGGAGGTGATATCCGTTCGCTGACACAGGAAGATATCAAGTCTATCGACGTCTTGAAAGACGGTTCGGCTGCTGCCATTTATGGTACACGTGCGGCCTCCGGTGTGATCTTGATCACAACGAAGAGCGGTTCCGACACAAGCGGAAAAGTGAAATTGAGTTATAGCAACGAGTTTTCGAAGAAACAAAACTATAATGCTCCGGAGATGTTGACCGGCCGCGAATATGCCGAACACAAAATCGGTACGGACTACGGATCGGACACGGACTGGTGGGATGAATTGCTCAACAAAGACAACTTCTCTCAGAAACACCATTTGGCATTGGAAATGGGTACGGAAAAGGCTCAGTTGTATACCTCTTTCTTCTATGAAAAAAATCAAGGTATTGCCAAGCAAGACGAACGTCAGGATTATGGAGGACGTGTGAATGCAATGTTCAAATTGTTCGACGATTGGTTGGAAGTCCGTCCGGCTGTAGATTATCGCCAGGCAAAGCGTAACAACCACTTCCCTAATTTCCAGCAGGCTATGCGTAACAACCCGACCCGTTCTCCGTATGATCCGGATAGCGAAACCGGTTATAACGTATGGACAAATGAGTCTTTGGATTATAACGTGGTGGCTGATGCAATGTTAGAAGATTATTTCGGATTGGATAAATGGTTTAAGCCGGAAGTAAACTTGAAATTGAATATCAAGCCGATCGAAGGATTGTCTTATCAGCAGATCGTCGGTTACGAAAACCGGCAGTGGGAAATTCACCAGTATTGGCCAAGTACACATCGTTCTGAAATCGAAGAATCTCGCAAAGGACAAGGATATTTAGGTTTCAGCAAGACAGAAAACCTGACTTCCGAAGGGTATTTCTCTTATGTAAAAGAATTAAAAGGCGGCCACAGCTTGAACGCAACAGCCGGTTATTCTTATTTCGAAACAAATGGAGAAGGTTTCAATATGCGTAACTATAACTTCTCTGTAGACGGTATCAAGTATTGGGATATGGGCCAAGGCAGCTATCTGTCGGATGGTAAAGCCAGCATGAGTTCCAGTAAGAATGTTACGGAGCGTCTGTTCTCTTTGTTTGCCCGTGCCAATTATTCTTATCAGGATAAATATATGGCTTCTGCTGCTATCCGTCATGAGGGTTCTTCCAAATTTGCGTCAGACAATCGTTGGGCTAACTTCTGGTCTGCAACGGCAGGTTGGCGTATCTCGAACGAAGAGTTCATGAAAGATTTCGACTGGTTGGACGACTTGAAGTTCCGTTTCGGTTATGGTGTGACCGGTAATAACGACTTTAGTGCGACTTACATGGCCAATATGTTAGGTTCTGACACGAACTGGATGATGCCGAACGGGTCATGGGCTTATTCGTACGGAAAGTCTCAAAATGTCAATCCGAATTTAGGATGGGAAGAAAAGAAGGAATGGAACATAGGTGCCGATTACTCTTTCTTCAACGGCCGTCTGTATGGTAAGTTCGACTATTACCGTCGCAAGGTGGATAACCTTCTGTTCAGCGTGAAAGTTCCGCAGCCTCCTTATACGCAAGGCAGCCAGATGCAGAACATCGGTTCGATGGAAAGCAAAGGTTGGGAATTCGAAGTTGGTGGCGATATTATCCGTACGAAAGATTTTATTTGGTCTACCAATATAAACTTGAGCCATAATACAGGAAAGATCCTGACTCTGGAAGGCGATAACTCCTATCATAACGGGAATGGTTTCGTAGCTCCGGGTAGTCCGGGTGATGCCGCCCGTATAGAGGCAGGTTCGACAATCGGTTCTTTCTATATGTGGAAGTTTGCCGGATTCGACGATGAAGGCAGTTTCTTGTTGTATAACAAGGACGGTGAAGTGATCCCGGCTGCACAAAAAACGGAAAATGACAAACAGTTTATAGGCAACTATACTCCGAAACTGATCGTCGGATGGAGCCATACGCTGACATATAAGAATTTTGATTTGGGTATCAACCTGCGTAGCTGGATCGATTTCGATGTGTATAATACGATTAATATGTATTACGGTATTCAGGGACAAGGCAACTTGAACGTGTTGAAAGATGCGTACGGGAAGTTCAACCATATCAAGGGTGAAAAGCAAATCTGCGATTATTACCTGGAAGATGGTACGTTCTTGAAGATTGATGCCATCACATTGGGCTATACGCTTCCGATGAAGAAATACACGAATAACCTGATCGATCGGATCCGTATTTACGGTACAGTCGGTAATGTTTGTACGATCACCGGCTATAGCGGTATGAATCCGGAAGTCAATATCACCGGCTGGGATCAAGGTACGGAAAGATTCTGGAGCGATTTCTATCCGGTCGTTCGTACTTGGACATTAGGTATGCAGTTTAACTTCTAAACAGATTCTAAGATGAAAAAGAAAAATATATTCCGATTGTTTTTATCCGGAGTGATCTGCCTGCTGTGCGCAACATCTTGTAGTGTTGAACCTGATTTTTATTCGCAGGTGGTCCCGGAGACATTTTATAGTTCACAAGATGCTGTATGGCAGCGTTTCAATCGCCCGTTTACTCACTGGCGTTGGTACATAGCCCATGATGAACCCCGGTGGGCGTTGCAGGAATTGGGAACCGACGAGTATTGCTTGCCGACACGCGGTAGCGACTGGTATGACGGGGCAAACTATCAGAAGTTCCATCATCATGAATATACGGAAGACATGACCCGTGTGGAAACAGGCTGGACCAACTTTGCGATGGGTGTCGCTTTGGCTTGGGATGCATTGGAAGATTTGGAAAAGGTGGATTTCGATGCGTTGGGATTTCCGGAAGGTACACGTGAATCCATGTTGAACCAGCAGCGTGCATTGGCAGCGTCATTCTATATTGATGGTTTGGATTTCTTCGGAGGAGTGCCTCTGTATACGACAACGCAGAGCGAGGTGAAAGGACGTGCGACGGATGTTGAAACATTCAACTTCATCGACTCTTTGCTGAAGATTTCCATTCCTAACCTTCCGATCAAGGAAACATTGGGAGGAATGGAAACGGGTGCGATCAATCGTGCAGCCGGTGCTGCTTTACAGGCTCGTTTGTATTTCAATGCAAAATCTTACATCGGCAAGGAGATGTTTACGGAAGCGGCTCAGATTTGCCAGGATATCATCGACGGCAAATACGGTCAGTATGCATTGGATCCGGATTGGACGAATATTTTCGGGTTCGACAACGAACGTTGTCCGGAGATTATCTGGTCCGTACCGAGCCAGAACGCAAAGACCGAGACGGATGCCATGTATTGGACATGGCAGGTTCCTTACAACTATAAGAATTATTTAGGCGGTTTGGAAGGTTCCGGTTCCAATAACGGTATCGGTCTGATTCCGAGTTTGGACCCGACCGGCAAGCGTTATCCGTATAAATTGGGCGGAGCGTATGCCAAATTTAACGACAAGGATATCCGTAAGCAGCCGTATGTATACGAGGGCAATGGCAAATATCGCGGTATGTTTATCGTCGGAAAGCTGGTTAACCCATTGAATCCTGAATGGGTATGTACCGGTACGCGCGAGTATGCCGGAGAAGTGATCACGGTTGTTGACCAGGTGGCTTATTTTTCAAAAGTAGGGAAAGACCCGCAATACCCGGATTTGGCCTCCTTGCCATCGACGATTGCAACCGCAGAAGAAAATTCCTGTGTGCGTGTGACAAAACGCAGTCCGCGTCCTACTCAGGAAGAATTCAAGCGTAAAGGAGATCCAGACTGTCCGGTGATTCGTTTGGCCGAAATCTATTACATGCTGGCCGAATGCAAGATGCGTGCCGGTGACAAGCAGGGAGCAGCCGACCTGATCAATACGGTCCGCAAACGTTACTTCGAAGGCGGAGTCGATCCCGATCCTGTAACAGCAGCAAATCTGGATAAATACCGTATGCTGGACGAATGGCAATTGGAATTCTTGGCCGAAGGACGCCGCCGTACGGATTTGGTCCGTTGGGATGCTTATGTGACGGAAGACTGGTGGGACCATAAGGCAACGAATAATCCGAATTTCAATCGTTTCCCGATCCACTACAGTCTGATCGGAGCAAATAACCTGTTGGAACAGAACCCGGGTTATGGCGGAAAGTAGAAGAAAAAACGATGAAGTATAAATTCACTCTTTAGACCGGGGAGAGAGGAATAGCCACCGTAAGGTGAATTCCTCTCTTCTTTTGTTTCATTTCTCATTAATAAAAGCAATAGGATTATGAAAGGAAGGATGCTTGTATTCTGGCTGTTCGTGTTTGCAGGACTCTGGGCTTTTTTTTGGTCGTTTGGCACTTCCACGTTCCAGCGGCAGGAAGAGGTGCAGCTGTTTATACCCGAATGGTCGGTTGTCCGGGATATGCTGTCTGTTCCCGGTGGTTTTTGTACGGTGTGCGGACAGGCCTTGGTTCAATATTATGCCTCCTCCCTGTTTGTCTTGTGTGTTAACAGTACTTTCCTGTGCATGGCGGGCTTCTTGTGTTATCTGCTTTTGCAGGAAATCGCCCCACGCGGATATAATCTATTGCTTTCCTTGTTTCCGGTTTTAGGATTGTTGAAGGCTCATACGAGCCCTTTTTATGTGTTGGACGGAACGGTCGGGCTTTTCCTGCTCCTGCTGTTTACTTATGTTTTTATCTGTATCCGGCGAACGGCGGTGCGGTCGCTTTATGGCGTGGCGAGTGTTGTCCTCCTCTATGGTTTGGCCGGGCAGTTGGCGGCGCTTTACGGCTTGGTCGTGGTTTTCATGAGTCTTTTGTGCCGGAGGAAAAAATGGTATGCTTCGCTTGCTGTATGTTTGACAGGGCTGCTTTTGACTTATATCGGCATTCGTTTGGCCACCGGCATACCGTTGACAGACGGGATTTACTCGGAAAGATATCAGGAGTCCCAGTTGCAGCCGGACTCTTATATGTATTATATCTGGATTCGTTTTGTTGTCTTGCTTTTGATTCTATTCGCAACGGCTTTTGTAATGAAAATTTTTCCCTGGGGAAAACGTCCGGTAAAAGTACTTGTTGCAGGCGGCTTGTTTGTCGTTCTGTTTTGTTTTTCCGCATTTTGCTTGCCCGGGCCGTATGAGGTACGGAACAACCGGATGAACGAGTTATCCGTTTTAGGGCAAAGAAACGATTGGGACACGATTATCCGTGAACACCCCAAGGAAGGGGTGTCGGATTATGCCGGCCTTAACTATCTGAATATGGCTTTGGCCCAGAAAGGCGTATTGGGCGACCGGTTGTTCCATTACGACCAGAAAGGACCGCAGAGTCTTTTGGCCTCCTGGGACCGTACATATTATATGAGCTGCCTGTTAAGCGATATCCATTATATGATCGGAGATATCAGCCTTTCGGAAGGATATGCGATGGAAGGGCTTACGCTTGCCAAGAGGGGAGGAAGCCCCCGTATGCTTCAACGCCTGGTTAAGATCAGCCTGATACGGAGAGACTATGCTTTGGCAGATAAATACGTAGGCCTGCTCGGCCGGTTGCCTGGCTACCGTCGTTGGGCGGAAAAGTATGCCGGCTATGTTCGTCATCCCGAAAGGATCGGACAGGATGAAGAGCTTGCCTCGAAGACGATGCCGGCCTTTCAGCCGGACAACTTGCTTTGCCTGATCGACATCGACAGCCTTTGGACGGGACATCTTTCGGAACCCGGCGTAAACCGGATAGCATGGGAATATTTAGGTTGTTCTTATCTGTTGGCGAAGGAAATGGAGAAGTTCAAGACATTCCTGTCGCGTTTCGGCACATTTTTGTCAGGACTGCCACTCCCTGTCCATTTTCAGGAGGCGGCATTGGTATTGGCGGTAGAGAACCATTCTGTCCTTGACAAGGTTTCCGTCCGGCCAGAAATAGCAGGGCGGTATAAACAGTTCCAAAAAGATATATTGAAGATCAAGAATAGCAGTGACGGGCTTTCCTGGCTTTACCGGCAATATGGAGATACTTTCTGGTTTTATTATTATTGTAAAAAAGTGAAAGGATAGTCTATGAAGTATTTATATTACCTGTTGTGGTCTTGTATGGTGTCCTTCTTATCATGCAACGAAGTGTTGTCCGGAGCGGAGGATGCGGATGAAGAAATAGAAATCTTTCCTGATTATAAAGAGGTCGCGGTTCCCTGCAATATCGCCCCGCTAAACTTCAAGTTGAAGGTCCCTTGCGAAGCGACAGCCCTTTTCACCGGCAAGGGCTTGCAGGTGCGTGTGGATTCGGACAACGGTTCTTTCCAAATCCCGAAGAAGAAGTGGCGCCGGCTGTTGGACGCATCGGCAGGAGGAACCCTTACGGTCGGAATCTATATCCGTAAAGACGGCAGATGGTTTCGATATCCTCCTTTTTCCATCCGGGTAGCCAAAGATAAAATCGATCCCTATTTGGTCTATCGCCGTATCGCGCCGGGCTACCGTATGTGGAACAGGATGGGGATCTACCAGCGTTGTTTGGAGGATTTTACGGAAGAGACATTTCTCGACAATAAGTTGACGAACAATAATTGCATGAACTGCCATTCCTTCTGCATGCAGAATCCGGACCGGATGCTTTTCCATCAACGTGCGCTACACGCCGGGACCTACCTGCTGACGGACGGCCATATAGAGAAACTGGATACGGAGACGGGACAGACAGTTTCCGCTTTGGTCTATCCCGCCTGGCACCCGTCCGGACGGTATGTCGCATTCTCGACAAACGATACGAAACAGGATTTCCACCTTTCGGATGCGAACCGGGTGGAGGTGTTCGACAACCGGTCGGATGTAGTGGTCTATGATGTAGAGAAGCACGAAATCATAACGGCTCCCCACTTGTCTTCGGAAGAGAATATGGAAACTTATCCAGCCTTTTCACCGGACGGCAGGCGGTTGTATTTCTGTTCCGCCCCGGCAAAGCTGATGCCTGAATCGTACCGGGAAATCCGCTACAACCTTCAAAGCATAGCTTTCGATCCTGAAAAACGTAGTTTCGGCCAGGAGATAGATACGCTTTACAACGCGGAGAAAGAAGGACGAAGCGCGAAATTCCCGCGGGTATCGCCCGATGGCCGTTTCCTGATGTATACGGTTTCGGACTATGGCAACTTCTCGATCTGGCACAAAGATGCAGATTTGCGGTTGTTGGATATGCTGGCGCGTAAGACGGATTCCCTTCTTCAGGTGAACAGCGACGATGTGGAAAGCTATCATTCCTGGAGCAGCAACAGCCGGTGGTTCGTTTTCAGCAGCCGGCGGGATGACGGCCTGTATACGCGGCCTTACATTTGTTATCTGGATGCGAATGGAGTACCCGAGAAACCCTTCCTGTTGCCTCAGGAAGAGACGGACTATTATGATCGTTCTCTCTTCTCATTCAATATCCCCGAACTCATTCGTGGAAAAATCAAGATCGATACTTCAGATTTGATCGACGTCAGCAAAAATGGTGAAGCGGTCCGTTTGAAGTAATCTGTCTTATAAAGAGTTGTACAATGCAAGCATTTGTTTTTCGAAAAATCTTATATTGTAGTGGCTGTTTAATTTATTTCGGGCCTTTTCTCCGATGTTTTTTCTAATGTCCGGATTTTCTATTAAATAAATGATTTTGTCTACTAATTCCTTGCATGTGGTTTGACGGGAATGAATATGAACTTTGAATCCATTGATGCCGTCATCGATGAGCTCGGAAAGGCCGGTAGTATTATTGGCTATGATTGGAATCTTATGGTTCATCATCTCGATTGCCACATAACCGAACTCTTCATGTAACGACGGTATGATGCCGATATCGGCAATCGTGTATAATTCTTGCAGGCTCTTTGGAGAAAGAAAACCCGTGAATGTGATTTGGGTCCAAAGGGGGGATGATGCAGATAAGTATTTACTGAAATCTCCCTCTCCGACGACAATAAGACGTAAGTCGGGATATCTTTTTATTAAATGTTTGACCGTATTGATTAGGAGATCGAGGCCTTTGACAATGTCTAACCTCCCGACAAAAAGGAGTATGATTTCATTGGGTGCTATCAACAGTTTTTTTCTGGTCTTCTCCCTTTTCTCATCGCTTGTAATACGGGATCTTTTTAAAGCGTTATTTATGAGTGTTATTTTTCTTTTGTCGACTTTATGAATTTGGATCAGGTCCCGATAAGAATGCCGGGATATTGCAACAACTTTGTCGCAGATGGCCAATAACTCTTTTTCTTGTGCCAGATTGCTTAAGATTGTTTGAGATCGGAGATCAAGTTCTTTGCCTTCTTTTCTTAGAATCTGTCGTAGCTGGGAACGGTTACCGGATAAAGATAAACTCCAATCCGTATAATGGACCGTTAAGATTATGGAACAGCCGGTGAATAATGAGCGGAGATATTGGGCGAGATATTTATCTCCCATGTAATTCAGATGAAAAATATTCTGTTCGTTTGGGTCTACGTATGGATATAGAATGAAAGGAATGCTTTTTTCAAATCCTTCATTGTTCAACCTCTTTTTAGGGATGATAGGGGCCGGTATTGAAATATATCTGATCGAATCCTTTAGGCAGATATCAAATTCGATATCTTGATAAATAATGTTGACAACGGTGACATTATACGCTGTTCGTCTTAAGACATCGACTAATTGCTTTATGTATGTCCCGATCCCATAATAGGCACCTCGGGCCGAAGAGTTGAATATGTAGACGTGTTTCATCTTGCCATGTTTTTTAAAATGAATCCGGTCAGCCCGTTATGAATACCTAAAGGATAGTTCGAAACCTTGTCTATTTGTTCCGGTATTATGCCAAATAGAAAATCCGGAAGGGTGGCCGGTGTATTGTAATCAATCTGGCCAGCCATCATCTTTTTGAAATCGTTTATGTTTTGGTGGAATAAGCGGTCTGTTGTGATTAGCGTATCTATTTTTGTTTTTAGCTCTGTCAAATACCGGAGATCGAAAGGCATTTCTCTTTTATAGGATTTGATTCTTGCGTTTACATAAAGCAAAATGCCTCCCAATCCGTTCTCCATGCTGTAATCATAGATTCTTAAAGGAGCTCTTTCCATTATTTTCCGGTCGATATTCATGAGTATTTCGTCGGAGTTCCCATTTACCAATTTGTTTTGAAGCAGATATTCGATTCCCCATCCGATACCGCATAAGCCTGTTTCGAAGTCAATGGGAATTTCTTCATTTATGTTATTGTAGATGTCTTCCATCAACATCTCGGCATACTCTTCGTAAATGTCGTTTCTTGTATAACGTGCATACAGGAAAAAGAATAGCACTCCTCCCATTTTGCCGTGCATTAAACCTATTCCGGAAGCATAGCTGTAATTTGTAAGGAGAAATGCTAATATTTTTTCTGTCAAATGGATTTTCCCCATAGATGATGATATTGCAAATCAAATTTGATTAATCATATTCCATCAGAAGCCATGTCGTTGGAAGAGGCAAAAAATAACTGTAAGTGTTATCGGAGGAAATATTATGGATGTACGCATATCCACCGTAATGTTTTTCTTGAATGTCTTTTGTCTCTTCTTTGTTGTGTTTACAAGAGTTGAACTCGATTTTCTTAAATGTTTTCATGTATTATTCCTTATCCGTCAGAAAATCGATCATCTGAAGAATGGCCCGTGAGCAGGCCGGGCAGAACGGGGCGTAATCGCGCATCATGCAATGATCCATCGGGCGATAAATGCCTTTGGACAAGTAGCCGCCTCCTTCGAACACTCCGGCTTTGTCCTTATGTCCGGCATCGAGCGGGGTAGGAACAGGAGTGCCCGTGGGCAACAAGTCTTTCCATTTGCTGTCGAAGTCGATCAGAGTCGTGATATTCGGTTCCCATGGTTCGTACTTCAGGTTATAGAAATCCTGGTAAGCGACTTCAGAAGAGAAATATTCGTCTGCCAGGCCGGCGAAACTATGTCCGAACTCGTGCGTAAAGACGACCGGTGTCCGCGGGTTGTCGGCTGTCCCGCAAGCATAGAAGTTATACATACCGCCACCGCCATACATATCTGTGTTTATCAGTAGGAAAATTGCATCACAAGGTACGTTCCAGACGGCATCGCGTATCGATTTCATATCCGGTGTTGTCAGATAGCGGTCCACGCCGAATGTATAATAACCGGAATTGAGAGCTGTGTTCTTGAAGATCCCTTTGCCCGAAACGTCCGTACCCGATTCTTCCGATACCAGGCAGACAGCCCATACGTTGAAGTCGTTGCGACGTGTCGTATAGGGAGGAGTTGCGAACAAGGCTTCTGTAAACCGTTTTGCATCAGCTACGAATTTTTCTTGTTCGTCTGCCGTGTATCCTTCTGCAATGAAAACAAGATCCACCTTTTCCGACGAATCTCCGTTGTTCTGTATCTGATGCACTTTATTGTCTTTCAGCTTGCCCCGGTCGATGAAGATACTTTTGGGGTCGACCTCCTGTTTCAGCAACGGGTGGAATTGCATGTCTGCCTTGTCTCGTGCCGTGATCTCGATATAGACAGGTGTTTTCGGGAAAGGAACGGAAGCACTGTTTGTCCAGGACTGTGTTTCTGTCTTGGCTTGTTCCGTCGAACGCCATTCTTCGAACAACGTATTGAAGCCGCGTGAATAAATAAGCTTATTCGTAGCCTTGTCATATACATTTATATAGTAGCCGCCGTAGCCCGACTTATCGATCAGGTTTTTGACCGGACCTCCCCATACCGGTTCTTCCCGTAGTTGTTGGATAGCAGCCGATTGTGATTTTAGGTTGCCACTCAAGGCAAAATCCACCCGGAGGCTTTTCTTTTCGAAATACTTATCGAAGTCACTCTGGGCAAATACGGAGAAGTTGCAGAGAACGGCAAGAAGCAATAGTGAAATCTTTATTTTCATATTAGTATGCGTTATTATGTGTGTAATTCTTATTCGCAAATATAAGACTTTTTGTAGATTAGCCGGGCAGTATCGTTAAATATATAGCAGTATGTTTTGTAAAATAAGAGAAAAAGACCGGATATTAAGCATACCAAAACAGAATATGCCCGATGAACGCCCGACTATCTACTGTTTTCTTATGAATGGAGGATTAATGCCTGCTCAAATAGCCGGAAACACCTTCGTTGGTCGCTTTCATGGCGTCTTTGCCTTTTGACCAGTTTGCCGGACATACTTCGCCGAACTCTTCGAAGTGTTGTAATGCGTCTACCATGCGGATCGCCTCGTCAACATTGCGTCCCAATGGCAAGTCGTTGATTACATAATGGCGGATTTTCCCCTCTTTATCAATCAGGAACAGGGCACGATAAGCTACAGGAGTCCCGGTTGCAACAACTTCGCCCTCTTCGTTAGTCAGATAATCGGCTGCCAATACACCGTAGTTTTCGGCAATTGTTTTTGAAAAGTCTGCAACAATGGGATATTTGACACCGTGAATTCCCCCTTTGTTCTTATCTTGGTTCAGCCAGGCGAAGTGTGAATATACGGAATCGACGGAGCAACCTACTATGGCTACGTCACGTTTTTCAAATTCGCTCAACTTCTCCTGGAAAGCATGCAGTTCTGTCGGGCAGACAAATGTAAAGTCCATCGGGTAGAAGAACATTACGACATGTTTTTTACCTAAGTATTGTTCCAAAGAGAAATCTTCGACAATCTGGTTTCCGTTGATTACGGCAGAGGCATGGAACTCCGGCGCTTTTTTACCAATTAATGCTTTCATATTATTATTCAGTTTTTGTTTTATTACTATCATAACAAAGTAATCCATCCCTTTGTTCCTTCCGTATTTTCAATTGTTGTACGGGAACAGATAAATTCAGGACATATCCCGGAATGTTATTTTATCACAATATGTACTCTTTATCCCAAACTTTGATTTACTTTGCATAAAATCCCTATAAGTCAAAAGATATCATGAATGAAGAATCAGTGAAACGAATACTTTTAACGGACTTTTTTTCTTACTATCCGGCTGGCGGTGCCTTGTATGACGAATCGGGGGCTCTGCTGGAGATAAATCGGGCTTTGTGTGAAAAATTTGGGGTGAAGGATCAGCATGATTTTATACTGAATAACTTGTTTGATACCGATTACTTGTCTGATTTGCAAAAGAACCATTTAAAGAACGGAAGTGTCTTGGTTGATAGCCTTCCGATAGGATATACGATTGTCCCGGGATTTGATAAGAAAGGAAATATCATTGGTTATACATTGTTGCTGACTGATAGTGATTTGTCGGACCAGTGTATGATCCGGTATGATAAAAAAATGCGGGAACTGAAAGATATTTCGGATAAGGTTGTTCAATCTGTCCCCGATACGATTCTTTTGATAAACAGCGCATTGGTTGTCGAACGTATTATTACCTATGCTTCCGAGACATGTATTACGCCGGCGGCTTTGAACTGCCGGATCGATGAGCTGCCGGGTTTTATTTATCCAGACCCTGTTAAAAGGAAGGTAACTTCGGTTGTGCAGGAAAGTTTGGATACTTCGGAGACCGTTAATGTCGAATTTTCTATTCCCGGACATAATGCGCCGGTTGTCTATTTTAAATTGAGGCTGGTACCGATTCATCATAAATATGTGGTCGCTTATATCCGTAATGTTTCGGATCTCGTAGAGAAAGAGAATGAAAATCGGAACTTATCTCATCAGTTGTCCGAAAGCCGCAGCATGATGGAACTTGCTTTGCATAATAGCCATATAGCGACTTACTCTTTCAATTTCAGATTGTTCCGTACGTGTGATAAAGAACATTGTAATCATTGTTTTCAATTCTACGGTGTGAATAATCATCTTCTGGAACGTAATCGTTATATCTGTCGTTCTCTATCTGTCTTGCGCCATCCTGAAGACCGGCAGGATTTCTTTCTTTTATTTAATGAGATCCGGGATAAGGACTTGAGAGAACATTCGGTTAATTTTCGCTTAAAAGATGATGATGGGAAGTACCGGAGTTATGAGGTTATAGGCAAAGCATTCGAAAAAGATAAAGATGGTAAAACGAATTTGATTGTTGGTTGTGTGATCGATAATCAGAAGTATGTGGAGTATGAAGAGTCGCTTATAAAGGCAAAAGAGAAAGCAGAGAATGCCGATCTGCTCAAATCGACTTTCCTTGCCAATGTGACGCATGAAATCCGGACTCCGTTGAATGCGATCGTAGGTTTTTCCGATCTTCTGAGCCTGGAAGAGGATCCCGAGCTTCGGGAATCATACATGAGCCTGATTAAAGCGAATAATGAATTATTGCTTAATCTGATTAATGATATCCTGGATATATCCAAAATTGAATCGGATATGCTGACTTTCAATAATGTAGATAATCATCTGCCATCGGTGATGCACGGTATATATAAAACCATGCAGTTTCGTGTACCTGAACATGTCACGCTGGTATTGGATCCTTGTCCCGAAATAGTCCTGAATATGGATAAGAACCGGATGATGCAGGTGCTTATTAATTTATTGACTAATGCAGCCAAATATACCGAAAAGGGTAGTATCCGTTTTGGTTGTGGAATCCGGGATCGTTTTGTCCGTTTTTATGTGACAGATACCGGTAGCGGAATACCGGAATCGGAGCTGGAAAATATTTTTGGCCGTTTTGTCCAGTTAAAAGGCTATAAACAAGGCATCGGTTTGGGATTAGCCATCTGTAAAGGTTTGGTTACGAAAATGGGTGGGACGATTTCTGCAACGTCTAAAGTCGGGAGGGGTTCTACTTTTAGTTTTACGTTACCTCTTTATCACGAATAATCGACCCAATCTTAGTTGTTATAAATTGGGGGGCGAACATCCGGAAGTAAATGAATTTTTTCCTACCTTTGCAGAAGGTAAGAAAAAAATGAATTATGAAAAATATCCGAAAAGTTATAGGCCTGTTGTTCTGTATGACAATCTGTTGTTATATGGCAGGAGAAGAAAAGAAGAATCTGAATATCGTATTTATCGGGAACAGCATAACGCAAGGGGCTTTGTTGGAAAATCCGCAACATGACGCACCTCCTGTGAAAGCAGCTTTATATTTGCGCAAGCAACCGGCTGTCGGAACTGTCCGCTATTCCAACCAAGGGGTAAGCGGAAGTACGACGACTGATTTCCTTCCCCAGACGGAGTCTCTTTTCCCGAAGGTAGTCCGGGTTGCCGATGAGTTTAAAGATGAAACCTGGGCGACTTTGATCTTTTCCATTATGCTTGGAACGAACGACAGTGCCATAACCGGGCCGAACGGTGCTCCGGTCTCTTCCGCCACGTATCATGAGAATATGAAAACGATTATCGATAAGTTGTTGGTGCTCTATCCGAACTGTAAGATCGTATTGCACCGGCCAGTGTGGTACAGCCCGAATACATACAACGGAGCCAAATATTTGGAAGAGGGGTTGAATCGCCTGCAAAGTTATTATCCTGAATTGCAAGCATTGGTTCTCGATTATTCCAAACGCTTTCCCGGACAGGTCTTTATGGGAGATACGAATGGTTTCGATTATTTCAAGGCGCATTATAAAGACGAATACTTTCCCGAAGAGGGATATGCCGGAACTTTCTATTTGCATCCTAACAAAAAAGGAACTTCAGTCTTGGGAGAGTTGTGGGGAAAAGCGATACTTAATGTAATAGACAATTGACAATTAATAAAAATGCGTCAGAGCTAATTGTCAATTGTCCATTATCAATTGTCAGTTGTTTTTATCTTTTGCCCAATTTGTGGTCAAGGATGCCGACATGACATTCACCGTAGTTCTTTAATTGTTCTACGATTTCTTTGGCAGTAGATTCTTCTTCAACCTGTTCGCGGACGAACCCGAAGAGGAAGTCTCTTGATGCATGATCTTTTTCTTCTTCTGCGATATCGACCATTTTGTCAATCAATTCGGAGACGTAGCATTCGTGTTTGTAAACGTGTTCGAATAATTCTGTAACGCTTCCCCAGGCGGTAGGAACGACATTGATCTGGCCGATTGTGATGTCACCGCCACGGTCGATTGTGTAGTCGATCATTTTGTGGGCGTGTTCCATTTCTTCTTCAGCTTGTTTTTTCATCCAGTGGGCAAAACCGTTTAATCCTAATTTCTGGAAATGAACGGACATGGACAAGTACAAGTTGGATGACCACATTTCTGCATTTACCTGTGCGTTAAATGCTTCAGATAATTTCTTGCTTAAAATCATAATTCTGTTTCCTTTCTATCAATTAGATTTATAATACAAATTTTATATAGGCAAAGATAGAGATAAAAAAATAATGGTTTGCTTTAACCGGTTATTATTTTCCCAATAAAACAAACCATTATAGCCTTTAGTTTATAAAGGACAAACAGATTATTTGATCTCAATAATCTTTTCAGCTTTCTTGGCTGCTTCCTCGCTCATTTTCGGGATGATGATGTTCAACACTCCGTGTTCGACTTTTGCTTCGATTTTATCTTTCTCAGCATTTTCAGGAAGAACCATTGTCTGCTGGAATTTGCTATAAGAGAATTCGCGTCTCAGATAGCGTCCTTCTTTTTTGTCTTCGTTCTTTTCATCTTTTTTCTCCATCGATACGACCAGATTGTCGTTCTCGTCAATACGGATGTTGAAATCGTCTTTTGTCATGCCCGGAGCAGCAACTTCTACTCGATAGTCCTTTTCCGATTCAATCACATTGATGGCTGGAGCTGTAGAGTTTGCTTTAATCATCCAGTCGTTGTCAAATAAATCATTGAATACATACGGTAACCAATTTTGACTTCTTCTCATCGGTGTCATAATACAGTCCTCCAATTATTTAGTTAAACATTTATTGTTCTTTTTCGCTCTCGTCTTTTCTAATCCGAAAGCATCATACCTACTTCAAAAGATATGCCAGAACGGCCCGGTGTGCGTTAATATGGATAAAGGATGATAAACGAAGTTGAAATTCCTCTCGGAAACGATGATTTTAGTAGAACAGGCTTACTCTAATCTCTTTTTTGATAGATGAAACAGCATAGCTAAGAGAGGGAAACTGTAAGATAATTTGGCAGAAAATGGACCATTTTGGCATGTAAATAGTGACAGAAATGTAATAACGCTTATCTTTATGGCCAAATAATAATTTTCAAAGGTATGAAAAAGAAAATAGAGGCTCTTCTGAAACGTCTGCAAGTGGCGGTGCGGTACAATCCGGCAGAGGTGTTTTTGTCTGTTTTATTTTGTTGTTTCGGTTGTGCATTGTACGAGACTTCTTGTGCAAGCCTGGCTGTTGTCGTTTATTATTTCCCGGTCTTATTTCTGATTACCTGTACCTTGAATTCGATGACGGGAGGAACACGTTGGCGGTTTGCCTATTATCTGTCTGTATTGTTTTTTATTCCGTTTTTCTGGAAGGATAAAGATTTTTGGTCTGTTTTCTATTGTGTGACGCTTGTTGTGGTGCAACTGTTGTATCTGGTATGTGACTGGAGACGGGATAACAATAGGTTTGTCAGGAAAGGGCTTTGTTATCTTCGGGCAATACTTTCTGCCGGATTGCTGGCCGGGATTGCTTGGTTGCTTTCTGTCTCCATCTATTTTTCTGTCCAGTATATTTTTGAGATATGGCAATATGGAGAACGGCGGTTTATGGCTTATTCGTCCAGTATTGCCTTTGCAGGAATATTGCCGTTGTTGTTCCTTTTGTTTAACCGGGAGGAAGAGAAGGAGGCGGGTGTGAACAAATTGTTCAATGTATTGCTGAATTACGTGCTTTCACCGGCCTTGCTGATATATGCGGTTATTTTGTATCTTTATTTTGTCAAAGTGACCGTTTTGTGGTCCTTGCCTAAAGGAGCGGTTGCTTATATTGTCGTCAGCTTTATTTCGGCTACATTCATTCTGAAAAGTTGCCAACCGTTCTTGGAGAGAAGATATTATGAATGGTTTTATCGCTATTCCAGTTGGATTGTACTTCCGGCGTTGGCTATGTATTGGGTAGGGACTTTCTACCGGATTAATCAGTACGGATATACGGAAGCACGGGTGTATCTGGTGGTGGTCGGTGCTATCCTGACGGGGACTGTCCTGTTGTTCTTTTTCCGACGGACAGCTCATTATTTGTATGCAGTTGTGCTTGCAGTCGTTTTGTTGTCCTCTGTTACGTATATACCAGGCATAACGGCGGGAGATATAGAACGGATCTCGCAGGAAAAGCGGGGTAACTATCCGATATCGGAAAGTCAGGATAATTATTATGAATATGTAACCCTTACCGATTATTCGCCTTTAGATGTTACGGGATATGAAATGCTTCAGACTGTCGGGAGCTATGACGAAGGTGGCGTGAACAGCATGATGCGGATGGATACATTCTATTTATGCGATAAAAAACAACACGTTATTTTTGAAGCAAAGACAGACTCCTTGCTTTTCCGCCAGATGGAAAAGCAAGGGTTAGCACCTACCGATTCAATACCGAAAAGTTTGTATCCGGAAATACTCCGGTTGGATCTGGATTCAGCCTTGTATGTGTTCGGTGAGATTTCCGCTTATCGCAGTTCACCGGATTCGACTTATACGGTCTCTTATATGGGAGGAGGTTATTATCTGAAAAAAAGAGTATCTTTACAGGCTCGTAACAAATAGCAAGTATGAAAAAGAAGAATCAGAAAACGTTGTTTTCCGCTCCTGACGGGAAATCTTATCTTATCCCGTTTATATTGATCACCAGCCTGTTCCTGTTGTGGGGGTTCGCACATGGTTTGCTGGACGTGTTGAATAAACATTTTCAAGGTGTTTTTACGATGACGAAGGCGGAGAGCGGCCTTGTGCAGTTCTCTACTTATATCGCTTATTTTCTGATGGCTCTTCCTGCCGGATTGTTCATGAAGAGGTTCGGATATAAGAAAGGAATTATTTTAGGGTTATGCCTGTTTGCCGTTGGTGCGTTTGCCTTTATTCCGGCAGCTTATTTGCATTCGGCATTCCCGTTCCTGGTCGCCCTTTTTGTTATTGCCAGTGGACTTTGCATCCTGGAAACGGCGGCTAACCCTTATTCCACTATTTTGGGACCGGAAGAATCGGGGGCACAACGCCTGAACTTATCCCAATCGTTTAACGGGTTAGGTTGGATATTAGGGCCGTTGGTAGGAGGAATGTTGATTTTCGGAGGGGCGGAAGATGATCCGTTTACATTGACGAAGCCTTATATATTGGTTGGTTCGGTTGTTTTGCTGGTAGCCGTGCTTTTCTTTTTTACTAAACTGCCGGAAGTGCAAATGGAGGAAGAAACAGACCGAGATGAAGGTGGGAATGTATCTGTGCCCGATACCGTTTCCATGTGGAGGCACCCGCAGTTTGTCAGGGCTATCATTGCACAGTTTTGCTATTGTGCCGCCCAGACGGGGATTTTCAGTTTCTTCATTAATTATGTGACGGAAGCCGATGCTTCCATGACGAATATCGAGGCCTCGCGTATCTTGGCTTTCGGAGGAATGGCTTTGTTTATGATCGGTCGCTTGTCCGGCAGTTTTACGATGAAATGGATGTCTCCATCCCGTCTTCTGACATGGTTCGCTCTGGCGGATGTGGTCTGCATGGCGTTGGTTGTCATTTCTGTCGGCACGATCTCTTTGTATGCGCTCTATCTTTCTTTTTTCTTTATGTCCATCATGTTCCCGACAATCTTTGCACTTGGCTTGGAAGGTATGGGACCTTATACGAAGAAAGCCTCTTCCTATATTGTTATGGGAGTGGCAGGCGGAGCTTTTGCCCCCATGCTGATGGGATATATCGGAGCCGATAACATGGCGGTCGGGTTTGTGATTCCGTTGTTGGCTTTTCTGTATATCCTGTATTTTGCTTTGAGGTGCAAGAGTGAATGATGCTTTTCGTGCCCCGGCTCATTTGCCGGTGGAGGCAACTGGAATAGGTGAAGGCACTTTTATCCTTTGGGTTCACCCGTTATAGTCTTATAATTAAACCACTATACGTAAAGGTAATGGCACTTCTCGGATTATGACGAAAAAATAATTTAGCCGGTTCTATGTTTTATTTTTAAAATCGCGGTGAAAATTTACCGAAGTATTGAGTAAATATTAACGCTTGAATTTTAACCCTCTTTGGATTTTCTTCCTACCTTTGCCTCTTCAAAAACTAAAAAAACACAAACTTAATTCTTGCGCTATGTTAACTCAGATTATAAATGGCAAGATCCTTACCCCACAGGGTTGGTTGAAAAACGGCTCTGTTCTGATAAGCGATAACAAGATTTTGGAAGTGACTAACTGCGATCTGGCAGTGGTAGGAGCCACTTTGGTAGACGCTAAAGGCATGTATATCGTGCCGGGCGGAGTTGAAATCCATGTTCATGGCGGTGGAGGCCGTGACTTTATGGAAGGTACCGAAGACGCCTTCAGGGCAGCAGTAGCCGCACATATGCAACATGGTACGACCAGTATTTTTCCCACGTTATCTTCTTCTACCATCCCGATGATCCGGGCAGCGGCGGCAACGACTGAAAAGCTGATGGCGGAAAAAGACAGTCCTGTCTTAGGGCTTCATCTGGAAGGGCATTACTTCAATATGAAGATGGCCGGAGGCCAGTTGCCGGAAAATATCAAGAATCCGGATCCTGAAGAATACATTCCCCTGTTGGAAGAAACACATTGTATCAAACGTTGGGATGCCGCTCCTGAATTACCGGGTGCCATGCAGTTCGGCAAATACATCACATCGAAAGGCGTATTGGCATCTGTAGGTCATACACAGGCAGAATATGAAGATATCCAGACAGCCTATGAAGTCGGATATACACATGCGACTCACTTCTACAACGCGATGCCCGGTTTCCATAAACGTCGTGAATATAAGTACGAAGGTACGGTTGAAAGTATTTACCTGATCGACGATATGACGGTCGAGGTGGTGGCTGACGGTATCCATGTGCCTCCGACGATCCTCCGTCTGGTTTATAAGATCAAAGGCGTGGAACGCACTTGTCTGATCACTGATGCGTTGGCGTGTGCCGCAAGTGACAGCCAGACGGCGTTTGACCCGCGTGTAATCATCGAAGACGGTGTTTGCAAGTTGGCTGACCGTTCAGCTCTTGCCGGTAGCATTGCGACGATGGACCGCCTGATCCGTACGATGGTTCAGAAAGCGGAGATCCCGTTGGAAGATGCCGTTCGCATGGCCTCCGAAACTCCGGCTCGTATCATGGGAGTTTACGATCGTAAAGGTTCTTTGCAACGAGGCAAGGATGCGGATATCCTGATCTTGGATAAAGACTTGAATGTCCGTGCTGTTTGGGCGATGGGTAAATTAGTGGAAGGAACGAATAAACTGTTTTGATTTATGCTGACACAAATAATAAATGGCCAGATCCTCACTCCGCAGGGATGGTTGAAGGATGGCTCTGTCTTGATTAGCGATGGGAAAATTTTAGAAGTGACAAACAGCGATTTGGCTGTTATCGGCGCTAAAGTGGTAGATGCAAAGGGTATGTATATTATTCCCGGTTTCGTAGCCATGAACGTTCACGGTGGTGGTGGCCATGATTTCAGGGAATGTACGGAAGAGGCTTTCCGGAGTGCGATTGCCGCCCACATGAAACATGGTGCGACCACTCTTTTCCCCACGTTGTCATCTTCTCCTAAAGAGTCGATCTGTAACGCTGCCTCCATTTGTGAAAAACTGATGGCGGAAAAGGACGGTCCCGTATTGGGACTGCATGTGGAAGGACCGTATCTGAATGCCAAGATGGCCGGTAACCTTTATGATGTGAAAAATCCGGATAAGGAAGAGTATGTCTCTATATTGGAAAGCACGAACTGCATCAAGCGTTGGGATGCCAGTCCTGAATTGCCGGGTGCGCATGATTTCGCTCGTTATCTCAGATCGAAAGGAATCTTGGCGGCCATTACGCATACGGAAGCCGAGTTCGGAGACATCAAAGAGGCTTATGCTGCAGGATTTACTCATGCGGCACAGTTCTACAATGCAATGCCCGGTTTCCACAAACGTCGTGAATATAAATACGAAGGAACGGTGGAAAGTGTTTACCTGATGGATGGTATGACAGTGGAAGTGATAGCCGATGGTAAACATTTGCCTTCCACGATCCTTCGTTTAGTGTATAAGCTGAAAGGTGTGGAACGTACGTGTCTGGTAACCGATGCGTTGTCTTATGCCGCGAGCGATGTGAAACCGACCGAAGGTTCACGTATTATCATTGAAGACGGCGTTTGCAAGTTGGCCGACCATTCTTCGCTCGCAGGAAGTATCGCTACGATGGACGTACTGGTTCGTACGATGGTTCAGAAAGCCAATATCCCATTGGCAGATGCCGTTCGCATGGCTTCCGAAACTCCGGCACGCTTGATGGGGGTATCCGACCGTACGGGTACGTTGCAGCGCGGAAAAGATGCTGACATCATCATCATGGACCGTAGCTTGACTGTCCGTGCCGTTTGGTCGATGGGACATCTGGTACCGGATGCCAATACGCTGTTTTAAGAATATTTGAACCGTAAATCATTATTTATCGGTATATAGGCGATCTGTAGGGGCGGGGTTCTACTCCGCCCATGCAATCAACATCCTCCTATTGGATACCAATGGGCAGAGCAGAGCCCTGCCCCTACGAAACGACAATCATTGATTTTTTTAAATGGTCTGTAACGTCTGAAATCGTTTATTAATTGTTATATTTGTGATTCAAGTTATGATAATTACTAAATCAAGAAGTAAACATGAAAACAGACCTTAGTTCGCAGATTACCCTGACACGAATACCGCAGCGGTATTATCGTCCGGAGAATGCTTTTGAGCATTCAGTTTTAACCCGTCTGGAAAAGATTCCGACAAACATCTACGAATCGGCCGATGAAGGTTCGTTTGCTATCGCTAAGGAGATAGCGGATCAGATTCGCAAGAAACAGAAAATCGGTGAAAACTTTGTGATGGCTATTCCCGGAGGCCGTTCTCCGTTGAGCGTATATAAGGAATTGGTCCGTATGCATAAGGAAGAACAATTGAGTTTCCGTAACGTGGTTCTCTTTGTCGAATATGAATTCTTCCCACTTGTTTCTCCTTCCGCCGGCAACGTGGCACAGCTGAAAGAGGCTTTGCTGGACCATATCGATATTGCCCCTGAGAATATTTATGCTCCCGATGGATGTATGCCGAAAGATGCCATCATCGATTTCTGCCGGATGTACGAAGAAAACATCCAGAAGGCAGGCGGCTTGGATTACATCCTGTTAGGTGTGGGACATGCGAGCAATATTATGTTCAATGGCGTAGGTGCGACTCTGAGTTCACGCACCCGTCTGGTCTTGCTGGAAGGGGCAGCCCGTAAAGAAGCTTCCCGTACATTCCCGTCACTGGACAATGTGCCGGCGGGAGTTATCACGATGGGTATCGCTACCATGATGAAAGCACGTAATGTGATCTTGATGGCATGGGGTGAAGATAAAGCGAAGATTATTGCAAAAACAGTGGAAGGCAAAGTGAGCGATGCCGTCCCTTCTTCTTACCTGCAGAATCATACGAATGCGAAAGTCGTTGTCGATTTGTCGGCCGCATATGATCTGACACGTATCAGCCATCCTTGGCTGGTTACCAATTGCGAATGGGATAACAAACTGATCCGTCGCGCAATCGTCTGGTTGTGCCAGTTGACTGGTAAACCGATCTTGAAACTGACAAACAAGGATTATGGCGAAAACGGGCTGGGTGAACTGCTTGCTCTGTATGGTTCGGCCTATAATGTGAATATTAGAGTATTCAACGATATCCAGCACACGATTACCGGATGGCCGGGCGGCAAGCCGAATGCCGACGACTCAAACCGTCCCGAACGTGCAACTCCGTATCCGAAGAAAGTCATTATCTTCAGTCCGCATCCGGATGACGATGTCATCTCGATGGGCGGTACATTCCATCGTTTGTGCGAACAGCATCACGATGTGCATGTCGCTTACGAAACTTCCGGCAATATCGCTGTGGGCGATGAAGAAGTAATCCGTTACTGCGAATATCTGCGTGACGTTTGTGCCAAATATACGGAAGACGAAACGGTTAAGAAGAAAGCTGAAGAAATCATACATTTCCTCCGTTATGAAAAGGTGGAAGGTGAAGCTGAAAAGCGCGATGTACTCTTTATGAAAGGTACGATCCGGCGGGAAGAGGCCCGTGCAGGTGCCCGTTACAGCGGAATCAAGAGTGACGATCATATTCACTTCCTCGACCTGCCTTTCTACGAAACAGGTTTGGTGAAGAAGAACGACCTGGGTGAAGCGGATATTGCCATCGTGAAGCAGTTGTTGACGGAAGTGAAACCCGATGAGATGTTTGTTGCCGGTGACCTTGCCGACCCGCATGGAACCCACCGTGTATGTCTGAATGCCGTTCTGGCGGCAATCGACGAACTGAAGGATGAAGAATGGTTGAAGAACTGCCGTATCTGGATGTACCGCGGAGCTTGGGCCGAATGGGAAATGGACCATGTGGAAATGGCTGTTCCTATCTCTCCCGAAGAATTGCGGCATAAGAGAAACGCGATCTTGAAACACCAGTCTCAGGCTGAAAGTGCACCGTTCCTTGGAGACGACGAACGTTTGTTCTGGCAGCGTGCCGAAGACCGTAACCGTGCTACTGCCGAACTGTATCATCAGTTAGGCCTTGCATCTTATGAAGCGATGGAAGCATTCGTACAATATGTTCCGGTTCGATAAGTAAACCGGATTGTCATAAAAAAGAGAGGGCGGACCGATCATCGGTCCGTCCTTCCTTGTTGTTTAATATATATATGAATTAGTAAGTGGTTCCCTGGAAAACGTTAGATTCGGAATAAGGAAGTAATGTTCCGTTCATCGTCAGGTCGTTTCCGGAGAAGTTCGGGTCTACAGTAACCATTGCATTGTTGCTTCCACTGTATAATACCAGGTTTACGGTTGCAGAGATAAAGATGCCTTGTACGCTCATGGACAGATATACGTTCCCGTTATTTTCCTGTTTAACCTGTATATTGGATGCCGAACCTTGTACGGTGATACCGCCTAATCCGTTCGGGCCGGGATAAGGTGAGTTGGATGCGATCTGGACCATGGCCTGTCCGTCATTCAACGAAACGAAGTTCGTGTTTGAGTTTACATAGTAAACACGTCCGCTCAACGGTTGTACGGAGTTGGCTTCGAGTACGAACGACTGGTTTGTGATAGCCTGCATGGCATTGTTGAATGCTTCTTCGCCCATAATAGCGTCCTTAGCTAACCTTTCTTCTCTTTTCTCTTTTCTTTCCTGCTTTTTTTCAGCTTTTTCTGCGGCTTTACTTGTTTGAGCCTGCACATGTGTCATGCCACCCAACAGAAGGGTGAGGATCACCATCATAGATACAATTCTTTTCATACGACTTAGTTTAAAACGTTTATTCAAAAATGTACTAAAAGAACAAGCTGATGTGGGAAATGTTTAAAATCTCCCGTATTTTTGTAGTGATAATAATCGTTTGATATGAATATAGATGTTTGTTTTTCTCCGGCATTATATCCGGTCTATCATAATCCGGAAGCAATCGTGGTGGTCGTGGATGTGTTCCGTGCAACGACGACAATGGCTGCCGCTTTTAGTAATGGGGTTCGCAGTATCCGCCCGGTCGCTACCGTCGAAAAAGCCGAGGAATATAAGGCCAAAGGCTGGCTGGTTGGAGCGGAACGGAATGTGAAGCGATGTGAGTTTGCCGATTTTGGGAATTCCCCATTCGACTATACGCCGGAAAAGGTTTCCGGGAAAGATGTTGTGTTCACCACGACCAACGGTACGCGTGCGATCACGATTGCCAAGTCCGCTTTCCGGGTGATAACGGGCGCTTTCATCAATCTGCAGGCGGTGGCCGGTTACTGTGTCCGTCATAAGCGGGATGTGGTCGTGCTCTGTTCCGGCTGGCAGGATAAGGTGAATATAGAAGATACGCTTTTTGGAGGAGCTTTGACGGATGCGTTACTGAATACCGGTTTGTATGAGGCAGGCAGTGATGCAGCCGTGATTGCCCGTGATATGTGGACGGGCAACAAGGCGGACTTGCTTGCCTATCTGGACACGACGGACCATATGGGACGCTTGAAAGCAAACCATCTTGAAGATGCCGTTCCCTATTGCCTGACTTTGAGTATTACGGACAAGGTCCCTGAACTTTCGATAGAGGGAGATACATTAATATTACGCTGACAAGAAATGGAATATATGGAAAAACATACCGGAAAAGTACGTTTTGGAGTGGTCGGAACCAATTTCATAACCGACTGGGTGATTGCCGGGGCACGACAGGATGACCGTTTTGAACTGGTTGCTGTTTATTCCCGCAAGCAGGAGACGGCGGATGCCTTTGCCGCCAAACATCAGATACCTTATACTTTTACCTCTCTGGAAGAGATGGCAAAAAGCCCGTTGATCGATGCCGTGTATATCGCATCGCCTAATTTCCTTCATGCAGAGCAGAGTATCTTGTGCATGAAGCAGGGAAAGCATGTGCTTTGTGAGAAACCTTTTGCTTCGAACGCACGGGAAGTGAGGGAGATGATTGCTGCCTCGGCAGAATATGACGTTACGCTGATGGAGGCGATGAAACCGACTCTTACCCCGAATTTCCGGTCTGTGCAGCAAAACTTAGGACGCTTGGGGACGATACGGCGTTATTTCTCCTGCTATTGCCAGTATTCTTCCCGTTACGATAAGTTTAAGGAAGGGATCGTGTTGAATGCGTTCAAGCCGGAGCTGTCGAACGGGGCAATGATGGATATTGGGATTTATACCGTTTATCCGATGGTCGTTTTGTTCGGACGTCCGAAAAAGATCGATGCTTCCGGTATTGTCCTTTCGTCCGGTGCAGACGGACAGGGAGCCGTCAATTTCGAATACGAGGGAATGAATGCGACCGTTCTCTATTCCAAGATAGCCAATTCATCCCTGCCCACGGAGATACAGGGGGAAGAGGGAAACATAACGCTCGACCGGATCAATATAATCAGAGAGGTTAAATATACTCCCCGCCTGGTCGCCACTTCCGGTAAAGGCCCCTCTGCCGAACCGCAGGATATAAGTGCGGTGACAGATAATGATGAATATTATTATGAAGTGGCGGAGTTTATCGACCTGGTTCTGTCGGGTAAGCGGCAATCCGTGATCAACAGCCACGAGCACTCCCAGATCACGTTGGAAATCATCGATGAGGTACGCAGGCAGTTGGGGATTCGGTATCCGGCGGATCAATACTGATATTGTTACTTTTCTCTTGAAAGAAAAGTAACCAAAAGTTCAAGGCTTAAGCTGACTCGCTACTTCATTCCCTTCGTTCGCTGTCGTGTCTGAAACTCGCTTCGCTCAAACAACAGACACTCCGGGCGCTCACTGCGGTCTCTGCGCTTAACGCTCGCCAGCTTAGGCCGGATATAGAGCCTGACGACTCTTTGTGAATTGCCGATACCGACACTTATATGGCAGGCGGTATCGGCAATCCCAAGAGAAAGCGTAGCTTTTTAGGAAAGGCCTAAGCGGACGGTCGTCAAGCGGAGGGTAAAGGCGGAGCGTCCGGAGCCTGCGCTGTTTGAGCGAAGCGAGTTTCGCCGGCGACAGCGCAGCCTTTGCCCGGAGTAGACCGGACGGTTAAGCCTTGATTTTTTGGTTACTTTTGGATCAAGCCAAAAGTAACAATATCAATATTCTCGGAGGAAATACCGCATCAAAAACTCCCAGTTCTCGTGAACGATCGCTTTGCTGCGTTCCTCGCCGACCAGGCTTTTCGCCTGTGCATCGGCTAACATGCCATTTTCTTCCAATATTCTCAGCAGATACGGGCTGCATTGCCGGATCATGAAGAAAGACAAAGCTTGGTCTTTGGCTTTTGCCTGGTCGTAGAAAGGATTATTTTCATCTTTGATATACTCGACGCCGGTAGTCAGGACTTGCAAACCTTCTGTAGGAGTGGCATAAACGGCAAATTTCCGGGGGACGGTGTCGCCTGTCACTCCTTCCGTCTCGATACCGATCTTCGTCAGGAAATCCAGGAATTCCTGTTTGTTTTGGAAATAAAGGAGTGCTTTGCCTTCTGCTGCAGCCGTGAATTTTTCGAAATGCTCGGCCAGCTTTTTCTCGCTCTCTTCGGATATCGGTTCTTTGAATGCCTGTGACTTTTCACCTTCTTCAACGAACAGGCTGTGATCCGGATGGTCTGCCGGAAGGATCAACGAGAGCCATTTGGGGGAGGTGTAGGCCAGGAATGCACTTTTGGAAATATGTGCCAGTGAGTCGTGGATGACCATGATAAACTGTTCATCCTTATTTTCTGCCTGTTTCCAATATTCCTTGACTGTTTCCGTCAGTTCTTGTTGTGAGTCGGTAAACAGGTAGCATTGGTAATGGAACCAGTGGAGCAATTCATTGTATTTTTTGACATCCTCATAGCGGGTTTCCGGGGCGAAGAGCTGTTGCATGCGTTCGTTTTCCGGTGCAGTCGTCCATTCGTCGCAGAACATCCGGTAGATCAAGCTGGCTGTGTCGCCGTTCGCCGCATTGTCGGGACTGACGAATGTCCCTTTGCGAAAGCCGTGGTACTGTTGTGTGTAATGCCAGAGTAAAAACCGGATGTCTTCGTAGTTGACCTCGTCATCATAATAATGGTCGTCCGGTGTGTAAAACGGCAGGAATTTACCATACAAGGCTTTGTGTTCCGTGATGAACGAGCGCCAGATATTCAGGCCGGAAATCACATCCTCAAAATAAGCAGCCATGCGCATACTGATCTGCTTGACCTCATCCTTCTCAAAAGAATAGGCAAGGTGTGTCTCTTCCAGCATATCGTAAATACGGTTTGCGATATTTGTATAATAGAGATCTGTTGAATCTGACTGTTTATAGGGGTGTAGCAGCAACCATTCTTTAGGATAGATTTTAATGTTCTTCATACTATAAGATTATTTGTGCTCAATTAAGCAACCGTTTTAAGACTACAAATGTAAAAAATATTTTATAATTTGAGTAGTCCGTGTAAACGGCTATAATAAAATATCCCCCTCTCCAACGTGATAGTAGAGAGGGGGATTTCTTGTAAGGACGGTCCGCGGTCGTCCCGTTTCGCATATAATAAAAAGATTATAGGACTATTTTCTGCACTGTTTTCTCGGAGAGGCGGATGATGTAGACGCCTGCCGGCAGACCTTCGAGCCGTGTGTCGCCTGCCGGAATTTTACGGTAGAGGACTGTACTGCCGGTGAGGTTTACCACCTGCACTTGTTGTGGGGAAGAGGTGCGAATGAAGAGCGTGCCGTTGGCAGCCCATATCTTCGTGTCCGTTTCGACAGCTTCGATGCCTGTCGGAAGATTCTTTACAATGCCGGAGATGGAGACGACGATGTCTTCCGTCACGTTGCCGATCTCGTATCTTCCGGATACGTCCGGGGTGATCGTCTCGCCACGGTCGGTGGTAACGATGGGAACTGATTCGCTGTAGCCTTCATCCAGGGTGATGGTGAAGGTAAAACTGTAGCCTTCCTCGACCGTATGATCACCAACTTTCTTGCTGAACGTCGCACCTTCCACAGATGGGAGAGTGACGGTGTAGTAGGAGGTTACCGGCGGGATATACGGTGGGTTATACTTGAAGGAGGCAGCGATGCTGATTGCCGCTGTTTCCATTGTATAACCGGCGTTGTTAGCGATATCTGTAGCGCTGCCGTTTTCGGATGTTACGGTTATCTTCTCCAACGAATAATTGGCAGCAGGTGTGGCGGTAAGCGTCAATGAGGTATTCTCTGTTACTTTGTCGCCGGATGCAATGGTGATGTTGCCTGCTTTTACGGTGAGGGTATTGCCGTTGTCCGGGGACGTGATCGTAACGCTTAGCAGGTCGCTTCCTCCGCTTGTACTGTTGCTGACATTCGAACCTTTCCGGGCAACGACTGTGCCGCCGGTGGCATTGTTGATCCCTGACGTTGTGAGGGTCGAACCATCTGTGAGGAGCAGTGTCGCTCCGTCGGAGACACTAATACCTTTGGTGTTATCGCTGGAATTTATTGCCGTAATGTTTGTATCGGTAGTTGTCGTGATACTACCGTTGTTGGCAATGGCAGGAGCTGTGCTGTCGGATGTTTTCGCTTCCAACGAACCTTTGATCCCGATATCAGTTCCTAAGGCTATCGTGATTGCCGTACCGGTACTGCCAGCATCTACTTTGACGTTATCGAAGGTCAGTTCGCCTTTGGCAGCTCCATCGATCAGGATGGTTTTGTTGTTGGGCAATGTCCCAGTTACAATTCCATTGAAATCTGTCAGGCCTGTGCTTTTCAAGTCTGATGCGAGGTATTGCCATTGGTCGCCTGTTTTGCTGATGGTTATGTCGGTAGTCTGGCTTGCGAGGTCAAGACCTCCGTCAATTGAGACTGTGAGGTTCACATCAGCTGTGACAGTGAGTACTCCATTCTCGACCGGAGTCCCATTGTTCTTGACTGTCAATGTGTTTCCCGTGGTGGTAGTCGTGACCGTCAATTCTGCCCCGTCAGGTATCTGGTCTCCGTTTTCCAATACTGTTTCATCCCATTTGACGGTCAGGGTTCCGATGATGGCCTCCGGTGTTTGGATGTTTACCCTATGGAGCGTGTTGTTGCCAGGATAGCGATAGGTAGGACCGGCTTTGTAGAGCGTCTTATTGTCTGTCTTGTGTATGAAACTGTATGTTCCCGACAGCTCTGGAGCACGGATAATAGTCTGATTGTCGGCTATTATCCCGCTCAGATTGATTATATGGAAGTCTCCGGTGAGTCCGTTTCCTTCTATTTCCATTGTTTCTTTATTTCCTATGTCGATACGGAAAGCTGTTTTAGAATCCTTTTCTTTGATAAAGGAATTATCCAAGGTGACTTTATCGATGGACCACAATTCGGAAATCGGGTAGGGGGTATCGGCTGTCCCGCAGTTTTTGTAGGTTAGATGCGTTTTGTGTTCGCCACTGCTGTCTATCTCATCAATGGAAGCATTACTTCCCTCTACGGTAATCCATACTGTCCCGTCGTAGGTGGGGGTAGGGGAGTCTGCGCTTAAGCCGCTCTGGATTCCGCCTATTCTTCTAATCTCCCCTCCTTTCACGTTTATGTCGATTTTCCCCCCGACAGCCGATGAGCTGCCAAACAGGTTTTGAGTGATTTTGCCGTTCAGGATAGTGACATTGACATCTCCCGTTACTTCCCCGTGCACTGTATTATTATAGTTTATACCTGCTCCATGTACTTCCTCGATGGGATTGTTCACGGATGTGTTAACCGTCACATTCGTGTTGCCTACCGTGCCGTTCCCTTCCGTACTTCCGAAGATAAAACCATTAACAGCCGTGTTTTCGCCGGAGACGCTCGTTGTTGCTGTTCCGGTGACATTTCCGCTCCAACCACCTCCGTAGACATTATTTACCACGGTACCGCCTGATATGTTTACTTTGGCTGTCTCTGTAACATTGCCAGCATTACCGCCACCGTATACCCAGCCGATTGTCCCGCCTTCGACGACTACTTCCGTGTTCCCGCAAGCAGCACCCGTATTCCATCCTCCGGCTCCTCCATATACGGTTTTATTGATGGTTCCGCTTTTGACGGTTACTTTGGCTAAACCGATGACACCTCCTTCTTCGCCACCACCGTACACCCAAATGTTATTACCTAATGAGACGTTGGATAAGGTCATGTCCGTATTTCCGCACGTAGCGGAAGCATTTAATCCTCCACCGCATATGCTTCCGGCGTATGTTCCGCCGGATATATTCGTTTTGGCTGTTTCTGTTACCGGGCCGTTACCGCCTCCGCCATATACCCATTTATAGAATATCCCGCCGGTGATGGTTAGTGATGTGTTTTGGGTGGTTGCTTTGACATCGTTGCCACCGCATGCCAGGAAACCATTGAAAGTACCTCTCGAAATAAGCATCGTGATGGTTCCGGTTACCGGAGCGAGGTTACTGCCTCCGTAAACCCAATTGTTGGAACCAAGATAGAATGTTCCACCGGATATATTAACATTTATGTCCTTAACGGTAGCCTCTTCTGCCGAACTGCCACCGAATACATGCCCGTTGAATATGGCATTATCCGAAATCGACAGGTTGGCAGTTCCTTGTACCGAACCGCGTAAACAGGCTCCGAAAACATTCCCGTTAAATGTTCCGCCACTGATGGCGACTTCCGTATTTCCGGGTATGGCTTTGGCATCCGCATGACTGTTGCCGCCATAGATATCGTTGAATGTCCCGCCTTCTATCTTTACATACGTTGAGCCGGTGATCTCTCCGTCGGAACTTCCTCCGTATATATTAAAAAACGCTCCGCTTTTGATGGTTATGTGTGTGTTTTCAATAACATAGTCTTCCCGTCCGTTGATTGTGTGTCCTTCGTTACGATACTCTCCGCCCCAGACACTGTAGTTGCCGGATAGGGTTATGTCGCTTTCGAATACCACTTTGTGGCCCCAGGCAATCAGCCCGTCGAATAGTTTGATATTCTTGAACGTGATATCGGCATCGAGCACGAGTGTTTTCTCTGTTCCGTTTTGAGTGTAATGAAGTTCGTATCCGTTACCGTCTATCGTGCAGTCTTCGGCAGGTAGTACATGCACGGTGTTTGTCAGTGTGACATTCTGGTACAAGTGGATTTCTTCTCCCGGTTGTATCTGGTTGAAAGCTGTGTTCCATCCGACAGGATCGGATGTCGTGCCTTCTGTCGGATTATGGATTTTCACAAGGCTGTCGGGGGATATGCTGATTCCCGTATCGCCTGTTTTTGTCAGCAGGGTTGTACTTCCTTTCGTCAGCATGACATTGGGGATGTTTGCTGCCTGTACAGAAGACGACCGTAAGGCAGCCGTGCTTTGCAGGTCGTTTGGTGTTGTAGCCGAACTTCGCGTCCCAGGATCATTACCGAATTGTGGGTTTTGTGCCCATCCTTTTTGTACCGGCGTTAGCATCATGATGCTAACCAATACGGCAAGTGCTTGCCGTATTGTCTTTTTACGTAATAAATCTCTTTTCATATACATATAATTATTAGAATTGTTTTTTCTTCGTTGGGCATGATGGTAATGTATTAGTGCCCGGTGGTAAGCCGGACGTTAACCGTTCGACGGCAAAGATGTGGGGAAAAGAGTGGAAAGGATGCCTAAAATCCGTAAAGTTATGGTCGAAATCCGCGAAAGATGCGCAGGGTGAGTCTTTTTCCCGAATGGATAGAGGTGTTTCTATCAGGAGACAGGGGTATTCCTATCAGAGGCGGTTCCGGAACAGAGAAGGAGTTGTTTTCATTAGTTTCATGAAATTCCGGTTATAGGTACTTGTAGACTGGAAACCGGAGGAGAAAGCGATGTCTTCGATCTTACGGTCGGCATTTTCGGGCAGTAACAGCAAGTCTGCAGAATGGCGGATACGGATGCGAAGTACATAATCCTGGACTGTCAGCCCTGTAGCGCGGCCAACGGCGGTCGATAGCTTGTGCGGGTTTGCACCGATTGCTTTGGGTAGGTCGGATATTTTGAAGTTCGGATCCAGATGGGGTTGCTCCTTCTTGAAGTAGGCTTCTATGTCTTTGAAGAGACGGTTGTTGTCGTCATCCGGTTGCAGGTAGCAGATCAATTCATCCATGTCTGCTTCAGCGGGAGGAGAAAAGAGAGTATTTTGTTCACGGATGCGAGTCCGGACATTCTGGTATGTGGAACTGAAATTCGCGTAGAAGATTCCGAAAGCAAAATAGAAGACAGCGAACAGGAAGGTCACGAAGATTTCGTGTGGCAAATGCGGATTCAAGGCGAGGCTCAGCGCACAAAGACCGATACCGGCTGCGAGGAAGAACGCGTTGGTCACCTGTCCGAGCTTGAGCCACCTGTCTTCGGGTTTCACTTCTCCCAAGAGGGAGAGGTAGATGTGCCGTTCGCGTAGGAACAGTTTCGTATAGAAGCCTAACTGGATGATATACGTCAGTAGATAGAGTGAGCGGATTAGGAAAGGCGGATTTATAACCAATGATTCCCATCCCTGATATATATAGACGGGATGATCCTTCCAGATCAAGGATGCGCCGATGTAAGCCAAGGTGAAGAGAAGGGAAGGGGCAGCGTACAGTAGGATTCGCCGCCGGGTGACATATTGCCCATTGAACAGCAGGATCAACGAAAAAGTGAACAACAGGGCTTGCGAAGAGGCGATCAGAACGACGGGAAACGAGGCGATGTCCAACACGACGGGTTGCCATTTTCTGACGGTAAGCGAGACGATGTGACCGGCAGCTACGAGGAAGGTCGCAAGTGCGAGGATGCGTCGTGCCTTCAAATAGACAGGGTTGGTCTCGATGTTTCCGTGGTTCAGGAACAGCAGGATGACACAACTGCCCAGGCATGAAGTGATGCTGGTGGCATACGCGATGATATATAAGATATGTATGTCCATTCTGCCGTTGATGCTATGTGTCTCATTCTTCACATAGCCATCTTACGATATTAATTGTTTCCAAAGATACTATAAAATAGCTTCTCGACTGTTCTTTTTTATTCAAATCTGTTATGGGGGAGGAGAGAAATGTTTTCGGTCGATGAAGGGATTATTTCTTTTTTTGTTGTAAACGGTTTGTAATAATCGTTTTTATAATGTAATCTCGTTTACATCATCCTGCAATACGTTCCGTCTACTTTTGCCAACGAATAAATGAATGTAACAAGTATTAAGAGGAATGGAAAACAAGTGTGAAACAGGAAATGTGAAGAGGTTCTTTCTTTTGTTGTTGGGAAGTTTTCTCTCACTGTCAGTCTGGGCGCAGACGGGCGTTATCTGCGGAACGGTGTCGGATGCCAAATTCAAAGATGCGCTGATCGGCGCTTCTGTCGTGATCGAAGGGACTACGGTGGGAGCGATTGCCGATGTGGAGGGAAACTTCCGTATAGAGAATGTCAAACCGGGAAAATATACGATTATCGCTTCTTATGTCTCTTATAAATCGGAAACCATCCAGGATGTCGTGGTGAAAGCACACCAGGAATCGGTGTTGAGGATCGAACTGTCCGATGCAGACCTGCAACTTCAGAACGTAGTGGTCGTGGCACAGCGGAAATTAGGAACAGAAACCGCTATAATCAATACGGTGCGGAAAAGTTTGCCGGTCGTAAGCGGCATTTCCGCCCAACAGATCAGCAAGACGCAGGATAGTGATGCTGCCGAGGTGTTGCGCCGTATTCCGGGCCTTACGATTGTGGATGATCGGTTTGTGGTGGTCCGAGGTTTGGCGCAACGATATAATAATGTATGGCTGAACAATGCGACCACTCCTTCAAGCGAGACGGACAGCCGGGCTTTCTCATTCGATGTGCTCCCTTCTTCGTTGATCGACAATATGATGGTCTATAAAAGTCCGTCAGCCGAATTGCCTGCTGATTTCTCAGGAGGATTTGTGCAAGTGATGACTAAGAATATACCGGACGGGAACACTTTCAATGTCTCTTATCAAATGGGATTCAATACAAATGCTACTTTCCAAAGTTTTCGGCTGACAGACGGGAGTTGGAAAGATTACTTTGGGTTTGGAGCCGGCGCACGGAGTCTGCCATCATCTTTCCCCTCTCATTTAGGAGATTATTCGATAGAGGAAGCCGCTGCCTTTACGCGCCGGATCAACCAGCGATGGGAGATCAATCGTTTTACGGCTATTCCGGACCAAAAGATATCGCTCACTTCGCATCGTTCGTATGATACTGGCGACTGGAAAATCGGAAATATTACGAATGTAAACTGGAGTACCGGCTACGATTATTCGGAAACGGTGAATAACAACTATATTGCCTATGATGTGGTGAACGATGTCTCACGTCCTCGCTTTGAATATAATGATGTTCGCTATAAGAATACTTCTAAGTTAGGAGCCCTGTTCAACTGGTCGTTTATGAAAGGTGGCCATAAGTATGAGTTCCGTAACTTTTTCAGTCAGCGTGGAGTTTCTGCTTTGACACAACGGGCTGGGATGAACTATTACTCCGACAAGGATATTCGCAAGTGGGAATCCCTTTATACCGGACGCACGACCTACTCAGGACAGCTCAGTGGCACACATACGTTGCAAGAGAATATCAACAAAGTAGACTGGACTGCCGGTTATGCCTTTGCATCCTATCGGGAGCCGGACCGTAAGATCGTGAATTCTATCCTCGATGAGACAAAGACAGACTTACCGAACTACTATGTCTCCGATCCGATGCGCTACTATCAAGACCTGAAGGATCACAGTGCTTCGCTTGCCGCTAATTATGAACATAAGTTTACGGTCTCCGATAAGTTCACTCCTGTGCTTAACGGGGGTGCCTACGGAGAATATAAGAACCGTACGTTTGATGCCCGCCGGTTCGGTTACAATCTGTTGGGCAAAGGATATGACCGGTATGCCGACTGGGATTATACAGGGTTGTTCTGCGATGAAAACATTTCGGCAGACCGGATATGGATGCGTGAGACGACGACAAACAGTGATTCCTATACATCCGAAAATATCTTGGGAGCAGCTTATGTCTCTGCCAAGTTGAACTACGGAGAGGCTCTGAATGCCAATATCGGTGTCCGCATGGAATACTATAACCTGAAAATGGATGGTTATAGTTCGGACGGTACGACTCCGGTCCACCTGGATAACCGGACGACCGATTTCTTCCCTTCCGTCAATGTCTCTTACAACCTGTCTGCGAAACACCTTATGCGTGCTGCTTATGGTCGCTCGGTCAACCGGCCGGAGTTTCGTGAGGTAGTGCCATATGTGTATTTTAATTTCGAGCGAGATGCGAATATCGTCGGTAATACCGAATTGAAGAACGCCTATGCTGACAACCTGGAGGTACGTTATGAATTCTATCCGGCATCCGGCGAGATGATAACGGTCGGAGCTTTCTACAAACGATTTAAGGATCCGATAGAGGAAACCTATAACGAGGCGGGTTCCGGTTTGCAATATACCTATCACAATGCTAAGAATGCCGAGACGTTCGGTCTTGAGCTGGATGTGAAGAAAAAACTCGACTTTATCGGATTGAGAGGGTTGAGCCTGGTTTGCAATGCCGCCTATATCCATAGCCGTGTTCGCTTTGAGGATGGAGCGCCTGAACGTGACCGGCCGTTGGCGGGGCAATCTCCTTATCTGGTGAATGCCGGTCTGTTTTATCAACATGACGACAAAGGAATCTCAGCCTCGCTGCTTTACAACCGTATCGGGAAACGTATCGAGTCGGTCGGTGTTCCAATGCAGAACCAGAATGAAGATATTCCCGACATATATGAGATGCCTCGTAACTCTCTGGACCTGACCTTCTCGAAGAAGATAGGCAAGGTTGTCGAGATCAAGGCTGGAATCCAGGATATGCTGAACTCCAAAATCGAATACAAGCAGTTCGTGAAGCTGACGGATGAGAATGGAGGCAAGCGTGAACGGGAACAGTTGGTACGCAGCTATCGTCCGGGAGTGGATATTAATGTCGGTGTTTCCTTTAAGTTTTAAAGTGAATCAGAATATATCTCTATTACAAACAAAATGTTTTTATTATGAACAGATTTCTATTGAAAAGTTTGGCCTCTGTATGTGCATTGGCCGTTATGTTTGGAACTGTATCTTGTAGTGAAGATGACAAGCCCGATGGTTCTATAGCAGTGTCGGCTGTTGCCGTAAGCCCTACGACTGCAACTGTCAAGGTGGGCAAGTCTGTGATATTGTCCGCCACGATTACTCCGGACGATGCAACAGATAAAACGATAATATGGAGTTCATCCGATGAAAAGGTGGCAACAGTAGATGCCGGTAAGGTGGTTGGGGTTGCTGAGGGTGCTGCAACGATCACCGCTACGACAAAAGACGGCAATAAGACAGCTACTTGCGCCGTGACTATTTCAAAAGATGCTCCGTCTTTCCATGAGGTGATTCTGGAGGGTGAGATCACATCCGATCTTACGTTGAATGCTGCAGATAAGAACTATCTGAAAGGTTTTGTTTATGTAAAGTCGGGGGCTACCTTGACAATCGAAGCAGGAACGATTATCAAGGGTATATCTGTTGCTCCCGGTGAAAAAGCTGCATCTTTGATTATCGAACCTGGAGCGAAGATCATGGCTGAGGGAACGGTTGACAAACCGATTGTCTTTACTTCCGATAAAGAACCGGGTAAACGTGTGACGGGAGATTGGGGAGGCTTGATTATTTGTGGCAATGCCCGTGTAAACCAAACTAAAAGACCGGTTATTGAAGGTGGACCGGGAACGGAATATGGCAATACGACCTCCGATGAATTTAACGGTGAAAGTTCAGGAAAGTTGAAATATGTCCGCATTGAGTTTGCCGGCTATCCTTTGGAACCGGACAAAGAGATCAACGGTCTGACATTCGGAGGAGTCGGTAGCGGTACGGAAGTGGAATTCATACAGGTGTCTTATTCCAATGACGATTCGTATGAATGGTTCGGAGGAACGGTCAATGCCAAACACCTGGTGGCATACAAGGGTTGGGACGATGATTTCGATACCGATTATGGCTATACCGGTAACTTGCAGTTCTTGTTGAGCGTACGTGACAAGGATATCGCCGATACTTCCGACTCTAACGGTTTCGAATCCGATAATGACGGAAGTGGTTCTTCCAACACTCCGCTTACGAAACCTGTCTTTTCAAACGTGACCTTGATCGGTCCGTTCTACGGAAAAGTATCCGATATGACACAAGCCGAGGTTGAAGCAAAGACAGCCGATGCCGCCAATGGTGCTAAAGGAGGTAAATTTCAAGCAGCTATGCACTTACGCCGTAATTCGAGCCTGAACGTCTATAACTCTGTATTCACAGGATGGCCTTACGGACTTCGTGCAACGGATAAGAAAGGTACGGCTAACGACGGTATCGCCGTGAAGAATGTAATCTTTGCCGGTATGTGGAAGAATTTCTATGATGATGAAAAGGTTAGCGAGAACTTCTTCAACCGCGCCGGCAACAATACGATTTTGGCAACAACCAACGAGATTATCTCAAAAGATGGCGATTATTCTTCTGTCGTTGCTTCTGTCGTACAAGGTGCCGAATTTGTTGATGAAGTTTTGAACAACGGATTCTTCGAAAAAGTAACCTACAAAGGAGCTTTTGACGGAACGAACGATTGGACAGCAGGTTGGACAAACTGGGATCCGCAGAACACTGAATATTAAAAAGGATGATAAAGAGATTATTATTAACATCGACATTGTTGGCAAGTTCTGCCCTGGTGATCCAGGCGCAGGACTTGTTCCTTAGCGAAGGCCAGTATTATACGGACAAGTCTCAAACAACTCCTTACACCGGCCGTTATACCGAGTTTTATGATGACGGTATGTTGAAGATGGAGCTTTTCCTCAAAGACGGCCGTCCCGAAGGAACTTATGTGATTTATTATCCTGACGGTAAGATTGCGGAAGTCCGTTCTTACTATCATGGCATCTTTCATGGAGAGTGGCGTACTTATAACGAAGCCGGACAACTGACAGGTATCGCTTCCTATAAAGAGGGGCTGAAAGACGGTCCTTGGCGGGTGTGGAACGATAAAGGCGTTCTCCGCTTCGAGATGTTTTATACCAAAGGAAGAAAAAGTGGTGTTTGGCGTACCTGGGATGATGATGGCACACTGTTGACGGAAGAGAAACAAGAGGAATAGGCGTGAGTCGCTATTGCAGAGAGTAATAGGAAAGGTTATCGGTTCCCTAAATCGTCGTACAGGGTTTGCAGGAGCGCCTTTCCTTTGCGGAGTCGCAGGTCACTGCCTTCGCGAGGCGTTTCGATCAGCGGTTTGTTCCCTTCGTTGTCATAGACGGAGATACCGGTGCTGTCGATAAACCCGAACCCGTTGGAATAAGTATAGAAAGCATATTCCGGATAATCGGGGCTTAGGATGTTCCGGCTGAAAGTGAATGCGTCGTGATCGATTCCTAACTGGTTCAACAAGGTGGCGGCAAGATCCGTCTGGTTGGCTAATTTGTCAATCACGACAGGTTCTTTCACCGCACCGCCGATCCAGAGCATCGGAATATGGTAGCGGCGAGGTTCATAGTTGACCACATCTTTCGGGTAAGGATATCCGTGGTCGGAAACAAAAATGACCAGTGTATTCTCCCATACCGGCAGCTCTTTCAGTTTGTCAATAAAGTTGCCGATACAACTGTCCGTGAAAGCAACCGAGTTCGGATACAGCCCCATTTCGTCTAACCGGTGGTAGGGTACTTCAAATGGCTCATGGCTGCTTAACGTCAGGAAGGTACTGAGCCAGGGTGCTTGGTTGTCCCGGTTTTTGATGTCTTCATACAGGTGGCGGAACGTCACATCGTCGTTCGCTCCCCATTTACTCAGGCGGCTGGTAAGAGGAAAATCACGGTCAGCCGTGATCCGGCTGTAACCGGAACTGAAGAAATAACTCTGCATATTAGTGAAGTTGATGTCTCCGCCATACAGCATGTCGGCAACATATCCTTCGTTTGTCAGGCTCTTGGCAATGGAAGGAAGCGTTTGGCTTTTTGCCGGATACTTCATGATGGAAGTAGTCGGCTGAGCCAGATATCCGTTCAGCACCGAAACGATTCCTCTGTCTGTTCGGAACGAATTGGCATACATGTTTGTGAAAAGTACTCCTTCCCGGCTCAACCGGTTCAGGTTAGGCGTAATGACGGAATCTCCGCCTACCGCTCCGATCGCGTTTGCCGAGAAACTTTCCATCAGGATAATCAATATATTCGGACGAGAGGTATTGAGAAGGGCTTGCGGAGGCTCTTGCCGTGAATCTGCATCTGTGGGGTTTGTCCCTTTGCCACTCCGTATCGGGTACGGGGACAAGGTTCCCATTATTTCCTTTCTTTCCTCCTCCGGGAAGAAATTGAATTGTGATGCAAAATCCTGTTGCTTGCTAAGTGAAGCAATCAGGCTGAAGCAAGGATTGATTGCCGAATGGTTGAGGAACTGGTTTTGGCTGAAATAGACCATCCCCACGTTTGCCGTCGAAGTCGTTACCCCTCCTCGTATCGGGATGAAGAGTATTCCTCCCGCCAGGATAATGATAAGACTTCCTACTAACCGTTTCCGTACCGGTGTTTTAGGAAAGAGCGGTACGATAAACCTCTTCAACGCCCCGTATATCCCGAAAGCATATACGGCAAACATCAGCAACTGGGCAAAGAACTGTCCCACCGGTACGCTTGCCATCGCATCGGCGGGTGATTGAAGATAGAAGAAAAGCGTCGCATCCAGCCTGAATCCCCAATAGCCGTATAAAGCCACATCCACGGAGAAGATCGCTGCGATCAATGTTGCCATGATCCCGAAATATCCTTTCAGCAGTTTCCTGTAAAAAGTCCCCGGCAACCAAACCGAAACCAACGTCATCAGCAAAGGTAACGCCGTCAGATAGCCCGCCATCGTGCAGTCCAACAACAACCCGTGTGTAATTACCTTCAGGTAATCGATTAGCGAGCATCCGCTCGCTAAGGTCTGATGGTACAACATAAACACAGGCTTCTGGATCGCCAGTAGCGGCAGCCACAAGCAATATAGGGCAAGGAGGAAGAGGATTCTTTTCTTCATTACATTATTTGTAAAGCTTTTCTCTCAGTTCGGCAACCATCGGATCGGTAATATAATCGTCATATTCCATCATCCGGTCGATTATGCCGTTCGGAGTCAGCTCGATGATGCGGTTGGCAACCGTCTGGATGAACTCGTGGTCATGGCTGGAGAACAGGATGTTTCCTTTGAATGACTGCAACGTGTTGTTGAATGCCTGAATGGATTCCAGGTCCAGGTGGTTGGTCGGCGTGTCGAGGATGATGCAGTTGGCATCTGTCAACATCATGCGGGAGATCATGCAACGCATCTTCTCTCCTCCGGAAAGTACGCTCACTTTCTTCAACAGTTCTTCGCCGGAAAACAGCATACGTCCGAGGAAGCCTTTCAGGAAGACTTCGTTCGTGTCGGGCGAGAACTGGCTCAGCCAGTCGATCAGGTTGTAATCCGAGTTGAAATACTTGGAGTTGTCGAGCGGCAGATAGGTTGTCGTGATGGTTTGTCCCCACTGATACGTTCCGGCATCGGCCTTTTCTTCTCCGTTGATGATCTGGAAAAGAGCGGTCATCGCACGCGGATCGTGACTGATGAATACGATCTTGTCGTCTTTCTCCACGTTGAAGTTCAGATCCCGGAACAGGACTTTTCCGTCGATGGACTTCGTCAGCCCTTTTACTTCCAATATCTGGTTGCCCGGTTCGCGGTTCGGTGTGAACAGGATACCCGGATAACGTCGTGAAGAAGGCTTGATCTCTTCGATGTTCAGTTTCTCCAACATCTTCTTGCGGCTGGTCGTCTGTTTGGACTTCGCTACGTTGGCGCTGAAACGGCGAATGAACTCTTCCAATTCTTTCTTCTTTTCTTCCGCTTTCTTATTCTGGTTCTGTTGCTGGCGGAGTGCTAACTGGCTGGATTCGTACCAGAAGCTGTAGTTGCCGGCGAACATCTGCAGTTTGCCGAAATCGATATCTACCGTATGCGTACAGACAGAGTCGAGGAAGTGACGGTCGTGGCTGACAACCAACACGGTGTGTTCGAAGTTAGCCAGATAGTTTTCAAGCCACATAACGGTTTCGAGGTCGAGGTCGTTGGTCGGCTCGTCCAGCAACAAGTTGTCGGGTTGTCCGAAGAGGGCACGTGCCAGCAGGACACGTACTTTCTGCTTACCGCTCATGTCTTTCATCAGCGTGTAGTGGAATTCTTCCGCGATACCCAAGCCGCTCAACAGGGCGGCAGCGTCGCTTTCGGCATTCCAACCTTCCATCTCGGCGAACTTCTCTTCCAGTTCCGATACGCGGATACCGTCGGCATCGTTGAAATCGGGCTTTGCATACAGGGCGTTTTTCTCGCTCATCACCTCCCAAAGGGTCGTGTGCCCCATCAACACCGTGTCCATTACGGTATATTCGTCGAATGCGAAGTGATCCTGGCTCAATACGGAAAGACGTTCACCCGGTCCTAAAGACACGCTTCCGCGTGTAGGGTCCAGCTGTTTGCTGATAACACGTAGAAATGTTGATTTACCGGCACCATTGGCTCCGATGATACCGTAGCAATTGCCCGGTGTGAACTTCATATTGACATCCTGGAACAGGATACGTTTTCCGAACTGTACGTCCAGATTGTTAACCGTTATCATATCTTATATACCTAATTAATTTGCGATTGAGTTTGCAAAGTTAGGAATAAAAAGTGAAATATGGAAAGGCAAGGTAAAGTTATTGATAGATAGGTGTTTCAAGAAATAGTTTCAACGGATTCAAAGGCTGTAAAAGTCATGTCTTGGTCACGTTCAGACTTTGTTACGTTACCTATTCGTAACCGTGCTGAAAGTGGGACATCCGATAGCTTTCGGAATACAAAAGTAACTATATCATAGTAAGTTACCAACGTTTTAGGCGAAAATAATTTGCTTCTGACGAAGATTGCGTTGTTCCTCTCCGTTTTGCGTATCAACAAAGGACTCTTCACCAACTAATTTTGAACCAAAAAATATTTAGGACGATGAAGAGTACATTTTCAGTTATCTACTACCTCAAACGTCAGGTAGTGAAGAAGGACGGGACAGTTCCCGTCATGGGACGCATCACGGTGGACGGCAGCCAGACACAGTTCAGCTGCAAGCTGACAGTCGATCCGAAATCATGGGACACCAAAAGCGGACGTGTCACGGGGCGGAGCACGGCGGCACTTGAGACGAACCGCCTGCTCGACAAGATGCGGGTACGTATAAACAAGCATTATCAGGAAATCATGGAGCGTGACAATTTCGTCACAGCGGAAAAGGTCAAGAACGCCTTTCTCGGGCTGGAACACCGCTGCCACACGCTGATGCAGGTGTTCCACCGGCATAACGAGGACTATGAAAAACAGGTGGAAGCAGGTATGAAGGCAAAAGGCACGCTTCTGAAGTACAGGACCGTCTACAAGCATCTGCAAGAGTTTCTCACTATCCGCTACCATGTGAAAGACATTGCTTTGAAAGAACTTACACCTGCCTTCATTACCGAGTTCGAGATGTTCCTGCGCACGGATAAGCACTGCTGCACCAATACTGTCTGGCTGTATGTTTGCCCACTTCGGACGATGGTGTTCATCGCCATCAACAACGAGTGGCTCATGCGCGATCCGTTCCGTGAATACGAGATCAAGAAGGAGGAAACGGTACGCAGCTTCCTGACAAAAGACGAGATCCGCCTGCTGATGGAGGGGAAGCTGAAAAACGCCAAGCAGGAACTGTACCGTGACCTATACCTGTTCTGCACGTTCACGGGGTTGTCGTTCAGTGATATGCGCAACCTGACGGAAGAAAACATCCGTACCTACTTCGACGAACACGAATGGATAAACATCAACCGCCAGAAGACGGGTGTGGTCTCCAATATTCGCCTGCTTGACATTGCAAAGCGGATCATTGACAAATACAGGGGATTGTGCGAGGACGGCAGGATATTTCCCGTTCCCTGCTACATGACCTGCCTGTACGGAATCCGTTCCGTCGCCAAACGTTGCGGCATCACCAAGCATATCACCTGGCACCAAAGCCGGCATACGGCAGCAACGACGGTTTTCCTTTCCAACGGCGTGCCCATCGAGACGGTCAGTTCGATGTTGGGGCATAAGAGCATAAAGACGACGCAGATTTATGCGAAGATAACCAAGGAAAAGCTCAACCGGGACATGGAAAATCTTGCCATAAAACTTAGCGGCATCGAGGAATTTACAAGCAATAGCATCTAAAAAAGGAAGCCATGACACGAGGAATCATAAAAATAGAGGAAAATATGGTCGTTGTAACCGGTAACGAGGTATGGATGACCGCAGTTGAAATCGCCGGGCTGTTCCATGCAACCGTTCCGGAAGTGAACGCCGCCATCAAAGCCGTACGCAAGCCGGATGTCTTGAATGATTATGAGGTCTGCGGTTACATGCAACTTGAAAATGGGCTATACGCGGATGTCTATTCGTTTGAAATCATCATCCCCGTCTCTTTCCGTCTGAATACCTATCCCAGCCATGTGTTCCGCAGGTGGCTGGCAGACAAGGTCCTATCGAATGAAAAGCGGCAGGCATATGTGATGTTCATACAAAATGAGAAAATCGGATATTGCTGATTGTACATCAACGCGAGATTAATTTGTAATATTTTTTACAAATCAACCTTGCGTTATTGATACTGAAAAACATGAAAAGGTCAGTCCGAAAATATTACGACTCTGACCTTTTTATAATTTATATCAAAATGGTATATCTGTTAAGTTCTGAAAGTCTCGTCCGTTTCTGAGGATTGAAATTATTTTTCCATTCCTTTCCTTTATTAATATATTACGAGAAGTTATTTTTATTAATTCTCCAAGTTCTATATGTTCGTTGTTTCTATCCATATATAAAACATCTCCAATATCAACCGTCTCGCCATTGGGGAGACAAATAGAAGAATCCGTAGTATTATTTGATATAAGTTCAAACTTTTTCCGTAACTCATCTATTGCATTTAATATCATACTTGAATCTTGTGATAAAGTAACTTTCTCAGGGAGGATGGCAGGTTTTTCAACGGATAATAACTGCAGCAATGAATTGACTTCTTTATCATCAGCATCAAATGTTTCAGTTATACATTTAGCTATTTCAGGGATGGTTTTCTTTACTCCATCAATTCTTAGATTTTCATTGTAAGATAAAGTTCTGATACCAGATATATCAAAAGGCATAGCCGTTTTTATATCTTTAATAAGAACAGTCTTTTTATTAAAAGCCTGCCTAAAGCCTAACTCATAAAATACGTTTGGATTTCTCGAACTCAAGTCACATATAGCCATATCACATTCAAGTATCTTTTGTAGAATGTCGACCATTATCATGTTAGCTTTTGATGTGTCATCTGCACGGACAGGTTCAAATCCCGCTTGTTCACATGCTGGTTTTATCAAGTGTTCATATACTCTATTGAAATGCCCTTTATCGTATCCTTCTGTATCACTTATAGGCATAATAACAAAACACATTTTCTTTTCTTGTTCCATAGCTGTGAATGATTATATTTATTGGCAAATATAACTATTTTAGAAAATAGAGCCAATATATATAGTCTTTTCATTCATAAAGACTTACTATTACGTTATATATTCATTTTGATTCGGGTGATTTTCGGGATAAAAACATACAGGTAATTAGCCAATATAATATCACCTTACTTTTTATATAAATCATAACCATATCTAAAGTGAGAAACAGATCCTATCGTCATGTCAACAATCTGTGCATAGATAGAGAAACTGTTTATCTATCAAATGAAAGGGAATATGCTTTTCATTCATTAACAAATGTTGCAATATTGACTTAAAGCACTTCTACCTTTAAAACTTTTCTTCATCTCTACAGAATGCTGTTCTCTATCATATTTTATATATTCACAAAGTTGCTCCGACTCTGCTTTAGTAAAATGTACGACAGATAACACAAAATATGGCTGGTTGCGATTAAGGATATTTGAACCGGTTTTACCTGCTTTATCTATGAAAATGGTAGGATTTGTATTCATATAAAGAGAAAACGGCTACACCTTTGTGAGGTTGCCGTTTCCCTTCTTCATTTAACAACCTAACTTCAGCGGCTTTCGGTAGTTCGCCTCCAAGACCTCACGCAATCCCGATTCGGGATAAAGCGTCTTTCCGCCCAAGAAGACAAAGGGCAGCACCCTGTTGTTACGGTATTCCTGTAAGGTGCGGCGGCTCACGCGTAGCAGCTCCGCCACCTCGCAGTCCTTCAGGTAGCGCTCCCCGTCCAGCGGCGGGCGGTAACTTTCCAAAAATTCGGAAAGCCATTTGGACTGTTGCTTCATCTTTTGAAGCAGGACGGCAACGGATTCGTCGTCCGTCGTGATGACACGGTTTTCCTCTTCCATGACTATTGCTGTTTTTGATGATTACCGGTCCGCTTGCCTGCCGTGCAAATCGTGCCGACAAGCGGGATGAGCCGTTTCACGTCCTCCGGCTTGTAATAATACTTGTATCCGATCTGCGAATAGCCGATAAAGCCCCTGTCACGTAGTTTCTGCAACGTGCGGGGGCTGATCCTTAGCTGTCCGCAGACCTCCTCTCCCGTAAGCCATTTGCCAAGGCGCCTGCCGTCACCCTTGCGGTGCAAGGCGGCGATCTTCTCCACGAGGGCGTCCATCTGTGACATCATGCCCTCAAGCGTCATTTTCTCAACCGATATTATTTCCATGTTCATAACAATTAGGGATTTGCCGCAAAGGTAACGTTCCCGGGCGGATTCCGGACCGTTTTTCGGTGAACGGCAGCTTGTTGCGCCAATTGTCCGGGTTACGGAGACATTTCGACAAAAATTTTACGTGAGTCACGCGTGAGTTGTTAAAACCGCCTTTCCCCATTGCCGAACTTTGCCGCGGAAACAATAAAAAGCGACTGCGTATGAAAGTGATAACGATTGAAAGTACCGCCTATCAGGCCATGATGGAACAGATAGCGGAAATAGCCGGACATGTCCGCGAGTTAAGGAAAGAAAGGGAACGGCGGCAGGAGGCGGAGACGAAAGACCGGCTGCTCGACAGTGCCCAAGCCGCCGGGTTACTGAGCGTGAGCCTCCGTACCCTGCAACGCATGAGGGAAGACCACCGCATCGAGTACATCATGGTGCGCGGCAGTTGCCGCTACCGCCTTTCCGAAGTGCGGAGGCTGCTGGAGGACGGTACGGTCAAGGGCAAGGAAGAAACCATTGACGACCTGTTCCGCAACTTTGCGGTGCGTACGGGCGGCAACAAGCACACCAAAGGAAGGAGGACGTGAGACATGGAACTGCTTACCCGGAACAATTTCGAGGGCTGGATACGGAAGGTCCTCGACCGTCTCGACCGCCAGGACGAGCTGCTGCTGGCGATGCAGACGCAGGAGCGGCAATCCTTCCCGTCGGGGAATATCCGCCTTTTCGACAACCAGGACCTGTGCATGCTGCTCCAGATCAGCAAGCGCACCCTCCAGCGTTACCGCAGCATCGGCGTGTTGCCCTACAAGACGCTCGGCAAAAAGACCTATTACAGCGAGGAGGACGTGCTGCAATTCCTCTCCGCGCATGTAAAGGAGTTCCGCAAGGAAGATATGGCCTTCTACAAGGCCCGTATCCATACTTTCTTTCATAAATAACCATTAAAA
>OJKP01000206.1_pt1 | contig 47682 bp, 41 predicted proteins | sample 1596521 | NCBI WGS metagenome assembly OJKP01 (sample SAMEA4350130, study PRJEB24818) | metagenome | biome: human; feature: gut; material: faeces | place: Denmark | collected 2013-09
GGAGCCCCGTTGATATCGAAAGAGATTTCTGAACGGAGAGAAGAGAGTGCTATCAGGAATTTCTCCCAAGCGCTTCTGCCTTTAGGGCGAAGTTCATCAATAATGGCTTTGCCGAACATATTGACCAAATCGCTGACAGAATTGGTTGAATAGATGTCAATGATAAAAGTATAATAATCTTTTTGGATGGCTGGCTGGGCGAAGCAATGGTGAATCAGCTCTGTTTTTCCGATACGCCGAGGGGAAATCAGAGCCATGTTATTCTCATTGGTCAGCATCTCTGTGATGTGCTGGGTTTCTTCCACACGGTCGCAGAAGTATTCCGGACCAGCGTAACCATTTGTGACAAAAGGATTCTTCATTGCCATATCTATACCTTATTATATATTCAACGTTTGCAAAGATACAACTTTTATTCCGATTATCATAAAGCGATTATCATAAAATGATAATGAAATAAGGAATTTTATCTTTATCGTGTATAAAAGCTGAAAATTAACAGCTTTTATGATAGCAGCTTATCCAATAACGAGAATGGTTCCTCTTCTGTTTGATAAGGATAAATATCGAAGTAGGGATTTCCTGTAAGCATGGCTGAAAGCTGTTTCTTGCTCTTGTCATAGAAGATGTGACAAGGAATTCCTCTACTCTCAGCATAGGCCAGTTCATAACCCACACCTAGCGAAGGATTGCTGCATTCTGCTACTACCACATCGCTCTCTCGGAGCCATGCTGTATCCTGGTTATAAATCTCTGCATCGCTAGTTCTCCCTTTTTCCTTGAGGTTGAGATTAGCCTGACCGATATGCTCGGTCAGTACAATGTCTGTCATCTGCATGTGTTCAATCATTTTTCTATAGACATCGGCAAAGTCACGACCACCACTAATGGAACCTGCAAAATATATTTTCTTTTTCATCATTCTTGAACTTTAAAAATCTTTTCTATGTGAAAATGTTTGTTGTAACTATTTATCCTTTCCCCATTGAGGAGTCTTTCCTTCTGCTGTCTTTTATACTAGATTATATATATTACAGTATGGCTGCAACTTTGCGAATTTGCTTAAGTTTTTCTCTTATAATCAATATGGTTACATACTCCAAAACATGCTTTTTAATACAATAACGCAAGTGTTTTTTCGTTATATAAAAAATTGGCGGAAGACTTTTTATGTAAAGTATCGCCAAGGATATTCACTGATGGCGTCTACAGTCGTGCCAAGCGAATGATAAAAGTGTTAAAGATAAATTAGTAATAGATAAAGAAAATCGCAAATATAAACATTTACAATTATGTCAGCTTACGCATACGCAGTTATTCCATATAAAAATGAAACTTTATTTAAGCCTGAAGAGGGCGAAGTTTCATGTTACCCTCAGTTGCCTGAGGTAAAGAATATAAAGTCTGAGTTTACAGAGCCGGATAGTTTGGAGCTGTTTAAAGATTTTATACTGATCAATACATGTTATAGATTATCTTCCTTTATAAGATGCGAGGATGGATTCTGTTGGCTTAGAGCAGAAATATATAAGATAGCCAAAGCTTTAGGTGCAAATGAGGTGTGGTATGCTGAAGAATTAGCTACGGATGCAATGTATGAAGAGAAATTCTCTTTTGATAAATGGAAGAAAGAGCTTAGTACATCAAAGCGCAAATATACACAAGAACTTACCATAGATGTACTAAAATCAGACCGTATTTCAAGTTACTATCATGATGATTTTTCTGACATCGTTTTGGACGTATAAAGGTCGTTAAGTAGATAAGTCCATTCTTTCAAATTTCGTTAAACAGAAGATTTTTGGGGGAATCTGAATGATTTTCTGTAAAAAGTTGGGCGAAAAGCTAGATTTATACTACATTTGCATTCATATAATTAGTTTTTAATTATGACAGCTAGAGACATTAGCTATTATTGGGTATTCATTTGTGTATAACTATTTTAACTAAATATGATAACATGGATAATTTGATATTATCAATCACGACTATAGGTGATTTGTTGCTTCATAATAAAATTACAAGAAATGGGGATTCCAAAGCTATCGAGAATGTCAAATTGAATATTCCCGAATATCAGCGTCCATATAAGTGGACTGCACGGAATGCAATCCAGTTGCTTGATGATATTATAGAAGCGAAAAACGAGAATAAGGAGGTTTATCGTGTGGGTACATTAATCCTGCATAAAGACAAAGATGAGAAGGGTAATGTGCGCTACAACATCGTAGATGGGCAGCAGCGAACGATTACTTTCTCTTTGCTACTCTATGCCCTTTATGAAGCGACTGGGGAAACTGTAATAGTTGATTTTCTAGGTCAGCAGGTTTTCTATAATGAATATAGCCGTCGTAATATTCCCAATAATTATAATGCTTTCAAACGTAGAGTCGGTGCGAAAGAAGAGGGGGATGAAAAGTCTGACCATGAGAGAAACATCAGGCAATTACGTCAGTTTATCGAAGAACGATGTGAACTAATTGTTGTTATTACAGATGATTTGTCAGAGGCGTTCCAATTCTTTGATTCGCAGAACGCAAGAGGCAAGGCTTTATATCCTCATGATTTGCTGAAGGCGTACCATCTACGTGAAATGGTCGGTATAGATGAGGCTAAGATGGAAAAGATTGTAGAGGAATGGGAGAAGATTCCTCAACACGATTTGGCTGTCTTCTTTGGCGACTATCTGTATCGTATCAAGGAATGGATTAATGGTAACTGGGCATATAAACTCAGTGAACATAATATATTCAAGTTCAAGGGAATTACTAGAACTGCCCGTACGCCTTATGCGCAGTTTTATAAGGGTGCTTACTCGTATGCGGAATTTGTCAATTCTTCAGCGATGCCTTTTGTGTCGGGAACTCGTGAAGTAAATGCATTCCAGTTGAACACTCCGATTATTGCAGGTAAGCCTTTCTTTGATTACACGAAGCACTACTATGAGATTCTGAAAGATATTCAGGATAATAGTCAGTATGAAGGTTTTTATATCAAAGGCGATGCTAGAGTCAAGACATTGGATGCCTATTTTAATCGTGGAACCGGAAACAGGATTACTCGCCTGCTCTTTGATACGGCATTGCTGCTGTATGTTGACCGCTTCTGCCCTGCAACATTTCCGATGAAGGTAGATGTTGAACTGTTTGATCAGTTTGTAACTTTTGCCTTCATCTGGGCTTATTCGCTGCGTGCCCAATACGATAATCTGGGTTGGCAATCAGCTCAAAACTATATTTTGGAAAATAGCGACAAGGTCAATTCACTCAATATATACAAAGTCATTGCCGATGCAGATACTCCCGTGTCGCTATTAAGTGTGATGGCAGATAAATTATCTCCCTTATCTTCATACGATTTATCAAATCGCATGAAGAAATCGCTCGCTAACGAAGAAACGGGGATAGATAAAGCAAAGGAGGATGGTGATAAGGTTTTCGTTAACTATCTCCATTATTTCAAGTCTAACCAATTTTACGCAGAGTAATCATGGAAAAGAAATTACCATTGGAAGAGATGTCCATATCTGATGTTTATGTGAAAAGTCAGTACGTCGTGACCTATAAGATTCCCGTCTATCAGCGCAATTATGCCTGGGAGGAAGAACAGGTAACGGCATTGATAAAGGATGTGTATGACTCGTGGCAGAAGAATCCTTCGGCATCATATTATATTGGTACCTTGGTGACATACAAACGTAATGACAGGGAGTATGAGGTGATTGACGGGCAGCAAAGGCTTACTACCATTTACCTGATCATCAAAGTTTTGGGTATCAAAGATATAAAAAACAAATTGACTTATAGTGCCCGAAGTACATCTACTTCTACAATCATGCGACTGAATGAAGATTTGGAATTGGGAGATGAGGCTGATGCAGGTATCAGAAATGGATATGGTTATGCAAAGAAGGCATTGGAGACCATCGTCTTGTCAGATGAGCGAGATGGCTTTCAGGAGTATTTCCTGCAGCATGTGAAACTTATACATTATGATGTTCCAAAAGATGTGAATCTGAATCATTACTTTGAGGTGATGAACTCTCGTGGTGAACAATTGGAAAAGCATGAGATAGTGAAATCTATGCTCGGCCAGTATCTGAATAAGCTGCAGTTGGCTACCTTTTGCCGTGTTTGGGAGGCATGCAGTGAAATGAATGTCTATATTCAGCAGGTGTTCCCTGACAAAACTGTGTTTGGAAACAATCTGCAGAATTTCTGTATAAGTGATTTTGAGGAAATTCCTCAACAGGATGAAGCGGAAGGAAAAGGGACGATCATGAATTTTTTGCATAATTCTGTTACAAAGGCAGATACATCGAATGTCATAGAACAGAATGACAGGTTTCAATCCATCATCGATTTTCCGAATTTCTTGTTGGTAGTATTGAAAGTTACCATGATGGAAACTGCAGAATTCGATTATAAAGCTTTCAAGTTGGATGACAAGGAATTGCTGATTGAATTCAAAAAGGTTTTGGATGGCAAGGAACCTGAGCAGAGACAGAACTTCGCTAGAAAATTTGCTTTCGACCTGCTAAAGGCAAGGTATTTATTGGACAACTACATCATTCATCATACTCTTTCCGACAAAGAGTTATCTGGTGATAATCCATGGAAGTTGCAGTATTATAAATTCGAAAACCGCAAGGGCTATCCTGTGAATTTGTCAATAGACGATAAGGAACAGGAAGAGATGGTGCATCTGCTTTCGATGTTCGAGGTTGCGTTTACGCCTAAACAGCGTAAAAACTATCTGGTTTACACCATGATGTATCTCTTTGAAAACTACAGGGCTTCAAAAGAGAAGTATCTTGGATTTTTGCAGCGTCTTGCCGACAGGTACTTCTATCATGTCTATCTGGATGCTGATAGTCTTAGCGAGAGAAATCTTCCCAAACCGAATGCGTTTGATGAGGCTTTGTTGCAGAACGGAGTGTTGAATGATAAAGGAATAGACTGGGAAAGAAAAGACTATAAAGCAGTTTTTGCATCCATCTATAAGTCTGGTAGCGCAGATATTCCGTTGTTTGTCTTCAACTATACGGATTATAAGATATGGAAAAAGTATGCCGACACATTGCGTGGTCGTAATTCCAAAAAAGGTTCTAAGGAGCGAAATGAGTTCTTTGAGATTCTCGGTTGTTCAGATTTTGAATTAGATTCTTTCAATAGTTTCTATTTCTCTCGTACCCGTAAATCGTTGGAACATTACTATCCCCAGGCGAAGGCAGGTGCTGACAAGCAGCTCAGTGAAAAAGAGATTAATTGCTTTGGAAATTTTGCCATGATTGGTGCTGAAGCCAATAGTTCTGGGTCTAATTGGGATCCCAAAACGAAGCTTGATCATTATAGTGATGGAAAGTCTAATCCTATAAGTGTTGCGTCATTGAAATTCCAGATTATGATGCAGAATTGCAAGGACAATGATTTAGCTATGCTGAATGGCGAATTGAATCGTGAACACGGTATGGAATGGAATGCTGAAGATATGAAGGTTCATCAGCAAAAGATGCTTGATATAATCATAAAAAGATAATAAACGGATAAACAGAAAAAGGGTTGCAATCCTCGAAAAGATGGATTGCAACCCTTTATACCTTATTATATATAAGAGTTAAGATAACTCTATCATATATTCATTTCTGGAAGCTTATTACAGCTGAGCCAACTCTACAACCTTATCTACTGCAGCACTCAAGCCGTCTTTGTTTTTACCGCCAGCCTGAGCATAGTGAGGCTGACCGCCACCGCCACCCTGAATCAACTTGGCAGCTTCGCGAATCATCTTACCAGCGTTCAAACCGTGATCCTTAACCATATCATCGCTGAACATTACGCTGAGCATAGGCTTGTCGTTGAAGTAAGAACCAACTACGCAGATCATGTTCTCTGGCAATGCCTCGCGAACCTTGAATACCAAATCCTTGGCAGCAGCTGGCTCCATAGGCAATACGGCAGTAACAACCTTCACGCCGTTGATTTCTCTTGCATTCTCTACGAGCTTATCCTTGGCACGCTCCACAGCCTGAGCCTGGAACTTCTCAACATCCTTCTTCAAGGCATCGTGCTCGTCGATGTACTTTCTGATAACACCCTCAAGATCCTTGGCGTTGTTGAACAAGCCCTTCAAGGCTACGATGGTATCCTGCAAGCCGTAGATAGCCTCCTCGCAAGCCTTGCCTGTCAAAGCCTCGATACGGCGGATGCCGGCTGCTACGCTGCTCTCAGAGATAATCTTGAAGAAACCAATCTTACCGGTGCTCTTGGCGTGAATACCACCACAGAACTCGGCTGATGGACCGAAGCGAACCACGCGAACCTTGTCGCCATACTTCTCGCCGAAGAGGGCGATAGCGCCAAGCTCCTTAGCCTCCTCGATAGGAGTATCGCGGTGCTCATCCAGGGCGTAGTCGGCACGGATCATCTCGTTTACCATGTGCTCTACCTTGCGGAGCTCCTCATCAGTTACCTTCTGGAAGTGAGAGAAGTCGAAACGTAAGGTGTCCTTATCTACATAAGAACCCTTCTGCTCTACGTGCTCGCCCAAAACCTGCTTCAGGCAGTAGTCGAGCAAGTGGGTAGCTGTATGGTTGGCAGCGCTTCCCTCGCGGCTCTCGATATCAACGCAAGCCATGAAGTCAGCATTTACATCCTTTGGCAACTCCTTTACGATGTGGATGCTCTGGTTGTTCTCACGCTTAGTGTCGATGACCTGAATGGTCTCATTCTCGCTGACGAGTACACCCTTGTCGCCAACCTGTCCACCCATTTCGCCATAGAAAGGAGTGTTGTCGAGTACCAGCTCATAGAAACTGTTCTTCTTCTGAGTCACCTTGCGATAGCGGAGGATGTGGCACTCATATTCTGTATAGTCGTAACCTACGAAATTCTGGTCGCCTTCCTGCAATACCTCCCAGTCACCGTTCTCAACGGCAGCAGCATTGCGGGCACGCTCTTTCTGCTTCTTCATCTCCTCGTCGAAACCGGCTGCATCAACGGTGTAACCATTCTCACGGCAGATCAACTCTGTGAGGTCGAGAGGGAAACCGTAGGTATCGAAGAGGCGGAATGCGCTCACGCCGTCGAGCTGAGTCTCGCCATGAGCCTTGAGCTCGTCCATATCACCATTGAGGAGGTTGATACCCTTCTCTAAGGTGCGGAGGAATGAATCCTCTTCCTCTTTCATCACGCGAGTGATGAGTTCCTGCTGAGCTGGCAACTCTGGGAAGGCTGCACCCATCTGCTCTACCAATACATTGACGAGCTTGTACATGAATGCCTGCTTCTGACCGAGGAATGTGTAAGCGTAACGTACGGCACGGCGCAAGATACGACGGATGACGTAACCAGCCTTGGCATTGCTTGGCAACTGGCCGTCGGCGATAGAGAAGGCTACGGCACGGAGGTGGTCGGCGCAAACACGCATAGCGATGTCGACCTTCTCCTGCTCATCCTTACCCTCGCCATTCTCACCAGTAGGAGTAGTAAAGCCATACTTCTTGCCAGAGATAGCCTCGATTTCCTTGATGATTGGCTGGAAGATATCTGTATCATAGTTAGAGTGCTTGTCCTGCAACATGCGAACCAAGCGCTCGAAGCCCATACCTGTATCGATAACGTGCATTGGGAGTGGTTCGAGAGAACCATCAGCCTTGCGGTTGTACTGCATGAACACGATGTTCCAGATTTCGATGACCTGTGGGTTATCCTTGTTCACCAACTCACGGCCAGGCACCTGAGCCTTTTCTTCCGGTGTACGAGAATCCACGTGAATCTCTGAGCAAGGACCGCAAGGACCTGTATCGCCCATTTCCCAGAAGTTATCGTGCTTGTTACCATTGATGATGTGGTCAGCAGGCACGTGCTTGGCCCAATAACCTGCAGCCTCGTTGTCGCGTTCCAGACCTTCCTCCTTGCTACCCTCGAATACGGTAACATAGAGGTCGGCTGGGCTGAGTTTCAAAACTCCAGTCAGATATTCCCATGCCATATCGATGGCACCCTCCTTGAAGTAATCACCGAAACTCCAGTTGCCGAGCATCTCGAACATGGTGTGGTGGTAAGTATCGTGACCTACCTCTTCGAGGTCGTTGTGCTTACCGCTTACACGGAGACATTTCTGAGTATCAACACGACGTACATCCTTGCCTGGATCTTTTGTACCGAGGATGATGTCTTTCCACTGGTTCATACCAGCGTTTGTAAACATCAGCGTAGGGTCATCCTTGATAACCATAGGTGCTGATGGAACAATTTTGTGGCCTTTTCCTTCGAAGAATTTCTTGAAGGATTCGCGCACTTCATTAGCTGTCATCATATCTATTTTATATTTATCTTTAATTTCTATTTCCTGTTTGGAAGAGGGGATGGCGACATCCTCTCTTTGAATTATTTTTGCCCTTTAGGGCATTTTCTCCCCAAAAACTTTGCAAAGATAAGAAGAATTGTTTAATTTTGCAACTAAATTAATTATTTTTGAAATTTAAGTGGGTAAAATATGGCATTAAATACAGATAAACCGGTGAAATTATACTACTCCATCAAAGAAGTAGCTGAAATGATAGGGGTGAATGAATCTACTCTGCGTTATTGGGAGAAGGAGTTTACCTTTATCAAACCGAAGGTTACTGCCAATAAGGTGCGTCAATATACGGAGAAGGATATTGAGCAGATTAAGGTGATCTATTCGCTGATTAAAGTGAAGGGATTCAAAATTGCTGCTGCCCGGAAATATCTCCAGCAAAACCGTTCCGGTGCTGATAAATCATCGGAAGTTCTGGATACTTTGATTAGCGTGAGAGATCAGTTGAAAGACTTGAAAAAGCAAATCGATACATTGGTCTAAGCTGGGAACTGTTTTTATTTTAGCACTGTTTTTTTAGGCACGGATTATGTAGATTGCACGGATTTAATATTGTGAATATGATATTCCAATATGGAGGATTATAGAATATTCTGATATTAGAAATACAAAAGAGGAATAAGATAATGGGAATGAAACCTGCTTGGAGGTTTTTGTTTTCCCTTATATCCTATTCCTCTTTTTTAAAAGAAATCTTCTTTTATAGAAATCTTCTTTTTGTTTTATCTAAATCTTCCTTTTTGATGGCGGAAGATTACCAGCAATCTTCTCCGAATGCATCAAGAAGCGTTACTTTGGCAGCTTCTTTCTTGGTGAGTTGCTTGCTCCATTTTACACGGTTCTTGGTTGAGGCTCCTTCGCCTTTGTTGCCATATTCTGCATAACGGGCTGTTTCTTCATTCTTGGCATTATTCCAGTTGTGCCATCCTTCTGGACGGATATGTTTGCCCAACTCACAATCCATGAAAATGGTGGCAGCAAATGGACGCCAAGGACGACCTAAATATACTTTATCCACATCCTTGTCGGCTGTCAGTCTGCACTTGTAGAAGACATAGCCGTACTTCTGACCTGCTGGGGTAGAGGCTGCTGTGATATAGCTGTTTGCCTTGCTGTGGATTTCGCAATTCTGGAACCAGGCAATGCTTGGACCGAAGATGAAATCAGTTGTTCCCTCGATATAGCAGTCGTAGAAAGCTACTCTTGTGCCACCTACGCCAGTATAGACTGTATCCTGATTGCCCAATAAACGACAGTTTTGTACCAGGATATGGTCGCCTTCTGTATGCAGGGCTACTGCCTGTCCTAACTTGGCTGCATTATTTTCAATGGTGATATCCTTGAGCGTGATGTAGCTTCCCTGAACCTTGAGGGTATAGGTGCGGAAGGTGCCCATCGGTTTACCTTTTACGGCTGCTTCTGAATCCAGACCGCCTACTGGCATCTTGATGTTGGCATGGTCATCCCACGTAATGATGGTGTTGTCACGGTCTTCACCACAGATGGTGATGTTGGTGAGCCACGATGGGATGATGAGCTTTTCCTTATACACTCCTTTTTTTACATAGATGACCTTGGTATAGTCCATGAAGGCTCTGCAGACTTCGATGGCTTCGTCGATGGTGCGGAATTCACCTGTTCCATCTCGGGATACTACCAGGGTATCCGGGTTGTCATACTTGTTGGCGGCAAGCACTGGCCATGCCGCCAAGAATAGCATCATTGCTAATAATACCTTTTTCATTGTTTACAGTAGATTTATATTGAATTATAATATTCTCTGCACATCCTGCAAGTCCTCGATATTCTTGAGCATATCGGTAATCTTCTTAACCTCATCTCTATCGTGGACACGTAGTTCGATGGTACCGTCGAAGATACCATTGTCGCTGCTGATGGTAAGCTTGTGGATATTGACACCCAACTGGTCGCTGATAACCTTGCTCACATCAAGCAACATGCCCTTGCGGTCGATGCCCTGTATCTCGATGGTTGCATCAAAGAGCAGCTGCTTGTGCATGTCCCATTTGGCATCTACGATGCGGTTGCCATAGCTGGATTTCAACTTGGCTGCTACCTGGCAGGCACGCTTGTGTATCTCTATGCGGTTCTTGTTGTCGATGAATCCCATGATGTCATCTCCTGGGATGGCATGGCAACAGGTAGGGAAGATAAACTGGTTGATGTTTTCTTCTGTGATGATCAGCGGTTTCTTCTTATTGAAATCCTTACCCACAATGAAGAGTTCTTCCTTTTTCTCTGTGCCGATTTCCGGCTTCTTCTCCTTACTCTTACTGCCGAGGAATGGAATATAGTTGCGCCAGCTGCTGGATTGTTTTTCCTTCTTGTTCTTACCCTGCAGTTCGTCGAGATCCTTTTCTCCTAAGATGATAGTGTGGTTGCCTAAAGCCAGGAAGAAGTTCTCATGTTTCTGGATGTTATGGAAGTCGCAAAGTTTATCTACGATAGACGTTGTTGTCTCCATTGCATTCTTCTGGAGCCACTCGCTGAGTACTTCCTCACCTTTCTTCTGTATCTCACGGTTGTCTCGTCTCAGAATGGCCTGTATCTTGCTCTTTGCCTTGGCTGTGCTGACAAAGTTGATCCATGCTGGTTGTACATGCTGGCTCTTACTGGTCAGAATTTCCACCTGGTCGCCACTTTGCAACTTATGGCTGAGCGGAACCAGTTTATGATTGACCTTAGCACCGATACAATGGCTTCCCAAGAAGGTATGAATCTGGAAAGCGAAGTCGAGTGCTGTACAGTCAGCTGGCATGGTCTTGATTTCTCCCTTAGGCGTGAAGATGAAGATTTCTGATGCAAAGAGGTTGAGTTTGATGGCATCCAAGAAGTCCATGGCATCCGGTTGTGGATCATCCAATATTTCCTTGATGGTGCCGAGCCAGTCATTCAACTCGTTTTCATCCTCTGTATATTCGTTTTCACCCTCTTTGTATTTCCAGTGTGCGGCAAATCCCTGTTCAGCCACTTCGTCCATGCGGTCTGAGCGAATCTGTACTTCTATCCAGCGTCCCTGCTTACTCATCAGGGTGACGTGGAGCGCCTGATAGCCATTGGCTTTCGGATGGTTGAGCCAGTCGCGCAGACGGTCTGGATGACTCTTGTATATCTTGCTGATGGCTACATAGATATTGAAGCATTCGTTCACCTCGTTTGCCCTTACTTTAGGGGTAAAGATGATGCGGACTGCCAGAATATCGTAGATTTCGTCGAACGAGACATGCTTGTTCTGCATCTTGTTCCAGATGGAATAAGGGCTCTTTACACGGGCTTTGATCTTGTATTCTACGCCCAACTTATCGAGTTCTTCACGGATAGGGGCGGTAAACTGTGCAAAGAGATTGTCACGCTGTGCTTCTGTATCTGCAAGTTTATGCTCTATGTTGGCATATTCCTGCGGGTGGTCGTATTTGAAACTGAGATTCTCCAATTCCGTCTTGATCTTGTTCAGTCCCAGGCGGTTAGCTAATGGAGCATAGATGTAGAGCGTTTCTCCGGCAATCTTGTATTGTTTGTTTGCCGGTTGGGAAGCGAGGGTACGCATGTTGTGCAGACGGTCGCAGATCTTGATGAGGATGACACGGATATCATCGCTCATGGTGAGCAGGAGTTTCTTGAAGTTTTCTGCCTGCGCAGAAGCCTTATCTCCAAAGATACCACCGCTGATCTTGGTCAGTCCATCTACAATCTGTGCTATTTTAGCACCGAAGATATTGGTGATGTCTTCTACTGTATAGTCAGTATCTTCCACCACGTCATGAAGCAGGGCTGCACAGATACTGGTAGAGCCTAATCCCATTTCTTCGCAGGCGATTTGAGCCACGGCGATAGGGTGCATGATATATGGCTCACCAGAGAGTCGTCGTACTCCTTTGTGAGCTTGTCGTGCAAAGTTGAAAGCTTTCGTTACGATATCTACTTTCTTGCGGTGGCGTGAAGCCACATATGTGTCTATCAAATGCTGGAAAGCATCATTGATGAGCTTGTTGTCAGCCTGCTCTCTTTCCAGTTCCTTCAAGTTCTGATCGTTCATGGTTTTACCCTCCTGCTGAAATTTTTAGTTGATGAATCAGTATGTGTTGTCTGTCGGCAAATCAAGGTGTTTTACTTCACCTTGATCTTCTTGCCGGCACGTATTGTGTTACCAGAAATACCATTCAGTTTGCGAAGTTTCTTCACGGTCGTGTGATTGCGTGCTGCTATTTCTGATAAGGTGTCGCCATTCTTGATGGTTACACTCTTGCTGCGAGTTGTCTTTTTCTTTTTTGATTTCTTGCTCTTTCTGCTGTAAGAGCTTCTACTTTTTGAACTGTAAGAAGATCTGCTACGGCTATAACTGTAGTGGCGGCCTACAGATGGTGTATCTTCCTTGACATCCACTACATCGCGCTTCAACAGCAGTTCATCGGTCTTGAAGTTGTAGATAGAGTCTTCATTGTCGATGAATGCTCCCACGAGAGATTCTGGCAGACGTACGGTCTTAGGCTTGTTGAGTCCGTTGACGATGTCGCGGCGGTATTCTGGGTTGAGGTTGCGCAGATGTTCGATATTGATATTCAATACCTGTGCAATCTGCTCTAAGTGAAGATCTCTGTTTACTACCACGGTGTCAGTCTTGGCTGGCAACTCTGTGACCATCGGACAGATATTATGCTCGCAGTAGTAGTTCATGATATAGTTGGCTGCGATGAATGCTGGTACATATCCACGGGTCTCCTTTGGGAGGTATGGATAGATGCTCCAGTAGTCAGCGGAACCCTTGGCACGGTGGATGGCCTGGTTTATCTTGCTTGGACCGCAGTTGTAGGCAGCGATTACCAATCCCCAGTCATCGAAGATCTTATAGAGATCACTCAGGTAGTGGGCTGCAGCATAAGATGCTTTCACCGGGTCGCGGCGCTCATCTACCAATGAGTTTACTTCCAGTCCATAGCGCTTGCCTGTGGCCAGCATAAACTGCCAGAGACCTGTGGCACCTACTCTTGAGACAGCCTTCGGATTGAGCGCTGATTCAATGACTGGCAGATATTTCAATTCCAAAGGCAGGTTGTATGCCTCCAAAGCCTCCTCGAAGATAGGCATGTAGAAATTGCTGGCTCCCAACATAAAGCTGACAGAGCGGCGTAACTTGCCGCTATAGCGGTCGATGAATTTCTGTACCACCTCATTGTATGGCATCTCTATGATGGTAGGGAGTCTCTTCAGGCGGTCGATATATACCTCTTTAGGGTATGTTCGGTTTTCATCCTTGTAGTTGCATGCTGTATCCAGCATCATATATGTCTGAGCATTGTAGAGATGGAGCAGGCTGTCGAGATTGTCCTCCAAACCGGTAGGAACTTCGATTTCTTCTGCTTTTCCGTCTTTGTCTGTTACGGTGATTACATCATCGTTGTCACCGTTTTCGGTTTGCGCTTGCATCCCGGTAGAACAGCTAAGCAATATAGCTGCAAATATGATTACTTTCTTCATTCTGATATAATGGTCTATTTTGCTTTTTCGATTTTCTTATATATATATAATAATGTATATAGTTTCTTCCCGTAATGTTTTTCCCTTTTCCGGAATGGGTATTTCCCTTTTCCTGAAAAGGCAGGAAGGTTTTCTTTAGAATGTGAGAGAACATTGCAGGCCAAGCGTAGAAGAACGCAATGGGTTGCGGGTTCTCTGGTTGTTGTTGATTACCGTAGGCTCTACTCTGAGCGACAGGTCGTCTGAGATGTCAAATTCAGAGAGGGAAGCATCCACGTATGCATCAATGACGGAGAAGGCATATACGCCTATCATCACAAACATACTCATGTCTCTCCATCTACGATAGCGGTCTTTGCGTTTGCGGAAGATTTCCTTATATCGCTCTATGTTGCTGGCATCTATTTGGGCTCCCAAGTGCAAGAACTGGTTGTAACTCTGTGTATTGGGGTCATCGTCCATGATGTCCAGATATGCCTGTGAGTAGTCATGATACATCTGGTTGTTCCAGCTCATGGCATAGGCACATCCCACGAAGCCGCCGTAGATGATAGGCAGCTTCCAGTATTTCCTGTTGTAAATCTGTCCTGCACCCGGCAATACGAGAGCAAGCCACATGGCACGCTTGGTGTCTGGCCTCCAGGTGGCCCAGTTGCGCTTCTTTCTCAGCGCTTTAGGGGCGAGGGCTTTGCTCAGGGAGGTACTGTCGATGGTAATCGAATCCTCCAGGCTCAGGCTTTCTACGGCGAGTGAGTCCTCTTGTGCCATCGCCTGTGTTGTGCCCAGCCATAGCAGTGCCATGATGCAGATATGTGATAACTTGAAATTCACTTTTTTAATTTTTGTTTTGGTTTAATTGGTCGAAAACGCTCATGATGCGCTCCAATTCTTCCTCGTTGGCGAAAGGAATGCTGATTTTTCCCTTGCCCTTTGATGAACAGGTGAACTGTACTTTGGTGTTGAGGAATTTAGAAAGACGGTCTTTCAGCATCGTAAACTCCTCTGGTACTTGTGACTTGGATGTGATCGTCTTCTTGCCACTCTCGATGTCCTCACCGTTTTTCAGGTGCTGCACCATTTCTTCTACCTTTCTAACCGAGTAACCGTTTTTCTGGATTTCCTTGAAGAGTTTGATTTGTAGCGACGGACTGTCAAGTGCAAGCAGTGCACGGCAGTGTCCCATGTCGATTTCCTTCTTCTGCAATGCCATCTGTACCTGGGCAGGCAGTTTCAGCAGGCGGAGGTAGTTGGCAATGGCTGCTCTACTCTTGCCCACGCGCTCGGAAATTTTCTCTTGTGTCATTCCCTCGTTTTCCAGGAGATGCTCATAGGCAAGGGCGATTTCGATGGCGTTGAGGTCCTGGCGCTGGATATTCTCCACCAAAGCCATTTCCATTACGTTCTCGTCGCTGATGGTGCGGATGTAGGCAGGAATAGCCAGGAGACCAGCCAGTTGGGAAGCTCTCCATCGGCGCTCACCGGCGATAATCTGGAATCTGTTTTCCGATACCTGTCTCAGGGTGATGGGCTGGATGATACCGATAGCCTTGATGCTTTCAGCCAGTTCGTGCAAGGCTTCCTCGTCAAACTCGCGACGAGGCTGGTTGGGGTTCGCTTCTATCTGGTCGAGCGCTATCTCATTGATGGTGCTGCTGCCCTGGGTGCGAACGCCTTCTGTTGATATTAATGCATCGAGTCCACGACCCAAGGCATTGCTTTTCGTTCCGTTATTGTATTTCTTATGTACTGCCATTATGTTGTTTTTAAGTGAAGAGTGAAGAATTCTCTTGTCTTTACTTGTTAACTATTCTTGTTGATGATCTCTTTTGCCAGTGCCAGATGGTTCTTAGCTCCGTTTGACTCTGCATCGTAGAGGATGACAGGGAGACCGTGACTTGGACTTTCGCTCAACTTCACGTTGCGCTGGATGACACTCTTGAACACCAGTTCCTGGAAATGTCGTTTTACCTCGTCATAGATCTGGTTGGCAAGGCGGAGACGGCTGTCATACATGGTGAGCAGGAATCCTTCGATTTCCAGTTTCGGATTCAGCTTGCTCTTGATAATCTTGATGGTGTTGAGCAGTTTGCTGATACCTTCAAGAGCGAAATATTCACACTGTACAGGGATGATGACGCTGTCGGCTGCGGTAAGCGAGTTGACAGTGATGAGTCCCAGTGAAGGAGAACAGTCGATGAGGATATAATCATAATCATCGCGGATAGGTTCCAGCAAGGTCTTGATTACTTTCTCACGGTTCTTAAGGTTGAGCATTTCTATTTCAGCACCCACCAGGTCGATATGGCTTGGGATAATGTCCAAACCATCAATGTCGGTGGTATATATCGCATCGCGGACATCGGCGTGGTCGATGATACATTCGTAGAGCGAGCAGTCCACCTCCTTGATATCGACACCCAAACCGCTGGAGGCGTTTGCCTGAGGGTCAGCGTCAACAACGAGGACTGTCTTCTCCAATGTGGCCAGCGATGCAGCCAGATTGATAGTAGTTGTAGTCTTTCCTACACCACCTTTTTGATTAGCTAATGCGATAATTTTTCCCATTTTCTATATGTTATAATAGTGAAAATCGATGCAAAGATACATATTTTATGCGAGAAATACGTTACTTTATAGTTTTTTTATTACTTTTGCACCCAAAAGAAAGGAAATTTTATGGAAAATAAGAAACCTTTAGTTTTAATTTCGAATGATGATGGCTATCATGCCAATGGTATCAAAACGCTCGTCGGCTTCCTCAAAGGCTGGTGTGACGTGCTGGTTGTGGCTCCTGAAAGTGCCCGGTCGGGATATGCCTGTGCCTTTTCTGCCACAGAACCATTGCGACTGAAACGCCGCAAGAATATGGGAGAGGATGTGGAAGTATGGTCATGCAGCGGTACGCCTGTTGACTGTGTGAAGTTGGCATTAGATCAATTGCTCCCTGGACGTACTCCAGACTTGATTCTGAGTGGCATCAACCATGGTGATAATTCCAGTGTCAACAATCATTATTCCGGTACAATGGGTGTTGCCAAGGAGGGGTGCATGAAGCGTATTCCTTCTGTGGCCTTCAGTAGTTGCAATTACGATGAGAATGCCGATCTTGCTCCGTTGAAGGATGGGGTTGTCGCTATTGTGAAGAAAGTGCTTGCGGAAGGTTTGCCTATAGATACCTGTCTGAATGTGAATTTCCCTGCGAATCCGCCTTTCAAGGGCTTTAAGATGTGCCGCATGACTCATGGCTCCTGGATTCATGAGGTGGAAAAACGTCATCATCCGCGTGGTTACGATTACTATTGGATGGTGGGAGAATATCGCAATGATGAGCCGGAGGCTACTGATACCGACCAGTGGGCTCTGAATCATGGATATATCTCCATCACACCTACCAAGATAGATGTGACAGACTATGAATTACTGAATAGTTTCAAGATTTAAACCTTCACTCAAGGATTTTATAAACTTCTCACGCTAAGATATGAAGTATTATTTGATAGTAGGCGAGGCAAGTGGTGATTTGCATGCCAGCAGATTGATGCGCTCGTTGAAAAAAGTGGATGAATTGGCAGAGTTTCGGTTCTTCGGTGGTGACTTGATGGCTGCTGAAGGTGGAACCCGTGTCAAGCATTATAAGGAACTGGCATATATGGGTTTTGTGCCGGTTCTCCTGCATCTGCGTACCATCTTTGCCAATATGAAAAAATGCAAGCAGGATATTGTGGAATGGAAACCAGATGTGGTGATTCTTGTAGATTATCCGGGTTTTAATCTGAATATTGCTAAGTTTCTGAAAAAGAATACTTTGATACCTGCTTACTATTATATATCTCCTAAGATATGGGCATGGAAAGAATGGCGTATCCGCAGTATCAAGAGGGATATAGCCGAACTCTTTTCCATCTTGCCTTTTGAGGTTGATTTCTTTGAGAAAAAACACAAGTATCCGATTCATTATGTAGGCAATCCTACGGCACAGGAGGTGAATGAGTTCAGAGCGGATTATCATCAGACATACGCTGAGTTCTGTGTTGAGAATAATCTGGACACAAGGAAGCCTATTATAGCTTTGTTGGCTGGTAGTCGTCTGCAGGAAATCAAGGATAATTTGCCAGCCATGATAGAGGTGGCTGAGCGTTTTGAGGATTATCAGATGGTCTTGGCTGGTGCTCCTTCTGTTGATGATGAATATTATCAGAAATTCATTGAGGGAACTCCTGTCAGGTTGGTCAAGAATAAGACTTATCCGCTTTTGGCTCAAAGTAAGGTGGCATTAGTGACCAGTGGTACTGCCACATTAGAGACGGCTCTTTTTGATGTTCCGCAGGTTGTCTGCTATGAGACACCGCTTCCTAAACTGATACGTTGGGCTTTCAATCATATCCTCAAGGTGAAGTATATCTCATTGGTCAATTTGGTGGCCAATAAGGAAATCGTGAAGGAGATGTTTGCCGACCGCTTTACGGTGGATGGTATTGCCGATCAGCTCTTCCAGATTCTTCCTGGAATGCCTGGCAGAGAAAAAATGTTAGCAGGTTATCAGGAGGTTCGTGAGAAGTTGGGCAATCGCATAGCTCCAGATCAGGCTGCTACCATCATGTATGACCTGATCAAGAAGCATCGAGAGGAATTGATTCGTCTGGCAAAGGAAAGGGCTGAGGCTGAGGCTAAAGCGGCAGCCGAGGCTGCTGAGCGTGCGAGAATCAAGGCAGAACAGGAGGCTGAACGTGCAAGGATTAAAGCCCAGGAAGAAGCTGAGCGTGCCCGTATTAAGGCAGAGGAACAGTTGCGAATAGCAGAAGAACAAATGAGGAAGGCGCAGGAAATGAGTGAGGAAAATTCCCATCAGAATCCTCCAAGCTCAGAATAGATCTGACCAGTTTTTATCATATTTTATATCCTAACGGAAGTGGGGTAAGAGGTGTTGCAGCTGTTTTTGTTTGCCTGGACGGGAATCGGTAGTGTGATATCTTTTTACTTGTATGAAACAAAACAGGACGTACTTCTTTGCGAAGCACGTCCTGATAGTATAAAATGTTTCTTGTTTGCTGAAATTATAGGATTGACTTATCCGATGGTCGGATTGTTTTATCCGAACAGTTGGAGGGTGTAGAGATAAATCACTGCGGCTGGAATTGCCATAAGTGAAGAATCGAAACGGTCGAGCATACCTCCGTGTCCCGGAAGAATATTGCCACTGTCTTTCACGCCGATGGTGCGTTTGAATAGGCTCTCTACCAAGTCGCCCCATGTGCCAAATACTGCGACTACCAAACCTAATCCCATCCACTCAGGGATGTTCAAGGTATGAAGGGTTTCTCCTGAATTGGCAAAGTAACCGACGATGGCTGCAGCAATCAGTACGAAGATACCTCCACCGATGCTTCCTTCCCAACTCTTGGCAGGACTGATGCGAGGGAAGAGCTTGTGCTTTCCGAAAAGAGAGCCACTGCAATAGGCACCTGTATCATTGGTCCAGAGGAAGATGAATACGCTCAGCGGTAAGAGCATGTCGTAATGTATCTGTCCGTCTTCTGCTGATACTTCAAATGCCAATACGTTGATGAGCGAGAATGGGAGAGCGATGTACATCTGTGAAAGCATCGTGTAAGCCCAGTCGCCAACAGCATTCTTATTGCCTGTATATAACTCATAGATGAAGAGATATACAATCGTGAAGATGTATGGGATGAAGACTACGAAGTTGTAGCCTGTAACACCCGTACGGAATCCCGCTACGGCAAGGAAGAAATATACACCTGCTATGGTAGAGATGAAACGGTTGACGCAAACGTCTTCTATCTCATTGTTGACTAACCCGCAGTATTCCCAGATACTCAGGCCAGTGATCAGAGCGAAGAGGAGTACCATTGCTCTCGGTTGCAGGAAACATGAAACCATACAACCGACGAAGAGTACGCCGGTGATGGTTCTGATGATAAGGTTCTTTTGTTTGTCTGTCATGACTTTTGGTATTAATTATTATCGTCCTGCTTGTCTTCTGCATGACTTTCGTCCTGCTTGTCTTCAGCATTCTTGTTGTTTTCCTCATGCTCCTTGATTGCAGCCTGTACCTCTGGAAGTTCCTTGACGGTGTCGTCGATCTTAGGCTGCTCGTCCTCCATGATTTCCTGAGAACGGCTCATCCAAGGGCGCTTGCCGAAGATTTTCTCCACGTCTTCTGCCATGATAACCTCTTTCTGTATCAGGAGTTCAGCCAGCGCATTGTGACCCTCCTTGTGTTCCATCAGGATGTTCTTGGCACGGGTATATTGCTCGTTCACCATCTTGAGTACTTCCTCGTCGATTTCTCTTGCCGTTGTCTCAGAGTATGGGCGCTGGAAAGAGTATTCGCTCTGGTTGTAATAGCAGATGTTAGGCAAAGTCTTACTCATACCGAGGTAAGCCACCATGCCGTATGCACTCTTGGTAGCACGCTCCAGGTCGTTCATCGCACCAGAAGAGATATGTCCTGTAAACAGTTCCTCTGCTGCACGTCCACCCATCAGCGAGCACATCTCGTCGAGCATCTGCTCCTTGGTGGTGATTTGTCTCTCCTCAGGCAAATACCATGCAGCACCCAAAGCCTGTCCGCGAGGTACGATGGTAACCTTGATGAGCGGGTTGGCATACTGGCAGAACCATGAGATTGTAGCATGACCAGCCTCATGCAATGCGATGCTGCGCTTTTCATCTGCAGTCATCACCTTGGTCTTTTTCTCCAGTCCACCTACGATACGATCGACAGCATCGAGGAAGTCCTGTTTGCATACAGCCTTCTTGTCGTGGCGTGCAGCGATGAGGGCAGCCTCATTACAGACATTGGCGATATCTGCACCCGAGAATCCCGGAGTCTGACGAGCCAGGAGGTCGATATCTACTGTATCGTCTATCTTGATTGGTTTCAGATGAACCTGGAAGATGGCCTTACGCTCGTTCAAGCCAGGCAGATCAACGTGGATTTCACGGTCGAAACGACCGGCACGGAGCAGGGCACTATCCAGCATATCAACACGGTTGGTAGCTGCAAGGATGATGACACCACTGTTGGTACCGAAGCCGTCCATCTCTGTAAGGAGGGCATTCAAGGTATTCTCACGTTCATCGTTACCGCCCATGGCAGGGTTCTTGCTGCGGGCACGACCCACGGCATCAATCTCATCGATGAAGATAATGCTTGGCGCCTTTTCCTTAGCCTGTCTGAAGAGGTCGCGAACACGGGATGCACCGACACCCACAAACATTTCAACGAAGTCGGAACCGCTCATAGAGAAGAATGGTACACCTGCTTCACCGGCTACAGCCTTTGCCAGGAGTGTCTTACCTGTTCCCGGAGGCCCCACGAGGAGTGCTCCCTTAGGAATCTTACCACCCAGGTCGGTATATTTCTGTGGGTTTTTGAGGAACTCCACGATTTCCTCCACTTCCTGTTTGGCACCTTCCTGTCCGGCCACATCCTTGAAGGTAATACCTAATGTATTTCCCTTTTCATACATGCGTGCTTTGCTCTTGCCGACATTGAAGATACCGCCGCCAGAGCCGCCCATGCCACCGCCCATTCTTCCAGATACCCACCAGATGAGGAGGAAGAAGATGATGAGTGGGGCGAAGTTGATCAGGAGGCTGATGAAGTCGTTGCCTTTCTCGTTGACATAGTTGTAAGACTTGATTTTCTTAGCCTTCACCATGTTGTCGAGATATTTGTCAACTTCGTCTATCGAACCATACTGCACTTCAACATAAGGAGCAGGTCCTACGTTCTTCGCACTATATACATCTCTGATATGATTTGGGGCAACGTACACTTTCAGGTTGCCGTCGTTCTTATTGGCAGTAACGCTCAGTACGTATCCCTTTTCGATGTACTCCTTGAATTCAGTGTAAGTAGCCTTTTTGTTTGCACTTCCACCTAATGCATCACCACCACCATTCAGAAAGACGACTATCAAACTGATGAGGATGATGACGTAAAGCCAGCTCATATTGAACCGAGGCATCTTTGGCGGTTTTCCTCCGCCATGATTATTCATTCTGTTTCCTTGTTCCATATCTTCTGAAATTATATGAATCCTATATCGTGTATAAAACTATACTATGGTAGTCTTACACCTTATTATATTTATACCTTAATTATATATATCAACTTCAATTATATATATACCAACTCCGGATAAAGGAAGTTGTCTCACTGATTAGTCGAGGTCAGGAATCTCAGTCAGGTTGGCGTCTTCCCAGAGGTGCTCCAGATCATAGAATTGTCTAACTTCTGGTTGGAAGATATGCACAAGTACATCCACGAAGTCGATAGCAACCCACTGGTCATTTCCCAATCCCGCAACATTTGCAGGTTTTTCTCCCAGATTTTTTCTGCAGAAATCGCCTACAGATTCAGCGATAGCTTCCACCTGTGATGGAGAGTTGCCCTGACAGATTACGAAGTACTTTGCGATAGTACCATCGATGTGCGTCAGGTCGGCAATCACAATTTTACTACCTTTTTTTTCCTGTATTCCTTCTTTAATTGTCTCTACTAATTGTTTTGTTGTATTCATTGATGATTATCTATTAATTGTCTCGTTTATGTTTTTTCTTTATAAAAGCCTTGCAAAGATACGCTAAATACATGGAAAAACCCCGAAAAACGATAAAAATTGAGATTTTTTAGAAAAAAGACGCTGATTTTTTTGGTAATTCAGAAAAAAGTAGTACCTTTGCACTCGCAATTGTGATTAATGCTTATAATGATTGCTAAGATATTGGGATATGGTGTAATGGTAACACTACAGATTCTGGTCCTGTCATTCCTGGTTCGAGTCCGGGTATCCCAACTTCTTCATCATTGTCATCAATCATTAACCTGCACATTGGGATATGGTGTAATGGTAACACTACAGATTCTGGTCCTGTCATTCCTGGTTCGAGTCCGGGTATCCCAACATAATTGGTTAAACTGAATGGCATCTTCCTTATGAAGGTGCTTTTTTTATACATTCATACGAGAAAATATAAATCCCTTAGTGTTTCAGCAAGAAGAACACTAAGGGATTCTTTTTTATAGGCTTTTTCTTGTATGGTATAAAGCACTGAACTTCTTCCTGTTTTGGGGTTGTCAGAAGTCTGCTTTCCGTTCTATGAATATTTCCTTTCCTGATAAAGGATGTGTGAATCTGATAGACTCGGCATGGAGGTAGAGGCGGGGTGCCTTCTCGCAGCCATAGAGAGGGTCGCCAAGGATAGGGGCATTCAGTCCTTCCCGGTGGGCACAATGTACACGGAGCTGGTGGGTACGTCCCGTTTGGGGATAGAGAGCGAGGCGGAGATGCTGGTTGTTTCCTTCGTTTTCTTTGTTACCAAAAGCATCGTTTCCTTCGTTTCCAAGAACTTTATATTCCGTAATCGCTTCCTTTCCCTGTTCATGATTTACAATCTGGCGTGGACGGTCGAGATAGTCGGGCATCAGAGGGAGAGAGAGGAGACCTTCTGGCTGGATGCTTCCTTCTTTCGCACATACGATGGCTACGTATTTCTTCTGTATCTGATGACTTGCGAATTGTTCCTGCAGCCGATGGTAGGCAAACTCTGTTTTGGCAATCACCATGAGTCCGCTTGTAGCCATGTCCAGCCGGTGTACAATCAAAGGACCTGTAGCCTCCGGGTATTTTCTTCGCATGATGGAATAGACGGAAGTGACGCCTGGTTCTTTTCCTGGTACGGAGAGCATTCCGGCAGGTTTGCAGATAACGGCAAGTTCCCGGTCTTCATAGAGTGTCTCCAGGGTAAGTGGCTGAGATGCATGATTGAGCATCGTGTTGACTTCCGGTAGCATCCAGCGGAGTATCGGTTTGCACTTACCATTGCAGGCTGGATAGAACTGCAGGTGGTGTCTGATTTCCTCTTTCGGACTTTCGCCCCACCAGAACATCGCCATCTGCAGGGGTTTCAGATGATGTCTGAAAGCATACTGGAGCAGTTTGGGTTCGCAGCATTCACCGCTTCCGGCAGGAGGAACCATCTTCAGTGCAGCTCTTTTGGAGAGGAGTGACAGGTTCGGCTGGTCTTCCAATGCAGTATCTCTGAATATTTCCAACAGATCTTTTTCTTCTCCTTCGGCATTGAGCATTCTGAATTGTGCAAATAGCCATTGCTGCAGGGCATCAGAGAGTTGCTTGCGCAGTTGCTTAAGTCTGGAAATATTGTTCTGATAGTCTTCGTATTCCGTCTCTAATGTTGTCTTCTCGGCAAGTGATTTCTTGAGTCGGCGCAGTTCGGCCTTCATGAATTGGCTTTCTTTGGTCATCGCCTGTTCCTCTTCGGCAGAGAGATTGCCCTGTTTTCGTCGGAGATCCCTTTGGGCCTTCTTTTCTTTCATCTTTTCCTGAAAATCGGCTATGGCTTGTTGGCGCTGGGCAAGCAGGTCTGCGATGAGTGTCCGGGCATTCTGCATCCGTTCATCCTTTTCCAGTCGCAGGATACTTTCGTTGATGCGGGTAATTTCAGCCTCATGGGTCTTGAAATATCCATCAGGCTGTAGGTAGTCGAAAACGGCAGGTACGAAGTCATCCCAGTCGCTTCTGCCTCCTATCTGACCGCTATAGGCAGCCAAGTATCCGCCTTCAACGATGAGTATGCCGAACATTTTTCCCCGGTCGATTTCCTCGCGCCATTCCTTCTTGTTCTCAAGATAGGTCTGCAACTCCTTGCATATCTGTATGCAAAGAGGGTGCGGTTCGTAGTCGAAAGGATTGTTCATCTTTTCGGGAAAGTCAGTTCCTGTAGAGGATATATGGAAAGGATGTAGTATCATCATTTGTTATTTTAGGTGCAAAAGTACATATAATTATTTGTTCCTCCAAAATAAATATTTGAAAAAATTTGTGTACTTCATCGAAAAGCCTTACTTTTGCAGTCATAAAAAATGAACTGTCACAGAAGAACTGTCGCAAAAAGGGATAGACGTATAAGTGTACAGATATATAAATGTGCGGCAAAAGAAAGAATAGATGTAAGTATGAATAGAAACAGCAACCTCTTTTATCATCTCGTAGCATTCCTCACCGTAGCAATATGGGGAACCACTTTTGTATCAACCAAGGTGCTGATGCTGAACGGACTTTCTCCAGCCCAGATTTTTACCATGCGCTTTTCCATCGCATACGTTCTGATGCTGGCATTCAACCACCATCGCATCTTTGCCGACTCTTGGAAGGACGAAGCGAAGATGATGTTATTAGGCATCACGGGAGGATCACTCTATTTCTTAAGTGAGAATGAAGCGATGAATTTCACCACCACCACCAATACATCCCTTATCGTATGTTCCTGTCCGCTTTTTGCTACCCTGCTGGTAAGGTTGGTATATCGGGATTCCGCCCGCATCAACCTGATACAGATACTCGGTTCGCTTTTGGCTTTTATGGGTATGATCATCGTGGTTTTGAATGGTCGCTTTGTGCTTCATCTCTCCCCCGTAGGCGATGCCCTGGCGTTTACGGCATGTATGTGCTGGGCTATCTATTCCCTGATGATGAAATCGGTGACGGGAAAGTATAGTGCCGCCTTTATCACCCGCAAGGTATTCTTCTATGGAGTATTGACGATATTGCCTTATTATCTGATTATACCGGGATTCCCTTCTTGCGAGGTCTTTGCCAAACCTCAGGTGATAGGCAACCTGTTGTTTTTAGGTTGCTTGGCTTCCATGATTTGTTTTCTCACATGGAACTGGTGCCTTTCCAAGTTGGGTACGGTAAAGGCCACCAACTGGGTATATTTCAATCCGATCACTACCATGATCTTTGCTTCATGGATATTGGATGAGAAAATCACTCCTTATTTTCTGATAGGTGCCACTTGCATCCTGATAGGCATGTATGTGGCAGACAAAAAAACGGTAGCATAAACTCCAGGAGTTATACTACCGATTTCTTTTACTTAGCAGCCAGAACCTCTACTTCAACGAGTGCGCCCTTTGGCAACTTCTCTACTGCTACAGCAGAACGTGCTGGGTATGGCTGGCTGAAGAACTCTGCATAAACCTCGTTCATGGCAGCGAAATCATCCATGCTGTTCAGATAAACTGTAGTCTTTACTACATGAGAGAGGTCAGTACCGGCAGCCTTCAGGATGTTCTGGGCATTGGTAAGACTCTGACGGGTCTGCTCCTTGATGCCACCCTCTACGAAATTGCCTGTTGCAGGGTCGATAGGAATCTGACCTGATGCAAATACGAAACCGTTTACTTCGATAGCCTGGCTATATGGACCGATAGCTGCAGGCGCATTGTCTGTGTGAATTGTGTTCATAATCTGATAAGTTTTAAACAATATATAAATGGAATCCCTTAGCTTCAAGGGCTCCCTTGATTTCTTTTACGTGTTCCTCGTCTCTTGTCTCCATGGTGAGGCGGAGCACGCAGGCATTCACCTTGTTGCGGTTGGCAGAACGGTCGTGGTGAACACCGGTGATATTACCGCCTAATCCGGCGATGACAGAGCAGACCTCTACCAATTCTCCCGGTTTGTCATCCAGCTCCATCTCGATGGTGCAAAGACGGCCGCTCTTGGCAAGACCACGGGTGATGACGCGGTTCAGGATGGTTACGTCGATATTACCGCCACTTACCACGCAGATGGTTTTCTTGCCCTTCACCGGAACCTTGTTGTACATCACGGCTGCCACGCTGGCCGCACCAGCACCTTCGGCTACCATCTTCTCGCTCTCTATGAGTTTCAGGATGGCTGCACAGATTTCGTCCTCGCTCACGGTTACGATTTCGTCTACGTAGTTGGAGCAGGTTTCAAAGGTAATCTTGCCCGGTTCCTTTACGGCAATACCATCAGCAACGGTCGCTACAGAAGGCAACTTCTCCTGTTTATGATCGTGCAGACTCTGTACCATACTTGCTGCTCCTTCTGCCTGAACACCATATACCTTGACGTTAGGATTCAGCGACTTAATGGCAAAGGCTACACCAGAGATAAGTCCGCCGCCACCTACAGGAACGACGACAGCTTCTACATCAGGCAGCTGGTCGAGAATTTCCAATCCGATGGTGCCCTGACCAGCGATGACATTCTCATCATCGAAAGGATGAACGAAGGTATAACCATGCTCGTCCTTCAGTTGCAATGCCTTCTGGTAGGCATCATCATAGACACCAGGTACCAGACAGACCTCTGCACCGAGACGCTTGGTGGCTTCCACCTTACTGATAGGAGCACCCTCTGGCAGACAGATAAGACTCTTCACTCCCATGGCGGTGGCACCGAGAGCTACACCCTGTGCATGGTTGCCTGCCGAACAGGCTATCACACCCTTCGCCTTTTCTTCATCGGTGAGTTGTGAAATCTTATAGTAAGCACCACGAATCTTGAACGAACCCGTCTTCTGGAGGCACTCAGGCTTCAGATAGACGTCACTCTCTGGGTTGATTCTTGGAGTGTGAACCAGCTCAGTCTTTCTGATAACTTTGCTCAGCACGAAGCGAGCCTTGTAGAAATTGTCTAATTGTAACATAACTGCTGATATGCTTTTATTTGTTATGCGTGCAAAGGTACACATAATTCTATAAATAACAAGAATAATTATATCTTTTTTATTTTATAAACAAAAATAAAACGCTTCTTTTCTCTTGTATTTGAGGAAAATGTTGTATTTTTGCTACCAATTATTTGAGACGAGATGAATGAACCTATATGAAAAGTGAGGTTTTCTGCGTGTTCTGCATCTCATTTTAATGTACTTTTTGATAGTAATAATCAATAAATAGCTAAAAACAAAATGAAGAAGAAACAAATATTATGTTCAGCCATTGTACTTTCTGCTGGTGTGGCTATGGCTGCATCTATGGGAACTATTGCTCCTGAAATGGGAAATACTGAGGGACAGACTTCTGAGATTTCTACTGCTTTCAAGAAAAAGGTGAAAGTGGTAAGTGCTAACTCCAATGAGATGAAAGAGGTGACCAGTCCTATAGAAGGTGTAATCAACAATCAGTTTGTGGATGAGGCTACCATGAAGGGTGACCTGATGAATATGTTGGCTAAATTCTCCAAGTATCTGAAGAATGACTTCCAGGATTGTGCTACGCCAAATTCTGTGAATGAGGCATGTGGTGCCTTCAAGTGTAATAGTACCATGCAGAATAATGAGGACGGTGTTCGCTCCAATGCCGACCTCTCCATGATTTCTGCTTTCCTCGTAAAATATGGTAAGGACAAGGTGACTCTGCCTGATGGCGTTACTTGGGATGACCTGGAAAAGATGGCGATGAAGAGTCTGGTTTTCGCTTACTCTACCCATAAGGCAAATAAGTTGAAAACCTGCTCCGGTAATAACTACTGGGGTTCTACTTCCGGTAGCGATCATGTTTGGGAAAGTTCACTTTGGGCGATGTCTGTAGCTTACTCCGCTTATTTCCAGTGGGATAAACTCTCCGACAAACAGAAGGGATATATCGAGAAACTCCTGAAGGCTGAATGCAATTATGAGTTGAATCGCACGATACCTACCGGTTATAACGGGGATACGAAAGCTGAAGAGAATGGTTGGGAGGCTGATGTGCTGGCTGCCACATTGGGTCTGTTCCCTAACGATGAGATGGCTCCAAAGTGGTTTGAGCGTCTCCGTGAGTTTGCCATCAACAGTTATTCTCATAAGGATGATGCCCATAATACGACAGTTATCGATCCGCATTATGACAAGAAGACCGTGGCTGACCTCTATAAGGGACAGAATCTCTTTGACGACTATACGCTCCAGAACCACAACTTCTTCCATACAAGTTATCAGAACGTAGTGATACAGGAGTTGGGCGAGGCAGCTCTGGCGCTGAAACTCTTCCAGCAGAAGACCATCGGTGAGGAGAAGTGGAAGACCAATTCGCTCATGCACAATAATGACAAGGTGATGAAGGAGGTGCTCAACTGGCTGGCTCTGGCAGATGGCGAACTGGCTATGCCTAATGGTAATGACTGGAGCCTCTTCCTTTTCGACCAAATCACTTCTTATACTACCAATGCCTGTTTCCTGAACGATCCGGATGCGCTGATGCTTGAGAACTTGGCTTACAAGAATATCAAGGCACGCCAGACTACAACGTCTGACGGATCCTGGTTGTTGCGCTCAGATATCGGTGCACGCCGTATGGGTGTAGAGGCTCACCGTGTGATGATGACCTGGCTGATGCATGAGGCAATATCTACAGCAGATGTAACCCCTACAGATTGGGATGCGTTCAACCAGCGTTATGCTGCCGCCCGGATATTCCCTTGCCAGAATATCGTCCGTGCTTCTACTGCCGACCGTTTCACCTGTTTCTCATGGAGTGCAGGTAAGGGCAGTTATACCGGATACATTGCAGCCAACAGTGCGGATAAGAACAAGATGATCGTACCTTACCGTGAGAACAATACCGGTAACTTCCTCGGTAGTTATCAGGTAAGTGGTAAGAGTACAAACGCCACACCAGTAGTCAGCGGCATCTATAATCTCCGTGGCAACAGTTATACGATGAACGGAGAACTGAATATGAACGACGGAACCCTCAACAATCGTTTTGCCATCTATTCTACTCCAGGCAATGCAGTCATCTATACAGATTATGTGCGTGCCAATGCAGCTGCCACCATTACCAAGGATCAGGGAGGTCTGATGGCTATCAGTACCGACGAAATGACGCGAACCCAGCGTACGCTCTATTTCGACAATGCCAAGAATCAGGAGACGGGTATGACCCACAAGCAGAGTGATGGTTCTCAATTCCTCACCATGAATACCAACTGGGTGAATATCGATAATGCTCTGGGTGTTGTCAACGTAGATGGTAAGACCATGGGCTTTGGAAACCGTGCCAACAACAACTCTGTGAATACTTCCAAACTCTATGCTTCTTATAGCAACGAGCGTAAGAATGTGAAGGCTGGCGACATTGTAGATAAGCGCAATATCATCTATTATAGTAATGTGAATGCTGAGAGTACCCGCAAGCTGATGCAGCAGAGTATCAGTTTGAAGGAGATGGTAGCTGAGGGATGGAATGGTGTTATCGCCATAGACCCTGATGGAGCTTCCTACATGCTTTTGTCTAACTTCTGTGGTGATACCCGATGCCAGTTGAAGAATGTGCAACTCAATGGCGCAGCGCCTGTATTTACAGTAGAAACCCATATTGTGGATTCCAAGGCAGATGCCACCTTCCTCTTGGATACCAATCATTCCAAGGGGGAAATCTTAGGCTTCACGGTCAAGGGCTCCGGTTTGCAGGCTATTCAGGATGCCGAGGATTCCACCAAGGTTTATCTCAAGAACCTGCAGACGTCAAAGAATAAGGTGACTTTGAACTATAAGGCTAAGAATGTAGAGAAGTCCATCACTCTTACTTTAAAAGCCAACCAGATGATAGCCGTTTATTATGATAAGACCGGTCTCATTTCCAGAAATGGTTCAGCGCAGCAGCCACACCATCTTCTTCATTGGAAAGAGTAACGTAGTCAGCTTCCGCTCTTACCTCAGGAGCAGCATTAGCCATAGCCACACCGACACCGGCAAGTTTGAGCATACTGAGGTCATTATATCCATCACCGAAGGCTATCATGTCTGCAGGAGTGAGATTGATTTTACCCAATAATCTCTGCAAAGACTGTGCTTTGTCGATGCCGTTAGGAACCAGTTCCAGGAAGAAAGGTGCCGAACGGAAAACAGACATTTTATTGCCTACAATGCCAGAGAGTTCTTCTTCAGCCTTCAGCATGTCGGTAGGGTCGCCGGTCATCAGGAGTTTGGTAGGATGAGGCTCCAGGGCATCAAGCAGATTCTCTACTTTTCTGACGTTCATCTTGTTGATGCGGGATTCTTCCTTCACATACTGGTCGTCTGGCATTTCGGTGATGATCTCATTGCCGGCATATCCTAAGAGCGCATAGTTCTTTTCCTTGGCATACTGATATAATAAAGGTATCACGCTATCTGGCAGATATTGTGAGAAATATTCCTCACCGGTCTTGGCATCAACAATCTTTCCGCCATTATAGGAAAGAATGAATCCGCCTCGTTTTTCCAGTTCAAGACATTCTGCTACTGGTTGGATACCGTATGTAGGGCGCCCGGAAGCTAAAATGATGATGGCACCATTGTCTTGAGCTTTCAGGAGAGCCTGGCGGGTGCGAGGTGTCACCACTTTCTCGTGGTTGGTCAGCGTGCCGTCGAGGTCGAGAGCGATGGCACGATAAGGAATCTTTTTATTTTCCATTATGTATTTTCTTTTGTGATTTATATTCAATAGAGACTGCAAAGTTAAGATAAAAAAAGGAGTTGGGGAAACTTTTTTGTGAAAATCTATTCATTTCTCATTAAATAGTTGTACTTTTGCCATCACCCTATCCATCATCAATATGGAGAGCACAAGAAGCGTCATGCGTCGCTATTCAACAAAAACAATAATAACACTAACTTAACGGAAAATCATGAAGATGAAGATTACATTCAGTTCTTTATTGCTGGCAGCGTTGGCATGGGGAACACCTCTCCAGGTTTCTGCCGCGAAGAAGGCTGCACCTAACAACAAGTTCGCAGGCTATCTCTTCGCTTATCCTGCAGGGGATTGTTTTTGCCATATATTCCGCTGAATTGTATATTTAGGTTAAAAAATGACAAGAAAGTTTGGTGGTTTGAAAGGAAAAATGTATTTTTGCGAATGAAAAGAGGATTTTTAAGTAGAAGATAAATCAACGTTTAAACAAAAAATAACACTATACAGGCAAAATATAGGGTTACTCCGACAACATGATGAAATTATATTTTCGTTTGATACAGTTTTCCTTAGGACTTTATGAAGGAAAGGAGTTCTTGGATGGAACAGCATTGAAAGACTTCGACTGGAAGGCTTTCTTCGATTTCGTCAAGAAACAAACCTTGGTGGGAATCGCGATGGATGGAGTCCAGAAGTTGCCTAAGGGAGTAGCTCCTGATGCGAACTTGTTGTTGGTCTGGTTTGGATTGAGCCACAAACTCATGATGCGCAACAGTATCCTGAATAAAGCCACAGTGTATGTATATAAGAAAATAAGAGAGGCAGGTTATCCTTGTTGTATTCTGAAGGGCCAGGGCAATGCCATGCTTTATCCCCATCCAGTTTCGAGAACTCCGGGTGATGTGGATGTGTGGGTAGATGCGTCCCGCGAAGAGATTCGTTCCTTGGCTTGTTCCCTGGCGAAAGATAAGGGATATGTAAGCGATGAGAGTCTCAATCATGTGGGCCTTTTCATCAAGGATATAGCCGTTGAGCTTCATTCCACTCCTGCCATCATGGCCAATTTCTTCTATAATCGCCGTTTGCAGAAATGGCTGAACGAGGAGAAGGGAAGGCAGTGCAGCCATCTGGTTAGTTTGGGCAGTCGTCCGGTTTCATCCGGTGGCGATGCGCAGAAGGGGCAGGCAGAGATGAAGGTTGCCGTTCCTACGGCTTCGTTTAATGCAGTCTATCAGTTGTATCATCTCTATCATCACTATTTCTATGAAGGAGTAGGGTTGCGTCAGGTGCTTGATTATTATTTCGTAGTGACGGGTTTGATGGATGAATTGGAAAAGCTGCAGACGGGTTCTGCTATTTCAGATTCGGAAAATTATTCTTCTCTGACTGAAATCCAGCAGACGCTGAAGCAGTTAGGATTATGGAATTTTGCAGGAGCGATGATGTATGTCTTGCGTGAAGTGTTAGGACTTTCGGAGGACAAGATGTTGGTTCCAGTAGATATCCGACGAGGCGAGATGTTGCTTCATGAAATACTTGCTGGTGGAAATTTCGGCAGGTATGATAGTCGCAATGGTCTTGGTAATGGTTTTATTGGTCATAATTTGCAGCGTTTATGTCGCGACTTCCGATTCCTGCGCTATTATCCAGCTGAGGCTCTGAGCGAACCTCTGTTCCGCATCTGGCATTATGGCTGGCGCCATTTCCTGCCCAAGAGAAAGTGTTGACAAATGAGAAATGAGAAATAAAAAAAGAGGATGTGTCAAAGACCATGATACATCCTCTTTTCGATTCCTTATATTCGATTCTTCATCTTTTCTACATTTATTCTTCATCCGATGAAGATGATGATTCGCTTAGGCTTCCATGAACTTCTTGGCAGCTCTGAGCTGGTGTCTCATCACGCTCAGGAATTCCTGACTCTCCTGGAGAATGTTGAGATAAACCAAGGAAATCTGCATCAAGCTATTATCCTTCATGTTCTGCAGGCGGTCGATGTGTTTCTTGCGAAGCACTGAAAGTTCATCCTTGCAGGCATCAGCCTCGGCCAGAATCTCACGATAATTCTCATATCGGTTGGTCTCAATCTGTTCGCAACTCATCTTCATCAGGTCATTGATCTTTTGACGTACTGAAGCAAACTCGTTGATGTATTCTGCTGGCAAAGGATTGAAGTTGTTGTCCACATGCTCCTTCACCGGGTCGAGCATACGGCGGAGAGAGTAGATGAACTGCTGGTTGCTGTTGGCGCCCAGATGGAACCAGGTGTTGCGCTCGATGGCAATCTCCATAGGAGAGCGTTTCAGACCGAGCATCTCCTGACGGCGGAATTTCTTCAGCATGTCCTGCTCTTTCTTCAGTTCCTTGTTGGCATGGCGAAGATCACGGGTGCTCTCGCTGGCAAGACCATCTACGATGAGATTGAACTCATATAGGGCGAATTTGCAAACGAAGCTCTGGGTGCGAGATACCTGGCGACGAAGCAAATCCCATACGATCTCTGGGTCGTGGGAACGCATCATCAGCTGGAAGGTAGTGCCCTTGCTCTCCTGCTTAGCCTTCTTGTTGTACTTGATATTGCTGCGGATGAGCAAGAAGATAACAAGAATCATGAAAGCACTCTGAACGAGGATGCCACCGAAATGCATGGTCATACAAACAATGGCGCAGACTATGAAAGCAACACCAGCTGTGATAAACCAACCACCGATCACACTCAATACACCTGTTACACGGAATACGGCACTCTCACGGCTCCAGGCTCTATCGGCAAGTGAAGAACCCATTGCCACCATGAAGGTAACGTAAGTGGTAGAAAGAGGCAACTTGAGGTTGGTACCGATGGTGATGAGCATAGAAGCAAGTACCAGGTTGACAGCAGCACGAACTACGTCGAAAGCAGCACTCTCTTCGAGTTCTACGGCATTCTTGTCGAAACGGGAATTGATCCATCTTTTCAAGGAATTTGGCAGATACTTGTTGAGCCAAGAATCTGTAGCCTGACAGTTGCGCACGATGACACGGGCAACAGAAGAACTGCCAAACATCTCATCGCCTTCATCCTGACGGCTCAAATCTACAGAAGTCTTGATTACATTCTGTGCCTTCTTGGAGGTTGCCATTGCAACAATCATCACAAATCCGGCAGCGAGAAGATAGACAGGAGTGGTCTTGGCACTCTCCATCAGTGAGGTCATCATAAAGCTGTCAGGTGCAGCGCCGTTAGCATTTGCCATATAGTCATTGTAAGAAGAAAGACCAGCCAGAGGCACACCGATGAAGTTGACAAGGTCGTTACCAGCGAATGCCATAGCCAGGGCAAAGGTACCCATCAGTACGGTGAACTTGAAGATATTGACGCGGCAGAGGTGGAGGAATTCCATCACGATGGCAGAAACCACGAAGGTAATGACAAGCAGCAACCCGATGTTCTGGTCGATATAGTCGCGCCACTCACTTGGCAGATAAGGACTCTTGCCAAGACCCTTCATGAAGATGAAGTAGGAGAGGGCAGTGAAGGCGATTCCACCAAAGATAGCGATGGAATAGCGGGAATGCTTCCTGTAATTGAACGTGAAGACGATACGGGAAATCCACATCACGAGCGCACCGAAAACAAAGGCGATGATGACAGATGAGAAGATACCCATGATTACCTCCAAAGCCTTGTTGCTGTTGAGCAATATACCGTAGTTGAGGCTATCGTCACCTATCATCTTGAGGGTGGCAAGGATGAAAGCACCTCCCAACAACTCGAATACCAATGACACGGTAGTAGAGGTAGGCATACCTAAGGTGTTGAACACATCCAGCACGATGACATCAGTTACCATGACGGCAAGGAAGAGCGTCATCACTTCTTCAAAGGTAAAGTGATCCGGACTCATGATGCCATGACGGGCGATGTCCATCATACCTGATGACATGATAGCACCGAGAACCACACCGCAGGAAGCGATGATCAGCACCGTGCGAAACTTAGCCACCTTAGCTCCGATGGCGGATTGCAGGAAGTTGACAGCATCATTGCTGACTCCCACAAAAAGATCAAACACTGCCAGACAGAGCAGGAAGATCACAATACATAAATAAATTGTACCCATATCTAATTTCTCATTTTCTTTTCGGGTGCAAAGGTACGATGATATTTTGAAAGCAGGGGCGCAAAGCGCATTACGTGTTTGTGACGATTATGTTACAAGGCAGTATTGTATGTTACAGAAAGGTTACAATAAGGGATGGGGATAAAAAAATCCGGTTAGAACCCCATGAGTTCCAACCGGATCTGTTCATTATATAGTTAGGATTACTGAACTTGCGAAACTTGAATATAGTTAGATGAAGATATATTTCAGCACGAAGAGGATAGCCAGTACCCACATGGTGATGCTCAGCTTCTTGATGTTTCCGCAGCAGGCGTTGATGGCCACATAGCTGATCATACCGCAGAGAATACCATCAGAAATACTGTAGGTGAGCGGCATCATGATGATGGTGATGAAAGCAGGGATAGACTCAGCATAATCGTTCAGGTCGATGTCCTTGATAGGCGACATCATATACAGACCCACGATGACGAGCACTGGAGTAGTTGCTGCAGAAGGAACTGACAGGAACAGTGGTGCGAAGAACAGGGCCACTAAGAAGCACATGGCAGTAATGAAGGCAGTAAGACCCGTACGACCGCCCTGGGCAACACCCGAAGCGCTCTCCACATAGGTGGTAGTAGTACTTGTTCCGAAGCAGGCACCAGCCACGGTAGCCACGGCATCCGCCATGAACGCCTTGTTGAGTCCATGAATTCTTCCGTCCGGTTTCATCATGCCCGCTTTGGTGCAGACGCCCACGAGCGTGCCCATCGTATCAAACATATCGATGAAGAGGAAGGTGAAGACGATGACCACCATATCGATGGAGAAGACGTTGGAGAAATCAAACTGGCAGAAGATAGGCGAAACCGAAGGTGGCACATCTACCAGTCCGTGTATTTCCGTGATGCCCATAGGAATGCCGATGAGCGTAGTAGCGAGAATACCGATGAGCAGGTTGCCAGGCACTTTCTTGATGACGAGCACGCTGGTCAGGATGATGCCGATAACACCGAGCAGGGCAGAGCCTTCGGTGATCTTACCGATGGTGACGAAAGTAGCCTCATTGGCAGCCACGATACCTGCATTCTTCAGACCGATGAAGGCGATGAAGAGGCCGATACCAGCACCGATGGCACGTTTCAGGGAAGCCGGAATAGCATCCACCATCATCGAGCGGATACCGGTAGCGGAGAGGATGATGAAGATGAAACCTTCGATGAGAACAGCCGTGAGCGCCATCTGCCAGGAATAGCCCATAGTGAGGCAGACCGTGAATACGAAGAAAGCGTTCAGACCCATACCAGGAGCCAGTCCGAAAGGTTTCTTGGCATAGACCGCCATCACGAGTGTACCCACAATGGCAGCCAGTACGGTGGCAGTGAATACAGCGTGTGTATCCATGCCCTGAGCGGCGAGATGACTGAAAATGTTAGGGTTTACGGCCAGGATATAGGCCATGGTGAGGAAGGTGGTGATACCCGCAGCCACCTCCGTTTTCAGTTTGTTTTGAGCAGGGTCAAAACCGAATAACTTTTGCAACATGTTGTTTTTAAAATTAATATGTGTTTAGAAATTTGCTGCGAAATTACAAATAAAAACTGAAAATCGTATAAAATTATTGGGGAAAATGGAGAAAACTCATTTGTTTTTAGTATCTTTGCCCTCGAAAGAGGGGAGGTTCCCGCTGGCAGCAGCCCCTTTGTAATAAAATAAATATATTTATAATGGGTAAACTTGCTTTGATATGAGGAAGAAAAAACTCGCATAGAGGACATACTGTTGCTAAAATATGGATAGAAGAGAATGGACAGAAGAAGATTGAGGTGGCTTGGTCTGAATTGTCGTCATCAGAAGAGTCCGAAATCATTTCTGCTATTGATAAGCATTGGGATGAACTCAATAAGAAGATAGATGATGTCTTTGCTGGTAAGAAAATTAGAATTAAAAAGATTAAATAAAATTAGGAGGAATAATTATGTGTAAATTCAAAGATACAACTTTAGGAATCAAGAAACTGGATTTTGGAGTAAAGCGTGGAGCAATGGCAGTATTCTTGACTGATGGACGAGAAGTAATAGTTCCAATATCTATGTTCCCCGACATAAAAAGTCTAAGTAAGAAGCAGAGAGAGGATTATATGATTATGGACGACCAGTATTTCTCATTTGATGCTTCAAGTAAAATTTACTCGGTCAAAGATATTTTGAAATGTTAAGTAATAAGCCCACTGAAAGGTGGGCTTATTTAAATTTATCTTAATCCAGATTTGCGTAACATTTCTCTCATTTTTATAATAAATGGGTCTTTGTTTCTATCTCTTTTATTGTGCGAAAGAAATGCTCTTTCGTTTGCTTCCATTTCTTCACGAAAACGAATTGCGTCTTCGCCATGTAGAGTAGGAATTGCTTTTATTGCTGTTGCCATATTTATGTCCTCCTATTAATTAAATTATTATATCTGCTGCAAAGATAATGCAAACGAGCGCAATGAAAACTTGTTTTCAGATTGTCGAGTGCAGCTTATCTTATGCAAAAATACGAGTTTTCTTCGTAACTTCCAAATTTTATTGCATAAAAATGGGAGAATCTCATCTTCTTTCGCAAGTAGAGGGATAATAACCTTTCTTTATAATATCAGAGATGATTTTGACCGGAAATGACTTTGACCAAATGACCGGAATCATGAGGGCTAACGTTCAATGTAGTTAAAAATAAGCGCCCATGCTTGATGTGGGACTGATGGGGGCTATGGCTGAGGCGTCGGCAGAGTCTATTCTTGTCGGCGACAACATTTTTTCCGAATACGAGGGAGCCTTTACCGAACTGTATGTTTTCCGCAACTCACAAGCCAGGGCATCTCATTATACTATCATTCTGTAGATAATTCAACGATAGAGATAGATTTCCTTGCGCACCTTCATCACCCGAAATCCCGGGCTTAAGGGTCTTCGTTTCTCTATGCTACCTTATGAGCAGCAGGATTGGATGACGAATATTCCTCTTTACGCCTGTATCGTTGCATTTTAACCAGTCGGTCTTCTTAAGGAATATTTAGGATTAAAACAGAAAGTTGCCTACTTTCTATGCGCATGAGATTCAGGCTTTGCTCTTGCAATAGAGCTGGATGATAAGGGAAAAGGATTGGTGGATTGGAAGGAAGTGTGAAAAAAACAAAGAGCTGGACTCCAAATCCGGAATCCAGCCCTTTGACGCTCTTTTCATTATCTGTTTCTATAGCAGTCGATGGTGTCAGTCATCGCCCCACTTATTGCTGTTCGACTCTCCCCACAAGTCTTTGTATTTAGTATCAGTCTTGGTCGTTTGCTCGTCTTTCACGTCAAAGTTGCCGATACATTCTCCCTTGAGGTCTGCTCTATGTACGCTGGCGATATTCAAGCCTTCGTTGCAGAGAGCCTCGAGCTGTATCACATTAATTTCTGGAGTTATATAGTTCTTCTTCATTTTGCGTAACTGTTATTTTGGGTTTATCTGATAATTATCTTCTTTCCGCCCACTACATACATTCCCTTAGGCAGTCCCTCCAGGCTGCAACTGCGGCGCACCAGCTGTCCGTTCATGTTGAACACGCCATCTATGCTGCGCTTGTAGGATGTGCAGTCGGTGCTGCCGTGTATGTCGGCGATGCCTGTGGTGCTGTCTTCTACTCCGTCGATGAGCAGCGATACTTGGCTCGGTTTTCCTTCGGCAGAAGTATTGTCCGTCAGCTCAAACCAGCAGCGGAACGCCTTCAGTCCGTATGAATACCGCTCGCCGTTGTCCTTATTATTGCCGTGCGGCACCTGTATCAGCTTTCCCTTATACATGAAGTAGTCGCCGTTGAGGTCGTCTCTGCCCTCGATAATCTTGCCATTCTCGTATGTCTTCGCCATAGTGCCTTTGCAGACCATCTTGCCATAGTTGCCGTCGATGGTTTCGAACTGTGTTTTTGACTCCCATGTGTCGGTGTTTAGATACTTCTCCAAATTCTCCCTCTTGAGCGACACCATCGTGATGTCGTAGTGGTCGGCTTTCAAGGTCTTCCTCAGTCGGTTGTTTTCGTCCTTAGACGGCTTGTAGTCTTTACCCAGCCATTCGCTGTTGTCCTCGCCTGCTGATGTGTAGAAGTGTTCTACGGTGTAGGGTGCCGACTTCACCTGTGTATATGGCGGGAAGACGATATATGGCTCGAATGCCTTTACCATCACTTGCTCGTCGCTGTCCGGCTCCACGGTCACGAACTGTACGCTGTTTTCCGTCAGTGCCGCAAGCTTTGCCACCTTCACGGCATCTCCGAACGTGCGCTTCATCTGTCCCCATGTCAGGTCTACGGGCAGAATGAGCGAGTTCCACATATTGTCGTTCAGCTTGCGGTTCAGATGCAGCACGCTGTTCTTGTATTCGTCTTTCGCCATGGTCAGATAGCGCAGGTCGGTAGACTCCTCATCGAGAATCAGCTCCGGGTTGCGTCGTGGTCCGGCATAAAGCAGTTTGAAGTTGTCTACGGCGGTCAGCTCGTCCTCGGCTACAGCCGGCTTTCCGTCGGGTGTAGGGTCTACGTAGAAGCCTATGCGGAGCGTAACGGGATTGGCGCTTGTTATTTCTTGCCCATTCGGGGCTTTGTCGAGACATACCTGCACCTGGTTTTCATACTTTCCCTCGAAGAAGGCATGTCCGATACCGGCTCCTTCGTATGTATTGCCAAGCGCCTCGGCATCAACCTGATTGATACCGTTGAGGGCTGCTGTTGAGTATTTATCTTTATTTGGTTCGTTGTTGGCATCGAGCACCGTAATGAACAGGTTAGCCAACGGTCCGCCGTTCTGCTTGATGTTCTCCGAGCTGTTCGATGTGCTGAATCCGTTGCATCGCAGCAGGAACCATCCTCCCTTGTGTACCTTCACGTCCTGATAGAATGTGAAGCCGCGCAAGCCTTTAGTGTAGCAGTAGAAATATTGGCTGTATTTTTGTTGATGGGCTTCAGTTCTACCTATCCAACTCTCATCTTTTGTGTTGCCAATTACGTTATACGTCTTGTACATTTTTTTGTCTCCAAAGTATACGTGGCTCTTTACATCATTAGGTAAATTTTCACCTCCGATTTTCCATTTTGCAGCATCGGTATCATTTATTCTGAAATCAGGACAAGTAATAAGGAAAGAGGCATCGACAACCGATTTCATATTTGCAGGGGTCGTTTTGAAGAGTTCGTAATACTCATTCTTTGTAATCACCTTCCACTCCTGATTCTTGTATTCTAGGGTACCTTCCGTGGCTTTACTTGCATAATTGCAGATTTTATTCTCGTTGTCAGGATATGCCGTGAGATACCCTTGGCTAGAGATATTGACGAGATATACCTTGTTGTTTGTTTCTGAATAGTCTTTGCCTTTTTCAAAAGTGATGACGCAATTCTTCCAGTCTAAACTTCCCCTGTCCATAAATACCCCATTTTTTCGAGTAAATTTTTCCCAGGCGATACCCATATATGAGCCAGCAGAAGAACCTGCCACTTTGCTTGCTAGAAAATACGTTTTTGAACTGCCATTCCAATACATATAAATGGAATGTGGTGAAACATCCAGTGCGGCTTGTGTGCCCCACAAACCACCAATGCTCAGAAACTTTTTGGCACCGACATTATACAGACATACAATCTTATTTCCATCGGTTTGATTTGTTCCAACCTTTGTGTCTGTACAATGTTCTGACGAAGGATCAACGCCATAAAGGTCGTCAACACCTCCAATAACCGTTTTTTCTGTTCCGTTGCTTTCCGTCGCTTTATTTTGTGCCGAGGCTACAGTAGCATTTGCAGCCATCAGTATTGCGGCTAAAGCAACAGCCGCCATGTTTCCTTTTGCCTTGGCAAAAGAAAGCAGATAACTTTTACTCATCATAATTTATTAATCTCTATTGTAGATTTTTCTCTAAAAATACTTATTCATTCAAATGTGTCAATTGTGACAGCTATGTTGTTGTCCTGATACAAAACTAACTGCAAAGATATGAAAAAAAATATTTATGATAAAATTCCCCCCTGTCACTATTGTTATTTATAACTTATTGACATTTTTTATTCAATAAAAATTGGACACTAGTGACCTTAATTCGATACCCACAATGTCTTGTGCGTATGGCTCGTTTCAAAGGAACAACAAAAGAAGAGTTTATAGACAACCAATAAGGCTTTAAGAGAGAGCTGCATCAACTCACTTTGCCATCGCTCGTATCATCAACCGGGCAGTTCTGTAAGCATCGCTATCTACGATGACCGTGTTGAAATAAGAAATACTGGAACTTTTCCTGCCGACTTGCCTATAGAACGTCTTATGCAGGAACATGACTCCAAACTACAGAATCCAATTATCGCCAACGTACTCTATAAGAGCAAGATATTGGAGAGTTGGGGACGTGGAATAGGTACAATGGTCGATGAATACAAACGTGTAGGCTTGCCTGCTCCAGAATTCAATACTGATGGTAATTTTGTGTGGGTCGTGTTTAAGTATAATAGGAGCAGTGTGGTAGCTACCCCACAGCTACCCCACAGTTAATGAAAGTAATTACTGTAATAAGAGATAACATGATGGCCGCCAAGGAGATAATGGAAGAAGGCTATGTTGAACAACTATATCCTGAAAATCCGAAACATCCGGGACAAAAATATATGCTTACAGAAAAAGGCAAGGCATTATTAAAATAGAAAGACGACAAAGGCAGTGATGATTTGTTCCACTGCCTTTGTCGTTTCTATTTCTGTATCAAGTGCTTCAAATTCTTATCAGCAGCGATGCGATCCAACTCGTCCTTGACAATCTGTTTGACGTCCTCCTTGATTCGGTTGTAGTTGTCCAGAATAGCTTGCTTCATGCAGTCGTTGCCGTCGGCATCCTTGAAATCGTTAATGATAGGGATAGGCTGATTGCGGTTTTCTCCAAAAATGACGGAGCAGCAAGCCGATGCCTTGTTATTTTATGATTTCTGCAATATATCCTATTATTGCATCTGCTATATCCAATGGTTTAGTATCATCAACGTCAAAAGTTTGTCCATCCACAAAAATACATTTGAGTATTGTACCCGAATATTTCAATGTGCAAATCATATTTTCGTTATGTATGATAGCCAAAGATTTATGGCTCGCGACATTTGGTTGAATGGCAACATTGGTACGTAGTTTTTCTGCCAATAGTAACCTGATTTCTGCAAACTTCTGTAGCAAGCGGAAGAAATAGATAGCCTTGAACACTTCTGTGTAATTGGCAATCTCATTCTCAATAGGCTCGTATTTACATGCCTTGATAGAGAAGTCTATTGCCTTTTCCCTGTTTGTTTGGCTTTTCAATATGCTCTCACGGAATAGGCTGTTCTTCTGATAATAGCGAGCTGTCTTCTCGTATTTTGGCAGGACACTTTCAATGGCAGGACGCAAAGCCTCGTATGTCTCGAAGTTGGTTCGGGCAAACTTGTCCATGAGGTGATAAAGAAACCAAATCTCGATGCAAGGGTGACTCTCGATAAAAATCACCCCTTGTTTCTTGTATTTCTCCTTTGCTTCTTGATAAATGGCGTATTGCGCTTTGTTCTTGACCAAGGTATCGGTGTCGATGACGAGAAATATCGCATCGGCACGTTCTTGTGGATTCTTGCGAAGTTCCTTGTCTATGAGTTTCAAGTTCTGCTTATATGAGCTACGGCTGTTCTTGGGAATGTCCGGCTCCATAGAGAACTTGAAACGGTTGTTGGTGCGCAACCATTCAAAGTAGTACCATTCCGTAAAACCCTCACAATAGATTTTGACGGTATATTCAAGCGGTCTCTGTTCCATGTTAACCTCCTTTCTTATTCGTCAATAAATATACTGCCCAACTGAGGCTTTGCTCCCAACTTACCAGCTCTGTAAGCATTGAGGATGGACACTTCCTTATGGAGACCGAAATCTTTGGCACGATAAATCTCTGTCGCTCCCGATTCGTTTTTGCTGGCAAAATACACCATATCCCTGCGGATAAAATCCTCGTCAAGAAGCATAAGACTATGAGTAGAGAATATCAATTGTGCCCGGTCTGAATTTACAAGGAATGTCTTGATAATATGGGTGAACAGGTCGTAATGCAGCGAGTTCTCCAACTCATCACACAGCAATGTCTGATTGTTCCTGATAAGTGTAAATAACAATGCCGACAAACCGTACATACGGTTGGTACCTTCCGATTCCACCATGTTAGAAAGACTTCCCGTGTAGAAAGGAGTCTTGTGGGTGAAGAACAATTCTTCTGTAGATATGATCTTGTCCTGTGGTTCCGAGATATGTAAGATTTTTGCTATCTTTCTGAACTTCTCCATTGCTTCCTCAGAAACCTCACCTTTTTCTTCCTTGATGTAAATGTCGGAAATGTTGAAATCAGCCTTTTCAAGCATCTCGCAGATAAACTTCTTGCTGTCAGCATCCAATCTTACCACATCGTTAGCCAACTGTCCAAGATTATCATTCTTGCTGAGCAAAGGCATGAACTCGCTTTCAAAATAATTGAAGACTTTGTCAAGTTCAACATTCTTTTCAACGTTTGCATTCTTATAGGTTGTGAGTACCGTAGCATTGGAAATGCAATTTGACTCTATGAATAGTTTCTGTGTTGCAGACAACTTCAGCAATGGTCCGAAAGAAATTGAAGAGTTGCTCTTGTCCTCATTCCAGGTACGCTCATAAAAGAGCGCACGGCGGTTATTGGGATAGAAGTACAGTTCTTCCTTATAAATCTTTTGGCTGTTCAAGACAACGGAATATTCATATCTGACATCACCAATATAGAAAATCAATTCAAATGATGAGTTTTGATTTCGGCTATCCTCATCCATCATGAATGGTGTAAGTCCAGTGCCTGTACCAGGTTTCTTGGAACGACTCGCAGCCAAATAAAAAATGAACCAAGCCAAAGCTTTGAGGATGTTGCTCTTGCCAGATGCGTTTGGGCCGTAAACAACACCCAACTTGGATATGCGAACACCTTTTATTTTAGCAACAGCGTAGTCTTCATACGTTTTATCGGCAGAAGCCGTAAAATCCAGCGTCTGCTCTTCTCTTATCGAAAGGAAGTTCTTTACTTTAAATTGTAATATCATATCTTTCGTGCTTAAATTCGTAATTATTTTGCAAAAATACAAATAAAAGACGAGATATACGGTTTTTCGGCATTAAATTTAAGATTATTTTTCGGAAAATTAGATATAACGTAGAAATAAGCCTTTTTGCTCATTCGGAATGAGTAATTCTCGAAAAAAACACACCCAGGGTTTGCCATGTCGAAGAATTCATTTATCTTAGTGTAACGAAAAAAAGGGTGCGTCACAGACTTATGACACACCCTCATCTTTATATAAATCTCTCTATTTCTAAAGTGATTCATGTATATATATATTATGTATTATTGTTCTATTCTTACTTGCTCAAGCTAACAGAATGGCTCATGTTAGTCATTTCTGGAATTGAGTTTACAACGTGTTTCAAGAACATGCCCATGCAAAGAACCATACCTGAAAACATAACTGCGGCGAAAGCCATTGTAAAAATAGTCATCATAATTATTAACCTTTTTAAAATTTATTATTTGTTATTCCTTAAATACGAGTGCAAAGTTAACACTTTTTTATCGAATAACGGCATCTTTTGCCGAGAAATATCATTGCAATATGTTTTTCTTGATATGGGTCAACCACTTGTTTTTAGCCTTGAAAATGACATTTTGCTATCGGATATGTTGTTTTTGTGACAATAATTTATATATATCATTTTTCTCGCTTTGTTATGTGTGTAACAAGATAGGGTTTCCTGTCAGATGATAAGAAAAGAGGGTGCGTCATAAGTCTGTGACGCACCCTCCTAACTTAAAAGTTCTAATGAAAAAAAAACAAAGAGTTCGTTTAAGAACAGATTATCAATCCTATCCCATACAACTTGACATGCCCAAAGAAGTGGCAATTGCCGTTAAGAAACTGATGGCGATTTGAAGAATGGTCTTCCAAGTGTCTGCTTTCATTTTACTCATATTGATTCAATTTTAAAGGTTAAACTTATATTTTTGTGTGTTTCACATGAGGTTAATTTCCCCTTGGTCTATTAAGACTTCGGGAGGGTAGGGGCGCCCCGCCAGCTTCACTCTGGCGGGGGAGAGGCTACTTCAATTCGTAGTCACCATCGCCGTCCTGTCCAGTGTCGCCCTTATTGTCGCCGCTTGGGTTGGAACCGGTGCCTTGGCTGGTGCCGCCGCTCTGCTCGGTGTTACCTCCTGCAGGAGTGCCGCCGCTTGGATTAGAGCCACCGCCATCAGAACCGTCGTCAGGAGTAGTTGGAGTGCTGATGTCCACGTTGGCTTTGCCCTCCTTGATGGCCTTGATGACTGCAGCCTGAGCACTGCGGCTGGCTACGAGGTTGAACTCTGCATCGGCAATGAGGTTCTTGAACTCAGCGCCTGGCTCCCACTGAACCTTCACGTCAGTGATGTTCTGAGCGGAGAACTTGTCTGCATCCTCAGCGCCCTTGGATGAGAGGAGGATGGAGAAATCACCGAGATCGCCCAGACGGATTTTCTTGCCTTCGAGGAGCTGCTCTCTCATGCAATCCACGGTCATGTAAAGGATGGCAGAGATGTCTGCGCGAGAATAGACGCTGCCGTGGCTGGAGATGTGCTTGGCAAACTTCTCGATGGTCATCACATCAGAATACTGAGATACGGCAAAGGCATTCTTCTTCTCGGTCTTCACCAGGTTGAGGTCGGCCTGGTCGGGATTCTTACCCTCTTTCTTCGCCTGGTTGATACGTGATTTAGCCTGATTGATTTCAAGGAGGTTACTGTTCACTGAGCGCATGGTAATGCTGTAGTTAATCATACTTTGTGTGTGTTTTGATGGTTGATATTTCAATTTCCCAGAAGCCCCATTTCTTGCCCTTATTTTGGTCGTCATTGATGTCCGGCGCCTGACATCGAATAAGACCAGGATGTGTCGTCTATGAAGACTGACTTTTGGTACAAGAGAAGCTTTCTTTCGATTGCTGGTGCAAAGGTACAACAATTTTGAGTTGAAAACAAATTTTGGGGCTACAGATTTTTTAGGGGTGTTCGTAAGTGTCTGACTGATAGCACTTTACAATGATATTTCGGAAATCAATTGCTGCATTTTGACTGATTTTGAAGAAAATGAAGGCTTGTGACTCTGAATTTTAGAAAAGCGGTCATTTCCGGTCATGGTCATTTCCGGTCAAAATCGTTTTCGGGGCGCTCGGTCATCCTATAATATAATATAAATATTATTTATATTATATTATAGACCATTTTGACCGATTCCAATTTCATTTTGACCGAAAATGACCATGACCGATTTTGACCGGATTTTGTTTTCTTCATAGCAAGTATTTAGTGTATAAGATGTAATTAGAAGTCTTTGATTATCAGTGTGTTATATGATTATTGAAACCCTCTTTTTCTCTCCTAAAAAATCTTATTCCTATATTTTCCTGTCTCTCAAATTCTAAGAAAATCCATGTTCAATAACCATTTCTTGTCTATCATTTTGTTGCGTTTCTTTACTAAAACTGCATTTTGGGGTACTTGTTTTGGCATTTCTGCTTCATTTTTTCGCCATTTTCGAGGGTCTTAAATCGCAAAAATAGCCTCAAAAATAACTTTTTCCGTTAAAAGAAGTAATAAATTTGCTCTTTTAAAAGGATTGTTGGTCATAGTCCAAGCAATAGAAAATAGGAACTTTTCAAAAAGATATTATTAAATATTATGGAATGAATTGGAACAGGCTAAGGAATGGAGCTATAAGTCTTTATATCAATAACTTACATTCATTTCACCTCTGAAAATAAAACCGTCTTTTTCTATTGTATGTAAACTTATTAATTGACAAAATTCAAACATGAACTCAGTTATAATTTAGAAAGAATACTATTATATAGGTATTTATATGATGATAAGAAAATCCAGTTTGTAGGTCCCTTTTCGGCTTTTTCTTTCACTTACGAGCTCAAAACTGCTTTTTTTTGTGCTTTAACCACTTATTTTTGAAGCATAAAAACACCATTAAAGGCCATAACGAGACTTCACCCAAAGCCTGGCCTTGCTTCGATGTGAAGGAGGATGGGGCTAAAAATGTACTCATCAAAGGCATTTCATGAATACCAAAGTCATCATCATAATAAACTATAATAGGGAACGCACTGCGTTCCCTATTATAGTTATCTATTACTTTCCGATGCAACATGTGGATGTTGCTGATAGTTAAGCTTTTATCTTTTAAACGGTACAACTACCCTTTTTACAAGTGCAGAGAAAATGAACAACAAATGTAATATGTTTATTCTCAGCCTGTTAGCGATAAAGTTGTACCGCTTCTTTTTAGCCTTTTTTGTAAGATTCTGGAAACAAATGCAATGCATTGTTTCTCAGCCTCTTCCGTTTCTTGTGTTACAGAACGCTTATCT
>OJKP01000207.1_pt1 | contig 47583 bp, 29 predicted proteins | sample 1596521 | NCBI WGS metagenome assembly OJKP01 (sample SAMEA4350130, study PRJEB24818) | metagenome | biome: human; feature: gut; material: faeces | place: Denmark | collected 2013-09
CGTGGCGCGCAGCACGCTGCTTACCTGGGAATTCCCAATAAAGAACTCGGTCGTCTGTATCAATCTGCTTACCATAGAACAATGGCAGAATATTCATGCCGTTGATGTTCTGAGGCAGATATTGGGTTCCTCCCGTAAGAGCTGCCAGCGTAGGCATTACATCTGGGAAATAGATGATATTGTTCAGCGACTGTACCGGCACCTTTCCAGGCTGGTTGACGATGAACGGTACTCGGATTCCTCCTTCGTAGAGTTGTGCCTTGCGACCGCGGAATCCTGCGTTGCAGTTGAAGAGTTTCAATGGTGCCTGAACGGCTGCACCGTTATCTGAGGCAAAGATCACAAGCGTATTCTCGCGCAAGTTGTTCTTTTCCAGATAGGTGAGCAGTCTGCCTATTGCCGCATCCATGTGGGTTACGAGCGAAGCGTACCGCTTGTCGTTCATGCTCCAGGATTCATCATCATACCATGTGGTGTTGTCGATGATATAGGGTTCATGAGGCGCATCAAAAGCCAGATAGAGGAAGAAAGGATTCTTCTTGTTTCGCTTGATGAAATTGATGGCATCATCGGTCGAAATATCCGTATTGTGTTTGATGTGCTTATCGTGCTCATTTGCCTTGATGTGGATGAGCTTGTCATTGTCGAAACGGTTGTATGGATAATAGTAAGGTGAATTGGATTCTACCGTACTGATCAGCCATCCGTGGAACTCGTCAAAACCACGATAGATTGGTGATGATTTTGGATCATAGCCATCCAGATGCCATTTGTTGACAAGACAGGTTTTGTAGCCGGCAGCGTGCAATACCGTAGCGATGGTCGTATCCTGCGGCTGCAGACTTGTTCTGCGAACGATGGTCGTGTCTCCTTCAGGGGTTATTTTCAGACCTGTCATGCCTCCAGCTGTGCACATATTATCACGGATACGGCTATTGCCGGTATTCTTACCCGTCATCAGTGCACAACGTGATGGTGAACAGATTCCTGACCCGGCATAGCTCTGGTTGAATCGCGTACCCGTAGCAGCCAGTTTATCAATGTTTGGAGTCTTGATAGTCTTGCTGCCGTAGCAGGAGAGATCGCCATATCCCAGATCATCGGCAAGGATGAAAATGATATTGGGTCTGTCGGCCGTAGCCTTTACAGCCTTGTTTTGTGCCATTGCTGCCTGCCCCGGCACGAGCGAGGCAGCAATGGCTCCGATAAATGCTTTATTCTTCATAATGGTTTGATATTAATAGCCTGGTTTCAATTCAACTTTCTAATCTTGATGCCATTTAGGAAAGCCTTTCCTTGCAGGGACTTCAACTGGATGTTGATGCTGCCACGATTGTTTTCAACAATGTATTTACGCTTAAAGGCAGTACGGTAATGGCGACCATCAGTAGGAGTGAAATCCGATTCTTTCCTTTCGTCATTGATGCTGACATCAAATCTTACATCTTTGGATGAAGACTCTGTATTGCTTTTGGCTAGGAGATTAGGCAGTTGGACTGCAGGCTTGGTAACATCAGCCATCAGTAGTTCTACCTCGTATTCACCACAAGGTGCGTCTATTCTGTATTCCAAATCTCCTTCACGCCATGTCTGATAAATCGGGCCATCTATTGTGTTTTCGATTTCAGATGTCGTACTCTTGCTTTCGGCTCCTACATATCCCCATGCTCCAGGCTTGTATGCTTGGTCTGGTAACCATGTGAGCTGGCTCAAGGAAGATATGAAATAGCAGTTACTGCCCACGTTGATGGCGAGTTCTTCTCCTTTTGCCAAGTTTGGCAGAGGATTGTACTGAATTTTCATTACGTCTCCTGTGTTCCCATCAACCTTGTTTTTATAATCTGTCAGAACTTCGTTAAAACCTTTTGCTTCTAAAGTAGAACTACCGAAAGGCAGGACAACATCAAAGACGGCAAAGCAATTCTGTACACTCTTTTTCCCGTAGCTCCTGCCATTTACGATAAGTTCCACTTCTGGCATGTTAGAATATACCTTAATGCGCTGGGGCTCGTTGATATGACCAGTTCTTATGCTCCAGTCGCGACTGGCAATATGAACCACAGGTATGTCCTTACGCCACATAGACTTGAAGTAATAAGCTACGTCCTTCAGGGTACGGTTGTTGTAGGCAATTCCCTTGTTGTTTACTCTTGGCATGGATTCCTGGCGTTCTGCCACGTTAAAGTCGATGAAGTTCCAATAGGTACAACCGCTAATCCAAGGCTTTTCTTCAATGAATGGCAGATAGTGCTCTATATAAGTTTGCTGATATTCTATGCTGAAATCGAAGGCATGGGCAGAGTTTGAGTGCAGACGCTGATCGCTTCCTGCTCCCCATTCTGAAATTATCATCGGCTTTTTGGGATAGCGTTGGTGCTGGTCTTCACACCAGTGATTGAATCCGTTCAGTTCGCCCTGATACCAGCCATGATAAAGATTCCATCCCACAACATCAACAAGGTTCAGACCTATTTCGTTGTAAGTATTGGTCATATTAAATGCCATTACGCTTTTTCTGGTTGGGTCTTCATCCTTAAGAACCTTTTCCAATCGATGGGCAAGGGCTAGGGTACGTTCCTTAAAGGCTGGCCATTCCTTAGTTCCTGGCCATGGAGTGCAGAGCAGGATTTCATTCATGTAGCCCCAGTTGATGATACTTGGATGGTTGTAGTGTTGGCGGATCATTTCCCGTAGATTACGCTCACAATTATCGGCATAGTGGGGCGTGTCTGGTACAAGGTCTATGATAGGAATTTCTTCCCATGCCAACAAACCGAGTTCATCGCAGGCATCCAAGAGGGCGTCATCTTGAGGATAATGGGAGATGCGGATATAATTGCTGCCCAGTTCCTTCATCAGTTTTATGTCACGGCGATGAGCCTCGTCGGGTAAGGCTACTCCTACAGGTGCCTGATCCTGATGACGGTTGAATCCACGTAGCTTGTAAGTCTTTCCATTCAGACAGAATCCCTTCTCTCCATCGAAAGAAAACCAGCGGAATCCAACCTTGTGGTTTTTCTCATCAATGACTTTCCCTGATTTCGTATCTATAATAGAGGTTCTTACCTTGTATAAAGTAGGACGTTCTGGAGTCCAAAGAAGTGGGTTGGCAATGGGTTTTGACTGCAATGCCGTGCGTTGGGTTTCGCCGGCTTTCAGGGTTATCTTCTTCTTGATGGTTTGAAGTAGCTTTCCATCGGGCGAGAAAATCTCGTTTCTCAGTTCTACCATCGATGCTTTTTGACCATCATTGCTCACTTCGCTAACCACCTTTACCGCGCTTTGTTTTTCATTCACAATAGGAGTAGAAACGAAGATGCCGTCACTTCCCATGTTGAGCATGTTGAAATGAATATCGGGTGTAGAAACGAGCCAGACGTCACGATAGATGCCGCCCCAGAATGTGAAATCTGCCATGATAGGAGTGACATCCTGACGGCTGTTGTCTACAGTTATCTCTATGGTATTTTCTGATTTTTCTCCTTGTCTTGCAGGATTGGTATTTAAAAAATCAGTGATATCGAAGGTAAAGGACGAATATCCACCGGCATGACAACCTACTTCCTTGCCATTTACCTTCACTTCTGCAGCCTTATTTGCTGCATCTATCTTCAAGAAATAGCGTCTGTCTGGATTGATTTCTGCCAGGGTAAGAATGCGGCGGTATTCAGCCTTCCCTTTATAATAGTTCCTGCCTTGGTAGGCATCCAGAGTATAAGTATGGGGAATATTTACTGATGTCCATTTCTGACTGGTAGGAAGTTTGAATTCCCAGTTGTCATTGATGGTCGCAGCTTTTCGTTGTGCCATGGTAGGCATGGTCATCATTGAACCGATGATTGTGGTAAGAAAAATGTTTTTAATGTTCATTGTTGTCGTTTTTTATTGAAGTTTTGCTGAAGTACGGCAAAAGTACAAATAAAATCTGAGATCCTTACTTCTTTTGGAGTTTTTTTCGATGATAGTGCATAATAAAGTGTTAAATCTTGGGAAAACGGACAAAAGATAGTATATTCATCATGGAAAAATGGATAAAATACCTCCGTTTTATATTTAAAAAGAGGACAAAAAGACGGTTAAACGTAAGATAGACAGATATTTTGCTGATTTTTGAAATTAAATTCGTAATTTTGCAGTCGAAAAGAAATAATATTCAGATTTTGATAGACAAATGATAGATTCATTACAAAACATTTTAGTTCAGGTTAGCGATTTTCTCTGGTCGTATATCATCATTACAGTTCTGATATGCTGTGCCCTGTTTTTCACTTGGCGTACAAGGTTCGTACAGTTCCGACTCATCAAGGAGATGGTCAGGCTGTTGCTGAATCCCGACAAGGTTCAACCGGAGGAGATAGGACAAGATGAACTGTCGATGGAGGTAAAGGTGGATGGCGAGATGAAACATATCTCTTCCTTCCAGGCTTTCGTGGTGGCATTGGCCAGTCGTATCGGTACTGGAAATCTTGCTGGCGTGGCTACAGCTATCAGCATCGGTGGCCCGGGAGCCGTATTCTGGATGTGGATGCTGGCTTTGCTGGGTTCTGCATCGGCTTTCATAGAATCAACCCTAGCCCAACTTTACAAGCGCAGGGGAAAGACATCCTTCTTTGGAGGTCCTGCCTACTATATGAAGTATGGTCTTGGAAAGGGATGGATGGGCATTCTCTTTGCCGTCCTGATGATCATTACCTTTGGCTTTGCCTATAATTCTGTTCAGAGCAATACCATCTGTCTGGCCTGGCAGAAAGCGTTCGGCATCGAACCTGCTACCATGGGAATTGTGCTCACGGTGCTCACCCTGCTCATCATCTTCGGTGGTATCCAGCGCGTGGCAAAGTTCTCTTCTACTGTGGTTCCTGTGATGGCTGTCGTCTATCTTCTGATAGCCGTTGGAGTCGTGATTTGGAATATCACCAGTCTGCCTAAGGTGTTGCTTGCCATTGTGGAGAATGCCTTCGGCTTCAATCAGGCTGCCGGCGGAGTGTTGGGTGTTACGGTGATACAGGGCATCAAGCGAGGACTGTTCAGTAATGAGGCTGGTGAGGGTAGTGCCCCTAATGCAGCTGCCGTGGCAACGGTGAGTCATCCTGTAAAGCAGGGTTTGATTCAGGCTTTGGGGGTGTTTACTGATACCTTGGTGGTATGTTCATGCACCGCCTTCATCATACTGGTGAGTGGGGTAGATGTTACAGCATCCAATGGTATTCAGCTGACGCAGGATGCCTTGACTCACGAAATAGGAAGCATCGGCAATCCATTTGTGGCTGTGATGATCTGGCTCTTTGCCTTCAGCAGCATCATTGGCAACTATTATTATGGCGAGACCAACGTGAGATATATCAGGGATTCCAAGCTGGGTGTATTCATCTATCGTCTTGCAGTAGCTGCGATGGTAATGGTAGGAGCTGTGGTATCGCTTGATTTTGCATGGAGTTTTGCCGACATCACGATGGCTCTTCTCACGCTCTGCAATCTTGTGGCCATCGTCCTGCTTTCCCGTCAGGCCGTCTTCCTGCTGCAGGATTATCGACAGCAGAAGAAGGAAGGCAAGAATCCTGTATTCAGCAAAGATAAGATGCCGGAGATTGCCGATAAGCTGGAGGCATGGTAGTAAATAAATTGATAAAATAATTAATATCCAATGAAAGCATTTACATATATCAAGCAAGGAGAATTTGGCTTCACTGAGAAGGAGAAGCCTACGATGATAGATGCGCATGATGCCATCGTAAGAGTAACGCTGAGCAGTATCTGTACCAGCGACCTTCATATCAAGCATGGTTCTGTGCCTCGCGCAGTACCAGGGATTACTGTTGGCCATGAGATGGTAGGAATTGTAGAGGAAGTAGGGGAGAAGGTTACCCACGTGAAGCCGGGAGACAGAGTAACTGTGAATGTAGAGACTTTCTGCGGCGAATGCTTCTACTGCCAGCATGGATATGTGAACAACTGTACTTCCCCACATGGTGGATGGGCACTGGGATGCAGAATTGATGGCGGACAGACGGAATATGTGAGGGTTCCTTATGCAAATACCGGCTTGAACAAGATACCGGATTCGGTAAGCGATGAGCAGGCGCTCTTCGTTGGCGACATCCTTGCCACAGGATTCTGGGCAACAAGAATTTCTGAAATAACAGAAGAGGATACTGTCTTGATTATCGGTGCTGGTCCTACGGGTGTCTGCTGTTTGCTTTGCACCCTGCTCAAGAATCCGAAGAACATCATCGTCTGTGAGAAATCACAGGCTAGGCGAGAGTTCATCCAGAAGCATTATCCGCAGGTGATGGTTGTAGAACCGGAGGATTGCGAGACTTTCGTCAAGGAGCATAGTCAGCATGGGGGAGCTGATGTGGTGATGGAGGTTGCAGGTGGACCTGATACCTTCCAGCTTGCCTGGAAGTGTGCCCGTCCTAATGCCATCGTTACTGTTGTTGCGATGTATGACAAGCCGCAGATGCTTCCGCTTCCTGATATGTATGGCAAGAACCTCATCTTCAAGACGGGAGGTGTGGATGGATGCGACTGTGAGGAAATCCTTGATTTGATAGCCCAGGGAAAGATAGATACCACTCCTCTGATTACCCATCGTTTTCCACTTTCAAGAATAGAAGAGGCATACGATGTCTTTGAAAACCGCAAGGATGGAGTCATCAAGGTTGCGATATTTCCTGGTTAAACTAGAGAGAGGGTGTGCAATTAAGTCTGGATAATTGTTGGCGCATCACAGTTGACCACCGCATGCACAACAGCTATTGGACATGCGCATATCAGCTGTTATGCAAGCGCACAACAGCTGTTGTGCGACCGGAGATACTAACTGTCTCAACAACATATCCTATCTTTTCCAACAACATATCCTGTCTCTACCAACAACAAGAAGAGGGTGAATCATAAACTTATGACACACCCTTTCCAGTTTAAAAATCAATGTTCTGTAAATATTAAACTTTACTGCCAGGAATGGCAGAAGCAACAACTTGGTGCATCATGCGCGATTTTTCCTTAGCTAAGGCTTGCATGTCTACAGCAACATCGTCTTCATCTACGATTTCCACGCCAGTCATCGTTTCGATTACGTCTTCCATGGAAACCACGCCTCTCAGGCATCCGTATTCATCTACAATGATGGATCAGTGTATTTATAAATATCAGGTATTTTTGCAACCAGCATTTAGAAAACAGATTCAATATGAAAAATAAAATACCCATTATACTCCTTAATTTTACTGGCGTATACGACTTGGAGGCATTTGCTTTAAACAAGAATATCATCCATGTAGATTGCCGGGACATGAAGGGTGTAGATTGCTATTGTGACGAAGATGGCAGGGAGGAACTGCATCGCAGGCTTGCTCCTTTTCCTGCCAAGGCCATTCATTTCATCGACTCAGGTGATTTCCACTATCTTACAGAATATTGGGTATCCAAACTCCATGAGCCTTTCTCCCTGATAGTTTTCGATCATCATCCGGATATGCAGCAACCGGAATGGGAGGGTGTTGTATCATGTGGAGGTTGGGTGAGAGATGTATTGGAGAAAAATCCGTTTGTCGAACACATTATTATTGTAGGTGCATCGGATGAGTTGATAGCTCAGGTGCCTGTTCACTTGAGAGAAAAGATTTTGTTCTATAGTCAGGCAGAGATAGATCATCACGAGGCATGGCCGTCGAAGGCTGGTAAACTCATACATGAGCCGGTTTATATATCCATCGACAAGGACGTATTGAGAAAGCAGGATGCCATCACCGACTGGAGCAATGGAGACATGACTCTCATGCAGCTCCAAGCCGTGCTTCGCATCATCTATGCCCATGAGAAAGTGATAGGGGTAGATATCACAGGCGAATGTTCCGCTACGCTTGACTATTTCTCCGAGTTGAAGGATGCTGAGGTCAACAATGAGGCAAATGAAGAGTTGCTAAGGATGATTCTGGAGGAGAACCATCCTTAGCCATAAGCGTATTTTGCTTTTATTTTACTTCAGTGAGCTTACCCGTCTGTGAGTCGATGATATAGCCATGCAGATTGACATCCTTTGGTACGAGAGGGTGGGTACGGATGGTATTGATTGTATTCCTTACTGAATCCTCAGTATCGTGGAATCCCTCCAGCCAATGGTCGAGATTGATGCCGCAAAGTCCGATGGTATCGATGACATCCTGATGGATGCCACGTTGCAACATCAATTTCTTCATCTGCTGGCCGTTCATGTGACAGGCACCGCAGTTGGAGTGGGCAATGACCATGATTTCCTCAACACCCAGTTCATAGATGGCAACCAGGAGGCTGCGCATGGCTGAGTCGAATGGGCTGATAACAAGTCCACCGGCATTCTTGATGAGCTTGGCATCTCCATTCTTCAATCCTAAGGCTGCCGGCAGAAGTTCTGTCAGGCGGGTATCCATACAGGAAAGGATGGCAAGCTTCTTGTCTGGATATTTACTCGTAAGATACTTTTTGTAGCCCTTGCTGGCCACGAAGTTTTCATTATATTTGATGATTTCTTCTATAATCATAGTCGTGTAAATTGAAATGTGAAACGATATTATCCTATTTCTCTGGGGTAGGCTTGAGGTAAGCCAAAAACTTCTCAGGCTGATAGTTGAGTACCAAATCATCAGGAAACTTTGCTTTTTCTACCAGAGGCATGATGTTGCTGTAGTCGGCAATCATGGTTGAGAAATGGGCATCACTTCCAAAGATAACAGGAGTCTCATACTTCTTGGCAAGCTCCAACAGTTCCAGATTATTGGGAGCAGCCACTGTCTTGTGACGGATGGGAGCCATGGAGTGGTTGTTAATCTCAAGCAGGGTATGCGTCTCCTTTGAAACTTTCATCAATACCTCGAAATCCAGATCTGCCGTACCGTCACCGGGATGTGAGATGATCTGCACGAAGGGATTGCGCATGGCATTGATGACACCATGTGTGTTCTCTTCCTTGGTTCCTCCCTGCCAGCAAAGGCTATGAATGCCAGCGATTCGGATGTCAAGCATGCGCCAGTAATCCTCGTCGAGGTCGATATCCCCTTGAGTATTGAGGATGTTGAGTTCTGCTCCCAGCATCAGTTTGATTCCATAGAGCTGACGGGGAACGCAATGAAGGTTTCTGAAATAGATAGGGTCACAGGTACCCGGGATATTGGGACCGTGCTCTGTGATTCCTAGTATTTCCAACCCCTTTTCTTTTGCTGCTAAGGTCATTTCCTGCAAACTGCTGTAGGCATGACCTGATGCTATTGTATGTGTATGAACGTCTAATAATGTTTTCATAGTGCAAAGGTAATGATATTTGCTAAAAATGTGAGTAAAACAACTATTAATTAATCAAAAATAGCCCTATTTCAGGTATCAGTGGGCACTATGCAGATGTCATGTTCCGTCATTTCAATGTACCTTTTGATTTGTAAACGGTTAGAAATCATGGTATTCAATTGTGTCGACGTGTAGTTTGCACACACACACCCAAATATCATTTGAAATAATCAAATAGAAATATAGGAAAGGCATTGAGAACTGCAACTCTGCAATCTTCGGTATTTACATATTTCTCAACCTGTGAGTTGAATATTTTGTCTTGAAGAATGTCTTCTTTAGAAACTGGCATTGTATTCAGATTCTTACAAAGATAGTTAGCTTTCTCCACATTCTGTTTCTTTAAATGTTCCCAATTCTGTTTAATTTCTGCAATCTCTTCTTCTGTTGGCTCTCGATGATCTTTCAGAAGGATGAAGTCGAAACTGTCATACGCAGAAAAATCGGCAGATACACCTTTGAACTTACCACACTCTGAGCGTGTTACAGAATATGTCCAATAGTTTGCATCAGGCAACTGCTTAGTATATCGTATAGACTCAACCATTGGATAGTCAATATAAAGCCTACCAAACTCCGTTTCATTGTTGAAAATTTCAAGCATTTCCTCTACTTGTTTGTTGATTTCTTCGAGTGGTAAATTCCGGTTATGAAAGTCATAGTCGAAGAACAGATAGATTTCAGAAATGTCTGCAGACGCATCAATATCCTTGAGCGGATTGTCTGCTCGACCAGCAAATTTCTCCATGAGTAAAGACACAATATCTCCATCACCATCATACTCCTGCAAATCTTTGTATAATTGATAGATGTTGTTGTTATAGGAACATACTATCTGCTCATCTTTATTTGCAAAGTATAATCGCTGGATGGTGCGGAACAAATCCGGCTCCCGTTTTACTCCTTCAAAAACGAATAGTATCATACTTCGAATGCGTTACCTCTAAACATTTTTTCTATATTATGCCCGAATCTCAACTCTTTTTGGGTGCATTCACTCAACGCTTTGATTTTGTTGTCTTGCAAGATGAAATTGCAGTCTGGGCGCAGCAAGTCGTTAGTCATCAGGTAGGTATTATGTGATGACGTAAAAGCTTGGCATGGAAGGGCAAAGAGCGTCTTGCAAACCTCATACGAGAGTCTGAAATGATAGAATGCATCAAATTCATCAATGAAAACGAACGATGCATCTGCCATCTGTTTCAGCCAGTAATAAAGAAGCATCAGAGATTGCGTACCAGTTGATGCTATTTTATCGAATGGAATGCGACCTAAATCAAATTTGCAATACAACTCTTTATCATTTTCATCTGGTTTCTGGAACTCAAAATGTTGTCCACTTACCCTGAGTATGAACTCCTCAAAATCTAGAGTCAGTTGATTCTTTATGATATATTCATCAAGATTTGCTGGTGCGGTAGCCAATCCCATAAACTCATTTTTTTCTACACTTCGGAACCACAGCATAGAGTTGACAAATTTCTGCAGCTTAAGAAGATAATGTTCTTTTGACAATGGATAGGAGGTGAGGAGAAAATTGATGATGGATACGTTGTTGGCATTATTGGCGAGATTTGCCTTTACCGCAGAATCCATCGGAAACTCAGTACCATCCAATGTCAAGACAGAATTCTTGTTGCAGAAAATAAGTTTATCATTCACAATAAGTTCTTCTTCCTCCAGTTTGCCATCAGAGGATTTACTGTAGGAATATTGTAGGCGATCATCTCCAAATATGAACGTGTATTCGAAATCTACAGGGAAATTCAACTTTCCCGTATAAGTAAAGTTATCATAATAGTTAACCTTCTTCCACTTCTGTGAAAGATGATTTGTAATGTCGAAGATGGCCATTGCAAAGTTCGACTTGCCAGAACCATTCGGTCCATATACGATGCCATTCTTGATGATACCATGTTTTATGGCAAATGTATTGAACGAGTAGTTGCTTGGTTTGGACAAATCCCATTCTATGCGTTTAGCAAATCCTCTATAGTTCGTTACGGCAAATTTTTCTAACATGATTCTATTTACTTTTTATTGAGAAATACTTGTGCCAAGCAAAAATCCTCTAAAACAATGAGAAGCTGCTTCTAAATTGTAGTGGCACGTTCTGCTAAGCACTTGCAAAGATAAAGAAAAAAATAATACGCCGTAATTTTTTTACGGATATTTAAGTTAATAATTATACTCGCTTTTAATTTATTCAAATTAATGGGCTAAGAAAAACTTACATTCTCCGTAAAATATTGGTGAATAGGCATAGTGGTTGGTTACCATAGTAGAAGATTCTTTTTTACAAAATCATGATTTAAATCCTCTGAAATTCACGAATTTCCGCTCGGGAAATATTTCTTGGAGAATATCAGGAATATGATGAAAATGCATAATCTCCATATAATCAGTGTGTTACAAATTTTGCTGATTCCTTCGGAAATCCAGAATTCTGTAGTCGTACAACAATAACCCCTATAGTTGTACAACTATAACTCCAGAGTTGTACAACTATAGCCTATATAGTCGTACAACTGTAGCCTTACGGTCGTACAACTATAGGTGATTCGTCTTGCAGAGAGCAAGTAATACGCTATCCAACCAAAAGATTTATGTCATCATGGTCTTCTAGATTGGAAATTCGGAAATAGCGATAATTCAGAAACAATATTTGACACCAGCATATTTCCGAAGTACAAATTCCAAATCTGAGTTAATCTGTGAAACTCATATTATCTAGCCATTTTATAGATAGCGATGATATCTGCAGCATGTAGAACCTTCAAAGCACCGATAGTAATGGAGTCATTATTTGTGCATTTTTGTGCCATTTCCTCTATTTGTGCATCTGTTACCTCTTTGCCGATGAGGGTATGGATGTCTATTGGCATTCCGATAGAGGCGAAGAAGCGTTCCATAGCCTTAATGCCTGCTTCAGCAGCTTCCAATGTAGTCATACCTTCTATGTCTACTCCCATAACGTTCTTTGCAAAGCGGGCAAAACGAGGAAGATTCTCATGACAGGTATATCGGGCCCAACTTGCCCACATGGCAGCTAGTCCTTGCTTTTGCAGGAAAAAGAATAAGATGAAAAGATTGTTTTTTAAGTCCTATTGCCAATATTTAAGGGTGATTATGGTAAATAGACGATAAGTATACCGTAATAAAGAAGCAAGGTGGTAGGGAATCATCTAAAAATATTAAGGTGGTGATTACAATATCATCACTTTTTTCGTCTTTATTAAAATTAAAAACTAATCAGATTGATATGAAAATGACAACGAACTTGAGAGGCAAACAGCTCTTAATATTTCAAAATGTAAGCACTTCTCTTGAATTACATGTTTTTTGATAACAATCACCAATAAACCACAAACATTTTGTTAAATGTTGTATTATTATTTGGTCATTTCGAATTATTTACCTAAATTTGCAACAGAAATAAAGAAAGTATTAACTAGATGTTTAACGTAAAATTTTAAGCGTATGAAAAAGTTGTTTAGTTCACTTGTTATGCTAACCGCATTCTCTATCTGTGCATTTGCTAATGATGGAAAAGATGACACAGAGGATCACTTTGATGCACAATATGTCATAACTGATTGCGGTACAGTACATAAAATCCCAGCTGACGCAACAGAAGAGGAGGCATGTGATTATCAAGAACAATACACAGAAGAGGATTGCCATTAGCATTTAAATTTTTAGGGTGGGAGTTAGACTCCCGCCCTAAATTATAATCATATTTTATTACTCCTATGAAAAGAATACTATTTCTTATATTATTAATTAATATATTTACCATCATTTCTGCACAAGAAGATTCTGTAATAGTAAGCATACACTACATGTCAACCATCAAAAAATATGTAGAAAAAAAAGCATACGAAGAAGAAATGGTTTTAGATGTTGCCCAAGACAAATCAGCTTTTTACGACAGATGGTATCACATGAGAAGGGAAATAAGAGACAGCGTCAAAAAGGCTGGTGGAAAATTTGCAGAAATGATGAAAGCGACTTCTCATATACCAAGTCCACTTTATCATATTTATTACTTTACAAACTATCCTCAAAAAGGGGAGCGAATGAAAACAGATTTTCTTGGAAAAACATTTTACTTTACAGAGAAAATTGAACCTGTCAAATGGGAATTGATAGGAAAAGATTCAATCATTGCTGAATATAAGTGTCAATCGGCAGTAGGAACATATCGTGGGCATAAATGGCACGTTTATTACACAACAGAAATTCCTTTCTCTGTTGGCCCATGGAAGCTTCATGGGCTACCAGGAGCTATCCTATATGCTAAAGAAGACTTAGGTAATGCCACATTTGAAGCCATAGAAGTTAGGACGCAGAAAAAGAAACTTCCTGTTCCTAATTTAGAAAGAGCCATCAAATGCACCCGAGAGGATTATAGACAAATGAGAATGGAATATGCTCATAATCCCGATGAATTTTACAAGAAGAGATTCGGGTATGACTTAAAAGGATGGAACGCCGATGGAACACCGATCGTTTACAAACCAAAGACTGCAATCTTCTTGGAAGATTAGCATTTTAGTAGTCTTTGCATTTCTCCTTTATGCGACAAATATCTGTTCACAAAACATAAGGGGAAAAGTTATAGACTCGAACCAAGAGATACTAGAAGGTGCCAATGTCATAGCACTTGGCAACAACAACCATACCATCTGTTTTTCCATAACAGATGGCAAAGGTGTATTCGACTTAATCATCCCCGACTCTGTCAAACCACAGAGGGTGACGGTAAGATACATGGGGTACGAAACGCTAGACATTCCTTTCTCGAACATGAAAGATGGGATGACCATCACGATGAAAGCCGGTAAATTCCAACTGAAGGAAGTAAAGGTCAAAGCTTCCAAGATACGAACTTCGGGTGACACCCTCTCCTACTCTGTTAACGCCTTCAAACAAGGCCAAGACAGAAGCATAGCCGATGTCATCAAAAAAATGCCAGGTCTGGAAGTCTCGGAAAGTGGTTCCGTCAGCTACCAAGGCATGCCCATCAACAAGTTTTACATCGAAGGGCTAGACCTCATGGGCAGCCAATACGGCATCGCCAACAAGAATCTTTCCGCCGAGAAAATCAAGAGCGTACAAGTTCTGAAGAATCATCAGCCAGTCAACTCCTTGAGGGGTGTATCCTTTAGCGACCAAGCCGCCTTAAACCTCGTCTTGAAAGATGGTTCCAAAGATGTATGGACAGGAGTGGCGGAATTAGGTCTGGGATATGGAAAAGACTTTCTCTATGATGGACGAATCATGGGAATGCAATTCAACAAGAGCAAGCAAGCCCTCGTCATGTACAAAACCAACGACACGGGCAAAAACATAGCCGATGAAATCAACCGATTCAAAGGCATGAACAACATGCTTAACGACCCCAACGACAATGAGGAGGGCATCTTGTCACTCCTGAGCGTTGGCGGTGCCAACATCGACAGACAGCGTTACACCTTCAACCACAGTCACCTCTTGGCTGGCAATTGGTTGCTGAAGTTCAACAAGGATACGGATTTACGCCTCCAAGGCAATGGTGTGATAGACAAGAGCGACATGGGAAGCTATCGCTCCACAACCTATCTGAACTTGCCCGACCTGCCTGTCATCGTGGAAGAGCAAGATGCCACCAACTACAAAAGTCAATGGAAAGGGGAAATGAACTACCAGAGCAACGGTAGCCAAACCTTCATTTGCAACAATTTGCAGGGCGATATCCAAATCAACAAAAGTATCGGAAGCACCCGAGTAAACGACCAAATGACGGAGATGCTTGTCAAGCCACACCGCCAACACCTCGCTGATAATTTCCGCCTTTCCCATACGACCAAGAAAGGTCATGTCTACGAGATCAAAGGTATGCTATCTTACTTACACTTACCAGGCGAGTTGCTCACCATCAACGACTTGACCGAGAAACTAGACCTGAAGTTTCTCGCAGCGGCAGGAGCCTTGCAATATAAGCTGAAGCTCGGGAAACAATATCTCAACAACGAGGTGGGTGCCAACTACAACTATCAAGACATCCACGCGGCATACCAGCAAAACTCGGTTTACTGGCAGCCTTCCTTGTCATTCGACATGGGCTCACACCTTCTGAATGTCTTTGCCAAACTCAGCTTCTTGCATCAAAGTTATCGGGAATCAAAGTCTAACAAGGCGTTCATTGAACCCCGATTGAGCTGGCGTTGGGATTTCTCTCCTCTATCCCAGATCACAGCCTCTGCCTCCATCACCAACACCCCACTCACGGGAAAGCAGATTTACGACACGCCCCTCTTTACCAGCTATCGCAGCCAAAAGACCAACAGGGGACAGGTGGAAACGCAAAGACAGACGGCCTTCACCCTAGGGTATCAATACACGAACCCTATCAAGGGCTTGTTCTTCAACATTCGCCCATTCTTGAACATCAAGACTGGCAATATCCTCTACGAAAGCAACATGGAGAACAACATCTACATATTGAAAGCTTCGGACAAGGATTACACCAATCGGGCATACGGAGCAAGGGGAAGAATCTCGAAGTCCTTCTCCTGGGCAAGTCTCTTTATCGGGCTGAGCGACACCTATATCGTCAATCAATACAAGCTGTTGATTGGCAATCAACTGGACAAGGCACAGATGACCTCGAATTCCGTCAAACTGGATTACTCGTTGCATCCTTGCCCTATTCTTTCGATAGAAGGTGCCACCTCCTTCAAGAGTAGCAAGCAAGAAAACAGAAGCGAGCCCAATCGTTTCAAACCCACAAAGGTTAGCAGCTGGGAACATCATCTCGACTTTCATCTCCTGCCAAATGACCACTGGATGGTAAGTCTAAGCAACGAGCTATACCATAGCAAGGGCAAGAACCTGGGAGTCAACTACTATTGCGACTTCTCCGTTGGTTATAAGACCAAGAGATGGGAGATGTCACTCATCACCAACAACCTTTTCGGTACCTCACTGTTCAAGCGTCAATCGTTGAGCAATACGGTCATGAGCTATACCATCACCACCTTACGTCCAAGGGAATACATGATCAAGTATAGCATGGACCTATAATCACAATAAATAGGGAGAAAGCTCACCTCAAATAAGGATGCGAAATACAGACTTCATGCGATTGTATGAGAGCCCATCATTGTAGCGGGAGGACGTGACTTTGACAAATATGAGTTTCTGAAAGTGGCAGAAAATAAAATACAATAAAGGTTGCTATAGTTGATATGCCCCTACAATAGCAACCTTTATCGTATACTATAGATGATTAGTCTGCCAGTTCTGTTCCCAGGTATTCCCCTTTTCTAGTAGCCGGAACACCATATTTCATCCAGGCAGGCTCAGCATCGCCCTTCATATAATGATCGAAGAACTGTTGCAATCGGATGCTCAAATCCTTGCAGTTTCTACGCTCTACCAGGTTATGTTCCTCCTTGTTATATTGCAACATCCAGACTTTCTTGCCCAATCTGCGCAAAGCCATGAAATATTCGATGCCCTGATACCAAGGCACAGCTCCATCGTTGTCATTGTGCATGATGAGCAGCGGTGTAGTTACCTGGTCTGCCTTGAAGAGAGGTGAATTCTCCAAATAGAGATCCAGACCACCCTTATTCCAGAGCGTTGTACCGATTCGACTCTGACCATGCTCATATTGCATCTGGCGGCAAACACCAGAGCCCCAACGGATTCCACCGTAGGCTGAAGTCATGTTGCTGACCGGTGCACCTGCGCCTGCAGCACAGAAGAGATTGGTGCGGGTTACGAGATAGGCAGTCTGATAACCTCCCCAACTCTGTCCCTGTATTGCCATCTTGGTACTATCAACAAACTGGAACTGCTGGCACATCGACTTGGCACCTGATACGATGCAATTGTATGCACTTTCACCAGGATGTCCCACCTTGTAGACAATATCTGGAACAAAGACCACATACCCACGACTACAATAGAACGGAATGTTCACTGTAGAACGGCTAGGACGTGGTTCTATATAATTATACAGAGTCTCCGAACGCTTTTCGTAGAAGTAAATCATCATAGGGTACTTCTTTGTAGAATCCAGATTCTCAGGTACATAGAGCAGACCGTCGAGCGGTGTACCGTCATACGCATTCCAATGAACCAGCTGAACATGTCCCCATGAATATTTGCTCATCTGCGGATTGATATTGCTGATACATTTCTCGTTTCCGAATTCAGCATCAGCCAGATGCATATTCTCAGCAATACCAAAGTTGCCTTTTTCGTATGCAATGACGTTTGCGTTTTCTGCCTTGTAGACACTGGAGTAAGCGAAAGTATCCAACACATTGACGAGAAGTGAATGACTATCGGAAATATTCACTGTGGCAAAACCATTACGCTTGGTTTGCTCGTCAAAGGCTGTCATGTAAAGTTTCGCTTCATTGCTGACTACTTCTTTTTCATCCCAGAACTCATGACGTTCCCGTGGATGATAGCTGAAGTTCTTATGTCTGAACTGCAGACATTTGGCTCTTCCTACCCCATTGGTAAGATTCACGAATCCATTTCCATCTGGGTTCAACTTCCAGATATCATATCGGTCGTTGATGAGCACACTTTTATCTCCTTCTGTCCATAGCGGCTTTCTATCGTATGGCTCTGGATAGTTAGGATGGTCATCATCCTCCGTATAGAAGTTGGCTCCTGTTGGTCGCGTCAGATTGATGAGTGTCCCCTTCTCTACATTATATGTATAGTAAGCAGAGTCATTGGCATTATACCATATCAGATATTTACCGTCAGGAGATGCCTGAGCACGGGTATTCACCTTGGTGGCAACCTTTTTGCGCTCTCCTGTCAGCATATTTACCAGTGCTATGTCCGTATTGTCATTATCATCCCATTGTGACTCAATATAATAAGGAGTGCGATCTTGTGATAAAGCCCATTCACTGTTTCCTTCATTCATCAGGGTTATTCTATCCCACATGGCAGTGGTAAGCGGTATGATTTCATGAGGATTACTGAGATGAATCACGGCTTCATAAACCTTCTTTTTGTCTTTTGACAGATTAACCAGTTGCTGTGGCTGAATCTGGTAATCCTTGTAATTCCAGATGTCCAGCTGGGCTGTCTCTGCCTCAATGATCGCAGTATCCTTAGGTGCTCTGTATGGAGCTACACCCAACAGGATGCGCTTGCCATCCTGTGAAAACTCCGGTGCGGAATTCTCATTCAATGACCAGTTGGCAGGCAAGTTCTTGCTATAGTCTTGAGGGATGATTTCGCTTGACTGATGATTGTTGACATAGAATAGCGAACAGTGCTTGTTACCGGTAGTGGTGGTATCTGTAGAAGCCAGGAATACCAACTGCTTGCCATCAAGACTGAATTGCGCTCCGCCATAATACTTCTTGTCCTTGGAAAGCAGTATAGGATTCATGGTTGCCAGGTCATACAAGGTAGCAGAACCTTTCAGCTTCTTGTTCTTCTTGTCAGGATTAACCATTACGGCCAGCTGACTGGCATCCTGATTCATTTCATAGCTATCCACATTCTTGATGAAGGTCTTCTTACCGGTAAGTGTATTCACTACCACCAGGATATTACCGTCCTTCTTGTCCTTGGCAGCCTTTTTCTTGTTCTTATTAGGAGCCTTCGATTGGATATAGGCGATAAAGTGATGATTCTCTACACCCGTCTTCATCGATTTAATCAGCTCAAATTTCTGTATGCTCATCTCTGAAAGATTTACCAGAGCAAGTGAATCCTTCGGCATCTTGTCCTTAGGAGTTTTCTTGTTGCGAGCCTTTCGAATCTTGGAAAAAGGAGCCTTGATCAGCAGACTTGCCGTTGTATTATCCTTGGCTATCTTTGCCTTATATCCACGAGCCACGGTTAACTCCCTACCATCGCTCAGGCGACGGACAATCAGTTTGCCGTTACCTTCCTGAGGGTTCACCTCGTAAAGGAGATACTTGCCATCAGAAGTGAGTTGGGTATTGGCTATACTCTTCCACCCATCATAGACCGTATGGTCTAATGGGATTTTCTGTGCATTTGCTGTCAACAGACTAGCTGACAGCAATAATAACATCAAACATTTTTTCATACAAGGTATTATTTTAATTTCAGTTTGTAGATAACATTTAATAAAATAGGGTTAAAGATAAGATGGCCATTCATAGATAAAGCCACCTTATACTTTAACCCATAACGATGAGATTTATTGTATGTTTTCCTTCATTTTTCTGAAGATTCCTTTATTCCTCAGGACTTGAAATCTCTGTATTGTAGTCGATTTCCTTGTTAGGAATAGACCATGTCCAACCATTGTTGTCCTCAGGATTGATGGTTACAGCAAATGTTGCATGGAAACTACCACCTTGGGCTGCAGAGTGGCGGACAATAGGAAGTCCCCAACGCTTGTAGTTGAACCAGTCACGACCCTCACCAAACATTTCGATGCGGTAGTAAAGGCGAACTTCATCAAGCAATTCACTGCCAGTCTTGGTACAGGTATATTCCGGGTTACGTCCAGAACCGGCATTCAATTCTACCAAAAGCTTCTGTGCTTCAGCCTCCTTATTGAGATGACAGTCAGCTTCTGCCTCAATGAGGTACATCTCCGCAGCACGGAAGATAGCAAATTCACCTACACCAGGCTGAGACTTCGCCAGCTGCTTGAAAGACATATACGCAAAGATTTTGGTAGAGCTAAAAAGCTTGCTGCCATACTCTGATTTGGCTCTTGCAGATAAGGCTTTACCTGCAGCACCATTTGAAGCAGTATAAGGATCTGTCTTTGGATCGAGGAACATAGAGCGGCGTACATCGGTCTCTGGAATCTGATCAAACAGCTCCTTGCTGATAGCCACAGGATAGCTACGGCTAGCACTAGCACTTGAGTTAGATGCTTCGTAGGCAAAGTACTGATAGTAGTAGAGTGTCTCTGCCTCCGTACTGTAGACATTCCAAATCCACTCGTTATTATCAGTATTGAAACCACCGTCTACATATTCAGAATTGCTAATCAGAGAATAGCCCTTACGTGCCAATGGAGCATACTTGGCAGCAGTAGCCCAGTCTTCACGGTTCAATGCAGCCTTGGCATAAACTGCGTATGTTGCATTCAGATTAGGCAGGTACTTTTCGTCCTTGCCACGATCCAAGCCTGACTTGCCATACAATTCGATGGCTTCGTCCAAGTCCTGGTAAATCTGAGCATAGCATTCGCCGAGAGTAGATGTAGGCATCTCTGTTTTAGACTCGTCCAGGCGGAGTACTACACCACGTGAACTGCCATTGCTGCTGTCCTTCCATCTCTTGGAATAGAGCTGTACCAGCTGTGAATAAGCGTAAGCACGGAAGGTAAGAGCCTGAGCCTTCAGGAAAGCCTTCTCCTGCTCTGTGCCAGTTGCATTGTCAACACGACAGATGATGGTATTGGCATTACCGATGATTTTATAGTAGTAAAACCAAGGGTAATAATCGTAAATACTGCTAGCCATCTGCAAGTATTGGCTATTGGTGATAACCTTCCAACCAGTCATGTTGCTCTTCTGGTAGTCATTGCCAGGAAAGTTACCATACCATGTGCGGATGGTTCCCTCACCATTGAATCCCTGACTTCCCAAATACTGCTGGGTCATCATTTTTGACAGACCGTTGACAGCCAGTTTCACATTTTCGGTTGTCTCAAAGATAGTTTCAGTACTGGTTGAAGAGTTTGGCTTCAAATCCAAATAGTCTGAGCTGCATGATGTGGTGAAAAACAACGCACATGCAGATAATATGATTAATGATTTTCTCATTGTCTTCTGTAATTTAATGTTCGTGTTTTAGAATTTTACATCTACACCGATAGTAAATACGCGTGGGGTAACCAGATAGTTATACTGGTATCCGTTGAAGCTCTGCTGTGGGTTCATACCTCTGCGCTTGGTGCATGTGAATGCATTTTCGCAAGAAAGGTTCAAGCGGATAGACTCCAGGGTGAGCGCATTGACCCATGCCTTCGGCAAACTGTAGCTCATGTTGATGTTCTTCAATACCAGGTAGCTGGCATCTGTGAGCCATCTTGAAGATGTGGCATTGTTGGTACTGGTCATGCTGCTGTTGATCTGAGGAATACCACCATACCAGATACGGTCCTGAGAATCCTCTGTCATACCACTTGGAATTTCACTCCATGATTTCAGGATATCCTTGTGATAGTTGTTTGGAGAAGTACCTGTACTCATCAAGCTGCTATAAACAGCGTCATAAACCTTACCACCGATAGAATAAGTGAACATCATAGACAATGACAAATCCTTATATCTTACAGAAGGAGAAAAACTACCATATACCTTAGGGATGGCTGAACCATGATACTCCTTGAGTGCATAGGATGTATTGTTGACATAATATTCGTTGCCAATCTGGGTTACATACTTGCTGATATCGTTACCATCTGCATTACCTACGGTTTGACCGTCTGCTGTAGTTACATGGTAATTCTCAAGGTTTGCCTTATAGAGTGAGTTACCAGTCATCTGGTCTACACCAACGTATGTATAAGTAAAGAACTCATAACGGCTCTTGCCCTCAGCAATCTTGTAGATACCAGAGATGATACCATCCTTGTCCTGCTCAGGCAACTCTACAATCTTGTTCTTGATGAAAGAAGCATTGGCAGAGAAGTTGACGGTCCAGTCCTTGTTCTTGAAGATATCTACATCTGTATTGATTTCGAAACCACGGTTAGAGATGGTACCCATATTCTCTGTGATGGTTGCCTCTGCAGAACTTGAAGATGTAGCACCGGCAGAAAGTGGCAGATAAACATCGAAAAGAAGGTCCTTGTTACGCTTGTCGAAATACTCTGCACTGATGTTCCAACGGTTGAAGAGACGGGCATCCACACCGATACCGAATGATGCACCTGTCTCCCACTTCAACTTGGTGTTGGCAAGCTGAGAAAGATAGTAAGCACCCTTGTTATGGTTCTGGTTAGAATCATACAAAGCCATGTAAGAATAGTAACCTGCACCGGCATCGTTACCTACAAGACCATAGTCGGCACGCAATTTCAGATTGTTAACCCAAGAGATTGGCTTCATGAAGTCTTCCTTGGTTACTACCCAGCTGGCACCGATACTGCCGAAGTTACCCCAACGGCTTTCCTTGGCAAAGCGTGAAGAACCATCTCTACGGAAAGAAGCTTCTACATTATATTTCTCCTGATAGTCGTAACGTATACGACCCAGATAACTCTCTGTACGATAACGGTTGCTGTATCCAGAACCGTTGGTCAGGTTGGTAAAGTTATCCAAATTGTCTTGGCCAGCAAAAGTCTGGTTGGTCTTATAGATATATGTATAGTCATAGAAATAACTATAGTTCTCATGACCGAGCAATACACCTACTGTATGATTGCCAAATGTATGGTTCCAGTTCAACTGCTGCTGGAATGTATAGTTCTTGTAACGGTAGATAGTACGCTTTGTACGACCGTTATTACCCTTACCATCACCGATGAGCGCACTGTTGTAGGTACGGTTCTCATTGTTGCATACGTTCAATTCTCCCTTTACGGTGAAAGTGAAGTCGTTCAGGAACTTCAAGTCCATGTAGGCAGAACTCTGGAGGGTATTACGGAAACTCTTGTTTTCGTTCAACTCGTTCTCCCAGATGACGTGACGGTCCTGATACTGGTTACGGGTAAGAACAGGATTGCCGTTCTCGTCAGTATATGAACCGGAATCATACTGCTTGTTACCGTAAGAATCAAGCTGATAAGTACCATCAGCATTGTGCAAATGTACTGGATAAATAGGCGCAATATTGCGGCAGAACATAAAGGCATTGGTATATGACTCAGAAGCGTTACCATTGGTAATGTTGGACTTCTGATGACTTCCAGAAATAGTGAAACCGGTGTTTAACCACTTCTTTGGATGGAAGTTCATGGCGGCACGACCCGTCAGACGGTCGAAATCGGAATTGGTTACATAACCCTTCTCGTTCAGATAACCAACAGAGAAGTAATAATCGCTCTTGGCAGAAGCCTGGCTTCCGCTGAAGTTGTATTCCTGACGATAACCGTCACGAATGGCATTGTCATACCAGTCGAGGTCATCTGCATAACCATCCAGAATCTGAGCATCAGAAACGAGCTTACCATTAGCATCAAAAAGCTGGTCATCAGCCTTGTTGTAAATATTAAGGTATAACTCATCGTTGATGAGATTCTTGCTTGCATAAGCATTGGCTGTAGCCTGATCATCACCAGCAGAGATACGTGAGTTGCGGAGATTCAACCAGCTGGTTTCCATAAACTCTTTGGCATTCAACATCTTATATTCCTTGACACCACGAGAATAGGTACCCTGGTTTACCTTGAGGTTGAAAGCCATCTTTTCGCCCTTACCACGCTTTGTGGTAATCAGGATGACGCCATTTGAAGCACGGTTACCATAGAGGGCACAAGAAGCGGCGTCCTTCAATACAGTAATACTCTCGATATCATTTGAGTTCAAATCAGAGATGTTACCACCGAAAGGAACTCCATCCAAAACGTAAAGCGGAGTGGCTGAACCGTTTACTGTTCCGAAACCACGGATACGGATGGATGGCTCTTCACCAGGCTGGCCGTATGTACTGTTGATTTGAACACCGGAAGTGGTACCTTCCAATGCAGAGGTTACGCTGGAAACAGGACGAACCTCAATCTGTTTGCTGTCTACCTGTGTGACAGCACCGGTAAGAGTAGATTTTTTAGCGGCACCATAAGCTACCTGAACAACGACTTCATCGAGTGACTTAGAGTCTGAAGTCAGATAAATTTTCATGTTTTCTCCAGCTTTCACGGTCTTGGTCTGCATACCGATGTATGTAACGACCAATGTCGCTCCCTTTTTTACATTCTCCAAACGGAACTTTCCATCGATATCAGTTGCGGCACCCATTTTAGTACCCTGAATTTTGATGGAAGCACCAATAATTGGTGAATCATCTTCACTGGAAAATACGGTTCCTGAGACCGTTGATTGTGCCAAAGCCTTTCCGCCAAACAATAGGCAGAACACTGCTATCAGCATCACCGATAGTTTTCTTTCCATAATGTCTCTCTCTTATAACTAATTATACATAAAAATATCGGCTGCAAAATTAATTTATTTTTAGTTTATTTCCAAATATTTTTCCGAAAAAGTTTAAAGCAAGGTTAATTTTTAACATTTTAACACCATCGTGCTCCATATAATGCGAAACTATTATCATATAGGGGCAACAATACTTCATTTTCATAACATCTTGAAAATTCACTTGATCACACAAAAAAGAGCGATTCCTGCAGAGTTAATGCAAGAATCGCTCTTTTTTATCTTATCATTTTTTTAATAAGCATTCTTATCTGGGAAGATGATGCTCTTGGCTGTCAGGAAGATAATCTTGAGGTCGAGCCAGAACGACCAGTTCTCGATATAACAGATGTCTCGGCGAATACGCTCCTCCATCTGCCATAACTCCTTGGTCTCACCTCGGAATCCTGTAACCTGTGCCCAACCGGTGATACCTGGCTTGGAGAAATGGCGAACCATATACTTGTCTATCAAACTGCCATATACCTCAGTATGATGCAACATGTGAGGACGAGGACCCACGATACTCATATCGCCCTTCAGGACATTGAAAAACTGAGGGAACTCATCGATGTTCGTCTTTCGCATGAAGTTGCCGAAAGCAAACTTTCTTGGGTCATCCTTGGTAGCCTGCGCCTTGTCTGCATCCTTATTCACATGCATGGAACGGAACTTCAGACAGTAGAATGTATCACCATTCAAACCTGTTCTTGCCTGCTTGAAGAAGATTGGTCCCGGACTCTGGGTCTTGATGATGAGAGCTATGATAGGGATAAACGGCAGAACGCAGAGACAGATAAGTCCACTCACCACGACATCGAATGCTCGCTTGGCAATACGGTTAGAAACGAGAGTCAACGGCTCCTTGTGATTGGAATATACTGTTCTGCCCATGAAATTCTGGGCATCCAGATGTAATTTATACTCACTAAAGACACGTGGGAGATAGTAGAAATGGATCACGTTCTTGTCACAGAACTGCATAATCTTCACAATCCGTTCAGAATCATTATGAGATAGGCAACAGAATGCTTCATCAATGTTGCTTGGTTCTCCATTAATGGTATCATTGATCGTAGACGACAAAATGCCATTGAGATCCTTGAGACTTCCTATTTTCTTTAAACCGTCAGGAGCCTTGGCTATTTCGGCATCAGCATAATAGCCCTTGACGATATAACCTGCAGATGGATCCTCGGTCATCGTCTGATACATTTCACTGATTGCCGGATCGTTGCCAACGAAGACTACCGTACGGCAGTTACGACCTCTGGCACGATAGTACTTCAGCATATTAAGTTCGCAGAGTCTTGAAAGAATCAGAAAGAAATAAAATGATACGCCAAAGATAGCTGCAAAAGAGAACATCTGGCCTCCATGACTGAGCAGTCTTACAAAGACAAAGAACAGAAATACGGTAGATGCCGCCAGACATAATGTCCGTTTCAAAACCTGGAGGAAACCTATCTTTCTTACATGAATGATAGTTGAGTAGTTATACTCGCTTAGGAGCAAGGCAACATTGGCAACGAAAAATGTAATCTTCGTCGCTGTATCGAAATAATCAGGGATAATCTGCGTTCCATACTCAGTATAGACAAGTAACAGACAATTTAGGATGACGAAATCGGCACAAATTACCAAACGTCTCACCAGTACGTTTCCTCTATAGTTCTTATTTATCATATATGCATTATTATTATAGTTCTTACCAGATATATTCTTTAAAAGACAAATTTGTTTTTAAACGGAGCAAAGATAATAATAAATGTCGAACGAACAAAATATTTTGGAGAAAAAATGCATTTTGAAACAAAATGAACCAAAAAAATCACATTACTATAGTGTTTTTCTATACAATTTACAGGCATTGAGACAGAAAGACCGCCCTATCCTGCCAAAATTTCCTCTTCGTCATTCAGAAATGAGGGCGTTAGGGAAAATGGAGTGTTTCTGAATTTCTGAAGCTGAACTTATAGGTTTCACATCTTTGATATACAGCGCGATCAAGAAAGAATATAAAGAAATGATATACAGATAGTTAATACATGTATTTAACACGTATTTAACGCAGGGTTTTTTCAATATTCATATTCAGAGTTCAGTCTTTCAGCACAAAAGTTCAGGATTTTGACCGCAAGTATCTTACTTTCGGTTGTAAGTATCTTACTTTTGCCTCGTAAGTATCATACTTATGCCCCGTAAGTATCTTACTTTTGAAAGACAAGTATCTTGCTTAAGCTGTTAAAGAGATACACCAAGTATGAGAAAGTATGAGAAAGTGTGAGGAAGTATGAGCAAGTATGAAGTGCCGATTCCAGATTTTGTATCTTTGCAGCATCATTCAGAGTGAGGGGATTGATGTAGACAGAGAATGCTTGGAGATGAGGACAGAATAAAAAAATCCTGAGCAATCAGCTGATGCCCAGGATTTAATAATTCATTAATGCCTATTATTTCTTAGCCTTGATTACAAAGCTGAAGTTGCGGTCTTGATAGTGCATGCGATACTTATCCATTGGTTTTGAACCCCAGCTGTCGATACAGCCCAAACCATACTGACGCTGCTGGATGTGCAACTGAACCAAGCCCTTTTCTACCAGGTCGCCACTGTGCTGGCCCCAGGCATGATTCTTCTCGAAGCCTGCATCCAAATCCTCTACCAGGTAAGGAATGGCACTGCACTCCATAGGTGCATACCCCTCGAAGGTGATTCCCTTGCCGGTGGTTGGATTGAAGATAGAGAAGTAACGGATGTCGGTATGGTTACCACTCTCCTGTGGACGAACGTATGGATAATACTCATCCTTTACGTCAGCCTCGTACTTTCCGATGAAAGAGGAAGAATGACGGTCGATGTAGTTCTCCTCAGGACCTCTACCGTAGTACTCCAACTTAGAGAAGGCTGCTGGCATCTGCAACTGCATACCATAACGGAACAAGTCGGCCACCTTAGCTTCCTTATCGGTTGTCATCTTCTCAGTAACAGCTACTTCACCCTCTGAATTGATGCGGTAACGGAGTTCCAGCTGTGCCTTAACCTCAGGCATATCGAAGATTGCAGTAAGAACCACGCTGTCCTGACTCTCACTCTTATCGAATGACTTCAGAGTCATCTGAGGGTTCTTCCATACTCTCATCTCCTTCTGCAAGGATGCGCCATAGTCGTTATCGGTAGGAGCACGCCAGAACTCTGGAGTCATGCTCTCACGGAACTTCAACATTGGTTCACCATCTACATCGAGATAATCAATCATACCGGTCAGCTTACCTACAGTAACCGACATGCGCTTGGCTGTAACCTTTACATAGGAATTGGTCTCTTCTACCTCCAGGTTGCTGGCGGTCTTAACCTTAGCCTTACCCTTCTTGGCAGGAGCTGCTTCAGCGATAGGTGTATCAACATTGTCAAACTCATAACCGTTGATGACAAACTGCTGGCGGGCCATCACCTGTCCCTTGTCAACCAAAGGCTCTGAACCATCGCTGGCAAAGGCAAAGTTGACGGTGATTTCCTCTCTAGCATGCTCTGCTTCTGCCTTGGCAACAGCCTCCTGCAAAGCATCACTCTTCACCAACCTGGTGGTCTGAGGAGCAATGCCCTTGGTTCCAGGAATCTCTACTGTAGACAGGAGAACGCCGTTGGCATAGACTGCTGCAGTAAGCTTCAGGTCGTCAATGTTCTTGAAGAAATGCTCATTATAGACATTGAAAGTACCATTAGCTGCATCCAGATCCTTGATCCATACATTCTGGAGATTGTACTGAACCTCATAAGCATGAGGATTCAAGCGACGGTCTGGAGAAATGATACCGTTACAGTTGAAGTTGTAGTCGCTGGCAGGATAACGTCCATAGTCACCACCATAGGTAAAGATTTCCTTGCCGGTGATAGGGCTCTTGTCGCGAACACCCTGGTCTACGAAGTCCCAGATATAACCACCCTGATACTTAGGATACTTGCGGATCAGATCCCAATACTCCTTGAATCCACCCATAGAGTTACCCATGGCGTGGGCATACTCACACTGGATGTATGGCTTGGTACCATTGCTCTTGCAGTAGCTTTCGCTCTCTTCGTAACCTATGTACATAGGACAGTGGATATCAGTCTTGCTGTCATATCCGCCACGCTCATACTGCACAGGGCGGGTCTTGTCGTAAGCCTTGACCCAATCGTAAGCCTTTTCAAAGTTGACGCCATAACCAGACTCATTACCCAAGCTCCATACGATGATGGAAGGATGATTAATGAGCGGTTTGACATTACCCTCGTTGCGCTCAATATGAGGTACGATATACTCAGGGAACTTAGCGAGAGACTTCTCGTCATATCCCATACCATGAGATTCCAGGTTTGCCTCGGCTGTGATATACAATCCGTATTCATCGCAGAGGTCATACCAGCGAGGATCATCAGGATAGTGACATGTACGGACAGCGTTGATGTTGAGCTGCTTCATAATCTTGATGTCCTGAATCATGCGCTCTACGCTAACGACATATCCACCATCAGGATCAATCTCATGACGGTCGGCACCCTTGACCAGTATAGGCTGGCCATTCACCAGGAGCTGGGCATTCTTGATTTCTACATTGCGGAAACCTACCTTCTGAGGAATGACCTCAGATACGCCCTGCTTATTCTTCAAGGTGATGAATACCTTATACAAATTAGGAGTCTCTGCAGTCCAAGGCTTTACATTCGGAACCTTGATAGTACCCTTAGCACCTGTTGCCTGAGCAATCTGCTTGCCATCCTTGTCACACAAGGTGATGGAAACATCGCTCTTGCCTCCCTGAAGAGAAATCTGATAATCCAGAACACCATCCTTGAAGTTATTCTCAAGACCGGCATTCAGGCGGACATCAGCTGCATGAAGCTTAGGACGTGCATAGAGATACACCTCACGGGCAATACCCGTGAAGCGCCAATAGTCCTGATCTTCAAAATAAGAACCATCGCACCAGCGCATCACCTGCATGGCAATGAGGTTCTTACCAGGCTTGAGATACTTGGAGATATTAAACTCGGCAGCCACCTTGCTGTCCTCGCTATATCCCACGTACTTGCCGTTCACCCAGAGAGTCAGGTTACTGGTGGCTGAACCTACATGGAAATAAACATCCTTGCCCTTCCAGTCTGCTGGAAGTTCGAAGGTGCGGCGATAAGAGCCGGTGTAGTTGTTGAGTTCGCTGATGTAAGGAGGATTTGGATCAAACTGGGTAGCCCATGCATAACCGATGTTCTTATAGGTACGGTCGCCATAGCCATTGAATTCGAACAATCCCGGTACAGGGAAGTCCTTCCACTGCGAATCATCATACTTGACAGCAAAGAAGTTGGCAGGACGCTTGTTGTGATCCTTCACGAAGTTGAACTTCCACATACCTTCCATGGAAAGGTAGTTGGCCGACTTCTTCTTGTCAAAGTTCTGTGCCTTATCAAGGTTCTCGTAAGCAAAGAAAGAAGCACGACGAGGCTCCCTGTTTTGCTGATTGATATTCACATTCTGCCAGCGCGACTCGCTCTGAGCCGCTACGCCGCTGCTGATAGAAAGCATGGCAAGGCAAAGTGATACATTTGCGATGGTTCTGATTTTCATGATTTATTATCCGATATTAATGGAAATACTGAGTTCCAGCTACGCCGGTAAACTTCTTCTGGTTGTCCTTGCGCATTTCGAGAGTAAGGTTGCTCCACCATGATGGCCAACCACCTACGATATTGCACAGATAAACGAACTTGACAGGATGTAAGCCCTTAGCCAATGCTACAGAGTTGTCTGAGTTGGTACCAGCCTTCACTGCACCCTCGTTGTTGATGACGAGTTTGTTGTCAATCCAAACCTGCTCCATACGGGAAGAAAGATAGTAAACTCCATCCTCAGGAATATTGATGTAACCTTCTGCTATGGCTGCATAATTATTGGCACCACGCAAAGTAGCAGCATCATCAGGCTGACTTACCTTCATCTTGTTCAGATTCTCTACAGTACCGCAGTCCTGCCACTCAGCATCAGCCAATTCCAGCTGATTAACCTTCAGATAGTTACCCTTCATACGGCGCAACTGCAAACCAGCCTTTGCATCGTTGAGTTTCACTGCAGGAGCATAGGTCTGCTTTTCTACATCGATGGTTCTCACCTTGCTCATCTTGCCAGAAGGCAAAACAGTAGCAATCTTGATAATAGTATTGCCGCTCACCTTGATAGGCTCTGTATAGACTGCAGAAGATGGAGTTGGAATAGAACCGTCCAAGGTATAAACCATCTTCATAGGACGTGATGTCTGGAATGTAACTACCGTATCCTTGGTAATCACAACCTTGTCACAAGAACCGTATGGCTGCTCTGGCAATGGGATGTGATAACGTACATGACGTTCATCCAGGCGGACGCTGTTGGCATCTACACGACGTGCGAAGTCTGTGAAGTTCTTCTTCTTGGCTGGAGACCATGCAATCTCAGCAAGAGCCAGAGAACGAGGATACATCTGATACTCCATCTTGGCATTGGTGTACATATACTCTGACCAGTTGTTGCACTGAACACCGAGGATATGCTTCTCCAAGCCCAATGACTTGATGGTATCTGGCACAGGCTCATAATTATAGGTTCTTGAAAGATAAGCCGGAGCACTAGGAATAGTAACTGGCTCAATCTTATAATCACCCTGGTAATGGTCGAGATACAGACCACCGCTACCTGGAGTCATGATAACATCATGCTTCTGGAGAGCTGCAGAAATACCACCTGATGTGCCGCGCCAAGACATGACTGTAGCATCAGGGCTCAAGCCACCTTCCAGAATTTCATCCCATCCGATGATCTTTCTGTCGTACTTAGCCAGCATCTTCTCCATGCGCTTGATGACGTAGCTCTGCAATCTTTCCTCTGCAGAGTGCTTACCGTCAGCCTGCAAGCCTTCTGCCTCGATACGCTTCTGGCAGGTAGGACAATTCTTCCAGCTGGTCTTAGGACACTCGTCACCACCAATGTGGAAATACTTGCCAGGGAACAAAGGTACCACTTCGCGAACAATATCCTCCAGGAAGTTGAACATATCTTCCTTACCAGGACACATTACGATATCCTCAACACCCCATACCATTCTAGGAGTCCACTGCTCGCCCTTGCAAGAAAGATAAGGATAAGCAGCAATGGCTGCCATCATGTGGCCAGGAAGGTCGATTTCTGGAATCACGGTAATGTAGCGCTTAGCTGCATAAGCTACAATGTCCTTGATTTCCTCCTGTGTATAGAAACCGCCATAGGTAGAGCCGTCACCCTGAAGGCGATAGCCACCAATAGAGGTCAACTTAGGATATTTCTTGATTTCGATACGCCAGCCCTGATCCTCGGTCAGGTGGAAGTGCATGGTGTTCACCTTGAACATAGACATCAGGTCGAGCTGCTTCTTTACATTCTCTACAGTAATGAAGTGACGGCATGGATCAAGATGGAATCCGCGATAACCGAAACGTGGAGCATCCTGGATGTCACAGCACTGGGCCACCCATTTGACACCATTCACCTTGGTTGCACTCTCTACCTGCGCAGGCAACAGCTGCATGAAACTTTGCATACCATAGAAAGCACCCTTACCGGTCTTAGCCTTGATGACTACACCCTTGGAAGTAACAATGAGACGGTAGCCCTCTTCTGCCATCTTGAGGGATGGAGAAATCTGAATAGAGATATTGCCCTTCTTGCCACCAACGGTTACATCGTAGCCGGTAGAAGCCTTCAACTTGTCTGCCATGTACTGAGCGATATTCTTACCGTCAGCGGTCTGGTAAGAAATCACCACCTTCTGTGGCAAAACAAACTCACCCTTCTGGATCTGGGTCTTGACAGGAACAGGAATAATGTTAATATCAGCTGCTGCTGACGATGTTGGGAAAGCTCCCAACATCGCAGCGCAAGCCATCAAAGAACCTAAAAGTTGATTGATTTTTTTCATGTATATTAAATAATATTACTAGATGTAGAAATTAGAGAGGCTTATACTCTACGAATGCCTCCATAGCCTCGTAGCAAGCCAAGCCCAACTGGTCGTAAAGGGAAGCTGTAGCGCGGTTGCGGTCTTCAGCTCTCTGCCAGAACAGACGCTCGTCATTACCCAAGAAAGGAGCACTCTCCATCTGAGACTGATGCTTGAGGATAGAGTTACGCTTAGCTCTCAACTCTTCTGGACTCAAAGGAACACACATTTCGATGTTCTCAATCTCCCACTCTGCCCATGCACCACGGTACATCCAGATGCGGCAGTCCTTCAACCACTCTGCACCTGCCTTCTTCTCCTCGTCGATAGCGGCAAGAACGGCATCAGTACACTTCTTGTGAGTTCCGTGAGGGTCAGCAAGGTCACCTGCTACGTAAATCTGATGAGGTTTAACCTCCTGCAACAAAGCTCTAACTATCTCAACGTCCTTCTCTGTCATAGGCAACTTCTCAATCTTTCCACTCTCATAGAACGGCAAATCAAGGAAGTGAACGTGATCGAGAGGAATCTCATTATAGGTACAAGCTGTACGAGCCTCACCACGGCGAATCAAGCCCTTGATGGTCAGGATGTCTCTTGTATCGAAGTCGCTCTCCTTCTTCTTGGCGAAGAATGTCTTGATCTCCTTATACTTGTCTGAGATTACGCTGTCCTTAGAATCAGCGAAGAGCTGGTTGAAACCATTGATGAAGTGCATGAATCTTGTTACTTCCTCATCACCTACTGCGATATTACCTGATGTCTCGTAAGCTACATGTACGTCATGCTTCTGCTGAACCAGACGACGGATAGTACCGCCCATAGAGATAACGTCATCATCTGGGTGAGGTGAGAATACGATGACACGCTTTGGATATGGCTTAGAACGCTCTGGACGATAGGTATCGTCTGCGTTTGGCTTACCGCCTGGCCAGCCTGTAATTGTATGCTGCAAATCGTTGAAAATCTTGATGTTTGCATTATAAGCAGAACCATAGAGAGCCAGGAGTTCGCTCAAACCGTTCTCGTTATAATCCTTATTGGTCAACTTCAGGATAGGCTTACCAATCTTCTGGCAGAGCCATACCAATGCAGAGCGAACCAACTTATCGGTCCACTGGCAAGAAGTTACGAGCCAAGGATGCTCGATACGAGTAAGGTGAGCTGCTGCACTCAGGTCGAGAACTACATGAGCATCAGGATGTGTCTGAAGGAACGATGCAGGCAATGTATCAGTAATAGAGTTCTCTACTACCTTCTGCATGATTTCTGCCTTTTCCTCGCCCCAAGCTGTAAGATAAACCGTCTTGGCAGAAAGAAGGGTGGCAATACCCATGGTAAGTGAACATGGAGGAATGGTTTCCTTGGTCTGCTCGCTAGCTTCCATCTCCTCACGTGATGTGTTGCCAATCAAGATAAGGCGGGTAACTGACTGGATACCAGAACCTGGCTCATTGGCTGCGATGTTACCAGAACGGCCGATACCGATAAGAGCTACGTCGAGACCTCCGAAGGTCTTGATGCGCTGCTCATAAAGACGGCAGCAATCCTGTACTGCATCCTGAGCCACGAAACCATCAAGAGAGAAAATGTTCTGCTCCTGAACGTCTACGTGACTGAGGAAACGCTCCTTCAACTGGTTGATGGTACGGAGAGAACTCTCCTGCTGGAGTGGATAATACTCATAAGCATTGAATACCACAACATTGCGGAAACTCAATGTCTTCTCCTGATAACGGCGGATGAGTTCCTCATACACAGCAGTGAGTGAAGAACCGGTTCCGAGTGCCATCACATAGAACTTGCCATCGTGCTGAGCAGCCTTGATACCTGCTGCAATGCCATCGGCAACATGACTGGCACCTTCTGCCATTGAAGCAAAGATGTCTGTACGAATCTTCTCCATTCTAGAGATTTCTGAGTATTCTACAGTCGTCTTAGGCTTGTAGAATTCAACTGGTACTTTGTTAAGTACAATTTGTGAACTTAGATTGAGCCTCATAATTTATATCTTTTAACGATTATTATTTAATAATATGTTTACTAGGTTTCTACACATAAAGATAACGCATTGTTTTTAACATTCGAATTATTTAAATTCGTTTATTTATAGCAATATCGTTATTAAAATTTTTTATTTTGCAAAATTACATGATTTATCATACATTTCCATGTTTTTATAGTTAATAATTCTAAAATGAAAGCATTTTTATCTTTTCAGGCTGTAAAAACCTATATTGAGTGTAGTTTTACCCACTAATTCAGCTATTTATACCTAACTAGTATATTTGATTAACATAAATAGGAAAAACAAATAAACAGGCAATTATGCTTATATATATAAATAGGTATATAGACAGTGTAGACTATCAGAAACAGGGAAAAATAAAGAAAATTTAGCTATTTAAGTTTTATTAACAAGAAAAATATTGCTTGTATTTATAAAAAGACTATCTTTGCAAATAAAATTTTTAAGTTATGGTATCTGACATAATAAAATATATTAGGAAGTTAAATAAAAAGCCTTCAGTTCAGAGTAAACTGCTAGCGCATTTCATCTCTCAAGGTGCTGCAACCATTCCAGAGATGAGCAAGGCTGTCGGAGTAAGTCTGCCGACTGCCACTAGCGCCCTCAACGAACTGATGAAGGCTGGGCTGGTTACAGAGATTGGCAAGAAAGACAATTCTACTGGACGCATCCCTATGGTATACGACCTGATTCCTACCGCTGGATATTTTGTCGGAGTGAACCCAGAAATGGACTGTCTGGCTCTAGCTGCCAGCGATTTCAGCGGAAACCTAATAACAGAAAAGACAAGGGTACCTTACGTATACGAGAATACTCCTGAGAATCTGGAAAAAGTAGGAAAAATCATCAACGATTTCATCGCCTCTCTTCCTGTTTCAAAAGAAGAAATACTTCAAGTTTGCGTAAATGTAGCAGAACGCGTGAATCCTTTCGAAGGAAGAGCCTACAACATGTACACCTTCTTGAAGGAATCACTCACAGACAAGCTCACAGAGCTGATTCAGCTGCCGGTTTGCATCGAGAACGATTCAAGAAGCATGGCTTTCGCTGAATTTGTGAAGGGACGCTGCAGAGGACTGAAAGATGTCATCTTTGTGAACGTATGCTGGGGATTAGGCATCGGAATCATCATGGGAGGTCAACTATACTACGGTAAATCCGGATATTCGGGTGAGTTTGGTCACATGACAGCCTACAACAACAACATCATCTGCCACTGCGGCAAGATTGGATGTATTGAAACTGAAGTTTCGGGTAGAGCACTCAAGAGAAAGTTGACTGAGAAGATTCGGGAAGGCAAGACTTCTATCCTGTCTGACAAGGTGCTCAACAGAAAAGAAGACATCACGCTTCAAGATATTCTTGATGCGATAGCAAAAGAAGACGTGCTTAGCCTAGCTACCCTGCAACATATTGCAGACGAACTGGGCAAGCAATTGGCAGGAATCATCAATATCTTTAACCCAGAGATGCTGGTCATCGGAGGAGAAATGTCAGTCACTGGCGATTATCTGACGCTACCGGTCAACATGGGTATAAAAAAGTATTCGCTCAACATCATGAACGAGGATTCGCAGATTGTTACCTCAGAACTGAAAGATCTGGCTGGTATCACGGGAGCCTGTCTGATGGCAAGACACAGACTCTTGAGCGAAGAAAGATAATAAATAATCTAGCTTATTAGACAAAAGCATTAAAGATTTTACTAACTAACTTTTTATCAACTATTCATTTGACTGAAGTTGGGAGTAGCCGGTAAAACGGCTACTCCACAATTCAAAATCAAATAGGCGGTGACAGGTTCATCTGAGCCAACGGCCAAAAGAAAATAAGATAAAAACAAAGTTTATACGAGAAGAAATAATAACTAACATAAAAAATTACAAACCTATGAACAAAAGAGCAAATTTGTATTTTGCAGCGCTATTGGGTGCCATGTCACCACTGAGCACTGTTACTGCATTGGCAGCTCAGAGCAATTCGGTTATTGCTAATGCTACCCAGCAGCAAAACTCATGTACAGGTACAGTAAAGGATTCTTACGGTGAACCTGTTATCGGTGCTACCATCAGAATTGATGGTAAGACTGGTGGTACTATTACTGACCTTGACGGTAACTTTAGCCTTACAAATGTAACTAAGGGTACTAAAATCACAATCACTTACGTAGGTTACAAGCCACAGACTCTTACTTGGAACGGTACAGCTTTGAACGTTACCATGGAAGACGATTCCAACATGCTCGAAGAAACTGTTGTTATCGGTTACGGTACTGTAAAGAAGGCTGACTTGGCAGGATCTGTTGCTGTCATGGAAGGCAAGAGCTTCAAGGATCAGCCTGTTGCACGTGTTGAGGATGCCCTCAACGGACGTATGTCTGGTGTGCAGGTAATGTCAAGTGGTGTTCCTGGTGGTGCAATGAAGATTCGTGTACGTGGTGCCAGCTCTGTTAACAAGAGCAACGACCCTCTCTACGTAGTTGACGGTATTGTTCGCGAGACAGGTCTTGAGGGTATCAGCCCTGAGGATATCCAGAGCATCCAGGTTTTGAAGGACGCTTCTTCTACCGCTATCTATGGTGCACGTGGTGCAAATGGTGTTGTAATGGTACAGACCAAGACCGGTAAGGCTGGTACTACTCAGGTTACTTTCGACGGTAGCTTCGGCTTCTCTAATGCTTACCATATCCCTGAAGTAATGAGCACCAAGCAGTATGCTCAGGCTTTGGTAGACCATAAGGGTGTTTCTCAGAGTGCAGTTCAGGATTATCTGAATGGTACAAAGGCTGGTATCGACTGGATGGACGAATTGCTCCAGACTGGTATTACCCAGAACTATAAGGTTTCTTTGACACAGGGTAATGACAAGACTCAGACTTACTTCTCTGCCAACGTAATGGACCAGAAGGGTGTTATCGTTGATACCAAGTCTAGACGTTACGCTATCAAGGCTAACATGCACAATAAGATTTTCGACTGGTTGGAAATGACCACCGATATCAACCTCTCTCAGACTGACAACTCTGGTGCAGGTTTCGCCCAGAACCAGTCTAACCCTATCTGGGTTGGTTTGAACTACTCTCCTACTATGGAGATGATGGATGCAAACGGTAAGTATAATAAAGACCCATACAATAACATCCAGAACAACCCTTACGGTATTCTCCATGGTAGTGAAAACGACCGTAAGCGTACCATGGTTACAGGTCACGTTGACTTGAAATTCAACCTACTCAAGGGCTTGACATTCACCACAACCAACGGTATCGACTACAACGATTACAAGTGGTATAGCTTTATGTCTACCAAGGTGAACGCAGCCGGTAACAATATGGGCAACAACGATGCTACCGTTACTGCTTTGCAGTCTACCAACAACTTGACTTACAACAACAAGTGGGGTGATCACGGCTTGACAGCTACAGGTGTATGGGAAGTTACCTCTAACGAGGTTCGCCGCATGGGTCTCTCCGGAACAGGTATTGCTCACGAGCAGTTGGGTTACTGGAACGTAGCAGATGCTGCTTCCAAGACTCCTAGCAACGGCTATAGCAAGTGGACCATGCTCTCTGGTGTAGCTCGTGTTATGTACAACTATGCAGACCGTTATATGTTGACTGGTACATTCCGTGCGGATGGTTCTAGCCGCTTCACCAATAAGAAGTGGGGTTACTTCCCATCAGCAGCTGCAGCTTGGACCATCTCTAACGAGAAGTTCTGGGAGCCTATCAAGAATGCAGTAGAATACATGAAGATCCGTGCAAGCTACGGTATCATCGGTAACCAGGATATTACTCCTTACTCTACATTGGGTTCTTTGGGTACAACCGGTTTCACATACGGTACTAATCAGTCTTACACAGGTTACTGGGCAAATGGTCTTGCAACTCCTGACTTGTCATGGGAGAAGGTTCATCAGTTTGACCTCGGTGTTGACCTCGGTTTCTTCGGCAACCGCTTGAACATCAGCTTAGACTACTTCGACAAGAAGACCAAGGATGCCCTCCTTACCACATCAGCTCCAGGATACCTGGGTGGTACATCTTACTGGGTAAATGCCGGTGAGGTAAGCAACAAGGGTTTTGATGCAACTATCAACGCACAGATTATCCAGACCAAGGATTGGTCATGGTCATCTACCTTGAATGCCAGCTACATCAAGAACGAGGTTACCAAGTTGACAGCTGATTCTCCTATTCTTTATGGTATAAGTCCTTCTCCTGGTACTGTTGACCCATGTACCATCATCAAGGAAGGTGAAGCTATCGGTACATTCTACGGCTTCAAGTGGGCTGGTTTGCAGAAGAACGATAAGGGTGAATGGATTGATACCTATTACACTGCTGATGGAGGAACAACAGCTACTCCTGATGCATCAAAGGATCGCTTCGTATTAGGTCGTTCAAACCCAGACTTCACATTAGGTTGGAACAATACAGTAAGTTATAAGAACTGGGACTTCAATGCCTTCTTCAATGCAGCATTCGGTGCTAAGCGTTTGAATATGGTTCGCTACGCCATGAACTCAATGGTAGGTGCATCTATGTTCGTAACCGATAAGGATTACTTCAACAACATCGGTATCACCATGCCAACAGTTGGCGCAGAGAACAAGACATACGGAAACTCAGACAAGTGGCTGGAGAATGCTAACTATCTGCGTTGTGAGAATATCAGTATCGCTTATACATTCCCACGCAGCGTGACAAAGATTGCAGACATCCGTCTCTCTCTCTCAGCTCAGAACCTCTTCACCATTACCGGCTATAAGGGTATCGACCCAGCTGGTGCATCATTCAGTGATAATGGTGTTGACCGTGATAACGGTTTGGATATGGGTGCTTACCCTAATCCTCGTACCATCACAATGGGCGTACGTGTAAACTTCTAACTTCAATCATCTAAAAACTGAAATAATTATGAGAACTAGAAAATTATTATATATGGGTTGTCTCATGGCAGCATCCTTGCTTACCTTCTCTTCTTGTGGAGACTTCCTGGATGAGGAACCTAAGGGACAGTTGACCCCAGATAACTTCTTCAATAGCGAAGATGACCTGACAGCAAGTGTTAACGCACTGTATGACCGAGTAAACCAGACACAGAGCTGGACCAACCCTATGTACCCACAGTGGCAGGGTGATGATATTACAGCCAACCCTGGTTCTAACAAGCAGGCATGTGCTGCCCTCGATGCTTTCGCATCTGATGGTGCCAACAAGGGTGTAACAGACGCATGGAACCAGCACTATTCTGTAATCAAGGCAGCTAACCTGATTACTGAGAGTGCAGGCAAGGCTCCTGTTGCTCAGGATAAGATCAATGTAGCTTTGGGTAATGCTCACTTCTGGCGTGCATACGCTTACTACTATCTGGTACGTGTATTCGGTCCTGTACCATTGATTACAGGTACTGACGTTTCACAGTTGGACGTTGCTCCATCAAGTGTAGAGAGCGTATATGATCTGATTGTTTCTGACTTGAAGGCTGCTGTTAACGAGCTTCCTACCAAGTATGAGAAGGAGCCTAGCCGTTTGTTCGGAGTTGATATCTGGTCAACCAAGCAGGCTGCACAGGCTACATTGTCTGCAGTTTATATGTCTATGGCTGGTTACCCACTCAACAAGGGTACAGAGTACTACAAGCTCGCTGCTGAGCAGGCTAAGTCTGTTATCGATGGTAATGGTTCTTATGGTTTCATCCTGAACCCAGAATGGAAAGATGTTTACTCTATGGGTAACAACTACAACATGGAGACTGTGCTCGGAATCAACAACGATGCCAAAGGCTGGTGGGATCATGACTCTCAGCTTTCTTCCTGCTGCCGCTTCGAAGGTCTCGGTGATGGTGGCTGGGGTGATGCCTGGGGTGAAATCGCATTCTGGAAGAGATTCCCAGAGGGTGCTCGTAAGGATGCTATCTACGCTCCTAAGGTTACATTCCAAGATGGAAATACCATTACTAAAGCCGTAGATTGGTGGGCACTGAAAGAAGATGGAAAGACTCCAGAGGTTGAAGCTTATCACCCTATGTTCTGTATCTTCACCGTTAACTCTGACGAGAATGGTAATATGCTCCGCCAGGCATACGATTATAAGGCTCCTAACTGGGGTGGTATGGTTAACGACCGTCGTCACAACCTCATTCGCTACTCTGAGATTCTTCTCTGGTATGCTGAGAGCGCAGCTCGCTCAGGTGGTGATTTGAACAAGGCTAAGGATTGCCTCCGTCAGGTTCGCAGCCGTGCCGTTACAGACGTAGAGAATGTTACTTTGACCAACGGTACTACCGTGAAGATTGCTGACATGAATGCAGAGCAGTTGGCTGAAGCTTGCTACATCGAGCACGGATGGGAAGTTGCTGGTAACTGGGTATCAATGGTTACACGTCGTTCTGACGAGCTTCGTATGAACGAACTCAAGAAGAACTTCGACTACCGTGTTGCTAATGCTCCTCTCTTTATTGCAAAAGATGCTAAGGGTAAGGACATTACAGCTAAGGAAAGTGTTACCGTTTCTGGTTCTTGGACAGAAGATAGAATTTACTGTCCATATCCAACATCAGATGTTGAGAAGAACCCTAACTTGAAGAGATAACTTCATAGGTAATCATATATTAAGTAACATGATGCTAGTTTTTATAAAATAGAGTTCATGTAAAACATTTAGAGGGTGTGCCGAGACAGCACTCCCTCTTTTTGTAATTTCTTAATCTATATAATTTTCCATATCAGCATCAAAAAACTCAAATAGAATCAACACTAATTTTTAATTATACAATTGAAAAGTTATGGTTAACAACAATCGTAAGCAAAACAACCGCTCTTTACTCGCATTGGCAGCGCTGCAAGTAATGCCGTTGTCGATCTTTGCACAGAATGCAGGAGATCGTCCTAACATCTTGTATATTATGTGTGACGACCATGCTATGCAAGCCATCAGTGCATACGGTAGCCCTATCTCCAAATTGGCACCAACACCAAATATCGACCGCCTAGCTGAAAGAGGAATGAAATTCAACGAGGCTTTCGTGGAGAACTCGCTTTCTACACCAAGCCGTGCATGTCTTATGACCGGTCTTTACAGTCACCAGAACGGACAGCGACAGCTGGCCGAGGGTATCGACTCTACCAAGACCTTCTTCTCAGAACTGCTGCAGGGGGCAGGCTATTCTACTGCCGTAGTGGGCAAGTGGCACATGTCCTGCAGTCCGAAGGGATTCGACTACTATCATGTTCTGGATGACCAGGGTCAGTACTACAACCCAACCTTCGCTTCTACCGGCCAGTACGGTAACTTCAAGCAGGAGATGGGCTATGCCACCGACCTCATCACCGACCATGCCATCGAGTACCTGAACAACCGCGACAAGACCAAGCCATTCTGCCTGCTGGTTCACCACAAGGCACCTCACCGTCTCTGGATGCCTAACACCAAGTATGTAAGCAAGTATGCCAACGTCAACTTCCCGTTGCCAGAGACTTTCTGGGATGATTATGAAACCCGTGGTTCTGCTGCTTCTACCCAGAAGATGTCTATCGACAAGTACATGGAGATGGTACGCGACCTGAAGGTCCCAGAAATGTACGACCCTTCTACTCCAGAAGGCAGAGACTCTTATAACGGCTTGATGGGCGAGATGAACCGCATGACTCCACAGCAGCGTGCAGCCATCGACGCTTACTACATGCCTAGAAACCGTGAGTTCCTGAGCAAGAACCTGACAGGCAAGGCGTTGGTAGAATGGAAATACCAGAACTACATCCGCGACTACATGGCTGTTATCGCATCGGTAGATGAGAGCGTGGGCAGACTGCTGGATTACCTCGACAAGAACAATCTCTCAGACAACACCATCATCGTCTATACATCCGACCAGGGATTCTACATGGGCGAGCACGGATGGTTCGACAAGCGATTCATGTACGAAGAGTCATTCCACACTCCACTCATCATCAGCTATCCTAAGCACATACAACCAAAGAGCGAATGCAACCAGATGGTTCAGAACATCGACTTCGCACCTACCTTCCTCGACTTGGCGGGTTTGGAGAAGCCTAAGTACATGCCTGGAACATCGCTACAGCCTCTGTTCGCCGGACAGCCTGTGAAGAAGTGGCGCAAGAGCTTATACTATCACTACTACGACTATCCTACATATCATCTTGTACGCAAGCATGATGGTGTTCGCACCGAACGCTACAAGCTGATTCACTTCTATGGCAAGGGTGGAGAAAGAGCTGTGGTAGAAAATAAGTATCAGGGACAACCAGGCACAAGAGAGAACAACTGCTTCAATGCCCTGAAGTCTATCAACTACTTCACCAATGATGCAGACATCGACTACTGGGAGTTGTACGACATCCAGGCAGACCCTAACGAGCTGCACAACATCTACGGCAAGCCTGGCACTCAGAAGATTGAGAAGGAACTGAAGAAGTTGCTCGCTAACTACCGCAAGAATTTGAAGGTAGACGAATAAGAAATCTAAGATTACAGATTTATGAATAGAACTAGCAAAACAATATGGCTCACAGGGGTAGGTATGATTTGCCTACCTACCCTTGCTGGAGCTAAACAGAACGTACAACAGCCGAATATCCTCTTTATCCTCTGCGATGATATGGGATATGGTGATTTGGCTTGCTACGGTCAGCCTTACATCCATACCCCCAACATCGACCAGATGGCAAAGGAGGGAATGCGATTCACCCAGGCATACGCCGGTTCGCCGGTTTCAGCCCCTTCGCGTGCTACTATCATGACCGGTCAGCATTCGGGCCACACCCACGTAAGAGGCAACAAGGAATACTGGAGAAACGTGCCGATGGTAAAGTATGGAATAAACGAGGACTTTTCTGTGGTGGGTCAGGAACCTTACGACCCGCAGCATAAGATTCTTCCAGAAATGCTCAAGGACAAGGGCTACCGCACCGGCGTCTTCGGAAAATGGGCAGGCGGATACGAAGGTTCTGCCTCTACTCCCGACAAGCGTGGCGTAGATGAATTCTACGGCTACATCTGTCAGTTCCAGGCACATCTTTATTATCCCAACTTCCTGAACCGTTACAGCAAGTCACAGGGAGATACGGCTGTGGTAAGAGAAATCATGGAGCAGAATATCCAGTACCCGATGTTCGGCAAGGACTATTTCAAGCGCAAGCAGTATTCTGCCCGCATCATCCACGACAAGGCTTTGGAGTGGATTGACAAGCAGGATAATAAGCATCCTTTCGTAGGATTCCTTACCTATACCCTACCTCACGCAGAGTTGGCTCAACCAGAAGATTCCATTTTAGAGAACTATCAGAAGAAATTCTTCGAGGACAAGACTTGGGGAGGATGGGAAGACTCAAGATACAACGCCGTGGTTCATACCCACGCACAGTTTGCCGGAATGATTACCCGCCTTGACCAGTATGTAGGCGAAATCTTCGCCAAACTGAAGGAGAAGGGCCTAGACAAGAACACCGTGGTCATCTTTACCTCGGACAACGGTCCTCACGAGGAAGGCGGTGCCGACCCGAAGTTCTTCGGTCGCGACGGAAAATTGAAAGGCTTGAAGCGCCAGTGTTACGAGGGCGGAATCCGCATCCCATTCATTGCCTGGTGGCCAGAGCATATCAAGGCAGGCAGCGTAAACGATACCCAGTTTGCCTTCTACGACCTGATGCCAACCTTCTGCGACCTTGCCGGAATCAAGAACTTTGCCAAGCGCTACACCAACAAGAAGTTGGCTGGCGACGGCTTCGACGGTATTTCCATCGCTCCTACCCTTCTGGGCAAGGATGCCGAGCAGAAACACCACGAATACCTCTACTGGGAATTTCATGAGACCGACCAGATTGGCGTGAGAAAGGGCGACTGGAAGATGGTAGTAGTAAAAGGCAAGCCTCGCCTCTACAATCTAGCTTCGGATATTCACGAAGACCACGATGTGGCGGCAGAACATCCTGAAATCGTGAAAGATCTGCTGGCTGCCATCCAGAAGGAGCACAGAGACAGCAAAGACTTCAAGATAACACTGCCAGAGTTTTAAGGAAAATGACTCTGACCAAGTTCTGATTCCATCTCCTATTTTTGCGAGATTCCAACCGATTTCTAAAAAGAAAAAATATGATGAACGACAACATAGCAACCCCATTTGCCAAGCCACTGTATGTGATGCTGAAGCCGGCAGGCGCCCATTGCAACCTGGCTTGCAAATACTGTTATTATCTGGAAAAGAACAATCTTTACCAGAACTCCCACCGCCATCTGATGAGCGATGAGATGCTGGAGCAATTCACCCGAGAGTACATCGAGGCACAAACCATGCCGCAGGTGCTTTTCACCTGGCATGGAGGTGAGCCGCTGATGCGCTCCATCGACTTCTACAAGAAAGCACTGGCGCTTCAGAAGAAGTACGCCCACGGCAAACAGATAGATAACGTCATCCAGACCAACGGCACACTCCTTACCGACGAATGGTGCGAGTTCTTTGCCAAGAACCATTGGCTGGTAGGCATTTCCATCGACGGCCCCCAGGAATATCACGACCACTATCGCGTAACTCCTGACGGAAAGCCTTCCTGGGAAAAGGTGATGCAGGGCATCAGCCTGCTGAAGAAGCATCGGGTGGAATGGAATGCTATGGCAGTGGTCAATGCCTACAACGCTGAACATCCGCTGGAGTTCTATCATTTCTTCAGAGACAACGGTTGCCAGTACTTGCAGTTTACCCCTATCGTGGAGCGACTGACGGAACATGAAGACGGTCGCACCCTAGCGAGTCTTGCCGATGATAGGGAGATTCCGCTTGCAGATGCTTCCGTTACCCCGCAACAGTGGGGCAACTTCCTCTGCACCATCTTCGACGACTGGGTGCGCCACGATGTGGGTAAGACCTTTGTGGAAATCTTCGACTGCACACTTGCCAACTGGATGGGGGTGCTGCCAGGCATCTGCGCCTACTCCAAGGAGTGCGGTCATGCAGGCGTGATGGAACACAATGGCGATGTATATTCCTGCGACCACTTTGTATTTCCTGAATACAAGCTGGGAAACATCAGGGAGCAGTCGCTCATCGACATGCTTTATGGCGAAAAGCAGCAGGCTTTCAGCCGGTTGAAGCATACTTCGCTGCCCCGCCAGTGCAAGAAATGCGACATGGAGTTCGCCTGCCATGGCGAATGCCCAAAGAACCGGTTTGAGAAGGATAAGTATGGAGAGCCTGGCCTGAACTATCTCTGCCAGGGATACTATCAGTACTATACGCATGTGGCACCCTACATGGACTTCATGAAACGGGAACTCCTCGCCCAGCGTCCGCCTGCCAACATTATGAATGTTTTAAAAAATAACTAACGATTATCGAAATGAACAAAACTTATATGACTATCGCCCTGATGTCGCCCCTGGTTTGCACGGCAGCCATGGGTGCCAAGAAGGCGAAAGCCAACAATCAGCAGAAACCTAATGTCATCATCATCCTCGCCGATGACCTCGGCTACGGCGACCTGGGATGTTATGGTGCCAAGAACGTAGAGACTCCTAACGTAGATAAACTGGCCAAGCAGGGTATTCGCTTCACCGATGCCCACGCCATCGCTTCCACCAGTACCCCATCCCGCTACTCCCTGCTCACAGGTGAGTATGCATGGCGCCGACCAGGTACCGACGTAGCACCGGGCGATGCGGGAATGATCATCCAGCCTACCCAGTTTACCATGGCTGATATGTTCAAGAGCGTAGGCTATTCTACCTGTGCCATCGGTAAGTGGCACTTGGGCTTGGGTGCAGAAACAGGCAAGCAAGACTGGAATGCCCCATTGTCGGCAGCCCTTGCCGACATCGGTTTTGACCATCACTACATCATGGCAGCCACAGCTGACCGTGTGCCTTGTGTATTCATCGAAGACGGCATGGTAGCTAACTACGACCCATCGGATCCTATCGAGGTAAGCTATTTCAAGAACTTCCCTGGCGAGCCTACGGGCAAGAACAACCCAGAGTTGCTCTACAACATGAAGTCAAGTCATGGTCACAACATGTCTATCGTAAACGGCATTGGCAGAATCGGTTATATGAAGGGTGGCGGCAAGGCATTATGGAAAGACGAGAACATTGCCGATTCCATCACCAACCATGCCATCGACTTCATCAAGAAGAACAGCGCTCATCCTTTCTTCCTCTATTTTGCCACCAACGATGTCCACGTGCCTCGTTTCCCACACCAGCGTTTCCGTGGAAAGAGCAGCATGGGTATGCGTGGAGACGCCATTGTGCAGTTCGACTGGTCTGTAGGTAAGATCATGGAGACATTGGATAAACTTGGAATTGCAGAGAATACTATCGTTTTGTTGACTAGTGATAATGGTCCTGTTGTAGATGACGGTTATCAGGATCAGGCAGAAGAGCTTTTGAATGGTCATAAGCCTGCAGGTCCTTGGCGTGGTAACAAATACAGTGCTTTCGAAGGTGGTACGGCTATTCCTGTTATCGTTCGTTGGCCAATATCGGTAAAACCAAATCAGACTTCAGATGTTCTCATGTCACAGATTGACTTCATGGCATCCTTTGGTAATCTGATTGGTGCAACCTTCCCTAAAGGCAGTGCACCCGACAGCAAGAACCATCTTGGAAATCTGCTCGGCAACGACAACACCCATCGTCCATGGGTTGCTGAAATGTCAAATAATCATGTAATTTCTATCCGTACAAAAGAATGGAAATACATAGAACCAAATGATGGATCTAAGATGATAAAATGGGGTCCAAAGATTGAGACCGGCAACGATCCTAATCCTCAACTCTATCGAATCTCAGACAATCTCTACGAACAAGACAATGTAGCAGAAGCAAATCCTAAAGTTGTTTTCGAAATGCAAAATATATTGAGAAGAGTAAAATAATAGAAAATACAATGAAATAAATAAAAGCCAGGGCAGCGATGTTCTGGCTTTTGTATATAAACACTAACTTTTATATATAACCCCAAAAAGCCCCGACTACTTTCGTAATCGAGGCTTCTGATAAAAGAAGGCGGCTACCTACTCTCCCGCATTGCATTGCAGTACCATCGGCGCAAGTGAGCTTAACTTCTCTGTTCGGAATGGGAAGAGGTGGGACCTCACCGCAATAACCACCTGATAATGGGTTATGACGTA